>VFQU01000068.1_pt1 | contig 157178 bp, 129 predicted proteins | sample 3512311 | NCBI WGS metagenome assembly VFQU01 (sample SAMN10412377, study PRJNA504923) | tailings metagenome | isolation source: Relicate 3 Philex TSF3 active mining site | place: Philippines: Tuba, Benguet | collected 2017-08-29
CATGTGTTACCTATGCGGTGAGCACAAAGTGTTACCCATGCGGTGAGCACGTGCCACTCCGCTCCGCGCCGGGAACGCGGCGGCGCGGAACGGAGTCCGCGCCCTACCTCAGCAATTCACCGATTCAGACGTAGCAGCCGACGTAAGTCGGCTGAAGAGCCCAGCCGTCTGACGACGGCTGCGACAAGCTCGGCGACGGCCGCTCGGGCGCTGCGTCCTTCAGGCTAGGCCGACTTCTTCGCCGCCGGATCGACGGCCGGCGCGGCCGGCAATTTCACGCCCTGCGCGGCGAGTTGCGCGCGGCGGTTGGCGCGCCAGGCGTCGCGGTGCTTGCGGATCCAGTCGAGCAGGGCGCGTTCGAAACCGATGTCGTAACCCAGCCGCTCCGACTCCAGCCACTTGTGCTTCAGGATCTCCTCCCGCTCGGCGAGAAACTCCTGGTAGAGGTTCGACTGTTTGACGAACTCCTTGCTGCCTTTGGTCTCGCTGGGGATCGCGGCGGTCATGGGGATGCGTGCGTTCACTAAGCTACGGCCGGCGTTGCGTGTCAATCCGGGCGGGCCTCAGGCCTTTTTCTGCAGCTTCGCCAGCATGGTCTCCGCGATCTCGCGGAACACCTGCGCCGGGCGGCTGGCGGGGTTGTTGACGACGACCGGCATGCCGCAGTCGCCGCCGGCCCGGATCTCCGGGAAAAGCGGCACCTGGCCGAGCAGCGCCGTGCCGAGCGACTCGGCCGTGGCGGCGCCGCCGCCCTCGCCGAAGAGGGCCTGGCGCTGGCCGTTCGCGTCCTCGAACCAGCTCATGTTCTCCGCCACGCCGAGGAGCGGGACGTTGACCTTCTGGAACATCAGGCCGCCCTTGCGCGCGACGTTGGTGGCGGCGGTCTGCGGCGTGGTGACGAGCACGGCGCCGTCCAGCGGGAGCGTCTGCACGAGCGAGAGCTGGGCGTCGCCCGTGCCGGGCGGCAGGTCGACGAGCAGCACGTCGAGCTCGCCCCATTTCACGTTCTGCACGAATTGCTGGATGGTCTTCATCACCATCGGGCCGCGCCAGACGACCGGGGTGTTGTCGTCGACGAGGAAACCCATCGACATGACCTTCACGCCGTGGCGTTCGAGCGGCACGAGCGACTCGCCGTCGATCCCGGGGCGGCCTTCGAGGCCCATCATCAGCGGGACGGAGGGGCCGTAGATGTCGCAATCCATCAGGCCCACGCGGTTGGGGCGGCCGCGTTCCTCGAGGACCTGCGCGAGCGCGCAGGCGAGGTTGACGGCGAAGGTCGATTTGCCGACGCCGCCCTTGCCCGAGGCGATGGCGACGGAGTGCTTGATGCCGGCGGGCGTCGCGCCGCCGCCGAGGTTGGCCTGGCCGGGCGCGGGGGCGGCCTTGGCGGCGGAGACGGCGAGCTCGACGATCACGTCGCGCACGCCGGCCTGGGCGCGGAGACATTTCTCGACCTCGGTCTTCAGCATCGTCGGGACCTTCGGGTCGGAGGTCGTGATCGCGAGCGAGACCTTGGCTGTGCCTCCGTCGAACGCCACGCCGCGCACCAGCCCGAAGGACACGATGTCGCGGCTGAAGCCGGGATACTTCACTTGTTTGAGGGCGTCCTTGAGGGCGTCGGCGGTCACGGGATTTTTTCGAGGGAAAATGGCTTGGAAACGGGAGGCTTTGACGTTGTTCCTAGGGGGTCGGGAGTAAAACAAAAACCCGGCGCGCACTTTCGCCAGTAATTCCAGTCTCCACCTCCATGCAGAAAACTTTCCCCGCCCTGCTCGCCCTCACGCTCTTCTTCGCCGCCGCCGCGCCCGCCGTCGCCCAGCGCGACATCGGCGAGGTCGTCACCCAGTCCGACGTGCAGACGCTGCCCGTCACGGTCACGTCCTCCAGCCCCGAGCTGCAGAACCTCGCGCGGGTCGCCTTCGGCGTGCACGGCCGCTACCGCCTCGTCGCCAGCGGCGGCAGCTTTGGCATCGATTTCGCGCCCGCCGGGGCGAACCAGGTCACCGTCACCGTCTCGCGCGGCGGCTCGCCCGTGCATCGCGAGACCGTCTCCGGCACCAGCACCCGCAACGCCCTCCTCCGCGCCGCCGACGTCGCCGTCGCCAAGACCAGCGGCCTGCGCGGCTTCTTCGCCGGCCGTCTCGCCTTCGTCGCCGAGCGCGGCGGGCAGCAGACGATCATGACGGGCGACCTGTTCTTCGGCGAAGTCCAGAGCTATCCCGTGCAGGGCAAGCAGATCGTCGGCCCGCGCTGGTCGCCTGACGGCGGCCGGATCGTCTTCACCAGCTACCGCACCGGCTTCCCCGACATCTACGCGCTCGACATCCGCAGCGGTCAGCTGGCCACGCTGGTCAGCGTCAAGGGCACCAACAGCGGCGGCCGCCTCAGCCCGGACGGCACCCGCCTCGCCATGGTGCTCTCCGGCGAGGGCAACCCCGAGATCTACGTCGGCAACGCCCAAGGCCGTCAGATCCGCCGTCTGACCAACAACCAGTCCGTCGAAGCCTCGCCCTCGTGGTCGCCGGACGGCACGCGCCTCGTCTTCACCTCCGACGCCGCCGGCGGTCCGCAACTGCACGTCATGTCCGCCGCGGGCGGCGCCATGCAGCGTCTCGCCACCAACATTTCCCGCTACTGCGCCGAGCCCGACTGGAGCCACACCGATCCGAACAAGATCGTCTTCACCGCCGGCGTGAACCGCGGTTACCAGATCGCCGTTTACGACATGGTCGCCCGCACGGCGAAGATCGTGTCCAAGGCGCCGATGGACGCCATCGAGGCCGTCTGGCTCGCCGACGCGCGCCACGTCGTCTGCACCTACCGCAGCGCCAACTCGCGCGCGATCTACCTGCTCGACACCGAGTCCGGCAAGGCCACGCGCCTCAGCCCCTCGGCCCTCGGCAACGCCTGGAACGCGAGCTACCTCGCGCCCTGATTTTCTCCCCGTGATCTGTGCGCCGCACTCCGCCGTCCGTCTGCCGTTTCGCGCGGCAGCGCGGGTAGGGCGCTCTCTCCGAGAGCGCCGGGGGAATGTCGCCATCAGCCCGCGCCTCGCCGCATGAAACTCCTCTTCATCGGCGACATCGTCGGCAAACCCGGGCGCGATGCCGTCGCCGCGCTCGTGCCGCGCCTGCGCGCCGAGCACGGGCTCGATTTCATCGTCGCCAACGCCGAGAACGCTGCCGCCGGCGCCGGTCTCACCGGCAGCCTCGCCCGGGCGCTCCTCGATGCCGGCGTCGACGCGCTCACGCTCGGCGACCACGTCTGGGACCAGAAGGGCTGGGAGAACGAGATCGCGAATTTCCCCGCCGTCTGCCGCCCGGCGAATCTCCCTCCCGCCTGTCCCGGCCGCACGCACCTCATCCTCGAGAAAAACGGCTGCCGCCTGCTCGTTTGCACCGTGCTCGGCCGCAACTTCATGGGTCCGAAGGTCGACTGCCCGTTCCTCACCGCCGACCGCCTGCTCGCGGAAAACGCCGGCCGCTACGACGCCGCGCTCGTCGAGATTCACGCCGAGGCCACGTCGGAGAAGCAGGGCCTCGGCTGGCATCTCGCGGGCCGCGCCACCGCCGTGCTTGGCACGCACACGCACGTCGCCACCGCCGACGCGACGCTCCTGCGCGGGCACACCGCCTTCCAATGCGACGTCGGCATGACCGGTCCGCACGAATCCGTCCTCGGCCGCGAGATCGCGCCGGTCGTCGCACGCTTTCTCGACGGCATGCCGCGCCGTTTCGACGTCGCGACGGGCGACGTGCGCCTCAGCGGCAGCGTGGTCGAATTCGACGCCACCGGCCGGGCGACCTCGATCCGCTGGCTGAGCGAACGGCTGGGATAAGTAGGGCCGGTCTGTGACCGGCCACGGCCAACATGCGCTCCACTACCGCGCGAGCGTTTGCTCACATACGCTTCCGGCCGGTCGCAGACCGGCCCTACTACTGCCGCATTCTTCGGCTCGGATTTTTCCCCGCTCTGTGCTTTCACTGCGGCATCCCGCGATGAAATTCTCCCAGCCCACGGCCGATGTGTTCATCCCCGACGGCACGCCCGTCGCCTCCGCGCTCGCGCGCACGACGCACCTCTGCCTCGCGGCGCACCAGGACGACATCGAGATCATGGCCTACCACGGCATCGCCGCGTGCCATGGTCGCGCCGACCGCGGGTTCACCGGCGTGGTCGTGACCGACGGCGGCGGCAGCCCGCGCTCCGGGCCGTTCGCCGCGTGCACCGACGAGGAGATGAAGGCCATTCGCCGCGAGGAGCAGCGTGCCGCCGCTCGCCTCGGCGGCTACGCCGCGATGGTCCAACTCTCTCATCCCAGCGCGCAGGTGAAGGACGCCGCTTTTCCCGGCGTCCGCGCCGACCTCGTCGCGTTGCTCGGCGCGATGGCGCCGCACACGGTCTATCTCCACAATCCCGCGGACAAGCACGACACCCACATCGCCGTCCTGCTGCGCTCGCTCGACGCCTTGCGCGCGCTGCCGGCTGACAAGCGCCCGGAGCGCGTCTACGGCTGCGAGGTCTGGCGCGACCTCGACTGGCTGCCCGATGCCGACAAGGTCGCGCTCGACGTCTCCGCCGACCCCGACCTCGCGGCCCGGCTCGTCGCCGTCTTCGCCTCGCAGATCGCCGGCGGCAAGCGCTACGACCTCGCCACCGCCGGCCGGCGGCTGGCTAACGCCACCTTCCACACCTCGCACGCCACCGACCGCGCGAGCGGCCTGACCTGGGCGATGGACCTCACGTCGCTCGTGCGCGATCCGGCGTTGTCGATCGAGGAGTTCACGCTCGGTCACCTCGACCGCCTCCGCGCCGACGTGGCCGCGCGGTTGCAGAAGTTCGCCTGACTGTCCCCGGCCTTGAGCTGTCCGCAGCTGTGGAGGGCGCGGCTACCGCCGCGCCGCGCATGTCGCAAGGGATGGTCCGCTCCCGGCGCGGCGGTAGCCGCGCCCTCCAGGCGAGTGGTGCGGCGCGGGGATTTTTTCGTGTCTTTTCGCCCGTTCGCGGTTTCGCTCCGCGCATGGTCAAAAGCACCGGCATCTACACAGGCGGCTTCAACTGCGAGCTCACCCACGGGCCCTCGGGCCAGAAAATCGAGACGGACGCGCCGAAGGACAACCACGGTCGCGGTGCGGCGTTCTCGCCCACCGACCTGTTCTGCGCCTCGCTCGGCGCCTGCATGGTGACCACGCTGGCCATCGCGGCGAAGAACCGCCTCGGCTTCGACGTGCCCGGGGTGAAGTGGGAGGTCACCAAGGAAATGTCCGCCGACGCTCCGCGCCGCATCGTCCGCATCTCTTGCCAGGTCTGGATGCCGATCCCGAAGTCGAAAGACCCCGAGGGCATCCTCGAGCGCGCCGCCCTGGCGTGCCCGGTGAAGCGCAGCCTCGCCCCCGAAGTCGACACACCGATCACGTTCCACTGGGCGGCGGAGTAGGGCCGGCTTTCAACCGGCCAAACAAAAACCCACGACGCGGGTGGGCCGGCCGAATCCTCCCACCCCCAGTTGCAGCTCGTCTCGGGCCGGTCGCAGACCGACCCTACGGCGTCCGCCTACTGGAAGCGATACGGACCGTTGAAGATCAGCTCCACGTCGTCGACGGCGATGCGGACCTTGATCCGGCCCGCGGCGGCGTCAGCCGGCTGGGCCCGCCCGGTGACCTTGCGGGGCTTCTGCTTGTGGTTGAGCGCGTCGCCGGCGAATTCGATCGTCTCGCCGCGGGCCAGCCGCGCGAGGTCCGCCTCCGGCACACGGATCGTGATGCTTCCGGTTTCGCCCCAGAAGAACCACGGGAACACCTTCGCCTCGTAAGTCGCGGACCACGCCTCGCCGTCGCGCGCGAACGCGCTCGTCGTCAGCGTCACGCTGCCGACGTAGATCGATGTCTTCATCGCCGGCACCGTCACGCGGTCGAAGGCGGGCGCCGGCGCTTCCGCGGCGCGCGCCGTGGCGACCAGACCGAGCACGAGGATCAGGATTCGGGCGAACACAGGCCGCACAATGCGCCGCCCCACCGCCCCCGCAAACCGGAAGTAAGGCAGGGCGCGCACTCCGTGCGCGCCGGGAACGGGATCTCATCCACGCGACCGCGCGGTCGTGTTGTCCTCTTTGTAGGGGCGCGTCTTGCTGCGCCCTGTTCCCGCTCAACGCCCCCGACCCAAAATCTCGTTGCCACCCCGCGGCGCGCGCGCGTTGCTTCGCGGCCTATGGCCAAGAAAGCGCAAGCCACCTGGGGCGGCCGGTTCTCCGCCGGTCCCGCCGAGTTGATGCTCAAGTTCAGCGAGTCCGTCTCCTTCGACTCGCGGCTCGCGCCGTTCGATATCGCCGGCAGCAAGGCCCACAGCGCCATGCTCGCCCACGTCGGGCTCATCACGGCGAAGGAACGCGACGCGATCCACGCCGGCCTCGACGCCATCCTCGCGGAGATCGAGGCGGGCAAGTTCACCTGGCGCACGCAGCTCGAGGACGTGCACATGAACATCGAGCAGGCGCTGACGCAGCGCGTGCCCGCCGCGGCCAAGCTCCACACGGCGCGCAGCCGCAACGACCAGGTCGCGACCGACATGCGCCTCTACTTCAAGGCCGCGTGCGAACACCTCATCGCGCGCCTCGACGCCGCGCAGCGCGCCATCCTCGGGATTGCCGAGGCCAACGCCGACGTCCTCATCCCCGGCTACACGCACCTCCAGCGCGCGCAGCCCGTGTTCCTCGCGCACCACCTTTTCGCCTACCTCGAAATGCTGCAGCGCGACCTCGAGCGCTTCGCCGAGGTGCACGACCACGCCAACTGGTGCCCGCTCGGTTCCGGCGCCATCGCCGGCACGACGCTGCCCATCGACCGCGAATTCTCCGCGCGCGCGCTCGGCTTCGTCGACGCCAAGGGCCGGCCGCGCGTGACGCAGAACAGCATGGACGCCGTGAGCGACCGCGACCTCTACATCGAGTTCGCCTCGGCCTGCGCGCTCGTCGGCGTGCACCTCTCGCGCATGGCGGAGGATCTGATCCTCTGGGCCTCGCAGGAGTTCAAGTTCGTCGAACTGCCCGACGCCTTCTGCACCGGTTCCAGCCTGATGCCGCAGAAGAAGAATCCGGATTCGATGGAACTCATCCGCGGCAAGTCCGCGCGCCTCCAGGGCAACCTCCACACGCTCCTCACGCTCGCGAAGGGCCTGCCGCTGACCTACAACCGCGACCTGCAGGAGGACAAGCCGCCGGTGTTCGACAGCCACGACCAGACCGCGCTCTGCCTCGAGGTGCTCGCCGGCACCTTCGCCGGCATGACGGTGCATCGCGACCGCTGCGCCACCGCCGTCGCCGATCCCGCGTTGCTCGCGACCGATCTCGCCGACTACCTCGTGCGCGCCGGCGTGCCGTTCCGCGAGGCGCATCACGTCGTCGGCGCGGTGGTGAAGCTGGCCGAGAAGAAGCGCGTGCCGCTCGACCGCCTGACCTTCGACGAGGTGAAGAAGATCCACGCGAAGTTCGGCGAGGATTGGGTGGAGTCGTTCCATCTCGACAAGGCGATGGCCCGCCGCACCGGCACCGGCATGCCCGGCCCCGCGCAGCTCCAGCGCCAGTTCGCCCGCTGGACGAAGCTGCTGGGTTGAGGGGTGGTATAGCCGCGCAGCGAGCTGGAGGTGGTGCACCTGGGCAAGTTGCGCGCAAGCGCGCAACCTACAAGAGCCCGCGCCGAGGGAAATGCCTGCGTCGCATGGTAGGTGGCGCGCTTGCGCGCCACTCGTCCGGTCGGGAACAATGCCGCCGTCCATTCCAATGTAGCAGCCGTCGTAAGACGGCTGGAATGATTCCCGTTGCGAGCCCTCCCAGCCGTCTTACGACGGCTGCTACGACGCGTGTTTACGTTGGTTTTCCCACGGACGTTCGGGTTGCGTGCCAGCGCGCAACCTACGGGACGCGCACATCGCCTGAGGTTTTCTCGCAGGCTTTGGCACTGCGATCGCGCCTCCTTCTTTGACCTCGCGCCGGAACGCGCTTTGCTCGCCCTGGTCCGCATTTCCATGCCCTTCCTCACGCAGAAGAACGATCCCGAGCTCTACCCGCATCGCCGCGGGTTGTGGTTCGCGTTCTACAATGCGCTCAACTGGCAGGTCGGCATCGGCACGCCGACGGTGCTGTTCATGGAGCACCTCGGGGCGACGCCGTTCGAGGTCGGATTGGTCTACGCGTGGACCTTCTTGCTCACGCCGGCGCAGGTGCTGGCGACGGCGCTGCTGCCGCGGCTCGGGTTCAAGCGCCTGACGCTGGCGGGGTGGGGCGCGCGCGGCTGGTTCCTCGTCGTGCCGTTGCTCATCGCGCTGTGGGCGCCGGAGAACCGCGTGGCGTGGTCGGTCTATGCGATGGTGACGACGATGTTCTTCTACAGCCTCAGCCGCTCGCTCGGCGCGGCGGCGATCACGTCGTGGCTCTATGCCATCGTGCCGCAGTCGATCCGCGGCCGCTATTGGTCGACGGACCAGATGATGGGAGGCTCGGCCGCGGTCGGCACGCTCGTGGTCTGCGCGGCGTTGTTCGCCGTGCTGCCGCCCTACTGGGCCTTCGCGGTGCAATACGTCATCGCGATCTACGGCGCGTGGATGGCGTTCCGCTGCCTGAAGTCCCTGCCCGACGTCGAGCGACCCAAGACCATGAGCCTCACGCAGGTCGTGGCCGACACGCCGAAGCTGATGTTCCAGCCGGGGGGTTTTCGCCGCTACCTCTGGCTTGCCGTCGGCTACTTCGTGATCACGACGCCGGTGGCGCCGTTCACGGCGTATTACCTGAAGTCCGGCGCCGGGCTCGAGGCGTGGAAGATCATGCTCTTCACGATGCTCCAGTATCTCGGCGTGATCGGCGGCAACTGGTTCATGCGCCCGCGCACGGACCGCGTCGGCGCAAAGCCGTTCCTGCGCGTGGCGATGCTGAGCTACGTGGCGCTCGCGGCGGGGTGGTGGGTGTTCCTGCGCTTCAACACGGCCGGCTGGGTCGAGGCGCTGCTGCCGGTGCTCTACTTCCTCCTCGGGGTCGGCTCGGGCTGCTTCACGGCGGCGAACCTCAACTACCTTGCGAAGATCCTCCCCGAGAACGACCGCGCCCTGCCGGTGGCGTTGCACAGCGCGCTGACGGCCTTCCTCGGCGGCTTCTCGCCGGTGCTGTGGGGGCTTTTCCTCAAGGGTGCGGGCGGAGCGGTGGACTTTCACTCGCTGGAGATCTTCTTCCTCTTCACGATCGCGGGCTCGCTCGCGCTCTTCCTCGCGGTGCAGCGCCTCCACGAAGTCGCGGGCCACGTCGAGCCGCTGCTCGAGGGCAGCTGGCTCTTCCGGCCCTTCCGCGCGATGACCTTCCTCATCAACCTCATCGAGCGCCCCGTGGCGGGCGCGGGCGCCAGCGCCGCCGCGGAGCCGGCGGCCAAGCCGCGCGCGGACGCCGACCGCGGCGCCGGCCCCGCGCAACGATAGGCTCGCCGGGCGCGGCGCTTTTTGCACGCTGCCCCCTTTCCGCTCCATGCCCGTCATCCGCGTCCTCTCCGACCGTGTCGCCAACCAGATCGCCGCCGGCGAGGTGATCGAGCGTCCGGCCGCGGTGGTGAAGGAGCTGGTGGAAAACGCCCTCGACGCCGGCGCCACGCGCATCGAGGTCGAGTTCCGCCACGGCGGCCGCAGCTACCTGCGCGTCGAGGACAACGGTTGCGGCATGACGCAGGACGACGCCCTCCTCGCGCTCGAGCGCCACGCGACGAGCAAGATCGTCGAGACCGCGGACCTCGACCGCCTCGGCACCTACGGCTTTCGCGGCGAGGCGCTGCCGTCGATCGCCAGCGTGGCGAAGTTCGAGCTGCAGACGCGCCCCGCCGCCGCGGCGACCGGCACCGAGGTGCTCGTCAACGGCGGCAAGCTCGTCCACGTCCGCGAGTGCGGCATCGCCCCCGGCACGCGCATCACGGTCTCCCACCTCTTCAACGCCGTGCCCGCGCGCCGCAAATTCCTCAAGAGCGACGCCACGGAGTCCGCGCACATCATCCAGAATGTCCGCCTCTACGCCCTGGCCTGCCCGCAGACGGCGTTCACGCTGATCGAGGACGGGCGCGTGCTCTTCCAATCGCCCGTCTGCGCGACCCTCGCCGAGCGCGTGGCGGAGATCTTCGGCCGGCAGTTCGCCGCCGATCTGCTCGCGGTCGACACCGCGGAAGAGGGCCTGCGCCTCACCGGCCTCATCGGCAAACCCGGCGTGTCGCGCGCGGCGCGGCACGAGATGATCACCTTCGTCAACCAGCGCCCGGTCGACAGCCGCACCCTCAACTACGCGCTGCTCGAATCCTACGCCACGACGCTGCCCAAGGGTCGTTACCCGGTGGCCGTGCTCTTCCTCGACCTCGATCCCGCCGCCGTCGACGTGAACGTCCATCCCGCAAAGCGCGAGGTGCGCTTCCGCAGCGAGGGCCAGATCCGCGGCTTCGTCATCCGCACCGTGCTACAGAAACTCCGCGAACTCGGCGCGCCGGCGCCGGCGGCGGTCCCGATTGCGGATTCCGGATTGCGGAATGCGGAATCGACGAACCCAGCTCCGGCCGTCCGCGCGCAGCCTTCGATCGCGCAGCCGTTCCCGCTGTGGAAACCCGAGCCCGTTGCGGCGCAACCGGCACCTGCTCCCGCTCCGCCGCTCCCCTCCGCCCCCATCGAAAATCAAAAATCCAAAATCGAAAATCCGTCCGCCGCTCCGCGGCTGACGGGCTGGCGCTACCTCGGCACGGCGCACGGCGATTACGCGCTGTTCGAGACATCGGCCGGCGTCGTCGTGCTCGACCGCCGCGCCGCGCACGAGCGGGTGTGGTTCGAGCGCCTGCAGACGCAGTTTTCGACCGGCGCGGTCGAGAGCCAGCGGCTGCTGTTCGCCGTGCCGGTGGAACTCGACGCCATCGCCAGCGCGCTCCTGCTCGACCGGATGAAGTTCCTCGCCGCGCACGGGCTCGACGTGGCGGAGTTCGGGCGGAATTTCTTCCGCATCGAGGCCGTGCCTACCTGGCTCGAGCCGGAGGCGGCGGAGGTTTTCCTCCGCGACGTGCTCGCCCTCGCGCGCGAGGGCCGGCTCGACGAACGCCAGCCGCGCCTCGCCGAGGAGGAACTCGCGCGCCTCGCCGCGCAGAAGGCCGTGCGCCTGCCCGCAACGGTCACCGAGGCCGACGCCCTCGCCCTCGTCGCGCAGCTCTTCGCGTGTGCGCAGCCACACACGAGCCCCGCCGGCCGCCCGACGCATTTCGAGCTGAGCCGCGGCGAACTCGCGCGCCGCTTCCTGCGCTGAGGTAGGACCGGTTTCAACCGGTCCCGCTGGATCATCGCTGCGCTCATCACGCTCCTCCACCGCACCGCGCTCGCACCCCCTCAGGCCGGTTGAAGCCGGCCCGACCGCTCCCGCCGCGCGGACAGGACATTTCTTGGATTCTGCCGTGGAATCCTGACTCCCTCCGTCATCCCCGAATCGCGCCTTGCAGCTCCCCGGGGCGGTTTCAATCATCGCGTCCACATGCCCGTCACCTCCTCGCCGAAGTCCAAAGCCCAGGCCAAATCCGCCGCCCTCAGCCCCGAAGCCGCGGCGCTCCAGCAGTCGATCCTGCACTACCTGAAATACAAGCTGGGCCGCGACGTGGAGTCGGCCACGCGCCGCGACTGGTGGATTGCCACCGCCACCGCCGTGCGTGACCGCATGATCGAGCGCGGGCTCGACACCTACCGCGCCCACCGCGCCGGCAACGTCCGCCGCGTCTACTACCTCTCGCTCGAATACCTCATCGGCCGCCTGATGCTGAACAACGTCATCAACCTCGGCCTGCTCGACGCCATGCACGCGGCGCTCGGCGACCTCGGCCAGGATTTTGACACCATCCGCGGCCAGGAGGAGGACATGGGCCTCGGTAACGGCGGCCTCGGCCGCCTCGCCGCCTGCTACCTCGACTCGCTCTCGACGATGGACCTGCCCGCCGTCGGCTACGGCATCCATTACGAGTTCGGCCTGTTCCGGCAGGAATTCGTCAACGGCCACCAAGTCGAGCACCCCGACAACTGGCTCGTCTACGGCGCGCCGTGGGAGCTCGTCCGTCCCGAGTTCACCCAGTCGGTGAAACTTTTCGGCCGTTGCGAGCAGGTCTTCGACGACCGCGGCAATTTCCAGTGGCGGTGGGTCGACACGAAGACGATCCTCGGCTTCCCCTTCGACATCCCCGTCGTCGGCTACGGCACGAAGACGGTGAACATCCTCCGCCTCTGGGCCTCGAAGGCCACGGAGGACTTCGATCTCCGCACCTTCAACGACGGCGGCTACATCGAGGCCGTGCGCGAGAAGGCCTACGGCGAGACGATCTCGAAGGTCCTTTACCCGAACGACAAGACCGAGAACGGCAAGGAGCTGCGCCTCGTGCAGCAATACTTCTTCGTCACCTGCTCGCTCCGCGACATCATCCGCCGGCACTTCGGCAACCCGGAGAACAGCTGGGACAACTTCGCCGCGAAGCAGTGCATCCAGCTCAACGACACGCACCCCGCCGTCGCCATCGTCGAGCTCATGCGCCTGCTCCTCGACGAGCACGGCCTGCCCTTCGCGCGCGCCTGGGAGATCACCACGCAGGTCTTCGCCTACACCAACCACACGCTCCTCCCCGAGGCGCTCGAGAAATGGAGCGTGCCGCTCTTCCAGCGCGTCCTCCCGCGCCACCTGCTCATCATCTACGACATCAACCAGCACCTGATGGAGCTCTGCGAGCAGCGCTGGCCCGGCGACGACGCCAAGAAGCGCACGCTCTCGCTCATCGAGGAGAACGGCCACAAGGCCATCCGCATGGCCAACCTCAGCGTCGTCGGCTCCTTCGCCGTCAACGGCGTCGCCGCCCTCCACACGCGCCTGCTCCGCACGCAGCTCTTCCCGGAGTTTGACGCGCTCTATCCCGGCAAGTTCATCAACGTCACCAACGGCATCACGCCCCGCCGCTGGCTCCGCGCCTGCAACCCGCGCCTCTCCGCCCTCATCGACGCGAAGATCGGCCCCGGCTGGACGCGCGACCTCGACCAGCTCAAGCAGCTTGAGCGCTTCGCCGACGACGCGAAGTTCCAGGACGAATTCATGGCCATCAAGCGCCAGAACAAGGTCGACCTCGCCGCCATCATCCGGCGCGACTGCGGCATCGAGGTGTCGCCCGACGCGCTCTTCGACGTCCAGATCAAGCGCCTGCACGAATACAAGCGCCAGCACCTGAACCTGCTCCACATCCTCGCGCTCTACCGCCGCCTCGTGCAGAACCCCGACCTCGACGTCGTGCCGCGCGTGTTCGTCTTCGCCGCCAAGGCCGCGCCGGGCTACGACCTCGCCAAGGCCATCATCAAGGCCATCAACGCCGTCGGCGCCCGCGTGAACCACGACCCGCGCGTCAACGGCAAGCTCAAGGTCGCCTTCCTCCCCAACTACCGCGTCTCGCTCGCCTCCCGCATCATCCCGGCGGCCGACCTCTCCGAGCAGATCTCCACCGCCGGCAAGGAAGCCTCCGGTACCGGCAACATGAAGCTCGCCCTCAACGGCGCGCTCACCATCGGCACGCTCGACGGCGCCAACGTCGAGATCAAGGAGGAGGTCGGCGACGACAACATCTTCATCTTCGGCCACACGGTCGAGGAAGTGCAGGCCCTCCGCGCCGCCGGCTACCACCCGTGGAAATACTACGAGGAGGACGAGGAGCTCCGGGCGGTGCTCGACTGGCTCGGTTCCGACTACTTCGTCCCCGGCGAATCCCCGAACCTGCCCGCCTTCGTCCGCGCCAGCCTGCTCGACGGCGGCGATCCGTTCATGGTGCTCGCCGATTTCCGCTCCTACTGCGACAGCCAGGCCCGCGTCGATGCGGCCTACCGCGACCCGCGTCGCTGGGCGAAGATGGCCATCCTCAACACCGCCCGCGTCGGCAAATTCTCCAGCGACCGCTCCATCCGCGACTACGCCGAGAAGATCTGGCGCCTCCAACCCGTCCGCGTGCAGAGCTGAGCGCGCCGCATTTCAGGTGGAGCGCGTTGACCCCAACGCGCTCGAGCGTGAACGCGTTGCGGTCAACGCGTTCCACCTCGCCCTCGCTGTGCGCGCCCTTATGCCAGCCTTTCCCCTTGTCCGGGGCGAGGCGCCGTCTGAATTAGTTCTCCCATGGCTCCGCGTTCGTCCCGTTTCGTCCTCAAGTTCGGCTCCGGCATCCTCACCAACCCGAAGGGCAACACGCTGGACCGGCGCCAATTCACGCGCCTCGCCGCCGAGGTCGCCGCGCTCGTCCGCTCCGGCCACGCCTGCGTCATCGTCTCCAGCGGCGCCGTCGCCGCCGGCATGGCCGCGCTCGGCCTGACCGAGCGTCCGCGCGATCTCGCTGCGCGCCAGGCCTGCGCCGCCGTCGGGCAGTCGCGCCTGATGGGGCTCTACGCCACCGTCTTCGCCCGCCACGGCCTGCACGTCGCGCAACTGCTCCTCACGCACGGCGACCTCGACAGCCGCACGCGCCACGCCAACGCGCGCAACACGCTCGAACACCTGCTCGGTCGCGGAAACACCGTGCCGATCATCAACGAGAACGACTCGGTCGCCGTCGAGGAACTCAACTTCGGCGACAACGACCGCCTCTCCGCCGAGGTCGCGCTGCTCACCCGTGCCGACCGCCTGTTCATTCTCACGAGCGTCGACGGCCTGCTCGACGCCGCGGGCCTCGTCGTCCCGGTCGTGCGCGATTCCGCCGCCGTGGGCGGCCTCGTGCGGGAGGACAAGGGCCGCACCTCCGTCGGCGGCATGGTGACCAAGCTGCAAGCCGTGCAGATCGCCGTCAGCGCCGGCATCCCCGCGCACATCCTCAACGGCCGCACGCCCGGCGCGCTCGCCGCCGCGCTTGCCGGCCGGCCCGTCGGCACCCAGTTCCCCGCCGCCCGCCGCCGGCGCGCCGCGTCATGACGCCGCTCGCCGAAGAGATCCGCGCGCTCGCCGTCCGCGCCCGCGCCGCCAGCCGCGCGCTCGCCGTCGCGAGCACGGCGGACAAGAACCACGCGTTGCACGGCATGGCCGATGCCCTGCTCGCGGCGCAGGCCGAGATTCTCGCCGCGAATGCCGCCGATGTCGCCGCCGCGCGCGCCACGGGTCTGTCCGCGGCCCTGCTCGACCGCCTGCAACTCGACCCCGCTCGCGTCGCCGGTCTCGCCGCCGCCGTGCGCGCCGTGGCGGACCTGCCCGATCCGGTGGGCCGCGTGCAGCGCGAGTGGACGCACGCCAACGGCCTGCGCTTCGCCCGCATCAGCGTGCCGATCGGCGTCATCGGCATCATCTACGAGTCGCGGCCCAACGTCACCAGCGACGCCGCCGCGCTCTGCCTGAAGGCCGGCAACGCCGTCATCCTCCGCGGCGGCTCCGAGGCGCACGCGACCAACCGCGCGCTTGCCGCCGCGTTGGCGCGCGGTCTCATCGCCGCCGGTCTGCCGGGCGACGCCGTGCAACTCGTGCCGACGACCGACCGCGACGCCGTGCGCCATCTCTGCGCGCTCGACGGCTTGGTCGACCTCGTCATCCCCCGCGGCGGCCGCAGCCTGATCGAGACGGTCGTCGCCCACGCGCGCGTGCCGGTGATCAAGCATTACGACGGCATCTGCGCGCTCTACGTCGATGCCGCCGCCGACCTCGCGATGGCGGAGGAACTCGTGCTCAACGCCAAGTGCCAGCGGCCCGGCGTGTGCAACGCCGTCGAGACCCTGCTCGTCCACCGCGCCGTCGCCGCCGACTTTCTCCCGCGCGCCGGGGCGGCGCTCCGCACCCGCGGCGTGGAGTTGCGCGCCGATCCGGCCGCGCTCGCGCTCCTCGGCGGCGCGCAGCCGCCGCAGGTCGTGCCGGCGACGCCGGAGGATTTCCGCACGGAGTTTCTCGCCCTCGTCCTCGCCGTGAAAGTGGTCGACGATCTCGACGCCGCGCTCGCGCACATCGCGGAGCACGGGTCGCACCACAGCGACGCCATCGTCACCGCCGATGCCGCCGCGGCGGAGCGGTTCCTGCGCGAGGTCGACAGTGCCGCGGTGTATTGGAACGCGAGCACGCGTTTCACCGACGGCGGGGAGTTCGGTTTCGGGGCGGAGATCGGCATCAGCACCGACCGCCTCCACGCCCGCGGCCCGATGGGCCTAGAGGAACTCACGACCTACAAATACGTCGCGCGCGGCACCGGCCAGGTGCGGTGAGCGACGGGCGGGGTCAGGATTTCTTGCTGCGTTGGCGCCAGGTCCACGGCGGCAGCGGGTCCTTGTCCTGCCAGAGGCCGAGGCGTTGCTCGCGGGCGCGGCGCTCGAGGCCTTCCATCACGCGGTCCTGCGGGTAAAGCCGCTTATACCACCAGCCCCAGCCGGCTGCGACGATGTCCTCGTTGAGCGAGCGACCGCCGCGGTAGGTCACGTCGCCGATCAGCCGGCCGAAGCTGTCGAGGGACTTGGCGCGGATGCGCACCTCGACGCCGAGGACGCGCTCCTCGGTGAACCGCTTCGCCTGCTCGCCGCGCGCCTGCTTGAACTCCGGCGCGTCGAGCCGGGCGAGGCGCACCTCGTAGAAATCCTCGCCCTTCTGCACCTCGAGCGAGTCGCCGTCGCGGACCTTGACCACGCGGGCGGAGAAATCCCGGAGGTTGGACGGCGCCCGGCGCGAGCGGGCCTCGAGCACGGGTGCCAGCAGCAGGCCGGCGACCAGGATGAGGACGAGCAGGCGTGACGGGGATCTCACGGCGCGCAGCGTAGGCGCGGCGGGGCATTTGCCGAGCGGATTTCACGGTCGGGCCGAACCCGACGCGCGGCGGCAAGTTCCGGTTGGCAAGCGCGGCGGACTTGGCCAATCCTTCGTCGCATGTCCGTGCCCGTTCCGCGTCGTCGCTTCTGGCTCTGGGTTGCCGCCAGCCTGCTCGGGCTGGCGGTGCTGCTCGTGCTGGCGCGCCGGCCGCTGGCGGCGGCGGTGATTGGCACGTCGCTGCGCCTGGCCGGCGCGGGCGACGTGCGCTTCGCCGTCACGGCGGCGTCGCCGTGGGAGGTGGAGATGCAGGACGTCAGCCTGCGGTTCCGCACGCAGCGCTTCGCCGCGGAGCGGGTGCGCTTCGAGCGGGCGAGCTGGTGGCGGCCGTCGCTCGGCGCCGTGCGTGTCGCCGGCGCGCGCGTGCCGGTGACGCTCGACGGCTCCGACACGAACCCGTGGGCGTGGTCGACGTATGCGGGCGGGAGCGGCGGCGCCGTCTCCCCGACGGCCGCGCTGGCCGTGCCCGCCGAGGAGGTTTCGATCGACGGCGTGCTCGCCGTGCAGGTGGCGGGTCAACCCGAGCAGGAGGTGCGCGTGGTGTTCGCCGCCCGGCTGGAGGACAACCGCTCGTGGAGCGGACGCGTCACCGCCGAGGCGCAGGGATTCAAGGCCGAGGCGGAGGGCACGCTCGATCCGGCGACGCTCGCCGCGCAATTCCGCCTCCGGCACGTGGAACTCGATCTCGCCCGCTGGCAGGGCTACATCCAGCAGCTCGTCGTTCTGCCCGCCGGTCGCTGGGACCTCGGCGGGCGCCTGAGCGGCACGGCCGAGGGCAGCTACGCCGACGGGCAGCTCGCGGCGCACGCGACCGTGCAGCTGCGCGACGGCACGCTCGGCTATCCGCCGCGCAACCTCGTCGCGACGGGGGTCGCGGCGGATTTTGTCGTCACCGACCTCGAGCGCTTTGTCACCGCGCCCGGCACGGTGCGCGTGGCGGAGCTGAAGGCCGGCGAGATCCGCGCGACGGCGCTCGAACTCGAGCTCGCCTTCGACACGCCGGAGCGGATCGCGGTCAGCCGCGCCACGCTCGAGGCCTTCGGCGGACGGCTCGCGGCGGAGCCGTTCCGGGTGTTTCCCCGGCAGGACGAACTCGAGGCCACGCTGCTCGTCGACGGCATCGACGTCACGCAGGTGCTCGCGCTGGTGAAGGACGCCCCGGCGAAGGCGCAGGGCCGCGTCGACGGCCGCGTGCCGATCCGCATCGATGCGGGCGGCCTGCGCTTCGGCTCGGGCTGGCTGGAGTTGAAGCGCGGCGTGCCGGCCGAGATCCAGTTAAACGCCAGCGGCCTGCTCACGCGCGGCGTCGCGCCGAGCGACCTGCGCTACCCCACGCTGCAGCGCATCGAGGCCGGCCTGCTGCGGTTGCGCCTCAACCAGCTGCGGCTCGATCTCCGTCCGCCCGGCGGGCCGCCCGGCCGCAGCGCCACCATCCGCCTCGCCGGCGAACCGGTCGACCCGAGCGTGAAGGCGCCGGTCAACCTCGACCTCAACATCAACGGCCCGCTCGAGAAGCTCCTCAACCTCGGGCTCGACAGCCGCGTGAGTTTCGGCGGCTTTTGAGCCCGGAAGATATTGAATACCGCCGCTCCCGGCGGCGTCCCATCGGAACCAAACCACCGTCCGCCTGACCAAGTTTCACCCATGTCCACCCGTTCCCGCCAACTCACCCGTGCCGCCGGCGCCGCCGGTCTCGGCGTCCTGCTGGCCGGCTGCGTCAACGTCCGCACCGCGCCCATCGAGGTGAAGCCGATCCACATCACCGTCGACGTCAACGTGAAGGTCGAGCGCGCGCTGGAGGATTTCTTCGGCGACCTCGACGCCAAGTCCGCCACCTTGCAACACCCCGCCAACCCGGAGCCCAAGTCATGATCACCCGTTTCCTCCTTGTCTGTGCCGCCCTCTTCACGCTCGCCGCGCCGCTGACCGCGCAGGCCCAGTCGGCCCGCGAACTCCAGGCCCGCATGGCGCAGCGCCTGCCGCAGATCGACGAGCTCAAGGCCGCCGGCGCCCTCGGCGAGAACAACCGCGGCTACCTCGAGGTCCGCGAGGCGAAGGACAACGCCGCCGCCCTCGCCGCCGACGAGAACCGCGACCGCGAGGCCGTCTACGCCCTCATCGCCCGCGAGACCGGTTCGAGCGCCGAGAACGTCGGCCGCGCCCGCGCCAAGCAGATTGCCGCGCAGAGCCGGAGCGGCGTCTGGGTCCAGGACGAAAGCGGCGCCTGGCGGAAGAAATGAAGGGTAGGGCCGGTCTGTGACCGGCCTGACCGATCCACGCTGCGATGTTCCCCGGGGCCGGCTGAAGCCGGCCCTACTTTTTTGCCCGATAGCATCGAGAGGGCGATCTGCTTGATGGAGGTGGCGCGCTTGGCACCACGTTCGCGCCGCGATTGCGGACGATGCGGCCGAGTTGCGCGCAAGCGCGCAACCTACAGGAAGACACACGAGCGCGGCGAATTCCGTAGCAGCCGTCGTAAGACGGCTGGCGAAGCGGGCGAGAGGCGGGCGAGAAGCGGGCGAGAGGCGGGCGAGGGGCGGGCGAGGGGCGAACGCGTCAATGCGACCGGTGGCGCAGGTTTTTTCAGCCGACTTACGTCGGCTGCTACGACAAGGGGCGCCGATCACGATCGGATCGCTGTAGGTGGCGCGCTTGCGCGCCACGTTGATACCGCGATTGCCGGCAATGCGCCCGAGTTGCGCGCGAGCGCGCAACCTACAGGAAGAGCGCGGCCTTGGCGTAGCGCAGGCGTCCCGCCTGCTTCGTCCGGATGCAGGCGGGACGCCTGCGCTACTTTGCCTGCTTCGGCGGCAATATCCGGTCCCGCGCGTTGTCCTTCTGCTCCAGCACGAGATCGAGGATGGCCTTCCGGCGTTCGGCGCCGAGGTCGTAGTCGCCGCGCAGCCGACCGCTCAGCCGGAGCTTCGTTTCGTGATGCAGCGTCAGACGCAGGACCGGCCGGCCGCGGCGGTAGATCTCCATTTCGGGCGTGCTGATGCAGAAACAATAGGGGCGATCGAGCAGCGGGCCCGCTTCGATCACGGTCGCCAACCGTTCGACCCACGCCGGGTCTTCGACCAGCGCGTCGCGCACGACCTGCAGGCTCTCGCCCTCGCGGAACACGATCACGATGCGATCCGCCTGCCGGATCTCCTCGGCCAGTTCGGCGGCGGTGACGCCGACCACGTGCGGCTTCGAAGCGTCCAAGCCCGCGCCAGCCGCGACCGCCGTCAGCGCGGCGAGCAGCACCACCGAAAGGCGCAGCGCACGGTGCATGGCGTTCAGACCGGGACGAGGATGCCGGCGATGGCGGCGGCCATGAAGCAGGCGATGCTGCCGCCGAGGAAGGCCTTCACGCCGAGCTTGGCGAGGTTCTCGCGCTGTGCGGGGGCGATGGCGCCGATGCCGCCGATCTGGATGCCGATCGACACGATGTTGGCGAAGCCGCACAGCGCGTAGGTCATGATCATCAGGTTGCGCGGATCGGTGTAGGCGCCGGCGCTCTTCAGGTCGGCGAGCTGGATGAAGGCGACGAACTCGTTCAACACCGAGCGCGTGCCGAGCAGCGCGCCGGATTGGAGGAGGGCGTCGTTGCTGATGCCCATCAGCCACGCGATGGGGGCGAAGAGCATGCCGAGGAGGAACTCGAGCGAGAAGCTCTTGAAGGCGCCGCCGGTGACGCTGGCGACCCAGGCGTTGAGGCCGAGCGGGTCGCCGATCCAGACGCTGAGGACGTGGTTCACGAGGGCGACGAGGGCGGTGAAGACGATGAGCATGCCGCCGACGTTGACCGCGAGCTTGATGCCGTCGGTCGTGCCGAGGCAGATGGCGTCGAGCAGGTTCGAGCCGATGCGGTCCTTGCTCACGGCGAGCTCGGTGGCGACGGGTTCGGTCTGCGGCACGAGGATCTTGGCGATGATGAGCGCGGCGGGGGCGGAGATGACGGATTTCGTGATGAGGTGCGTGGCGAAGATGACCTGCTGCTGCGGGTCGCTGCCGCCGAGGAAGCTGATGTAGGCGATGAGGACGGCGCCGGCGACGGTCGCCATGCCGCCGATCATGACGGCGAGGATCTCGGACCGCGTCATGCTGTTGAGGTAGGGCTTGATCAGGAGCGGCGCCTCGGTCTGGCCGAGGAACACGTTGGCCGAGGCGCTGAGCGTCTCGGGGCCGGAGAGGCGCAGGGCCTTGGTCATCACCCACGCGAAGACCCAGACGATCTTCTGGAGGATGCCGAGGTAGTAGAGCGCCGAGGTGAAGGCGGAGAAGAAGATGATCGACGGCAGGATGCTCAGGCCGAAGACGACGCCGTGCTTGTTGGAGTCGACCAGCGAGCCGAAGAGGAACTTCGTGCCCTCGCCGGTGAAGGCGAGGAGCTGGACGAAGAAATTGCCGACCTGCTCGACCGCCCAGCGCACGGGCGGGGCGTAGATGACGAGGCCGGCGAAGACGAATTGCAGCGCGAGGCCGATGGCGACGACGCGCCAGTTGATCGCGCGGCGGTTTTCGCTCAACAGCACGGCGAGACCGACGAAGGCGGCGAGTCCGATCAGGCCGCGCAGAACAGGCATCAGGGTGTCCATGGGGAACAGGGCGCCGAGCATGCCGCGCCGAGGCGCGAGGGCGAGTAACTTTTACCAGGGGGCCGGCGTCTTGGGAGACATGGCTATGCTGGCGATGACATCCTGGGTGGAGTGGTTGGCCGCGGCGGGCATCGCGGTCGCCGCGGCGGCGCTCGGCGCCGTGTGCGGGGTCGCGTTCCTCGTCTGGCTGGCGGGCCGGCCCTTGCCGCGGCGTTGAACTGGCGGGCATTCCGCAAGGAATGCGCAGCGGCAGGCGGCGTTTCCGGCCATAATGCCGCCAACCAAACCACGGAGGCTCCCATGAAACACAATGTCGGTTCCTACGATGCCGGGATCAGGTTCGTCGGCGGTTGTGCGGTGATGTGGCTCGGGGTGAACAACGAGACTTGGTGGGGCCTGCTCGGCGCGGTGCCGGTCCTCACCGCCGCGCTCGGGTTCTGCCCGCTCTACTGGCCCTTCGGCCTCGACACGACCGGGCCCGACCGCCGCGACGCGCATTGAGACGCGCGCCTGGGCGCCGCTCCGCGCTTGGCGACCGGCGCGGCGGGCGTAGTGTGCCCGCATGGATGTGCACCAGCGGCTCGCCCGTTACCTCGGCCAGACCCCCGACACCGCCGCCGCGGCCTTCGTCGCGCCCAACGCCACCGTGCTCGGCGCGGTGAAACTCGGCGCGCAGAGCAGCGTGTGGTATGGCTGCGTGCTGCGCGGCGACATCAACACCATCGAGGTGGGCGAGGGGACCAACCTCCAAGACCTCACGATGGTGCACCTCGCCGACGACCACGGGGTGAAGATCGGCCGGCATTGCACGATCGGCCACAGCGCCATCGTCCACGCCTGCACGATCGGCGACGAATGCCTCGTCGGCATGGGAGCGACGATTCTCGACGGCGCCGTGGTCGGCGACCAATGCATCGTCGGCGCCAACGCGCTCGTCACCCAGCGTTTCATCGCCCCGCCGGGCTCGATGATCCTCGGTTCACCCGCCAAGGTCGTGCGCCCGCTCACCCCGGAGGAACGCGCCGGCATCCGCCGTTGGGCGGAGAAATACATCGCCGTCGCCGCCGCCCACGCCGCGCGGGGGAAAAATAATCCGTAAGGCCGGACCGGGGTGCGGCGACTAACTCCGGTGATGACCTCCGCTCCCGCCCTTGAGACCACTTTCACCGCCTGGATGGCGGAGCATGGCGGCATCGTCGAGCGGGTCGCCCGCAGCCAGGCGCGGAACGAACGCGAACGCGACGACCTCCGCCGCGAACTCGCCTACCAGGTGTGGCTCTCCGTGCCGCGTTTCACCGGCGCGGCGCGGCCCTCGACTTGGATCTACCGGGTCTGCCTGAACACCGCGCTGACCTGGCGCCGCGACCACTCCCGCCGCGAGGGCCGCATCGAGGCCGGCGCCGATGTCGCCACGCTCGCCGCCTCCGCGCCCGATCCGGCCGCCGGGGCCGAGCGCGGCGACTTGCTGGCGCAGGTCTACGCGGCCCTCCGCGCGCTGCCCGAGCCCGACCGCGCGCTGTTGCTCCTGCAACTCGACGGCCTGCCGCACCGCGACATCGCCGAGATCCTCGGCCTGACCGAAAACCACGTCGGAGTCGCGCTGCACCGCGCCCGGCAACGACTCACCCGTCAACTGAAAGGCATCCTTCATGAACTGGAATGAACTCGAACACGTCTGGCGCGCCCAAGCCGCGGCCTTCGCGCCGCCGGCTTGGAACCTCGCCGAATTTGAAACCCAGCGCCGCCGCCGCGCGCGCCGCCTCGCCCTCCGCGACTGGTTCGAAGCCGGGACCGGCTTCGCCGTCGCGGCCTTCTTCGCCGCGTTTCTCGGCTTCCTCGGTGCCCGGCACTGGAGCGGCTGGGCCGCCGTGGCGCTCGTCGTCGCCGTGAGCGTTTTCTTCCTCCGCGAACGCCGGCGCGCCTCCCGGGCCCGCGTGTCCGCCGAGGCCACGTTGCGCGAACGGCTCGCGGCCGAGGTCGCCGAACTGCGGCACCAGCGCGCGTTGTTGCAGCGCGTGGTCTACTGGTATCTCGCGCCGCTCCTCGGCGCCGGCGTGCTCTTTGTCTTCGCGCTGCAGCAGTGGGCGATCGCGTCCGGCGGCCGGTTGGACGCAGCCCCGCTCGGCTGGCTCGCGGCCGGCGGCGCGGGCGTCGGCGTCGCCGTGTGGTGGCTCAACCGCCACGCCGTCCGCACCTGGATCGAGCCGCAACTCACCGACTGCGAGCGCGCCCTCGCGGAATTGGAAGGCGCGGCGTAACGCGAAGAGTAGGGCCGGCTTCAGCCGGCCGCGGGGCAGCTCGCGCTCCGCAACGAGAGACGCGTTTTTCCGGACGTATTTCTCGCGGCGTGCAATCTTCGGACCGGCTGAAGCCGGTCCTACTCTTTTCCTACCGCACGCGGTCGAGGATGCTGATGCGGTAGCGGTAGGTGGCGTCGGCGCGGTCGCGGCCGAAGGTCTCGCGCCACGTCAGGTGCCGCCATTCGGGGAACCACGTGTCGCCGGGCACCTCCGCGTGCACGAGCGTCAGCAACAGCCGGTCGGCCAGCGGCAGCGTCTGTTCGTAGATGCGCTGGCCGCCGCAGATCATGATCTCGCCGGGCAAACGTTGCGCGGTGGCGAGCGCGGCGGGGAGATCGGGCACGACGTGCAGGTCGCGCAGCGCCGCGGCGCCGAAGCGCCGTTCCGCTTCGGCGCGGATGTGGTCGGGTTGCGAGCTGAGCACGACCGCGCGCCGGCCGTCGGCGAGCACGCGCGGCCACACTTCGAAGCAGATCCGGCCCAAGACGACGACCGTGCCGGCGGTGCGGTCGTGAAACCACTGTTTGTCCTCCGGCACATCAAAGGGCAGACGCGTGTCGCGACCGATGATGCGGTTGGCGGCGCAGGCGACGATGAGATTGAGCGGCTTGGCCATCAGGGGTTTGGGGAGGCGGCTCTCGACAGACTAACCGCCGGTTTGGGCGTGCGGGCAAGTGCTTTCATCGAGGATTAGGGAGCCTTGGCGCCGGAAAAGTCGCCGCACTACCGGGGCGCGCGGCCGGAGCGCTCTTGTCTTGGCCCGCCCGTCGGGTATCCCGGACCGCATGATCATCGGAGTCCCCAAGGAAGTTAAGATCGGAGAGAAACGCGTTTCCATGACCCCCAGCCTCTGCCGCCGCGTCACGTCGCTCGGCGCCAAGGTCATCATGGAAAAGAACGCCGGCATCACCGCCGGATTCACCGACGCCGAATACAAGGCCGCCGGCGCGACCTTCGCCACCACCGCCGCCAAGGTGTGGAAGAGCGCGGACATGATTCTCAAGGTCAAGGAGCCGCTCGAGCAGGAATACGGCCTGATGCAGCAGGGCCAGACCATCTTCACCTACCTGCACCTCGCCGCCGGCCCCGCGCTGGCGAAGCAGCTCTGCAAAAAGGGCATCCTCGGCATCGCCTACGAGACGGTCGAGGGCAACGACGGCTCCTTCCCGCTGCTCAAGCCCATGTCGCAGATCGCCGGCCGCCTCGCGATCCAGGTCGGCGCGTATTTCCTCCAGTCGCAGCAGGGCGGCTCCGGCGTCCTCCTCGGCGGCATCCCCGGCACGATGCCCGGCCACGTCGTCGTCATCGGCGCGGGCAACTCCGGCGCGCACTCCGTCCAGATGGCCGCCGGCATGGGCGCCCGCGTGACCGTGCTCGACCTCGACACGCGCAAGCTCGAGATGCTCGATACCGAGTATCGCGGCCGCGTCGTCACCCTCGTTTCCAACCCCGCCAACATCGAGCATGCCGTCGCCACCGCCGACCTGCTCGTCGGCGCCGTGCTCATCCCCGCCGCCAAGGCGCCCATCGTCGTCTCCGAGAAGATGGTGAAGCTGATGCGCCCCGGCTCCGTCATCGTCGACATCGCCATCGACCAGGGCGGCTGCATCGAGACGATCAAGCCCACGTCGCACACCGCGCCGATCTACTCGCTCCACGGCGTCAACCACTACGCCGTGCCGAACATGCCCGCGATGGTCGGCCGCACCTCGACGATGGGCCTCACGCAGGCCACCGAGCCCTATGTCGCCATGATCGTGCAGAAGGGCGTCGAGCGCGCGCTCGCCGAGCACAAGGGCCTCGCCAAGGGCGTGAACACCCGCGGCGGCCGCATCGTCTACGACGAGGTGGCGAAAGCCGTCGGTTTCGACCGCGCCTGAGGCGGGCCAGCCGCGTCTGAGGCGCCGGGGCGGCAATCCGCTACCGACTCCGAATACAACCTCCGCCCGGGGCTCGCCGCCCCGGGCTTTTTGTTTGCCGGCGCGGGTTGCCTCTTGCCAATTCTGGCGCCGTCACGGGCCGACAACCAATCAATCGACCATGATCACACGTTTCGTTCGCGAACGGCACTGCCGTTTGCTGGGTTTCCTGTTCGCGCTCTGGGCAATGCCGGCGATGGTCTGGGCCAACTCGTTTCCCGGTGCTCAGCGCAAGTGGCACCGTTACGAATCCCGACATTTCGAGCTCTTCAGCCAAGTGGGCGAACGCAAGTCGCGGGACTTGCTGCGCGACATCGAGGCGCTGCGCGCCTTCATGCTCGCCAAGCTCGACCTGGAAGTCCGGCGGCCGACTCCGGTCACGATCTATTTTTTCGGCTCCGTGGATGACTATGATTCCTACCTGCCGCAGTCCGCGCAGGCTTCGCTGCCGAAAGGCGAAAGATCACTAGGCCAATATATGGTCTTTCCCGACCGCGATGTGATCATGCTGTCTCCTCTCGATGGCGAAACGACGGCGCTGTGGGTGGTGCAATCCAATCTTGCCGAGCACCTGTTGCGCGGACACGCGGGGCATACCCCGCCCGGTTGGCTCAGCTTGGGGATGGCATTGCTGTTCGGCACTTTCAACGTGAAGAAGGACAAGGTGGAGTGGGGCCGTGCGGACAACATGCGGCAATCGCTTGTCCGGAGGTTCCCCCAAGTGAGCTTGGAGCACGTGTTCCACGGCGGGAGTCGCCCTTTCCTGCCGGGCATGCTGCCCGCTGACTATCAGGATTTGCCGCAAGCGCATGCCTGGGGTGTCTTGCACTACTGGTATTTCGGCCAGAGCGAGGTTCCGGCGTCTGCGGTTAATAAGTTCATCCACCGAATCCTTCAGCCGGGAGTCGCCGGCAACCGGGAGCGAATGCGCCAGCAGGTCAGCGCGACCTTCGGGATGGACTACAAGGAAATGGAGGCCCGCCTCGCGCGCTACCTGAAGGCGGGAAGATTCACGGCACGGACGGAGCCGTTCGACCGATTGCCCGCGCGCGAATCCTTTGTGCAGCGACCCATGACTGAGGCGGACAACAATCGCGCCCTGGCTGAGCTGGCTTACCGCACCCGGGAGGATGCGATAGGACGTTTTCTCCTGCTCCAAGCCGGTGAGGCGAAAGACACGCGGGCCTTCGAGGCGCTGGGGGCGATTGGGTTTCGACTGCTTCAGGATCGTTCCGCGGCCGAATCGTGGCGCCAGGCAATGGATTTGGGCTCAACCAATCCTGCCGTGCTGCGCTATGTCGCCCTGACCGAGTGGTCGCGCTGGTTTTCCCGTCTCGATCTGGACTTCCTGCTGCCAGCGGAAGCAGCGGACCAGCTGCGCTCCCGACTCCTCCGGTGGATCGAAGTGCAGCCCGACCAGAATGAACCTTATGAAGCTCTGGCGTGGGTCGAGGCTTCTGTGTCGGCGCCCAAGATCGAGCATGTCAATCTGGTGCAAGGGAGGTTTTCGCGCCTGGATCGGCAGGCGCAGGTCTTGCTCGCCATGGCTCGAGTCCGGGTGCGACTGGGGGATCATGCTGCCGCGGAGCAGATCCTGTCTGAGATCGATAATTTTGCACCAAGCGCGGGAGAGCGCGCATTGGCGAAGGCATTACAGGATTCGATCCGCAAAAAAGCCGAACGATCAACGACCGATCCCTGACTGTTATTCGCTGCGCGTCTCCGTAAGGGAAATGGGCGTGGCGTTCCGGTCGAACTCTTGCCGACCAAGCACGCTACGCCGCACCTCCATTCGAAAGGAGACTGCGGCGTTTCGCGATCGACCGTAGGGCGCGCCTTACACCTGCGCCAGAGGTCGCCTTACGCCTGCGCGACGATCTTCACGCTCACGATCGCGATGCGGTCGATGGGCGTGCTCTTCTCGCCGCCGTTGGCCTTCACCGGGACGTTGGCGATGCGCTCGAGGACGTCGTCGCCGGCCGTGAGCTGGCCGAAGGCGGTGTATTGGCGGTCGAGGAAACGCGCGTCGCCGTGGCAGATGAAGAACTGCGAGCCGGCGCTGTCCGGGTGCGAGGAGCGGGCCATCGAGATGACGCCGCGCACGTGCGCCTTGGCGTTGAACTCGGCCTTCACCTTCCAACCCGGGCCGCCCGTGCCGGGCATGCCGGTGGCGCCTTCGCGCGTGTTGGGGCAGCCGCCTTGGATCATGAAGCCCTTGATGATGCGGTGAAACGCCGTGCCGTCATAGAAGCCCTCGCGCGCGAGCTTCTTGAAATTCTCGACCGTCTTCGGGGCCACGTCGGGCCAGAAGCTGATGGTCATGTCTCCGTAGGTGGTGGAGAGGATGGCGACTTCGTTGGTGGAGGGCGTCTCGTTGCTCATGGAAGGGCCAAGAAGCCTCCGGCCGCGCCCCCGCGCAAGTCGCAAATCGACCCCGGCCGCCGCGCCCCGGATTGAGCACGAATTGCGCAGCATTGCCGGCGGCGCCGTGGTATCCTCCGGGCAGTCCAACAGGAGGTCCCATGAACACCCGCGAACATCGTGACAGACATCACGGCGGCGAACCTCTGGAGGAGATCCGCCGCCAGGCTTATCTGCTCTGGCAACAGGAAGGCTGCCCCGCCGGCCGCGAACTCGACCATTGGCTGGCGGCGAAGGAGATCGTGCGCCACCACCGCCACCGGCCGCCGCCGGCCGACGAAGCGCGCGAGGCGCCGATCCGCCCGACGGAGAAGCTGGTCGAGCCCGGCTGAGTGCGCGCGGCTTGCGCCGGTGGAACGCGTTGACCGCAACGCGTTCCCGCCCGAGCGCGTTGGGGTCAACGCGCTCCACCTCAATGGGCGTGGCGTGCTCGCCCGCCGCTCCTCGCTCGACGCGCGGCGTTTTGTCGCCTTCTTCGGGGGCGCGCCATGCGCATCGCCGCCGTCACGCTCCAGCACTTCCGCAACCTGCCGCTCGTCTCCGTCGAGCTGCACGGGCGGCGCACGTTTCTCCACGGGGCGAACGGGCAGGGGAAGACCAACTTCCTCGAGGCGCTCGGCTACGTGACGGCGCTCCGCTCGTTCCGCGGCGCCGAACCGCGCGCGCTCGCGGCGCTCGGCCAGGCGCAGGCCGGACTCGGCTTCCGGCTCGAACACGAGACCTTCGGCGAGAGCCGGCTCACGATCACGCTGGGCGCGGCTGGGCGCACGGTCGAGTGGGAGCAGGGCAAGGTCACGCGCCTCGCCGACTTCATCGGCAAGTTTCCGACCGTCGTCTTCTCCTCGCAGGACCACCAGCTCCTCCGCGGCGCGCCCGCGCTGCGCCGGCGCTGGCTCGACCTCACGCTCGCCGCGATGGACGGCGCCTACCTTGCCGCCTTGCAGGGCTACACGCGCGCCGTCGCCGAGCGGAACATGCTGCTCAAGCAAGGCGGACGCTACGCCGCGCAGCTCGACGCCTTCGAGCACGAGGCGGCGCACCACGCCGCGCGTCTCGTCGCCGCGCGGCAGGCGGGTCTCGCCGAGCTGAGCGAGTTGTTCCGCACGGCGCAGAGCCGGCTCGTGCCCGAGGGCGAGACCGCCGCCCTCGTCTATGCGCCCGACACGGCGGCGGAGTCGGCGGAGGCCTTCGCGGCCGAGTTCGCCCGCGCGCGTCCGCGCGACACGGTGTTGAAGACCACCGAGCGCGGTCCGCACCGCGACGACCTCGACCTGCTGCTGCAAGGCCGGCCGGCGAAGCACTTCGCATCGGAAGGTCAGCAACGCTGCCTCGTCATCGCGCTGCGGCTGGCGCAGGCCGCGTATTTCCGGCGCCGCGGCGGCGTCGAGCCGGTGCTCCTGTGCGACGATGTCCTCGGCGAGCTCGACCCGGAGCGGCGGCACAAGTTCTGGGCCTCGCTCGAAGGCGACCCGCAAGTCATCGCCACCGGCACGACCCTGCCCGAAAGCGACGGCACCGCGTGGCAAGTCTTGCCCGTGCAGAACGGCCGGATCGGGTGAGGTGCGGAGCGTTCTCGCTCGCAGTAGGGCGCACCGGCCCGGTGCGCTGCGAAAACGCGCGAGGCCTTCCGCATAATCCGCCCAAGCCTCAATTGGAGGGCGCGGCTACCGCCGCGCCGCAGCGCCTGCGTAGGTAGCGCTCGGCGGGCCCAGCGGTCCCGCCCTACCTCCGGCGGTCTCTGCTACAGTCTTCGCGCGACGCTCGATCGCCCGACATCTTGTTACCTGATACTTGTTCCTTGCCACTTCCCCTGCCGCTCTTCCGTCTATCCCTCGATCCCGCATGGCGCGCACCTCCGTCCGACAACTCTGGAAGGCGAAAATCGAGGGCAACCTCGCGGCCAAGGAATGGCCCGTCGCGCCCACGATGCATCGTCTGCCCTTCGACGGGCGCGTGCTTGGCATCGATCCGTCGCTGCGCGGGACCGGTCTGGCGCTGGTCGAGTTCGCGCCGGGCAAGGTGCCGGTGCTGTTGAGCTGCCGCACCGTGAAGGTGGCGGCCAAGCTCTCGATGCCGCAATGCCTGCGCGCGATCCATCTGGCGGTGGATGAATTCGTCCGGCAGTTCGCGCCGCGGCACGTGGCGCTCGAGCAGACGATCTACGTGCAGAATTTCCAGACCGCGCAGATCCTCGGCGCGGCGCGCGGCGCGGCGATCGCGGCGGCGGCGTTGCACGAGTGCGAGGTGTTCGAGTATCCGCCGTTGCGCGTGAAGCAGGCGGTCGTGGGCCGCGGCCATGCCAGCAAGGAGCAGATGGCCCGCACCGTGATGTCCATGCTCGGCCACGGCCGCCCACTCGCCTTCGACGAAGCCGACGCCGCCGGCGTGGCGTTGTGCCACGCCTTTACCTGGCGGGAGTGATCCGGCGCGGAGAGCCCGGTCGTGTAGCAGCCGTCGTAGGACGGCTGAGGAAACGCGGCCCGCGGTGGCATCGGGGATTTTTTCAGCCGACTTACGTCGGCTGCTACAAAAGGCGGATCGGCGCGGCGGTAGCCGCGCCCTCCAATTGATGCTTGGGCGGATTTTGCGGAAGACTTCGCGTGGACTGCTGGTTGCTTGCGGGGTAGGGCGCGGTCTGACATTTCAGACGCATGAACGAGACGAGTGTGCCGTTCGTGGAGCGGGCGTTTCACTTCCGGCCGAAGTTGCTGGAGGCGCTGACCGACTACTCGCGTGAGAAATTCCTGCGCGACCTCGGGGCGGGGCTGACGGTCGGCGTCGTGGCGTTGTCGCTCTGCATCGGTCTCGGCATCTCGTCGGGCGTGTCGCCGACGGCGGGGCTCTACACCGGCATCATCGGCGGGTTTCTCGTGTCGGCGCTCGGCGGCTCGCGCGTGCAGATCGGCGGTCCCGCGGGCGCGTTCGTCGGGCTCGTGGCGTTGATCGTGGCGCAATACGGCCTGCCGAGCCTGCTGCTCTGCACGATGCTGGCCGGCGTGATGCTGTTCGTCATGGGCGCGCTGCGGCTGGGCGACCTGATCAAGTTCATCCCGCATCCGGTGACGACCGGCTTCACCTGCGGCATCGCGATCACGATTTTGATGACGCAGATCCGTCCCTTCTTCGGGTTGAGCCTTGAGCAGGAGCCGGCGGAATTCCTGCCCAAGGTGCAGGCGCTGATCGGTGCGTTGCCGACGCTGCACGCCCCGACGTTCGGCATGGCGGCGCTGGCGCTGGCGATCTTGCTCTTCTGGCCGAAGCGCTGGAGCCGCGTGCCGGGATCGATCGTGGCGGTGGTGCTCGGCACGGTGCTGGTGGCGGCGTTCGGCTGGCCGACGGAGACGATCGGCAGCCGGTTCGGCGGCATCCCGCAGGGGTTGCCGGCCTTCGCGTGGCCGGAGTTCGAGTGGGAGCACCTCGGTCAACTCATCCGCCCGGCCTTCACCATCGCGCTGCTGGGCGCGATCGAGTCGCTGCTCTCCGCCGTCGTGGCCGACGGCTTGATCGACGACCGGCACGATTCCAACCAGGAGCTCATGGCGCAGGGCGCGGCCAACTTCGTCGCGCCGCTCTTCGGCGGCATTCCGGTGACCGGTGTCATCGCCCGCACGGCGACGAACATCCGCAGCGGCGCCGGCACGCCGGTGGCGGGGTTGGTGCACGCGGTGTTCCTGTTGGGCGTGCTCCTCGTGGCCGCGCCGCTCGCGAGCGACATCCCGCTGGCGGTGCTCGCGGCCGTGCTCGCCGTCGTGGCCGTGCGCATGGGCGAATGGGAAGAGTTTCTCCTCCTGCACCGCAAACCGCGCGGCGATGCGGCGGTGTTCCTCGCCACGTTCGGGCTGACGGTGCTCTTCGATCTGACGGTGGCCGTGGAGGTCGGCATGGTGCTCGCGGCGTTCGCCTTCATCAAGCGCGTGGCCGACACGACGCAGGTGCACGCGATGACTGGCGAGCAGGTCGCGGCCGGCGGGCCGGGTCACGAACCGGTGCAGGACGTGCCGCGCGGCGTGGTGATCTACCGCGTGTTCGGGGCGCTGCTCTTCGGTTCGGCGGAGAAATTGGAGCGCGTGCTGCGGCGTTCGGGCGGCGAAACGAAGGTCGTCATCCTGCACATGGCGGCGGTGACCGCGATGGATGCGACGGCGCTGAACCGCATTGAGAGCCTGCACGCGAAGATGAAGCGCCGGCACGAGCACCTGATCCTGAGCGGGCCGCACACGCAGCCGTATTTCCTGCTGGAGAAGGCCGGGTTCTTCGACGCGCTCGGCCGCGAGAACGTCTGCGCGGATCTTGAGCACGCCGTGGCGCGGGCGCGGGAGTTGTTGGCGAAGAAGTGACGCGCGTGGGATTCGTAGCAGCCGTCGTAAGACGGCTGGGGAATGCGCGACGAGCGGGTGGTGCGGGGATTTTTCCAGCCGACTTACGTCGGCTGCTACGAAGGACGGATCGACGTGGCGATGTAGGTGGCGCGCTTGCGCGCCACGTTTGGGCGCGCGAAGGCGGATGGCGTGGCCGAGTTGCGCGCAAGCGCGCAACCTACAGGAAGTGAGGCGCGCTCAGCCGACGACTTTCTTGATGATGCGGCCGAGGTCGCCGACGCGGTAGGGTTTTGTCAGGTAACCGCAGAATCCCATGTCGAGGAACTGGCGGGCCATATCGTCGTTGTCGTAGCCGCTGGCCACGATGGCGCGGACGTTCGGGTCGAGGTCGCGCAGGCGCTTGAAACACTGTTCGCCGCCCATGCCGCCGATGACCGTCAGGTCCATGATCACGACGTCGTAAGGGCGGCCGATGTTGAGGTAGCGCTTGTAGAGCTGGATCGCCTCCTCGCCGTTCTTCGCGAGGTCGTATTTGTATTCGAGGCTCGTGAGCATCTGCGCCGTGAGGTGGCTGATCTCCGGGTCGTCATCCATGAACAGGATGCGGCCCGTGCGGGTGGCGACGTTGAAGGCCGGGGCGCGGCGCGCCTCGACGGCGGCCTCCTGCTCGGCGCGCGGGAGGAAGACGGTGAACGTCGTGCCGACGCCGACCTCGGAATCGAGGCCGATCTGGCCGCCGTGGCGCTTCACGATCGAGAGCACGGTGGCGAGGCCGAGGCCCGTGCCGGTCTTCTTGGTGGTGAAGAACGGATCGAAGATCTTCTCCAGGTGCTCGGGCTTGATGCCGCTGCCGTTGTCGCGGACCTCGACGGCGACGTATTGGCCGGCGGGCAGGGGCGGGATCTGGTTCTCGGCCAGCGCGACGTTGCCGGCGGTGACCCAGATGTTCCCCTGCCCGGCGGGCATGGCCTGGATGGCGTTGATGATGAGGTTCTGGAAAACCTGCAGCAGCTGCGCGCGGTCGACTTGGATCGTGGCGAGGTCGGCGGGCGCGCCGAGCTCGACTTTCACCGTGGAGCCGGCGGCGGCGAGGCGCACGGCGTCGGTGAGAAGATCGGCGGTCTTGATCACCTGGCGCGTGCCGGTGCCGCCCTTGGCGAAGGTGAGGAGCTGCTTGCTCAGGGCCTTGGCGGCGAGGCAGGCGCGCTCGCTGTTCTCGAGGCCGGAGTTGTCGCGGTTGTCCTTTGCGAGCGACACGCCGCCGAGGATGGTCGTGAGGAGATTGTTGAAATCGTGCGCGATGCCGCCGGCGAGCTGGCCGAGCGCCTCGAAGCGGTTGGCGCGGACCAATTCCTCCGGCGTGAGGCTCATCTCGTCGGGGTTGCGGAACACGACGACGGCGCCCGCCGGCAAGCCGCCGGCATCGAGGACGGCGCGGCAGCTGAAGACGACGGGCACGGGCGGTCCGCCGCCGGCGCGCTCGAGCGCGTATTCGTTGTTCAGCGGCGTGGACTCGCCGGTGGCGAGCGCGCGGTCGACGGGATTCTCCGCCGGCGCGCCGCTGAGGCGGTGCACGAGGCGGAAGACTTCCGTCGCGGGCTGGTGCACCGTCTCGTCGGCCAGGCGCCCGAGGAGGCGCTCGGCGACGGGGTTGAGGAACACGACGCAATCGCGGGCGTCGACGAGGAGCACGCCCTCGTGGATCTCGGCGAGCAGCGCCGAGAATTCCTCCGCGCCGACGCCCGTCGCGCCGGCGCCGCCCTCGGGCAGCGGCGCGACGAAGCCGAGCACGCGTTGCAGCTCCTTCTTGCGCGAGAGCAGGCGGACGAAGCCCGTGTAGCCCCAGACGTCGGTGCCCTGGCGGTGGCGGAAGCGCAGCGATTCGAAGCACACCGGTTGTCCCGGCTGGCGCGACGAGAAGAACGCCGCGAGTCCGCCGGTCGTGTCCTCGGGCGGCAGGGCGCGCAGGATCGATTCCGGTTCGTCGGCCAGTTCGTCATCGGCGAAGCCGAGCAGCGCCTTGAAGGCCGGCGACAGCCACGCGGTCGACGCGGTGAAATCGAGTTCGAACAGCGCCACGCGGCCGCGCTCGCCGAGGGTGGCGAGGCGTTCCTCGGCGCGGAGGGCGGATTCCTCGAGCTCCTTGCGCTCGGTGATGTCGAGGTGGGCGCCGACCACGCGCTGGAGCGCGCCGTTGGGCGCGAAGAGCTGCACGCCGACGCTCTGCACCCAGACGAAGTGGCCGCGCGCGTGCTTGAGCCGGTATTCGACGGCGAAGGGGCGCGAGCCGGTCGACGGCGCGCGCCCCGCGAGACGGTCGGGCGCGGCGGCGGTGTCCTCCGGGTGGATCAGCGCGAGCCAGGAGTCATAGGTGTTGGGCAGGCTGGCGTCGGTGTAGCCGAGCATGCGCTTCCAGGCCGGCGAGAGATATGTCTCCTGGCGCACAAAGTTGAGATCGAAGAACCCCAGCGCGCTCTTCTCGTTGAGCACGCTCAGGAAATTGTCCCCGCCCGACGCCGCCGCGGTGGACGTGGCGGAGGCGACGGTCGCCGCGGGGCCCGCTGTCGCGGGCGGCGGCGGGGTGGGGCGCGTGACGAAGACGAAAAAACGCGCGGCTTCGCCGCCGGAGGCCTCGAGCCGCACGACGGCGTCGAAGGCGGCGGCCTCCTTCGGTTGCGCCTGCAGCGGGATCGGCTGCGTCAGCGCGGCGGCTTGGATGACTTCCCATTGCGCCTGCAGCCAGTCGGGCTCGTTCGAGGTGACGTCGAAGGCGAAGAGGTTGGGCAGGTGGTCGCCGACGAGTTCGGCCGGCTTGGCCTGCCAGAGCGCCGCCGCCGCGGCATTGGCCAGCTCGATGCGGCCCTGCGCGTCCACGACCAGCACGGCCGGACCGTGGGTGGCCGGCGAGTGGGCGGTGGCGTTGGAGGGGTGGGCGGCGCTCACGAGGCGGGGCAGTTGTTAGCGGGCAGGCCGGGGCATTCCCAGTGCGAAACGGGGGCGGCGGCCGGCGGGAAAATTTTTTGAAAGCGATTTTACGCTGCCGCCGGGAACCTCAACCGGTCAGCGCACCGGTCTCCTGCCAGCGCCGCACGCGGCGGGCGAGGAAATCGATCCACACGGGCTGGTCGTTGAGACACGGGATGTGCGTGAACTCCTCGCCGCCCGCCTCCTTGAATTCCTCGGCGCCCTCCTCGCGGATCTCCTCGAGCGTCTCGAGGCAGTCGGTGACGAAGGCGGGTGTGATGCAGACGAGGCGCTTGCGGCCGGACTTGGCCAGGCGCTCGAACTCGGCGTCGGTGTAGGGCGAGAGCCAGGGCTCGCCGACGAGGCGCGATTGGAACGAGATCGACCACTTCGCCGGATCGAGACCGGCGCGCTGCGCGAAGAGCTGCGAGGTGCGCGTGACCTGCGCCTTGTAACAGGTCGCATGCGCGGGCGAGCAGGTGTTGCAGCAGTCGGCGACCATCTGGCAATGCGCGCGCGAGCTGTCGCCCTTCGTCAGGTGACGCACCGGGATGCCGTGGTAGCTGAAGAGCAGGTGGTCGTAGGGTTTCTGGAGATAGGGCTGCGCGCTCGCGACGAGGGCGTCGATGTAGTCGGCGTCGGCGTAGTAGGGCTGCACGCAGTCGAACTTGATGTTCGGCGCGATCTTCTCGGCCTCGCGCTGGACCTTCACGACGACGGTCTCCCACGAGGACATCGCGTAGTGCGGATACTGCGGGAACATCAGCACATTGGTGACGCCTTCGTTGACGAGGCCGCGCAACACGTCGGGGATGGACGGGTTGCCGTAGTTCATCGCCAGCGCGATCGTCAGGTCGGATTTTTTCTGCAACGCGGCCTGCGCCTTCTTGCTCGTGAGGATCAGCGGCGAGCCCTCGGGGGTCCAGATGCTGGCGTAGGCGTGGGCGGATTTCTTGACGCGGAAGGGGATGATGATGCCGTTGACGAGCAGCTTGCGGAGGAAGCGGTTGGCGGGTTTGTCGATGACGCGTTCGTCGCCGAGGAATTCGCGCAGGTAACGCCTCACGTCCGGCACGGACGTGGAGTCGGGGGATCCGAGGTTGAGCAGGAGAACGGCGGATTTGGCCATGGTGGGTGCTGGTTCCCAGACGTGTCTCAATCTCAGGCGAAGTCAACCGGCCCGCAGCCGGTGCGCACGGTCGGCCAAGGGATGCGCGTCGTCCACCGTCCCGGTCACGTCGCCAGCGTGCGGATCGCGGCGATGAGGCGGTGCACGTTTTCCGGGGTGATGCGGTCGGTCACGATCGTGCGCGGGGCGGTGCGCGTCACATCGAGCCGCGCGCCTTCCTCGCTGCCGGGGCGCACGAAGTCCGCGATGAAATCCATCCCGCCCTTCGGCTTGATCCAGCGGTAATACGGGTCGGGGTCGGCGCTCTCGATCACGATGTCGAGCTTCAGCAGCACGTGGCAGAACAGCGTCAGGTCCCGATACGACGCGAACCACGTCGGCGGACACACCAGTTGGTCTCGGATCACGAGGGTCATACGAATCGCGGGGAAATCCGTGGGTGACGCGGGTGTTTTAGGAATTTAACTGGCCTTGTCCAGAGCGGCGACGTTCACTCACCACTCGGTATATCGTCACGATCCGCCATGACTTCAGTGCGCAAGCCCGTCCTCCTGGTCATCCGCGATGGCTGGGGCCACAATCCCGATGCGTCGCAGGACGCCACCAACGCCGTCGCCCGCGCGCACAAGCCCTGCGACGACCGCCTCCGCGCCACGTCGCCCTCGACGCTCGTCCGCGCCTCGGGTCTCGACGTCGGTCTGCCGGACGGCGTGATGGGCAACAGCGAGGTCGGCCACGAGAACATCGGCGCCGGCCGCATCGTCGACCAGGAGCTGGTGCGCCTGAACAAGCTGTTCTCCGAAAAACGCCTCGCCACCAACGCCGTGTGGCGCGCCGCGGTCGAGCGGGTGAAATCGCGCGGCACCAAGCTGCATCTCTTCGGCATCGTCTCCGACGCCGGCGTGCACGGCATGCTCGAGCACCTTTACGGCATCTTGCGCCAGGCGAAGGAAGACGGCGTCACGCAGGTCTACCTCCACGCCTTCACCGACGGCCGCGACACGCCGCAGTCGAGCGGCCTCGGCTACATCCGTCAGGTCGAGGCGCAGATGCGGGCCATCGGCGTCGGCCGGATCGCGACCGTCTGCGGCCGCTTCTGGGCGATGGATCGCGACAACCGTTGGGAGCGCGTGCAAAAGGCCTACGCCATGCTCACCGGCCGCGCCGCGGTGGCGACGGCGCCGAGCGCCGAGGCCGCCGTGCAAAGCTACTACGACGCTCCGCTCAGCCCGACGCAGGTCGGCGACGAGTTCGTCCCCGCGACGTGGATCCTCGGCGCGGACGGCAAGCCCATCGCGACCGTCGGCGACGGTGACGCCGTGTTGTTCTACAACTACCGCGGCGACCGCCCGCGCGAGATCACAAAGGCCTTCGTGCTGGACGATTTCACCGGCTTCGACCGCGGCCGGAAGCTCGACCTCTACTACGCCACGATGACGGAATACGAGGCCGGCCTCCCCGTGCACGTCGTCTCGCCGAAGCCGGAGAAGCTGAAAAACATCCTCGGACAGGTCGTGAGCGACGCCGGCATCCGGCAGTTCCGCTGCGCGGAGACGGAGAAGAACCCGCACGTGACTTTCTTCTTCAACAACTACCGCAGCGAGCCGTTCCCCGGCGAAGACCGCGCCTGCCCGCCGAGCCCGAAGGTCGCGACCTACGACCTGCAGCCCGAGATGTCCGCCGCCGAGGTCACGCGCCTCGCCAAGGAGGCGATCCTCACCGGCAAATACGGCCTCATCGTCGTGAACTACGCCAATCCCGACATGGTCGGCCACACCGGCTCCTTCGAGGCGACGAAGAGGGCCGTCGAGGCCACCGACGCCGGTGTGGGCGAACTCCTCGCCGCGCTCGCCACGAAGGGCGGCCGCGCCGTCGTCTGCGCCGACCACGGCAACGCTGAGCAGATGTGGGACCCGACCGTCAACGGCCCGCACACCGCCCACACGCTGAATCTCGTCGAGGTCTTCGTCGTCGGCGACGGCCTCGTCCGCGGCCAGACCAAGCTCCGCGACGGCGGCCGCCTCGCCGACCTCGCCCCGACCGTCTTGCACCTCATGGGCCTGCCCAAGCCGCCCGAGATGACCGGTGAGAGCCTGGTCGCCGGCTGAGGTTTTCGGCGATTTCGTCTGATTTTCGACAAGCCCGCCGCGAGGCGGGCTTTGTTGTTCAACCACAGATCGACACAAATGAACACAGATGAGCTCAGATGAACCGATTGCGAACTACCCAAAGAAGTGACGCTGCGATGCCTTGGGGTAGGGCGCGACCGCTGGGCGCGCCGAGAGCGTGTTGCGGCGGGCCCAGCGGTCCCGCCCTACCTCCGCCAACGTCACTTCTTCAGGAAATTCTCAATAGATGAACCGAGTGGGTTCAGTTGTTGGCCATCTATCTGTGTGAATCTGTGTCCATCTGTGGTTCTCAGGAGATTGACCTCTCCTGGGCTCCCCGCCGCACCTCTGTCATAGCCGCGCGGCGCCCAAATTCTGTTTGCCCCCCTGCGGGGCGGGCCGTTTCGTTTGACCCTCGTTCCCATGAAACGCACGCACCACTGCGCCCAACTGACCAAGGCCGACCTCCACGCGACCGTCTCGCTCGCCGGCTGGGTCGACTCCGTCCGCGACCACGGCGGCATCATCTTCATCGACCTCCGCGACCGCCAGGGTATCACGCAGGTGAAGTTCGACGGCGCGCTCCGCGAACAGGCCGCCAAGCTCAAGCCCGAGTCGGTCATCGGCATCACGGGCCAGGTCGAGCCGCGCCCGGCCGACATGATCAACGCCACCCTGCCCACCGGTGAGATCGAGGTCGATGCCACCGCACTCGAGGTGCACAACATCTCCGATACCCCGCCGTTCCCGCTCGACGACGCCGGCGGCGACAAGGTCAACGAGGACCTCCGCCTCACCTACCGTTACCTCGACCTGCGCCGCCCGAAGATGCGCAAGAACCTCGCCGTGCGCCACCGTGCCACGAAGGCCGTGCGCGACTACTTCGACTCACAGGGTTTCTACGAGGTCGAGACGCCCGTCCTCTTCAAGAGCACGCCCGAGGGCGCCCGCGAATACCTCGTGCCGTCGCGCATCCACGCGGGCCAGTTCTACGCGCTCTCGCAGTCGCCCCAGCAGTTCAAGCAGATCCTCATGGTCGCGGGCGTGGAGAAGTATTTCCAGATCGCCCGCTGCTTCCGCGACGAGGACCTGCGCGCCGACCGCCAGATGGAGTTCACGCAGATCGACGTCGAGGTCTCGTTCATCGACCGCGAGGGCATCTACGCGCTCTTCGAGGGCATGCTGAAGAAGGTCTGGAAGGACGTGCTCGACCACGACCTCCCCACGCCGTTCCCGCGCCTCGCCTACAAGGACGCGATGAACCGCTACGGCGTCGACAAGCCCGACACGCGCTTCGCGATGGAGCTCGTCGACTTCTCCGAGACCTTCCGCACCTCCGCGTTCAAGGTCTTCCAGTCCACCGTCGCCGCCGGCGGCTCCGTGAAGGCGATCAACGCCAAGGGCCTCGCCGACGTCACACAGGGCGAGACCGTCGCCCTCGAGGATTCCGCCAAGGCGATGGGCGCCAAGGGCCTCGCCTCGATCAAAGTCGAGAACGGCGAATGGAAGTCCCCGATCGCGAAATTCTTCACCGACGCCGAGAAGGCCGAGCTGACCAAGCGCCTGAACATCGAGAACGGCGACCTCATCTGTTTCGCCGCCGCCCCGTGGGAACGCGCCTGCGCCATCCTCGGCCGCATCCGCCTCGACGCCGCGCAGCTCCTCGTGAAGCGCGGCAAGCTCACGCTCCGCCCCGACCAGTGGAATTTCCTCTGGGTCGTCGATTTCCCGCTCATGTCCTACGACGAGGAGCGCGGCGGCTACGCGGCCACGCACCACCCGTTCACGGCGCCCGTCGCCGAGGACGCGCACCTGCTCGACAGCGACCCGAAGGCCGTGCGCGGCCAGCACTACGACGTCGTGCTGAACGGCATGGAACTCGGCGGCGGCTCGATCCGCATTCACCAGCCCGCGTTGCAGGAGAAGGTCTTCACCGACGTGCTCAAGATACCGGCCGACGTGGTCGAGAGCCGCTTTGGCTACATGCTGAAGGCCTTCAAATACGGCGCGCCCCCGCACGGCGGCATCGCTTTCGGCCTCGACCGCATGTGCGCGCTGCTTTGCGGCACGACGAGCATCCGCGACGTCATCGCCTTCCCGAAGACGCAAAAGGCGCAGGACCTGATGAACCAGAGCCCGACGCCCGTCACCGAGAAGCAGCTCCGCGACCTGCACATCAAGATCGCCGACGAGGCGAAGTGAGCGCCACGTGCCTGGAGGGCGCGGCTACCGCCGCGCCGCCGCCCGCCGCAAGGCGGGCTTTTTTGTCGATTGCCGGGTAGGGCGAACCCTCCGGGTGAGCCGTGATTGCTGAACGCGGCTCGGCGGGACGCCTCGCCCTACCTTGAGTTCTGCGCCCAGACATGCGGCCAATCCTCTGGACGCGTCACCAGTTGCGCGCACGGGGTTCATGCGGATGTAATTCGCTTTCTCTTCGAACGATTCGTCGTGGCGCAGTCGATGGTCGAAGAATCCGGCCTGCCATTCGATCCGCAGCGATTTGGTCTGATACGACTTCCATGCCGTCAGTGTTTTCGCGAGTTCGCGGTCGGGTGCGATGGCTAGCAGGGCATGCAGATGGTCTGGCATGACCAACATGACGTGCAGCCACCAGATGCCGCGTTCATGGTAAAGGGCGGCAGATTTGAGCAGTCGCTCGGCGATAATCCCGTCCGTCAGCACATCCGTGCCACGGGCCTTGGCGTTGATGGTCACAAAGAAAGTTGCCCCGCGTGGCACCCAGGCCGGCACTGCGTGATGAAGCCGTTTCCGCTCCGGCAATTCAGCCATGAGCGAGTCATAGTCGGGCGTGGCGTCTCCGCCGAGCCGAAACGCAGTCGCGAAGTGCAACGGCTCACCCGGAGGGTTCGCCCTACCTTGGATTGCTACACACCCAGCTGCTTCCGCAGAATCTCGTCCACCAGCTTCGGGTTGGCCTTGCCGGCGGAGAGTTTCATCACGGCGCCTTTGAGGGCGTTGATGGCTTTGGCGTTGCCGCTGCGGACTTGGTCGGCGCTCTTCGCATCGGCGGCGATGGCCGCGGCGCACCACGCCTCGAGCTGGCCGGTGTCGCTCGCCTGGCGCAGTCCCTTGCGGTCGGCGATGGCGGCGGCGGGTTCGCCGGTCGCGAACATCTCGCTGAAGATCTCCTTCGCCTGGCTGCTCGACACCGCGCCTTGCTCGACGAGCGCGATCAGGCCGGCGAGGTTCGCGGGTGTCACCCGGCTCGCGGCGAGCGAGAGGTTGGCGGCGGCGAGGTCGCGCAGGAGGTCGTTCGCGATCCAGTTCGCCGCGGCGGTCGGCTTGGCCCCGAGCTGCACCGTCGCCTCGAAGAAATCGGCCAGCGCGCGATCGCGGATGAGCACCGAGGCGGCGGAGTAGGGGAGCGCGTGCGCCTCCATGAAACGACGCTGCCGCGCGAACGGGGCTTCGGGCAGCTCGGCGGCGAGGCGGGCCTTCCACGCGGCGTCGATGCGCACGGGCATCAGGTCCGGGTCGGGGAAGTAACGGTAGTCGTGCGCCATCTCCTTCGAGCGCATCGAGGCGCTGCGGCCGGTCTCGCCGTCGTAGAGGCGCGTCTCCTGCGCGATCGTGCCGCCGCCCGTGACGACGGCGATCTGGCGCTTGATCTCGGCGGCGATGCCGTCGCGCACGTAAGAGATGGAGTTGAGGTTCTTCAACTCGACCTTTGTGCCGAGCTTCGTCTCGCCGGCGCGGCGGATGGAGATGTTGGCGTCGCAGCGCATCTGGCCCTTCTCCATGTCGCAGTCGGAGATGCCGGCGGAAATGAGCGACTGGCGGAGCGAGGTGAGGAACGCGAAGGCCTCGTCGGGCGTGTGCAACGCGGGTTCGGTCACGATCTCCATCAGCGGCGTGCCGGCGCGGTTGTAGTCGATGAGCGAATCGTGGGCCTCGTGCGTGAGCTTGCCGACGTCCTCCTCGAGGTGGATGCGGGTCAGCGGGATCGTCTTGTGCTCGCCCATGACGGCGAGCGACGGACCGGGCAGCTCGATCTCGACGGCGCCGTGGCGGCAGACGGGCTGGTCGTATTGCGAGAGCTGGTAGTTCTTCGGGCTGTCGGGATAAAAATAGTTCTTCCGATCCCAGCGCGTGACGGCGGCGATCTCGCAGCCGAGCATGAGGCCGGTCTTGATGATGGCGTCCAGCGCGGCGCGGTTCAGCACGGGCAACGCACCGGGCAGGGCGAGAACCGTGGGATCGGTCAGCGTGTTCGGCGGCTCGCCGTAGCCCGTCGCGACGCGCGTGAACATCTTCGACGCCGTCCGAATCTGGACGTGCACCTCAAGGCCGATGACTGCTTCGAAATCGCTCATGATCAATTGGCCCACGGAATACACGGAACACACCGAAGAATAACTCCGGTGTCTCCGTGTATTCCGTGTGTTCCGTGGGCCATCACAGGTTCGGAGTTTGGCGGCGCCACTCGTGCGCCTGCTCGTAGGTGTGGGCGAGGGCGAGGAGGGCGGCTTCCTGGAAGGGTTGGCCGATCAACTGCAGGCCGATCGGCAGGCCGCTGCTCGTGAAACCGCACGGCACGCTCGCGGCGGGGAGGCCGGCGAGGTTCACGCCGATGGTGTAGATGTCGCAGAGATACAGCGCGAGCGGGTCGGCCTTCTCGCCGAGCTTGAACGCCGGCACGGGCGACGTGGGCGTGAGCAAGGCGTCCACCTCGGCGAAGGCGCGCAGGAAGTCCTGCCGGATGAGCGTGCGGACCTTTTGCGCGCGGAGGTAGTAGGCGTCGTAGTAACCGCTCGAGAGGACGTAGGTGCCGAGGATGATGCGGCGCTTCACCTCCGCGCCGAATCCCTCCGCGCGCGACTTCGCGTAGAGGTCGATGGCGTCGGCCGCGTCCGGGGAACGATGCCCGTAGCGCACGCCGTCGTAGCGCGCGAGGTTCGAGGACGCTTCGGCCGTGGCGATGACGTAGTAGGCGTCGAGGCAGTAGCGCGTGTGCGGGAGCGAAACTTCCTTCACCTCGCAGCCGCGGTCACGGTAGAACTTCACCGCCGTCTCGACCGCGGCGGCGATCTCGGGGTCGAGGCCGGCGCCGAAATATTCCTGCGGGATGCCGATGCGCCGCGGCGCCGGACCGCCGAGCGCGGCGCGGTAGTCGGGCAGGGCCGCCTGGAACGACGTCGAGTCGAGCGGGTCGTGGCCGGCGAGGGCCTGCAACACGAGCGCGACATCCTCGACCGTGCGGCCGAAGGGGCCGATCTGGTCGAGCGAAGACGCGTAGGCGACGAGACCGTAACGCGACACGAGCCCGTAGGTCGGTTTCAGGCCGACTACGCCACAGAGCGCCGCGGGCTGGCGGATGGAGCCGCCCGTGTCGGAGCCGAGCGAGGCGGCGACCGCCCCGGCCGCGAGCGCCGCGGCGCTGCCGCCGGAGGAACCGCCGGGCACGCGCGTGAGGTCCCAGGGATTCGCGACCGGGCCGAAGGCGGAGTTCTCGTTCGACGAGCCCATGGCGAACTCGTCGCAGCTCAGGCGCCCGTAGAGCACGGCGCCGGCGTCCTTGAGCTTGCGCGTGACCGTGGCGTCGTAGGGCGAGACGAAGTTAGCGAGCATCTTGCTCGAGGCCGTGAGCGGCTGGTCGCGGACGGCGATGACGTCCTTCAGGCCGATCGGGATGCCGTCGAGCGCACCGCGCGACTGGCCGGCGGCGCGGCGGGCGTCGGAGGCGGCGGCTTGGGCGAGGGCGTCGGCGTCGTCGCGGGAATTGAAGGCACGCACCCGCGGCTCGACGGCGCGCACGCGCGCGAGGAAGGCCGACAACAACTCGACGGCGGACAATTCGCGGCGCGCGAGGCGGGCGGCGAGTTCGGCGACGGGTTGAAAGTGAAGCGGGGCGGACATCGAGGCGCGATCGTGCGTTAGGCGGCGCTAGGGCGAGGCGTCCCCGCCGAGCCGGAGCGTATTGCGCCGTGCTTGCGGCTCACCGGGACGGTTCGCCCTACCTCAGAGCGGGTAGCCGGCTTGGCGGTGACGGAATCGGAAGATATCATTCGATCACCTTCGGCACGCTGATCATCTGCTCGCGTTGCGCGGGGGCGTTGCGCAGGGCATCGGCGACGCTGAGGCCCGGGCGCGGCGTGTCGGCGTCCCAGACGTTCTCGAGCGGGAAGGCGTGCGCGGTGGGTTCGACGCCGCTGACGTCGACCTCGGCAAGACGCTCAAGGTGATGGAGCACGTCGCCGAGCTGTGCAGCGTAGCGCGCCTTCTCCTCCGGCGTGAGGGCGAGCCGGGCGAGTTGCGCGAGGTAGTCGACGTTGAAGTCCTGCGGGGCGGACATGGCGCGGTCAGCTTCGGGAACGCGCCCCGGCGTTGGCAACGGGCAAAAGCGTCATGCCCGGACGTTCTGCCGGTAGGCGAGGGGCGTGAGGCCGGTGGCGGTCTTGAAGTGCCGCGCGAAGGCGCTGTGGTCGTAGAAACCGCAGTCGTGCGCGATGGCGGCGACGGCTTCGTCGGTGTCGCGCAGGCGTTGCGCGGCGGCGTGGAGGCGGGTCTGCAGGATGAGTTGCCCCGGCGTGAGGCCGAGCAGGCGCTTGGTGAGGCGGGTGAACTTCGCCGGCGCCAGGCCGGCGCGCGCGGCGAGTTGCGCCGGCTTCACCGGCTCGGCGAAGTGCGTGCGGAGGTAATCCATTGTCGCGACGAGCGGGGCGGGCACGCCCACACCGTCCGCTCCGGCGTGCAAATCGCGCGAGAGCCCGACGAGCCCGGCGATGCGGCCGGCGGCATCGCGCAGGGGCAGCTTCGTGGTCACGCACCAGCCGGCCTTGCCGGTGGGGTAGAGGTGGAGCTCGAGCTTGTTGACCACGGGAACGCCGGTGCGCAGGACGGCCTCGTCCTGCTCCGCGTAGCGGGCGGCGAGGTCGGCGGGAAAGAGGTCGTGCACGGTGCGGCCGAGGAGGTCGGCCTTGCTGCGCCGGCCGCAGCGCTCGACGAGCGTCTGGTTGACGGCGGCGTAGCGGCCGTGGCGGTCCTTGAGGAAAAACACGCAGTCCGGCACGAGATCGAGGAGCTCGCCGGCGAGGAGCGGGGCGGCGAGCTGGGCGAGGGTGCGGGCCGGGTCGGTGGCCATGGATTCCGGGGCTGTGATGAAAACAGCGTGCCCAGCCGGCGTTTTCATACAAGACTCGGCTGATATCCTCGGTCATGCCTCCCGCCGGCCCGCACGTCCTCCGCATCCTCGACTCCCACACGGGTGGCGAACCGACGCGGCTCGTGCTCGAGGGCGGCCCCGACCTCGGTCGCGGTCCGCTGGCCGAACGCGCCCGGCGCTTCCGCGCGGAATTCGACCACTACCGCTCCGCCATCATCCACGAGCCGCGCGGCAGCGACGTCCTCGTCGGCGCGCTCCTCGTCGAACCGCACGAACCCGGCTGCGCGTTCGGCGTGATCTTCTGCAACAACGCCGGCGTGCTCGGCATGTGCGGCCACGGCACGATCGGGCTCGTCGTCTCGCTCGCCAGCCTCGGGCGCGTGCGGCCCGGCGCCGTGCGCATCGACACGCCGGTCGGCGTCGTCACCGCGACGCTGCACGCCGACGGCAGCGTCTCGGTCGACAACGTCCCCAGCCATCGCGCCGCCGCGGGCGTGGCCGTCGACGTGCCGGGGATCGGCGTCGTGCGCGGCGACGTGGCGTGGGGCGGCAACTGGTTTTTCCTCGTCGAGGACCACGGGCAGGTGCTGGAGCTCGCGAATGTGGCGGCGCTTCTCGACTACACCACGCGCGTGCGCCGGGCGGTGAACGCGCAGGGCTTTCCCGCGGTCGACCACGTCGAGCTGTTCGCGCCGTCGCCCATGCCCGGCGTGCACAGCCGCAACTTCGTGCTCTGCCCCGGCGGCGCCTACGACCGCTCCCCTTGCGGCACGGGCACGAGCGCCAAGCTCGCCTGCCTCGCCGCGGACGGCAAACTCGCCGCGGGCGCCGAGTGGGTGCAGGAGAGCATCGTCGGCAGCGTCTTCCGCGGGCGCTACCGCCGCGCCGGCGACCAGATCATCCCCACCATCACTGGCGCCGCGCACGTCTGCGGCGAGGGCGTGCTCTTGCTCGATCCGGCGGATCCGTTCTGCTGGGGCATCCGGCCGACATGAAGACGCCGCTTTTTCAGGATTTTCCCCCTTCTTCTCCCCATGAGTAATCCCCGTTCCGCCGTCGTCGTGGGTGGAGGCATCGTCGGCCTCTGCTCCGCCTACTATCTCGCCCGCGAGGGCTTCGCCGTGACGCTGATCGAGCGCAACCCCGAGGGCGCCGACACCTGCGCGCAAGGCAGCGCCGGCTACGTCTCGCCGAGCCACGTGCAACCGATCTCGTCGCCGGGCATGGTCTGGCAGGGGCTGAAGTGGATGACGAGTTCGCGCAGCCCGTTCTACATCCAGCCGCGGCTCGACCTGGATCTCATCCGCTGGGGCTGGCTCTTCGCGCGCCATTGCACGCCGGAGCACACGCAGCGCGCCGCGCCGGTGCTGGCGCAGCACTGCCTGGAGAGCCGCCGGCTCTTCGTGGAGCTCGCGGAGAAGACGGGCAACAGCTTCGAGTTTCGCGCGGAAGGTCTGTTCAACCTCTGCAAGACCCAGGAGACACTCGACAAATACTCGAAAGGCCTCGCCGCGCTGGCCAACTCCGTCGGTGTCGAGGCCCGCACGCTCTCGGCCCGGGAAACCGCCGCGCTCGAACCGGGGGCGCGGATGGACATCGCCGGCTCGATCTATTTCCCGATCGACGCCCACCTCTCGCCGCGGAAGTTCATGCCCGCGATGGTGGCGCTGCTCAAGCAGCAGGGGGTGACGTTCCGCTGGGGCACGGACGTCACCGGCTGGAAGACCGAGGGCGGCCGCGTGACGCACGCGGTTACGCCCGCGGGCGAAGTGGCCGCCGAGGGCTTTGTGCTCGCGAACGGCTCGTGGGCACCGGAGGCCCTGCGCGGGCTGCGGCTCCGCCTGCCGATGCAGCCGGGCAAGGGCTACTCGCTGACGATCGAGCGGCCGCGGTTCAAGTTCACCAAGTCGGCCATCCTGACCGAGCGGCGCGTGGCCATGACGCCCATGGGCGATACGCTGCGCTTCGGGGGCACGATGGAAGTCAGCGGTCACGACGACCGCATCCGGCCCGAGCGCATCGAGCAGATCAAGGCGGCCGCCAGCCATTATTTCCCGGACATCACCGAGTCCGACTTCGCCGGCATCAAGCCTTGGTTCGGCTACCGACCCGTCTCGCCGGACGGCATGCCGTATCTCGGCCGCTTCGGGCGCCACCCGAATCTCATTTCGGCCTGCGGCCACGCGATGCTTGGCGTGACGCTCGCGCCCATCTCCGGCCTCGTCGCCGCCGAGTTGCTCGCCGGCAAGAAACCCAGCGTCGATCTCTCCCTGACCAACCCCGATCGCTTCGCCTGAAATTTTTGTAGGGCGGGGTCTCCTGACCCCGCCTCGATAGTGATGTGACGGTCGCGGCGGGGTCGGGAGACCCCGCCCTGCAACAACCACAATCAATTTATCCCATGAACTGGAAAGGCGTCCTGCCCGCCATCACCACGAATCTGAACGCCGACCTCTCGGTCGATCACGCGGCGCTTGCCCGGCATTGCCATTGGATGATCGACAGCGGTTGCAGCGGCATCGTCTGCGGCGGCTCGCTCGGCGAGGCGGCGACGCTGAACTTCGACGAGAAGGTCGCCATCGTGCGCACCGCCGTCGCGGCCGTCGGCGACCGCGCGCCCGTCGTGCTCGGCATCGCATCGCTCTCCACCGCCGAGGCCGTCGCGCTCGCCCGCGCCGCCGCCGAGGCCGGGGCGCAGGGCCTGATGGTGCTGCCGCCCTACGTCTACACCAGTGACTGGCGCGAGATGCGGGCGCACGTGAGCGCGGTCATCGCCGCCACGCCGCTGTCGTGCATGCTCTACAACAACCCGGTCGCCTACAAAACCGACTTCCTGCCCGAACAGATCGCCGAGCTGGCCGCCGCGCACCCCAACCTCCACGCCGTGAAGGAATCGAGCGGCGACGTGCGCCGCATCACCGCGATCCGCGCCGTGTGCGGCCGGCGATTGGATCTCCTCGTCGGCATGGACGACGCCATCGTCGAGGGCGTCTACGCCGGCGCGGTCGGCTGGATCGCGGGTTTGGTGAACGCGTTTCCCGAGGAGAGCGTGGCGCTCTTCGACTACGCCGCCCGCGGCGACAAGGCGCGGGCGATGGCGCTCTACACGTGGTTCCTGCCGCTGCTGAAGCTCGATACGGTGCCGAAGTTCGTGCAGCTCATCAAATGGGTGCAGGCCGAAGTCGGCCGCGGCACGCCGCACGTGCGGGCGCCGCGCCTGGAACTCGCAGGCCCCGACCTCGACCAAGCCCGCGCCGTGCTGACGCAGGCGCTGAAGGACCGGCCGAAGCTTTGATGGCCCACAGAACACACGGAAGACCCGGAAATTTCTGCTGACTGACTTCGGTGTGTTCCGTGTATTCCGTGGGCACTACCGAATGCCTCGAATCAGACCTGAATCATGACTTTTCGTGTCTTACGTGTGTTTCGTGGTTAACCTCATCTCTGCATGAAACCTGACGGCGGCAATCTCATCGGCTTCGGGTCCAGCGGTCCCGGCGGCCTTGTGTTCAAGGCCTTCAATCCCGCCACCGGCGAGGCGCTCGATCCGGGCTTCGCCTCCGCGGACCGCGACGATGTCGACCGCGCCGTCCAGCTCGCGGCCGAGGCGGCGCCGACCTGGGCGCGGCTGACCGGCGCGCAGCGTCACGCCTTTCTCCGGCACATCGCCGACAGCCTCGAGGCGAAGGCCGCCGACCTCGTCGCGCGGGCGCAGCTCGAGACCGGTCTCCCCGAGGCGCGGCTCAAGGGCGAGGTCGCGCGCACGGCCGGCCAGCTGCGGCTCTACGGCGCGGAGGCGGAGCGCGGCGACTGGCTCGACGCGCGGATCGAGACGGCGCAGCCGGACCGCTCGCCGCTCCCGAAACCGGATCACCGCTCGATGCTGCGCGCGATCGGGCCGGTGGTCGTGTTCGGTTCGAGCAATTTCCCCTTCGCGTATTCCGTGGCCGGCGGCGACACGGCGTCGGCCTTCGCGGCCGGTTGCCCGGTGATCGTGAAGGCGCACCCGGCGCACCCGGGCACGAGCGAACTCGTCGGGCGGCTCATCCTCCACGCCGTGCGCGACTGCGGGCTGCCCGAGGGCACGTTCTCGCTGCTCTTCGACGCGGGCTACGAGGTCGGGCAGGCGCTGGTGCAGCACCCGCAGGTCAAGGCCGTGGGCTTCACCGGCTCGCTCCGCGGCGGACGCGCACTCGCCGATCTGGCGGCGGCGCGGCCGGAGCCGATCCCAGTCTATGCGGAGATGGGCAGCATCAACCCGGTGTTCCTTTTGCCCGGCGCGCTCGCCGAACGCGGCGCAGCGATCGTCGAGGGCCTGCACGCCTCGGCCACGCTCGGCGTCGGACAATTTTGCACCAACCCCGGGCTCATCGTGCTCCAACGCTCGCCCGAGGCGGAGCGGTTCGTCGCGACGTTGACGGCGAAACTCGCCGCGACACCGGAGGGCGCGATGCTCACGGCGGGGATCGCCCGCAACTTCGCGCACAACGTCGAGGCCCGCACCGGCCAGCCCGGCGTGCGGGTGCTCGCGCATGGCACGGCCAAGGGCGCGTGCGGCGCGGCGCCGGTGTGGTTCGAGACGGACGCGAAATTCTTCGTCGGCAACCCCGCGTTGTCGGAGGAGATCTTCGGCCCGAGCTCGCTCGTCGTGTGGTGTCAGGACCGCGCCGAACTGCGCCGCGTGGCGCGTTCGCTCGAAGGCTCGCTCACGGCGACGCTGCACGCCGGTGCGGACGAGGCGAAGCAAGAGGGCGATTTGATCGAGCTGCTGGCCGCGAGGGCCGGGCGCGTGATCCTCAACGGTTATCCGACGGGCTTGGAAGTCAGCTCCGCCATCGTGCACGCCGGACCGTATCCGGCGACGAGTGACGGCGGGCGCAGCACGTCGGTCGGCACGCGCGCACTGAACCGCTGGGCGCGGCTCGTGTGCTACCAGAATTTCGCGGACGACCTGCTCCCGCCGGAACTGCAGAACGCCAACCCGCTCCATCTGCGCCGGCTGGTGAACGGCGCGTGGACGACGGGGCCGGTGGCGTGAGTTTGGAGTGGCGGGAGCTTCCAGCTCCCGCATCGGGCGTGGCTTGGGCGGGAGCTGGAAGCTCCCGCTACTTTGCTTGGCGGCGGCGCCACGCGACGAAGCCGAGGGCGGCGAGGCCGGCGAGCGCGGCGTAGGTCGAGGGCTCGGGGATGGCGGAGAGGTTCTGCACCTCGGCGAGGCTGAAACGCATGAAGTAACCGGCGCTGCCCGGATCCCAGTAGGTGAACGCGCCGCTCGACGAGGGAGCCGTGCTCCAGCCGGCGAGCGTGATGTCGGCCGGCAGACTGAGGAACGTCGAGAGCGGACCGGGCGAGGCCGAGTAGAGGCGGAACGTGGCCATGCTGAGGTTCTGTCCACCGACGGAGGTGTTGGTGTGGCCGCCCATCGCGTAAATGTAGATCTCGTCGAACGACGAGCCGTCGGTGATCTGAATCTGCGGATCGACGAAGGCGCTGGTCCAGGTGCCGCCCGTGGCCTGCACGGTGAGCGAGGCGCTGAGCGCCGCGAAGGTGCGGCTCGTGTCGCCCGAGTAGGAACCGACGGCAGCCGGGTCGTAGCTCAGCGTGAAGGAGTAGGGGTTCCCGACGCTGAAGTAACCGGTGAGCGGCGTGCCGACGAAATTGGCGGTGCCGGAAAATTGCAGCGTCACCGCCTGGGCGAGGGCGAGCGCGGGGAGGAGCGCGGCGAGGAATGTCAGGGTGAGGAGGCGGCGTGGCGTGGTCATCAAGGTGTGGGTCGACGGGGAGATGCCCACGATAATGCAGACGATTGGCCGCGACCATACGCAGGGTTGCGTAGCGGGCGGGCGCGCACTTGCCGGTAAGAGAGTAGCGGGAGCATCCTGCTCCCGCGTTCGGGCGTGAATCGGACGGGAGCTGGAAGCTCCCGCTACTTTAGTTTGGCGGCGGCGTGGCGGATGGCGCGGCCATAGGCGGTGAGGCCGGGGTCGTCGGTCGTGTCGCCGAGCGTCTCGAGGACAAGGCGCAGCGCGTCGGCATGCCGGCCTTGCTCGTGCAAGGTCAGCGCGAGGAAGATGTCGAATTCGCGGTTGTCGGGGAACTGGAGCTTGGCCGTGCGCAACACCTCGGCGGAGCGCTCGAGCAGACCGAGCGCGCGGAGCGTCGAGCCGAGGCCGACAAAGGCGTTGGCGAGCTCGTTCGGCGGCAGACCGAGCGCGACGGCCTTCTCATAATGGGCGAGCGCCTGCTCGTGACGGCCGAGCGTGTCGCAGGTCCACGCGATCTGGTAGGCGATCTCGGCGACGTTCGGGTGCCGCGCGTCGAGGTCCTGCAGGCGCGGCAACAATTGGTTGAACTGCCCGTGCGCCCGCGCGCCGACGATGGCGTCGAGTTCGTCTTTCCAGGCGGGGAGATCGGCAGCGTCGGTGGTCATCGTTTTCAGGGGAGGGCCCGCGGCTGCGTGGGCCGCGGCGCGGCGGTAGCCGCGCCCTCCAGGGAGAAAGACGGCCCGCGGGGGCGCGGGCCCTCCGGGTTACGGTTTCGGCGCGGCGGGCTTCTTCTCGGGGAGCGCACGGGTGGCGACCTCGTGCTTGAAGCGTTCGACGAGGGTCGCGATCGGGTGGACGCCTTCGTCGCCCTTCGCGCGGCTGCGGACGGACGCGCTGAGGGCCTCGGCTTCCTTCTGCCCGAGGACGAGGGTGTAGGGCACCTTGTCGAGTTCGGCGCGGCGGATCTTGGCGCCGAGCTTGTCGGAGTGCGCGTCGAGCGTGACGCGGAGATCGGCGGCCTGAAACTGCGCGAGGGTGGCCTGCGCGAAGTCCATCACCTTGTCCGAAATCGGGAGGATGCGCACCTGCTCGGGCGCGAGCCAGAGCGGGAAGTCGCCGGCGAAGTGCTCGATGAGCACGCCGCAGAAACGCTCCATCGACCCGAAGGGTGCGCGGTGGATCATCACCGGCGTGTGCGCCTGGTTGTCGGCGCCGATGTAGCTGAGGCCGAAGCGCACGGGGAGCACGTAGTCGACCTGCACGGTGCCGAGCTGCCACTCGCGGCCGATGACGTCCTTGATGACGAAGTCGATCTTCGGGCCGTAGAACGCGGCCTCGCCGGGTTCCTCGGTGAAGGGCACGCCGAGGGTCTGCGCGGCGGCGCGGCAGGCGGCCTCGGCGACGTCCCACTTGGCGGGATCGCCGGCGAACTTCTTGCCGTCGGGATCGCGCAGGCCGACGCGCACGCGGTAGTCCTGCATGCCGAGCGTGGTGAGCACGGTCTTCACGAGCGAGAGGCAGCCGAGCACCTCCTGCGCGACCTGCTCCGGCGTGCAGAAGAGGTGGGCGTCGTCCTGCGTGAAGCCGCGGACGCGGGTCATGCCGTTGAGCTCGCCGGACTGTTCCCAGCGGTAGACCGTGCCGAACTCCGCGAGGCGCACGGGGAGGTCGCGGTAGCTGCGCGGCTGCGAGTCGAAGATCTTGATGTGGTGCGGGCAGTTCATCGGCTTCAGCAGGAAGCCGTCGATGAGCTGGTCGTCGGGGAGGACGCGATCCTGGCCGATGGTCTCCTTGCCGGTGCGCTCGTTGATGGTGTCGGCGAATTTCTGCGAGACGGCCTCAATGCGGTTGGCCATCTCGGCGCACGAGCAGCCGGAGGCGACCAACTGGTCGAGGAAGTCGCGTTCGACGACGGGCGGGAACTGCGAGTCCTTGTAGTAGGGGAAGTGGCCGGAGGTCTTGTAGAGCGACAGGCGGCCGATGTGCGGCGTGAAAACCTGCGCGTAGCCCTGCTTGCGCAGCTCGGCGGAGATGAACGACTGCAGCTCCTGGCGCACGATGGAGCCGGCGGGCGTCCAGAGGATGAGGCCCTGGCCGACGTCCTCGTCGATGTGGAAGAGCTTGAGGTCGCGGCCGAGCTTGCGGTGGTCGCGGAGCTTCGCCTGCTCGAGCTGGGTAAGGTAGTTGGCGAGTTCCTCCTTCGAGGGGAAGGCGGTGCCGTAGATGCGCTGGAGCTGCTTGTTCTTCTCGTCGCCGCGGTGGTAGGCGCCGGCGATGGAGAGGAGCTTGAAGGCCTTGAGCTTCGAGGTGTAGCGGACGTGCGTGCCGGCGCAGAGGTCCATGAACTCGCCGTTCTGGTAGAACGAGATCGCCTCGCCCGCCGGGATGTCGGCGAGGCGGCCGAGCTTGTAGCGCTCCTGGCCGCGCTCGCGGATGATCTGCTCCGCCTCCTCGCGCGAGACCTCCTTGCGCAGGAAGGGCTGGTTCTCGTCGGCGATCTTCTTCATCTCCGCCTCGAGTTTGGCGAGGTCGTCGGTCGTGAATTTGTGGTCGAGGTCGATGTCGTAGTAGAAGCCGTTCTCGGTCGGCGGACCGATGTCGAGTTTGGCGTCGGGAAAGAGACGCAGGACGGCGGTGGCCAGCACGTGCGAACACGAGTGGCGGAGTTCTTCTAACGGGGACATCGACATGGTGGTGGGTGGGTTTGGTCCTGCTTACGAATGCAGGGCCGGAAAGGGAAATGGGAGTAGCGAGTAGCGAGTAGCGGGTAGTGAGTAGGGAAGGAGTTAACCACTGATGAACACTAATGGGACACTAAGGAGAGGCGGTGACGGGGATGATTAGTGAACCATCAGTGTAGATTAGTGGTTTCTGAATCGGGCTATTTCTTCAGGGGCTCGAGGGAGAAGCCGTCCTTGCGGTCGAGCATGTTCCAGCCGGCGGCGGCGATCTCCTTGCGGAGGGCGTCGGCGGCGGCGAAGTCCTTGGCCTGCTTCGCGGCCCAGCGCTGGGCGGCGAGGGCGGCGATCTCGGCGGGGGCTTCGGCCTGCGCGGGTGCGGCGGCGGTGAGGTCGAGGCCGAGGGCGAACATCGCGCGGTCGAAGGACGCGCGGTCGGCTTCGCCGGCCTTGCGGTTGACGATGGAGAAAAGTGCGCCGAAGGCCGCCGGTGTGTTGAGGTCGTCGTGCAGCGCGGCGATCACCGGATCGAAGACGTGATGCGCGGCGGTGGAGGACTCGGGCAGCGTGGCGCGGTAGGCGCGCAGCGTCGCGACCGCGCTCTCCGCCGCGTGGAGCGAATCGAGCGTGAAGTTGAGCTGCTTGCGCGGGTGGCCGGCCAGGAGGGCGTAGCGGATGCCCATCGCGGAGTAACCCTTCTCGAGGAGGTCGCGCACGGTGTAGTAGTTGCCCTTCGACTTCGACATCGTGGTGCCGTTCACGAGCAGGTGCTCGCTGTGATACCAATGGCGCGCGAAGGTGGTGCCGTTGCAGCACTGGCTCTGGGCGATCTCGTTTTCGTGGTGCGGGAAGAGCAGGTCGACGCCACCGGTGTGGAGGTCGATGGTGTCGCCGAGGATCGCCTTGCTCATGGCGCTGCACTCGATGTGCCAGCCGGGGCGGCCGGCGGCGGCGCCGTCGGGGCCGGGCCACTGGACGGCGCCGTCCTCCTCGGGCTTGTAGGCTTTCCAGAGCGCGAAGTCGGAGACGGAGTCCTTGTGGTCGGCGTCGGCGACGGCGTTGGTGACCTTGAGCTCGCGCTCGCGGATGCGCGAGAGGCCGCCGTAGCCGGGGAAGGACTCGATCTTGAAATAGACCGAGCCGTCGGCGGCGCGGTAGGCGTGGCCCTTCTGCATGAGGACCTCGATCATGTTCACCTGCTCTTTGATGTAGCCGGTGGCGGTGGGCTCGGCGTGCGGGGGCAGGAGGTTGAGGGCCCGGCAATCCTCGTGGAAGAGCTGCGTCCAGTGCCGCGTGATGTCGGCGAGCGGGCGGTTTTCCTTCTTCGCCTGGCCGATGGTGCGGTCGTCGACGTCGGTGAGGTTGCGGACGTGCTTCACCTTGGCCGCGCCGTATTCGAGCTCGAGCAGGCGGCGGAGGACGTCGTTGACGCTGAAGGTGCGGAAATTGCCGATGTGCGCGGGCGCGTAGACCGTCGGACCGCAGTTGTAGAACGTGAACACGTCCTGCGGGTTCGCCGGGTCGGGCCGGCGGAGCTCGCGGAGGCTGCGGGTGAGGGAGTCGTAGAGACGGATGGCCATGGAACGGAAGGGATGTGGAAGCGGAAAACAGCGGGCTTGGCAAACGCGGGTTGCGGATGACACGCAAAGCCGCGCGACGAGGGCGGAGGCGGTGGGAGCGGCGGGCGGGTCCGGATATTCCGGAGCGGGGGAGGGCGCGGGCCGGCTCAGCGACCGCCGGACATAGTTCGGCAACACGTCGTGGACGTGGTGATCAGGCCGAACTGGAGGGCGGAACGCATCGGGAGTGGCCGCGAGTGAACGCCGGGCCCGCGAAAGGGCGCAAGGCTGTTTTCAGAGTGGGTCTTAACCACGGATTGCACGGATCCCACGGATTGAACCCACGCGAGGCCATCCCGCATCCGTGGGATCCGTGCAATCCGTGGTTCAATTTCATCGCCGAACGCCGGCCCGGCCCCCGGGCAAAATCCGCACGGCGAAGCGCAAGATTTCCATAGCCCGCGCGGCGCCGAGCGGCTACCGTAGCGGCTCCATGCAAAAGGACTTTTCGCTCCAACTCACCCGCCGCCCGCGCCGCCTCCGCCGTTTCGCCAGCCGCCGCGCGATGGTCGAGGAAACCATGGTCCGCCCGGCCGATCTCATTGCGCCGCTCTTCGTCGTCGACGGCACGCCGCCGCCCGAGGAGATCGGCTCCATGCCCGGCGTCTTCCGCCTGAGCATCCCGGACCTCGTCAAGGAGTGTCAGGAAATCTTCGCCCTCGGCGTGCCCGCCGTCGCCCTCTTCCCGAAGCTCGACCCGAAGTTCAAGGACGAGACCGGCACCGAGGCGCTCAACCGCGAGACGCTCGTCCTCCGCGCCGTGCGCGCCGTGAAGGCCGCCGTGCCCGAGCTGGCCGTCATCACCGACGTCGCCCTCGATCCCTACACCAGCCACGGCCACGACGGCGTGCTCAACGCCGAGAAGGACAACGTCGACAACGATCGCACCGTCGCGATCCTGCGCGAGATGGCCGTGCTCCAAGCCGAGGCCGGCGTGGATTTCGTCGCGCCCTCCGACATGATGGACGGCCGCGTCGGCGCGATCCGCCAGGCGCTCGACGCCGCGGGCTACACCGACACGGGCATCCTCGCCTACTCGGCGAAATACAATTCCGCCTACTACGGGCCGTTCCGTGACGCCGTCGGCAGCGCCCAAGCCGCCGGCACGCGCCTGCTCAGCAAGGCCACCTACCAGATGAATCCGGCCAACCGCCGCGAGGCGATCGAGGAGGTGCTCCTCGACGTCGAGGAAGGCGCGGACATCGTCATGGTGAAACCCGCCGGCGCCTACCTCGACATCATCCGCGAGGTGCGCGACGCCGTCCGCGTGCCCGTGGCGGCGTATCAGGTCTCCGGCGAATACGCGCAGATTCACGCCGCCGCCCGTCTCGGCTGGCTCGACCTCGTGCGTTGCCGCGGCGAATCGCTCCTCGCGATCAAGCGCGCCGGCGCCGACCTGATCCTGACGTATTTCGCGAAGGAATTCGCGAAGGCCTACAAGGGCTGAGCGCGTCTGCGCGTTGCTGGGCAGCTGAAGGCCGAACGGCGAAAGCCGAAGGATTGTCGGTTGGAAAAATTGTAGGGCGGGGTCTCCTGACCCCGCCGAACTGTGCCGCCGGTAACACTTTCGCGGCGGGGTCGGGAGACCCCGCCCTACACTGCGCCCGACGAAAATTGCCCGCTTACACCACCGGTTTCGCCGGCTCCTGTTCCTCGGGCGGGAGCTTCGTGATCGTCCAGCCGGTCCAGCCGTAGAAAATGGAGATGAGCGGATTGATCAGGTTGAGGAAGGCATAGGGCGCGTAGGCGAGCGGGAAGACGCCGAGCGTCGCGAACATGAAGGCGCCGCAGGAGTTCCACGGCACGAGCGGCGAGGTGATCGTCGCGGAATCCTCCAGCGCGCGCGACAGGTTCTTCGGGTGCAGGCCGGCCTTGCGGTAGGCTTCGCGATACATGCGGCCGGGGACGACAATCGAGAGATACTGGTCGGGCGCGACGAGGTTGGAGCCGATGCAGGTGGCGACAGTCGCGGTGATGAGGCCGCGGGTGCCGTGGGCGAGGCGGAGAATCGCCGCGGCGATGACGCCGAGCATGCCGCTCTTCTCCATCACGCCGCCGAAGCACATCGCGCAGAAGATGATTCCGATCGTGCCGAACATGCTGCTCATGCCGCCGCGCGAAAGCAGTTCGTCGACCGCGGCGACGCCCGTCTCGGCCTTGACGCCGTTGTAGGCGAGGTCGAGCACGCTGGCGAGGCTCACGCCCTGGGCGGCCGTGGCAATGAGGCCGCCGACGATCGCGCCGAGGAAAACGGCCGGCAGCGCGGGCATGCGGATTGCGACCATGACCAGCACGAGCACGGGCGCGACGAGCAGCCAGGGCGTGATGTGGTAGCTCTTCTCGAGCGTGGCGGTGATGACCTGCACGTTGTCCATCGTCGCTCCCTCGCCGCCGTAGGTGAGGCCGATGCCCCAGTAGAGCAGCAGGGCGATGGTCATGCTCGGGCCGGTGGTCCACATCATGTGGCGGACGTGCTCGAAGAGCTCGGAGCCGGCGACGGCGGGCGCGAGGTTGGTGGTGTCGGAGAGCGGCGACATCTTGTCGCCGAAGTAGGCGCCGGAGACGATGGCGCCGGCGACGAGCGGGAGCGGGATGCCGAGGCCGGTGCCGATGCCGATGAAGGCGATGCCCACGGTGCCGGCCGTGGTCCACGAGCTGCCGGTGGCGAGCGACACGACCGCGCAGCACGCGCAGGTGGCGACGAGGAAGTAGTCGGGGGAAATGAGCTTGAGGCCGTAGACGATGAGCATCGGCACGATGCCGCCGGCGATCCACGTGCCGATGAGCATGCCGACGACGAGCAGGATGAGGCAGGCGCCGAGGGAGAGTTTGATGCCGTCGAGGAAGCTGTGCTCGATGTCGCGCCAGCTCCAGCCGAGGCGCAGCGCCATGAGCGCGGCGACCGCCGCGGCGCCGGCGAGCGGGATCTGGGTCGGGATGGAGGCCTTCAGCACCGAGCCGAGGAAAGGCAGCTCGGCGAGGCTGCGCAGCAGCGGCGTGAGGCCGGCGATCTCGGGCAGCGCATTCACGTCGATGACGGAAAAGGCGAGGAAGACGACGAGGCAGCCGACGGGGAAGATCGACTCGCCGAGGGTCGGCGTGCGGGGGGAGCGCGGGGAACTCATGCGGGGTAGGAGAGGGGGAACCGGCGGGGCGGGGCCGGGCGTCAGAACGCCGAGCGCGGCACCTGGATCGAATCGCCGGGGAAGAGCAACGGGTCTTCCTCGGGTTGGCGCTGGGCGAGACGGACGTCGAACGCGTAAGCCTTGCGATCGCGCGTCAGGGTCACGCGCGTTTCGCGGGCGTAGAGCGTGAAGCCGCCGGCGGATTGCACGGCCTTGGCGAGCGTGAGGTCGGGCGACCACGGGATGCGGCCGGGGCGCTGCACCTCGCCGCCGATGTAGACGTAGCGCTCGGTGACGGTGGCGGAGACGCTGATCGAGGTGTAGAATTTGCGGTCGATGTAGGCCGTGCGGATGGCCTGGGAAAGTTCGCCGGTGTTGAGGCCGGCGGCGGGGATGACGCCGATGAAGGGCAGGCTGATGAAGCCCTGCTCGTCGATCTGCACGGGGTTGTTGCTCGGATCGGGGATGCCGGAGAGCGTGATCGTGAGCGAGTCGCCCGGGCGCAGCTGCGCGGCGCTGGCGGAGGCGTCGACGCGGGGATTGCGGCCGCCGGGGGCGTCGGATGTGGCGGTGCTGGCGCAGCCGGCGAATCCGGCGAGGGCGGCGAGCAGGAATCCGGTCAGGACAAGGCGCGCGAGTCGCATGGGTTGCGGTCGTTACTGGGCAAGGACTCCGGCGCTGGCAACACCGGAGGCGTGCGGCGGATGGCGGGGGCGCGGAATCGAATTCCGGAAGTCGCACGCGATCGCATGTTGGCGCGGCAGCGCCGGTAGGGCGCGACCGCTGGGCGCGCCGGGAATGAGATGGCGGCTGCGCGATGTGCTGCAACCCGCTCGCGGCGGGCCCAGCGGTCCCGCCCTACCGGTCTGCAGTGAGGCGTGAGATTCCGCATCGACCGGAAAACAAAAGAGCCGACGCGGGTGGCGTCGGCTCGGTGAGCAAGTATGTGATGGGGGGCGCGCGATCAGCGGCGGCTGCGGCGGGAGCGGGAGGGCTTGTCGTCCTCTTCCTCCTCGTCGTCGAAGTCCTTCTCGGCGCCGTCGTCTTCGTCCTCGTCCTCATCGTCCTCGGACTTGGGCTTTTCGCCTTCTTCGCCGTCCTTCTCCTCGTCTTCGTCCTCGTCCCACTTGAGGGAGGAGTCGTTCTTCATGCGCTCGTCCTCCTCTTCCTCGATATCGGGGATGTCGTCCTCTTCCTCGTCGCCGCCGCGGTGCTTGGCGGTGCCTTCCTCGTCGTCGTCGCCGTAGCCGGCGGGCACGAAGTCGAGGATGGAGGTGAGCTCGGTGAAGAGGTGGACGGACTTGCCCTCGATGAAGTCGTTGTTCTGCGCCTCGCGGATCTGGTCCTCCACTTCGTCGACGGTGAGCTTCTCCTCGAAGTCGAAGAGGTCGTTCAGCAGCTTGACGCGGAGGCGCGTGAGGTGGTCGAGCAGGTCGGCGTAGGGGCCGTTCTCCTCGTCGATGATGTCGGGGAGGGCGAAAAGCTTCTCGTCGGACTCGAGCAGCGCTTCCTTGGTGCGCTGGAGGCGGACGCGGCCCTTGCCGAGGTCCTTGGTGATGCGGAAGGCGATGAACGCGCGCTCGAACACGTCGGGATCGAAACCGTATTCGCGCAGCGGCTCGATCGCCTCGATCAGGTGGTCGACCTGCCGCGGATCGATGATGCTGAGCGCATCCACATCCCAGTGCACGGGATCGCTGACTTCGTCGACCCACCAGTTGTGATCTTCACCGAGTCGGACGATGCACCATTCGAGTTGAGGGGTTCCTTTCGCCATAATTTCTTGCCCGGAAAAAGGGGGCGGACCCGGCAGTGTCAAATACCGAAACACGTTTTTTCTGAAAAATTTCCGCAATTCCGGCCGCGCGCCCGGAGTGTGCCGAGGTCGCGCTTGAAACCCGCGTGGCCGGCACCCATGGTGCGCGCAACCATGGGCCGATTTTACGACGCGTTCGCCAAGCCATATTTCTTCCGTCACGACGCGGAGGAAGCGCACGAAATCGCGGTGAAGAACCTCGCGCGCCTCGGCCGCGTGCGCCCGCTGTGCGCCTTGCTCGAGCGCTGGGCGCAGCTGGACGCGGCGCGGCACCGGCCGGTGGAGTGCTTCGGCCTGCAGTTTCCCAACGCCGTCGGCCTTGCGGCCGGTTTCGACAAGAACGCCGAGGCCTGGCCCGCCGCCGCCGCGCTCGGCTTCGGGCACGTCGAGATCGGCACCGTCACGCGCCACGGCCAGCCGGGCAACCCGAAGCCGCGCCTCTTCCGCTACCCCGCGGAGGAAGCCGTGATCAACCGCATGGGTTTCAACAACGACGGCGCCGAGGCTGTCGCCGCCCGCCTAGCTCGACTCCCCGGCCCCGGCGCGCGCCGCATTCCGCTCGGCATCAACCTCGGCAAGACCAAGGTCACGCCGCTCGACCAGGCGACGGAGGATTACCTCGGCAGCTTCCGCCTGCTCGCCGACCACGCCGACTATCTTGTCGTCAACGTCAGCAGCCCCAACACGCCCGGCCTGCGCGAATTGCAGGACGCCGCATGGCTCAAGCCGCTGCTCGCCGCGCTCGTCGCCGAGAACAAGGCGCGCGCCGCCGCCGGCCGCCCGCGCCGCCCGCTCCTGCTCAAGATCGCGCCGGACCTCTCCTTTCCGCAGATCGACGCCGCGCTGCAGGTCATCGCCGACCTCGGCCTCGACGGCATCATCGCCACCAACACCACGCTCGCGCGCCCCGGCTTCTTCGCGACGGTCCACGAGACCGGCGGCCTCAGCGGCAAACCGCTCCGCCGCCGCGCGACGGAGATCATCAACTACATCGCGCGCGCCACGGACGGCAGGCTCCCCATCATCGGCGTCGGCGGCATCTATGACGAAGCCAGCGCGGCCGAGAAACTTGACGCGGGAGCGAAGCTGATTCAGGTCTACACCGGCATGATTTACCGCGGCCCGTTTTTCGCCCGAGACCTCGCCCACGCGCTGGGCGTCCGGCAGCGCCGCTGTTGTTGCTGACCGCACCGCGACCCGGGAAGAAAATCCCGCGCCGGTGCCTCTGGTCCAGAAACCGCCCTGCGGCGGCTTTCCCGTGTCCACCCGTTTCCGTCCACCCGCTCCCGCCTTCCGTCCCTTCATGAACGCCACGATCCATCCCGACATCCTCTCCACCGTCGGCAGCACGCCGTTGATCAAGCTCAACCGCATCGCCGCCGGCGTGCCCGCGACCATCCTGCTCAAGGGCGAGTTCTTCAACCCGTGCTCGAGCGTCAAGGATCGCATCGGCCGCGCGATGATCGAGGCCGCCGAGCGCGACGGGCGGCTCAAGCCCGGCATGACCATCGTCGAGCCGACTTCCGGCAACACGGGCATCGCGCTCGCCTTCGTCGCCGCGGCGAAGGGCTACCGCCTCATCCTCACGATGCCCGAGACGATGTCACAGGAGCGCCGCGTGCTGCTCCGCATGCTCGGCGCCGAACTCGTGCTCACCCCCGGCGCCGAAGGCATGCGCGGCGCCATCGCGCGCGCCAACGAGATTCTCGCGACGCAGAACGGCCACGGCTTCATGCCGCAGCAGTTCGAGAACCCCGCCAACCCCGAGGTGCACCGCCGCACGACCGCGGAGGAAATCTGGACCGACACCGCGGGCGGCATCGACGTCTTCGTCGCCGGCGTCGGCACCGGCGGCACGCTCACCGGCGTCGGCGAGGTCATCAAGTCGCGCAAGCCGATCAAGGTCGTCGCCGTCGAGCCCGTCGCGAGCCCCGTCATCTCCGGCGGCGCGCCCGGCAAGCACAAGATCCAAGGCATCGGCGCCGGCTTCATCCCGAAGAATCTCAACACCGCCATCATCGACGACATCGTGAAGGTCGCCGACGACGACGCGCTGAACACGGCGCGCGACCTCATGCGGCTCGACGGCATCCTCGGCGGCATCTCCACCGGCGCGAACGTCTGGGCCGCGCTCCAGGTGGCGCAGCGTCCCGAGTTCGCCGGCAAGACGATCGTCACCGTCGGCTGCAGCACGGGCGAGCGCTACCTCAGCACCGCGCTCGCGGAGAAGGCCCGCGCCGAAGTCGGCGGGTGAGCCGCGACGTGGGTCGCGCCGGCGTCGCGCCGGCAACGAGGCCCGCGACGACCGCGGGCGCTCCCGATCGCGCGGCTCAAATAGCCCAATCGCCCGCCTGCCCGGCGGCGAGCTGGGTCTCGATCGCGGCGTCGCGTTGTTCCCGCGGGCGGATGACGAGGCCCGTGTTGCGGTAATAGACGACGCTCGCCGGCGGCACGGATTCGAGCAGCCAGACGTTGGCCCCGATGACCGAGCCGGCCCCGATCTTCGTCGTGCCGCCGAGGATCGTGGCGTGCGCGTAGATCGTCACGTGGTCGCCGATCTCCGGGTGGCGCTTCACGCCCTTGATCGGCTGGCCGTGCGCGTCCGTTTCGAACGATTTCGCCCCGAGCGTGACGCCCTGGTAGATTTTCACGTGATGACCGATCACCGCCGTCTCGCCGATGACGACGCCGGTGCCGTGGTCGATGAAGAAGTGCGTCCCGACCTGCGCGCCGGGGTGGATGTCGACGCCCGTCCGCTCGTGCGCGTATTCGGTGAGCATGCGCGGCAGCAGCGGCACGCCGTGGCGGTGGAGGACGTGCGCGATGCGCTGGAGCGAGACGACGAGGACGGTCGGGTAGGCGAGGATGATTTCCTCGAAGCTGCGCGCGGCCGGGTCGCCGGCGTAAGCGGCGTTGACGTCGGTCTGCACGATGCGCCGGACCTCGGGCAGGGCGGCGAGCGTGGCGTGGGTGATGCGCGCGGCGTTGGCCGTGGGATCGGGATCGGCCGCGAAGCGCAGGCTCTTTTCCAGCTCGAGGCGGAGGCTGCGCTCGATCTGCGCGAGCAGGCCGTCGAGCCACGTGGCAACGTCGGTGCGCGTGAGCGCGGCCGCCTCGAAGAAACCCGGGAACAGCACGTGCATGAAGTTGCGCGCGAGCTCGGCGACGGTGTCCTGCGACGGCAGGTTGGGGCCGTCGAGGTGATTGATGCCGCCGTCGCGGGCGTAGGAGGCGAGCAGGGCGGAGGCGATGTCGGACGGCGGCATGGCGGGGGACGTGAGCATCGGCGGAAAACGCCGCGGGTCAAATGCGGGGAAGGGGCGGGTGCCGCAGCCTTTTGGAGGAAGGCTTTTCCGGAGCCTGTCTTCAGGGAGCGCTCGAAGGCGCGGGCGGTTTTTTCACCCGCGCAGGCGCAACACGCGACAAGCTGCCAAGGATGGAATTTCGCCGTGCAGGGAGATGCGCCGCGCTTGTGGTCGGCGAGTGGTGACCTCATTGGAGGCCGCGCGTATCGTTCCATGCCTGGTCGGATGAGTGCGTCATGGCCGTCCTCTGCTGAAGCTTCGGACGGCAGCCTTCGCGAACTCGGTCGCAGCTCGTCTTCAACAGGACCGACACAGGACCGACTCTGATTCCTCCGGCTGGGCCTGCCGGCCGAAGCCTTGGCGAAGGATGGTGCTCAGGGGGGGACTCGAACCCCCACGCCTTACGGCACACGCCCCTCAAACGTGTGTGTCTACCAATTCCACCACCTGAGCATTTCCAAAGAAGGAAGGGCGAATTAGGTAAATCGCGTGCGCCGTGTAAAGCCCTGAAATGCGCTTGCGTTGAACTTTCTGCATGGGACACTCGCCCCTCTCCGTGCGCCGACCTAAGCCCGCGGAACACCAAGCCTCCAAACCGACTCATACCGGGTGTTTTCGCACCCGTTTCCCGCCCATTCATGGACGACCCTAAGCCCGCCAATGAGAGCAACCCGGAAGGTCTGAACAAGATCGACCTCTCGCAGTTGCAAGACTTCACCTTCGGCACCCAGTGGACCGAGGTCAAACCCGTCGGCCCCGGTGGCCGCCGCGAGCGTGACTTCGACCGCGGGGACCGCAGGGATCGGCGCGACGACGGTCCGCGTGGCGGCGCTCCGCGCGATCGCCGCGGCTTCCGCAAGCCCGCCGGCGCTCCCGGTGCTCCGGCCTCCGGCGGTGAAGGGCAGGAGGGCGGCGGTCCGCGCGCCCCGCAGGGCGATCGTCCGTTCGGCGATCGTCCGCCCCGCGGCGACGGTTTCCGTGGCGGTCCGCGCCGCGATTTCCGTGGCGGTCCCGGCGGCGGCGAACGGCGCGACTTCCGCGGCGGCGAAGGCCGCGGCTTTGGCGGCGAACGCGGCGCACCGATGGAGCGCGGTCCGTATGTCAGCCCGCATTTCGCGTGCACCTGCTACCCGGAGGACTCCGGCTTCGCCGCCATGGTGAAGGCCGTGCGCGCCTCCTGCCGCACGTTCCAACTCTTCGAGATCACCAAGGCCGTTCTGGAAAAGAACGACCGCTTCGTCGTCGTCATCCAGCGCAAGTCGGCCGACCAGCCCGCCGCCCCGGCCGCCGAGGGTGAGGCCGCGCCCGCCGCCGAGAGCGCCAAGTCCGCCAAGCCCGGCCCGCTCTACATGACGATGCCGGATCACCTGCCCTTCGACACCGAGGAGGCCGCGATCCAGCACGTGCTCAAGCACCACCTCGCAAATTTCTTCACCACCGAGGACGTCGAGGTCGAGGCCCCGAAGGGGAATTTCCCCATCATCAACAAGTGCGGCGTCACCGGCGAACTGCTCGGCCCGCCGAACTACCACAAGTATCAGCAGATCCTCGCGCAGCACCACGCCACGCGCCTCGGTCGCATGCCGTTCGAGAAGTTCCGCGAGAGCATCGTCTCCGCGCGCGAGCCCGAAGTCGTCCAGCAGTGGCTCGACAAGATGAAGAAGGCCACGCGCTACACGTGGAATCCGACCTTCGGCAAACCCGCCGCCGCCGCCACCACGCCGGCGCCGGAGGCCGCGCCTGCCCCGGAATCCGCGCCCGCGGCCGAAGCGCCCGCCGCCGAAGCTCCGGCCGCCGAAACGCCCGCTGCTGAAGCCGCCCCCGCGCCCGCGCCGGCCGGCCCGAGCTTCGACAGCTTCGACGAGGCCCGCGCCTACCTCCTCACGCACGCGAAGGACAAGGTTGTCCGCGCGGTCGAGAACGTCCGCTTCCACGGCAAGCTCATCGAAAAGCTCCCGCCCGGCGAAATCAAACGCGCCGTCGAGGGCCACGTCGAACGCCAGCGCCGCTTCCCGCTCGACACCGCCAACGCGCTCCGCGGCCGCCTCCGCCGCGAGGGCTTCACCATCTTCAAGAAGGGCTCGCGCGGCGTCTCCTACGTCTGCGCCGTCAAGCGCCGCTTCCGCGTCCCGGGCCAGGTCTTCTCCGAGTCCATCTCCGCGCTCATCGACTTCATCGAGAAGAACCCGATGGTGCCGGTGAAGGATCTGCCGCAGAAATTCCTCGGCATCGACCTCGCCGCCGCCATGGCCGCCGTGCCGCTCCCCGAGGGCACGCCGTCCTCGCAGGCCCCGTTCCTCGCGCTCCCGCCCGAACAGGGCGAGAAGCTGCGCAAGATGAACAACGACCTCCGCTGGCTCGTCATGGAGGGCTACGTCACCGAGTTCTCCGACGGCAAGCTCTTCGCCCCGCCGCCGATGGCGCCGCAGGCCGCGAAGAAGGCGGAATCCGGCGAAGAGCACGACCCCGTGGATTTCCCCGAGGCCTCGCCCGAGCCGGCCGCCGCCGCTGCCGCGCCGGAAACGCCCGCGGAGGAAACTCCGGCCGCCCCGGAGACCGCATCCGCCGAGCCGGCCGCCGAAGCCCCGGCCGCGGAGGAATCCGCCGCCGCTCCCGCGCCGGCGCCTGCGACCGAGAACAAGCCCGACGCTCCCGCGAGCGCCAACTGAGTCCGCGCCATGCGTCGCGTGCTGATCCTCGGTAATTCGGGATCCGGCAAATCGACGCTGGCCGCGCGCCTCGGCGCCGAGCTCAACGCTCCCGTCCTCGACCTCGACACCCTCGTCTGGGAACCCGACCGCGTGGCCGTTGCGCGTCCCGCCGCCGACGTGCAGCGCGACCTGCGGGCGTTTTGCACCCGGCACGAAGCGTGGATCGTCGAGGGTTGTTACGGCGATCTCGCCGCCGTCGTGCTCGACGGCCGCACCGAGCTGATCTTTCTCAACCCGGGTGAGGCCGCCTGCCTCGCCCACTGTCGCGCCCGCCCATGGGAGCCGCACAAGTATGCCTCGAAGGCCGAGCAGGACGCGCGGCTCGAATACCTCCTCGCCTGGGTGAGCGACTACTACCACCGCGACGGCCCGCTGTCGCTCCGCGGTCACCGCGCGCTCTTCGACGCCTACGCCGGCCCGAAGCAGGAGCTGAAGTAGGCCCGGCTTCAGCCGGGCACGGGCATCGCCGCAGGCCGGCAGAAGCCGGCCTTACGCGTGCAAGCGCACGTGATGCCGGTCGCCGTCGACGATCGAGAGCGTGAGGTGGCGCGTGCCGGCCGGGAGCCAGCCGGCGATCTTCTCCGGCCATTCGACGGCCATCACCCACGGGCTGACGAGGAATTCATCGAGCAGCAACCCCTCGACCTGTCGTTCCTGCTCGAGCCGGTAGGCGTCGAGATGCAGCAAGGTGCGCCCGGCGCCGCGATACACCGAGTAGATGGCAAAGGTCGGGCTCGTCACCGCCTCGGCCACGCCGAGCCCCTGCGCGAGGCCCTGCACGAACGTCGTCTTGCCCACGCCCATGTCGCCGTGCAGCGCGAGCGTCGTGTCGGGCGGCAGCGTCACGGCAAACTCCGCGGCGAGCGCGCGCGTCGCCGCGGCGGATTCCGTCGTGACGCCCGCGCGCAATCTATCGCAGATGTTCATAGCCGCTGTAGCCGAACCAATCGACCGCCCCCGCGGGCAGCCGTCCGTGCCGGACGAAGGTGCCGATTTCGGTCAAGGGCAGGCCCGGGAACCGCCGGCGCCACGCCGCGGCGAGCGCCGCCGCATCCGCCGTCGCGCGCACCACGACGAGCAGTTCGTAGTCCTCGCCGTCGCCGAGCGCGTGCCACAGCGGCGCCTGGCGCGTCTGCGCCGCGCACCGCCGCGCGGCGGCGCTGATGGGAATCGTCTCCGGCCGCAGCGCCGGCACAAGTCCCGCCGGCGTCAGTGCATGCAGGTCCTTCGCCAGGCCGTCGCTCACATCCATCATGGCGCGAACCTCCGGGCGCGCGGCAAGCCACGCGCCCTCGGCCAGCCGCGGCGTGAAGCGATGATGGTGGCCGAGCAGCGACCCGCCGAGCCGGCCGGTGACGAAGAGACGGTCGCCGGCCCGCGCGCCGCTCCGGGTGACGATCCGCTCCGTCGCGGCCTCGCCGTGCAGCGTGAGGAAGGCCCCGAGGAAGCCCGCCGGCGCCTGCGTGATATCGCCGCCGACGATCTTGACGCCGAACTTCCGCGCCGTGGCCGCGAGCCCGAGGTAGAATGCGTGCAGCCAGCGCCGGTCCGTGTCCGCGGCGAGCGCGAGCGAGATGACCGCCGCGACCGGGCGGCCGCCCATCGCCGCGATGTCGCTCAGGTTGCGCTTGAGCAGCTTGGCCCCGACGGCGCGCGGCGGCACGGAGTCGTCGAAATGCCGGCCGTGGATCACCGGGTCGGTGGTGATGAGCATCGGCCGCCCGGTCGACGGGACCACGGCGCAGTCGTCGCCGATCCCGAAGGGCGCGCGCGGCGAGGTGTCGCCCAGCCAGCGCCGGATCGCGGCGATGAGGCGTTCCTCGCCGAGGGCGGCGACGGAACCGGCGCGGTCGGGAGTGAAGGGGCTCATGCCTGCGGAAGGTCGGCGAGGATGACGAGGAGCGTGTTCAGGTTGAACAGCGCGTGGCCGACGATCGGCACGCGGATGTCGCCCGTCTGCTCGTAGGCCAGCGCGAGGCCGGCGCCGAGCACGGCCAGCGGGACGAACCCGGCCCAATTGCCGTGCATCGCGCCGAAGAGCGCGGCGCTGAGCACGAGGGCGATCGCGCGGCCGAACCGCTGGCGGCAGTAGCGGAAGATCAGGCCGCGAAAGACGAGCTCCTCGTTGATCGGCGCCAGCACGCAGGCCACGACCAGCATCGCCCCGAGCACGAGCGGCGATTCGACCGCGCCGAAGATCGCGATGAGGTCCTGCGGCGCATCGGACAGGCCGAGCGCCCGCAGCAACGCCGTCCAGCCGAGACTCGACGCCGTGATCAGCGGGAACACGAGCACGAGCGCCGCCGCGCCGCGCTTCAGCGCCGGGAAGACGGGGCCGGCGGGCGTCGCGGCGCCGGGGCCCGCGGCGGCGCCGTAGTCGGCGAGCAGGTGGCGGCGCAGCAGCTGGAACAGCGGCCAGCCGAGCAGGGCGCCGCCGTGGAAGCCGACGCCGAAGAGCGCGACCTCGAGGCCGGCGCGGTCCGTCGCCTCGCGCACGGTCGCGCCGAAGAGCTGCACCAGCACGCCCTGGCCGACGAGGCCGCAGAGGAAAATCGTGATGAAGAGCAGCCCGACCTCGAAGCCCTGCAACGCCCAGGGCGCGACGCGGTAGTGGCCGAGCAAGGCCTGGCGCGCGGCCGGCACCGCCAGCAGGCGCGCCAGCCACCACGCGCCGCCCAGCAGCAGCAACAGCTGGAAGCCGGCGATGAGGAGTTGGTGCGGCGCGAGGGTCGGCATTCGGGCGAATCAAACGGATTCACCCGCGGAGGGAAGCCCGGAGTCGGCTCAGGACTTCTTCGCCGGGGCGGCCTTGGTCTTTCGCGCCGGTTCCTTGGGCTCTTCCTTGGGGGCGCGCGGCCGCGGGGCGGGGCTGTCCCAGATGCGCTGGAACTCGGCCAGACACTCGGCGGCGATTCTGGCGTCGCGCAGGACGATGAGGTTCTCCCAGTTGTTCGCCTTGGCGTTGGCCGTCCAGTTGTAGCTGCCGAGCGTGACGGTGAGACCGTCGAAGATGGCGACCTTCTGGTGCATGACGCCGCGACCGCGGCCGGAGCGGAAGACAACGCGGTCCTCGCCGAGGGCGTCGACCAGCGTGGAACTGACGGAATTGCGCTCGCTGCTCTGGTTGCGGTCGATGATCACGCGCACGTCGACCCCGCGCATCGACGCCTCGATCAGCGCGGCGGCGAGGTCCTTGTCGGTGAAGGAATACATCATCACATGGATCGATTGCCGCGCACTGGTGATCTCGCGGCTGACGACCTGCGCGACGGGCGCGGAGCGCGAGAAGTAGATCTGCGGCTCGGCGCCCCAGACGGTGACGAGTAGAAACAGCGAAAGGAAGAAGCCGGTGAACCAAGAGCGATATTTCATGGGTGTGCGAGGTGACCGTCCCAAGGCAGCGAAAACCCTGCGTGCTGTCGACCCGAACCGGCCGCCTTGGTCGCCGTAACGTAAAATGCTCCAGGGGTTCTCCGCGCTTCGTCCGCGCCGGTGTGAGCTTGTCATGCCGGCTGTGGCGGGTGCGACAAGAACACGGGCGGCCGTGTGGTCCCGTTCAGACGATCTTGCCGTTGGCGAACACGACCTTGCCGCCGACGAGCGTGGTGTGCACGCGGCCGGTGAGGCGCTGGCCGTGCCACGGGGAGTTGCGGCTCTTCGACTGGCCCTTCGTGGCGTCGTAGGTCCACTGCTCGGTCGGGTCGAACACGCACACGTCGGCGTTCGCCCCCGGGGCGAGCGTGCCGGCGGGGAGGCGGAGGATGTCGGCGGCGCGGCGCGTCATCAGGTCGATGACGTGCGGGAGCTTGCAGCGCGCTTCGCCGACGAGGATTTTCAGGCACACGGGCAGCGCGGTCTCGAGGCCGAGGATGCCGTTGGGCGCGTAGTCGAACTCGCGGTCCTTCTCGTCCGGCGAGTGCGGCGCGTGGTCGGTGCCGATGCAGTCGAGCGTGCCGTCCTTCAGGCCGGCGATGATGGCCTGCCGGTCCGCCTCGGTGCGGAGCGGCGGGTTCATCTTGAAATTCGTGTCGTAGCTCGCGAGCGCCTCCTCGGTCAGGGCGAGGTGGTGCGGCGTGGCCTCGGCGGTGATGCGGGTGCCGTCCTTCTTCGCGCGGCGGATCAGTTCCACGGACAGGGCCGAGCTGATGTGCTGCAGGTGGATGTGCGCGCCGGTGTAGTGGGAGAGGATGATGTTGCGCGCGACGATGATGTCCTCGGCGGCGTGCGGCCAGCCCTTGAGGCCGAGGCGCGTCGAGACGTTGCCCTCGTTCATCACGGCCTTGTCGGTGAGCGAATCGTCCTGGCAATGGTCGAGCACGGGCAGGTCGAACATCTTCGCGTATTCGACGGCGCGGCGCATGAGCTCGTTCGACTGGATGCAGAGACCGTCGTCGGTGAGCGCGACGGCGCCGTTGTTCTTCAGCGTGCCGTGCGGCGCGAGCTGCTGGCCCTTCATGCCGACGGTGAGGCACGCCGTCGGGTAGACGCGCACGGCGGCCTTGGCGGCGGCGGCGTTGACGAGCTGGAGGGTGCCGGCGTTGTCGATCGGCGGGGACGTGTTCGGCATGCACACGACGGTGGTGAAGCCGCCGGCGGCCGCGGCGCGCGAGCCGGTGAGGATGTTCTCCTTGTGCGTCTGGCCGGGCTCGCGGAAGTGGACGTGGATGTCGACGAGGCCGGGCGCGACGACGAGGCCCTTGGCGTCGACGACCTTCGCGCGTTTCCGGTCGGCCGGGCCGAGCCGGTCGACGATCTTGCCGTCGACGGCGAAGACATCGCCGACCGCATCCCGCTTCGTGGCGGGATCGATCACGCGGCCGTTTTTAATCCAGAGAAAGGCGGGCATGGAGGCGGTAAGTTCGGAGACTTGTTACTTGGGACTTGGCACTTGTTACTTTCATCCCACCGGCGTGAGCACGTGTTCGGGCTGGCCGCCGGCGCAGAGGTAGAGCACGGCCATGCGGACGGCGATGCCGTTGGTGACCTGCTGCAGGATGACGCTGCGGTCGGAGTCCGCGAGGGCGCTGTCGATCTCGACGCCGCGGTTGATCGGGCCGGGGTGCATGATGAGGGCGTCGGGCTTGAGCCAGGAGGCGCGCGTCTGGTTGAGGCCGAACATGCTCGTGTATTCGCCGAGCGAGGGGAACAGGCCGACGGCCTGGCGCTCGTGCTGGATGCGCAGCAGCATCACGACATCGGCGTCGGCCAGCGCCGAGCGCAGGTCGTGCGAGACGGTGACGCCGAGCGGCTCGAACCAGTGCGGCACGAGTGTGGACGGGCCGACGATGGTGACGTCGGCGCCGAGCTTGGTGAGCGCGTGGATGTTCGAGCGGGCGACGCGCGAGAAGAGGATGTCGCCGAGGATGACGACCTTGCGGCCCTTCACGCTGCCGAGCTTCTCGCGCATCGTGAACACATCGAGCATGGCCTGCGTCGGGTGTTCGTGGGCGCCGTCGCCGGCGTTGACCACCGGGATGCCGAGGCGCTCGCTGAGGTAGCGCGGTGAGCCGCTGGCCGAGTGGCGGAGCACGATCATGTCGGCGTGCAGTGCCTGGATGTTGAGCGCGGTGTCCTTGAGCGTCTCGCCCTTGGTCGTGCTCGATTTGTCGGCATCGAACGAGATGACCTCCGCGCTGAGGAGCTTGGCGGCCATTTCGAAGGAGATGCGGGTGCGCGTGCTCGGTTCGAGGAAGAGGTTGACGATGGTCTTGCCGCGGAGGGCGGGGACCTTTTTCACGCGGCGGTCGAGGACGCGGCGGAAGGCGCCGGCCGTGGCCAGCACCTGCTCGATCTCGGCGGCGCTGAGCTCTTCGATGGTGAGGAAGTGTTTTCGCGTCCAGGGCACGGGGAAATCAGGGTTGGCGGTCGGTGGCGGCGTAGGAAGGGGTGGCAAGCGTGTCGCGCGCGGGGTTCTGCGGGTCGAGGCGGACGACGACCTTGTCGCCGGCGGGCACGTCGAGCGTGAGGCCGCAATAGGTCGCGGCGAAGGGCAGGCGCCGGCCGCCGCGGTCGACGAGGACGGCGAGTTCGACGCAGGCGGGGCGGCCGTGGTCGAACAGCTCGTCGAGCGCGGCCTTCACGGTGCGGCCCGAGTAGAGGACGTCGTCGACGAGGATGACAGTGGCGCCGTTGACGTCGTGCGGGATGACGGTCGGGGAAAATTCCTTCGGGATCGGGTGGCGGCCGATGTCGTCGCGGTGGAAGGAGATGTCGAGCGTGCCGCGGCCGGTGCGCACGCCGGCGCGGGCGAGGAGGGCGGCGAGGCGCTCGGCGAGGACGATGCCGCCGTTGGCGATGCCGAGCAGCAGGAGGTTGGGGGAGCCGCGATGGCGGGCGGCGATGGCGTCGGCGACGCGGGCAATGGCGGCGTTGATGGCCGGAGCGTCGGGTTGGATTCGTGTGCCCACGAGCTCGTGTCTTTGCCGCCGCCGTCCGGGAGCGTCGAGCCGAGAATTCGCTTTCGCCGCTTATGAGCCGGAGCGGGGCGGAAAATTAGGCGGGCCGCCCCTTGCGAGGCGGCCCGCGGCATGATTGCGGTCACTGCGGGGTCGCCCCCGAAGATCTCACGCTTGCTGGTTGCTGGTCTGTCCGGACAGCCGACCAAAGCCTCGCGGACACCGGCAGCCTACCGGTTCGCGGGCGGACGGGGAATACGCAGGCCTGCGTAGGGGGCGCAGGTCAGTCGAACAGCGTCGGCTCGGGCGCCGGGGGCGTCCACGGGGCAACGCAGTCGGGCGCGGCGTGGCGGGCGTGGTTCATCCGCGGGTGGACCGGATGACTGGTCCAGGCATCGGCCGGCCACGGGGCGCAAAGGTCGGCGAGGCGCTCGGGCGCGAGCGGTTGGTCGCCCAGCCACTCCGGCGCGGTCTCCGGCTCGAGCACCACGGGCATGCGGTCGTGCAGGCGGGCGACGAGGTCGTTCGGAGTCGTCGTCACGAGCACAAAGCCCGGCGGGGCCGCGGGGTCGGGCTCGGGGCGCCACAGGCCGGCGAAGTAGAAAGTCGCGCCGTCGCGGCGGTGGAAATAATGCGGCTGGCGCGCGCGGCCGGCGTGTTCCCACTCGAAAAACCCATCCGCCGGCACGAGGCAGCGGCGGTGCCGGACGGCGTCGCGGAAGGCGGGGCGCTCGCGCACCGTTTCGGCGCGGGCGTTGGCGAGCAGGGTCGGACGCTCGCCGGCGGCGCGGGGCGGCAGCGTGACGCCGAAACGGAACGCCCCGAGCGCGTTCGCGCCCTCGCGCCGCGCCACGACGGGCACGAGCGTCGTGACCGGGATGTTGTAGCGCGGCGCCTGGTCCGCCGGTCCCGTCACCCCCAGCCTGGCCAGCATCGCGGTCAAGGCCGTGAGGTTGTGGAGCGTGAAGCGGGTGCACATCGGCGGGGACGCTAGCGCCAGAATTTGCCGCGGGCCGAGCAAGAAACGCCGAGCCCGGGCGCCGTTGCGGGCGTAGATTGGCGGCATGAAAACCGTGCTCGTTCCGGTCGACTTGTCGCGCGTCTCCGCCCGGGTCGGCGATGCGGCGGTCGCGCTCGCCCGCGCCAGCGGGGCGAAGCTGGTGCTGCTGCACGTCGTGCCGCCGCCGGCGGTGACATTGCGCGGCTATGGGTTCGCTGCGGCGGAGGTGCGCACGATGATGGCCGCCCTCGAAAAGCGGGCGCTGCGCCGCTTGCTGGCGTTGGCGCGCCGGTGCCAGCTCCGCGGCGTCGCCGTGCAGGCCATCCTGCGCACCGGCGCGCCGGCGGCGACAATCCTCGCCAAGGCCGGGTCGCTGCACGCGGCGATGATCGTGCTCGGCTCGCACGGTCACAGTGCGGCCTACGACCTCGCCATCGGCAGCACGGCGCAACAAGTCCTCCGCGGGGCGCGCCGCCCCGTGCTGGTCGTGCCGCAGCGTCGCGCGCGCCGCGGCTGACGCACGGCCGGATTCAATTGCCCGCCTCCCCTCGCGCGCCCAAGCTCGCGTCGTGCCGACCGCCACCGACAACGCCCAACGCTGGCACGCGCTTCCCGTGGAGGTGGTCGCGCGCGAACTCGCGGTTGATCCCGCCGTCGGCTTGTCCGCGGCCGAGGCCGCGCTCCGGCTCGCGCGCCACGGCCCCAACCGCCTGACCCGGCGCGCCGGCCCCGGAGCGTGGCGGCGCTGGCTGCGCCAGTTCAACCAGCCGCTCGTCTATGTGCTGCTCATCGCCGTGGCCGTGACGCTCTTCCTCGCCGAATTCGTGGACGCGGGCGTCATCCTCGGCGTCGTGCTGGTCAACGCCGTCGTCGGCTACCTGCAGGAGGCCAAGGCCGAGCAGGCCATCGCCGCGCTCGCGCGGCTCAGCGTGACCGAGGCGACCGTGCGCCGCGACGGCCGCCGGCTCCGCGTGCCCTCCGAGGAACTCGTGCCGGGCGACCTCGTCCTCCTCCAATCCGGCGACCGCGTGCCGGCCGACCTGCGCCTCGTCCGCGTCTCCAGCCTGCGGGTGGACGAATCCGCGCTCACCGGCGAGTCGTTGCCGGCCGAGAAACACGAGCGCGAGCTCGCCGCCGACACCGGGCTCGCCGACCGCCGCAACCTCGCCTTCGCCGGCACGCTCGTCACCTACGGGCAAGCCGAAGGCGTGGTCTGCGTCACGGGCGACGCGACCGAGACCGGCCGCATCGCGACACTCATTGCGGAGGCGGTGGAGCTGTCCACGCCGCTGACGCGGAAGATCGCGCATTTCTCACGGCTGCTGCTCTGGGCGATCCTCGCGCTGGCGGCGGCGACCTTCCTGCTCGGCACGCTGCGGGGCGAGGAGCCCGTGCAGATGTTCATGGCCGCCGTCGCGCTGGCCGTCGGCGCCATTCCCGAGGGGCTGCCCGCGGCGGTGACGATCACCCTCGCCATCGGAGTGGCCCGCATGGCGCGCCGCCGGGCGATCATCCGCAAGCTGCCGGCGGTCGAGACCCTCGGCAGCACGACCGTCATCTGCTCCGACAAGACGGGCACGCTGACGGAGAACCAGATGACCGTGCAGGAGATTTTCGCCGGCGGGGAGCGCTACGGGTTGACGGGCTCGGGCTACGAGCCGGCGGGCGAACTGCGGCTCGACGGCCGCCCGGCGGTCGCCGCGCCCGGCGGCGCGTTGCACGAGTGCCTCCGCGCCGGCCTGCTCTGCAACGACGCGCAGCTGGTCCGCACCGACGGGCGGCGCGGCGTGCAGGGCGATCCGACCGAGGCCGCGCTGATCGTCGCGGCCGAGAAGGCCGGGCTCGTGCCGCCCGAGCTGCAAGAGCTTCACCCGCGCGTGGACATGATCCCGTTCGAGTCGGAGCACATGTTCCGCGCCACGCTGCACGATGGCGTGAAGGAGCGGCTCATCTACCAAGTCGGTGCGATGGAGCGCCTGCTCGAGCGCTGTGCGGACCAGTTGGACGAACGCGGCGACCTCGAGCCGCTCGACGCCGCGCGCATCCGTCACGCGGCTGAGGACATGGCCGCGCGGGGCCTGCGCGTCCTCGCCATGGCGCGCCGCCACACGCACAGCGGGCACGACCGCCTGGCCCATGCCGACGTCGCCGGCGGACTGACCTTCCTCGGCCTGCAGGGCATGATCGACCCGCCGCGCCCCGAGGCGATCGCCGCCGTGGCCGAGTGCCAGAGCGCCGGCATCCGCGTGAAGATGATCACCGGCGATCACGCGCTCACCGCCCGCGCCATCGCGCGGCAGATCGGGTTGCGCGGCGACGAGCGCGGCGAGTTGCGCGTGCTGACCGGGCGCGAGTTGGAGCGGATCGACGATGCGCGGCTGGCGGAGGAGGCGCAGCTGACCGCGGTCTTCGCCCGCGTGGCGCCGGAGCAGAAGTTCCGCCTCGTGCAGGCGCTGCAGGCGCGCGGCGAGGTCGTCGCCATGACCGGCGACGGCGTGAACGACGCGCCCGCGCTCAAGCAGGCCGACATCGGCATCGCCATGGGCATCACCGGCACCGAGGTCGCCAAGGGCGCGGCGGACATGCTGCTCACCGACGACAACTTCGCCTCCATCGAGGCCGCGGTGGAGGAGGGGCGCGGCGTGTTCGACAACCTCACGAAGTTCATCGTCTGGACGCTCCCGACCAATGCCGGCGAGGCGCTCATCATCCTCACCGCCATCATCCTGGCGGCGGATCTTCCCGTGCTGCCGGTGCAGTTGCTCTGGATCAACCTGACCACCGCCGTCCTGCTCGGGCTCATGCTCGTGTTTGAGCCGAAGGAGGCGGGCCTGATGCGCCGGCCGCCGCGCGATCCGCAGCAGCCGCTGCTCACGCTGCCGCTGCTCATGCGCACCGGGCTCGTCACGCTGCTGATGCTCGCGGGCGCGTATTTCCTGTTTCACTTCGAGCAGCAGGTCGAGGCCACGAGCCTCGCCGAGGCGCGCACCATCGTGGTGAACACCATCGTGCTGGTGGAGGTGTTCTACCTGCTCAATTGCCGCTCGCTGATCCGCTCCGCGTGGTCGGGCGGGTTCTTCGGCAACCGCTGGCTCTTCGCCGGCATCGGCGGCATGTTGGCGCTGCAAATCCTGTTCACCCACGCGCCGATCATGAACCGGCTCTTCCACAGCGCGCCGGTCAGCGCCGAGGCCTGGCTGCACTCCGCGCTCGTCGGCCTGGCGGTGTTTTTCGTGGTGGAAGTCGAAAAATGGGTGCGCCGGCGCGGCGAGCGCCAGGCGAGCAAATAATCCTTGCACGCCCCCACGCGAATCGTTCACTCCTCGCCTTCCGTCGGACTCTTAGCTCAGTTGGTTAGAGCACTTCCTTGACATGGAAGGGGTCACTGGTTCGAGTCCAGTAGAGTCCACCATCCGCCGGCCACCGTCAGGTGGCTTTTTTGTTTTCCGCGTGCATTCAACGGGTTGCTGAGTAAAAGCGTCCCCCATGCTGCAATCGCTTCGCATCCGCAACCTCGCGCTCCTCGACGCCGTGGAGCTGGAATTCGAGGCCGGATTCACCGCCGTCACCGGCGAGACCGGCGCGGGCAAGAGCATCCTCCTCGGCGCGCTCTCGCTGCTCGCCGGCGCGCGCGCGGACAAGACTATCATCCGCCAGGGCGCCGCCGCCTGCGACGTGGAGGCGGCGCTCTTCTTCGCCGACTCGCGCCGGCTCGACGCCGCCCTCGAGGCGCTCGACCTGCCGCCCTGCGACGACGGCGTGCTCATCCTCAAGCGCAGCCTCCCGCGCGACAAGGCCCCGAAAATTTCCGTCAACGGCTCCCTCGCCACGCTCGCCGCGCTGCAGGAGCTGGGCGAACACTGGATCGACTTCCACGGCCCCGGCGAACCGCGCCGCCTGCTCAAGGAAGGCGGCCAGCGCGACCTGCTCGACCTCTTCGCGAAGAACGAGGCCGCGCGCGAAAAATTCCAAACCCACTTCCGCGCCTGGCGCGCACTGCTCGACGAACGTGAGCGCCTCCTCGCCGCCGACAAACTTTCGCCCGACCAGATCGAGTTCCTGAAACTCCAGCTCGCGAAGATCGACGCCCTCGAGCTCACCGAGGACGCCATCGCGTCGCTCGAACGCGACTTCGCCCGCCAGCAGAGCGCGCAGGAGATCGTCTCGCTCGCCTCCGGACTCAGCCACGGCCTCAGTGGTGAGGAAGGCCTGCTCGGCCGGCTCGCCGCGCTCCTGCGCGAGGCGCGTCAGCTCGAATCCTTCGACCCGGGCAGCAAGCCGCTCGCCGACCGCCTGCAGTCCGTCTCGGTCGAGCTGGGCGATCTCGACGCCGAATTCTCCTCGCTCGCCACGTCGCTCAACTTCGACGCCGAGCAGGCCGAGGCCCTGCAGGAGAAGATGAACGCGTGGCTCGAGCTGAAGCGAAAATACGGCGCCAAGCTCGAGGCCGTCGTCGCCGCGCGCGACGAGATGCGCCGCCGCCTCGAGGTGCAGGGCGACGTCGCCGGCGCGCTGGCGAAGCTCGAGAAGCAGATCGCCGACGCGGAAAAGGCCGCGAAGAAGGCCGCCGCCGAACTCCGCGCCACGCGCGAGAAGGCCGGCGCCAGCCTCGAACGCGCCGCCGCGAAGGTCATCGTCCAGCTCGGGTTCAAGAAGGCGGATTTCCGCGTGCGCCTCGTCGCGTTGCCGGAGCTGACCGTGCACGGCGATTGCGGCGTCGAGTTTCTCTTCTCCCCGAATGTCGGCGAGCCGCCGTTGCCGCTGCACCGCATCGCGTCGAGCGGCGAGCTCGCGCGCGTCATGCTCGCGCTCAAGGCCGTGCTCGCCGAAATCGACGACGTGCCGCTGCTCGTGTTCGACGAGGTCGACGCCAACGTCGGCGGCGAGATCGGTCGCATCGTCGGCGAGAAGATGGCCGACATCGCCGCGCGGCACCAAGTCCTCTGCGTCACGCATCTGCCGCAGGTCGCCGCGCAGGCGGCGAACCATCTCGTCGTCACGAAGGACCAGAGCGGCGAGCGCGCGACCGTGGCGATCGAGCCGATCCACGCCAGCCGCAAGCAGCGCATCGCCGAACTCGCCCGCATGCTCGGCGACCGCAACGCCAAGAGCGCCCAAGTCCACGCCGAGGAATTGCTGAAGGGGTAGGGCGGATTGTCCTCAATCAGACGCGGATCTCGCGAGAGAGTCTCACGAGGCGGGTCGCGTGGTTTGTTTCACCACGGATGACACGGATGGCACGGATAGATCGGCGTTGCAGCGCAGCATGCCAGTGATCCGACTCGCTCTGTTGATCCGTGCTATCCGTGAAATCCGTGGTCAAAGGCCCGGTGTAACGTTTCAAAATCTGCGCAATTCCTGACACTTCCCGCGCACGATTGCGGCTCGGGTTTTCCGAGCGAAAACCTAAGCTTTGGCGCATGAGCTCCACCGGCGCCACGTCCTCCGGTTTCACGACCTGTCCCGTGCCTTTGCCGCACAAGGCCGAGATCACCGTCGGCCACGGCGGCGGCGGCAAGCTGACGCAGGACCTGATTGATTCCGTCTTCCGGCCCGCGTTCGCCAACGCCGCGCTCGAGGCCCAGCACGACGGCGCGATCCTGAAGTTCCCCGGCGGCGGCCGGCTGGCGTTCACGACCGACGCGCACGTCGTGAGCCCGCTCTTCTTTCCCGGCGGCGACATCGGCAAGATCGCCGTCAACGGCACGGTCAACGACCTCTGCATGTGCGGCGCGCGTCCGCTTTGGCTGACGGCCGGCTTCATCCTCGAGGAAGGATTTTCGGTCGAGACGCTGCGGCAGATCGTCGCCTCGATGAAGGCCGCCGCCGACGCCGCCGGCGTCGCCATCGTCGCGGGCGACACGAAGGTCGTCGAGCGCGGCAAAGGCGACGGCCTCTACGTCACAACCGCCGGCGTGGGTGTCATCGAGACGCCGCTCACCGTCGCCCCGACCAGCGTGCGTCCCGGCGACGCCATCGTGCTCAGCGGCGACCTCGGCCGCCACGGCATGGCCATCATGGCCACGCGCGCGAACCTCAGCTTCGAGAGCGAGATCCAGAGCGATTGCGCGCCCCTCGCCGCCCCCGTGCAGGCCTTGCTCGACGCCGGCTTGGAGATCCATTGCCTCCGCGACCTCACGCGCGGCGGTCTGGCGACCTCGCTCGTCGAGATCGCCGAGTCGGCCAAGCTCGCGCTTGCCATCGACGCCGCGAAGGTGCCGGTCAGCGAACTCGTGCAGGGCGCCTGCGAAATCCTCGGCCTCGACCCGCTCTACGTGGCGAACGAAGGCCGCTTCATCTGCATTCTGCCCGAAGCGCAGGCGCAGCGCGCCGTGGATATCATCAACCGCACGACGCCCGAGTCCGCCGCCGTCATCATCGGCGCCGTGAAGCCCGGCCCCGCCGGCCAAGTCACACAGCGCAGCATCATCGGCGCCGAACGCATCGTCGACCGGTTGAGCGGCGAGCAGTTGCCGCGGATTTGCTGAGGGTAGGGCGCGCGGAGCAGCGGGGCGCTGAGAGGATTTGAAATCCATGCCGCTGCGACCCAAACTCGCCGGTGAATGGACGATGCCGGCAAAGTAGAGGGAGCTTCCAGCTCCCTTCCTTCCCGGCGGGAGCAGGATGCTCCCGCTACTATGTGGGAATACTTCAATCCATTCTCAGAAATCGACATTCGCACGGGCGGGAATCTTCCGCATTGGGAACAGGGCTCGGTCTGGTATTTCGTCACTTTCCGCCTGGCTGACGCGCTGCCGCGCGCGGTCGTCGAAGAAATCCAGCTCCAACGCGAACTGTGGCGGAAAACTCACGACCCCAACCATCTTACCCGCGAGGAACTCGCCGAATATCACCGACTGTTCTCGGAGCGGTATGAAGACCTGCTCCATGCCGGCAACGGCTCCTGTGTGCTCCGCGATCCGCAAAACGCGGAGATCGTGCGTGGCGCGCTACATCACTTCGATCGGAAGCGCTACGTATTGGACGAGTTCGTGGTGATGCCCAATCACGTGCATGTGCTGGTCAAGCCACTCCCGGGGAGCGGAGTCGCGGGTATACTTCACTCGTGGAAATCCTACACGGCCAACCAGCTCAACCGGCGGCTCGGACGGACGGGGCAGCTCTGGCAGCACGAATCCTTCGATCATCTGGTGCGGAACGAGTCCGCGATGGAGGCGATTCGCCGCTATATCCGCGAGAACCCGCGGAAAGCGGGAATCGCAAAGGATCAAAAGTAGCGGGAGCTTCCGGCTCCCGACGGGAGATGCGGGAGCAGGATGCTCCCGCTACTTTGCTTAAACCGGCTCCAGCGCGCGGCTGCGGTAGCGGTAGTAAGCGGCGCAGGCGCCTTCGCTGCTGACCATCGGGGCGCCGAGCGGGTGCTCGGGTTTGCAGCGGGTGCCGAACGCAGGACAATCGTGCGGCTTCTTCACGCCGCGCATGATCTCGCCGCTGATGCATTCGGTGCACGCGGGCGACGCCGTGGTCGCGAGCGCAAAGCGCCGGGCGGCGTCGTAGGTGGCGTAAGTAGGGCGCACGGCGAGGCCGCTGCGCGGGATCACGCCGATGCCGCGCCAGTCGCGGTCGGCGACCTCGAAGACCGTCTCGACGATCTTCCGCGCGTGCGTGTTGCCCTCGGTGCGGACGGCGCGGGAGTAGGCGTTCTCCACTTCGGCGCGGCCGGACTCGAGCTGCTTCACGCAGAGCAGAATACCCTCGAGGATGTCGACGGGTTCGAAGCCGGTGATGATGATCGGGGCGCGGTGGTCGCGGGCGATGGGGCCGTATTCGTCGGTGCCCATGATCGTGCAGACGTGGCCGGCCGCGAGGAAGCCCTGCACGCGGTTGTCGGGCGAACCGAGGATGGCGCGCATCGCGGGCGGGACGAGCACGTGCGAGGTGAGGATGGAGAAGTTTGGCACGCCGTCGCGGGCGGCGAGGAGCACCGACATCGCGTTGGCGGGTGCGGTGGTCTCGAAGCCGACGGCGAAGAACACCACCTGCTTCGTCGGGTTGGCCTTCGCGATGCCGACGGCGTCGAGGGGCGAGTAGACGATGCGCACGTCGCCGCCGCGGGCCTTGGCGGTGAGAAGGTCGATGCCGTTGCCGGGCACGCGGAGCATGTCGCCGAACGAGCAGAGGATGGCGCCGTGCTGCAGCGTGAGCTCGACGGCTTGGTCGATGAGGTCGGCGCTGGTGACGCAGACGGGGCAGCCGGGGCCGTGGACGAGGGTGATGTTCTTGGGCAAGAGATCATCGAGGCCGAACTTCACGATGGCGTGCGTCTGGCCGCCGCAGATTTCCATGATGGTCCACGGGCGCGTCGTGACGCGGGCGATGGCGTCGGCAAGTTTGCGGACGAGCGCGGCGTCGCGGTATTCGTCGACGTATTTCATGAGTCGGACGGGGGATTGGGGTGGAGCGCGTTGACCGCAACGCGCTCGGACGAGAACGCGTTGGGGTCAACGCGTTCCACCTGATCGGGCGAAGGCAGCTCGATGCCGTCGAGCTCACCCATCTGCTTGAGGTATTCGAAGGTCTCGGCGGCTTCCTTCGGGTCGACAGTGCTGATGGCGACGCCGACGTGGACGAGGACGTAGTCGCCGACTTGGGCGTCGGGCGTGCAGGTGAGGCTGACTTGTTTGACGACGCCCGCGAAGCTGACCTTGGCGGAACGGAGGAGCGGATCGTCGCCGAGGATTTCGACGACTTTACCGGGGACGGCGAGGCACATGGGGGGAGGGAGTAGCGAGTAGCGGGTAGTGAGTAGCGAGTAGGTGGATAGCGGCGGGGAAGGCCTCGCGGAGCTCGGCCCTCCAGGTGTGCGGGGCGTCAGTTCCGGCGGGCTTGGTCGGCGACGATGATGACGAGGAACGAGACGAGCACGAAGGGCACGAGGAGCGTGAGGATCATGACGGGGGAGGGACGGAGGTGAGGCCCCAGAGCGCCGCGAGGGCTTGGCCGGCGGCGATGGAGTTGTCGTTGGGAGAAAGGCGTTGGTGCTCGAGCACGGTGAACCCCGCCTCGCGGAGCGCGTCGGCGGCGAGGTCGTGCAGGAGCGCGTTCTGGAAACAGCCACCGGTGAGCGCGACCCGGCTGGCGCCGGCGCGGATGGCGACTTCGCGCATGGCGGCGGCGAGGCCGCGGTGGAATTCCGCGGCAAGTTCATCGGGCCCGCGCGACTCGAGCAGGAGCTGGCGCAGGGCGGGCGCCCAATCCACGTCGAAGCGGGCGCTTCCGTCGGCGTTAGGCACGACGTCGAAGGGCAGGGAATCGTCGCTCTCGCCGGCGCGCGTGGCCGCGGCTTCGAGGTGGAGCGGGGCCTGGCCTTCGAAGCGGTTGTGCGCGCAGAGTCCGAGCAGCGCGCTGGCGGCGTCGAAGAGCCGGCCGCCACTCGAGCAGAGCGGAGAATTGATCCCTTGCGCGAGCATCTGGCTGAGCGTGGCGGCGTCGGTGGGCTTCACGCCGAGGCGCGCGCTGACTTCGGCGAAGAGATCGATCTCGTGCGCAAGGCCGAGGGCGACGCGGCGCGCGTCCTTCACGGCCGCTTCGCCGCCGGGGAGGCGGAACGGGCGCAGACGCGCGAAGCGCGAGGCGCGGCCGCCTTGGAGCAAGATGAATTCGCCGCCCCAGATCGTGCCGTCGTCGCCGTAGCCCGTGCCATCCCACGCGATGCCGAGCACGTCGTCGGCGGGCAGGCGATGTTCGAGCAACACCGCGAGGACGTGCGCGAGGTGGTGTTGCACGGCCAGCGTGGGCAGGCCGCTGCGGCGGGCGAAGGCGGTGGACGCGTAGTCGGGATGGCGGTCGTGGACTACGACGGCCGGGCGCGCGCCGTGCAGGTCGGAGAGCGTCGCGATGGTGCGTTCGAAGAGCGCCTGCGACGCGGCGTTGCCGAGGTCGCCGAGGTGCGGGCTGACGACGACTTGGTCGCGGGCGGCGACGGCGACGGTGTTCTTGAGGTGGCCGCCGACGCAGAGGACCGGTTGCGGCAGAGCGGCCGGCAACGTCAGCGGCGAGGGCGCGTAGCCGCGGGCGCGGCGGAGGAGGATCGGGTGACCGCCGGCGGTCTCGCGCACGACGGAGTCGTCCACGGCGCGCGCGATGGGGCGGTCGTGCTGGAGGAAATAGTCCGCGATGCCGAGCAGGCGTTCGCGCGCCTCGGCGTTGTCGGTGCAGAGCGGTTCCTCGGCGAGATTCGCGCTGGTAGCGACGACCGGTCCGCCGAAGGCGCGCAAGAGCAGCAGGTGCAGCGGCGCGTAGGGCAGGAGCACGCCGAACCACGGGTTGCCGGGCGCGATGCCCCAGGCGAGGTCGCTCTCGGTGCGGCGCGGCACGAGCACGATCGGCGCGGCGGGCGAAGAGAGCAGTGCGGCCGCGGAATCGGACACGGTTGCGCAGCGGCGCACGGCGTCGAGGTCGGGGAACATCACGGCGAGCGGCTTCTCCTCGCGGTGCTTGCGGCGGCGCAGCTCGGTGACGGCGTCCTCGTGGCGCGCGTCGCAGACGAGGTGGAAGCCGCCGACGCCCTTGACGGCGAGGATGGCGCCGGAGCGCAGGGCGGCGACCGCGCGGTCGAGCGCGTCGGCGCCGGTGGCGAAGGGATTGCCCGCGGCGTCGGCGAGCGTGAGACGCGGGCCGCAGACGGGGCAGGCGTTGGGCTCGGCGTGGAAGCGGCGATCGGCGGGGTCGCGGTATTCGCGTTCGCAGGCCGGGCAGAGCGTGAACGCGCGCATCGTGGTGCGCGGGCGGTCGTAGGGGAGCGACTCGATGAGCGAGTAGCGCGGGCCGCATTGCGTGCAATTGATGAAAGCGTAGCCGTGGCGGCGGTCGGCGGGGTCGAGCAACTCGCGGCGGCAATCGGCGCAGAGCGCGAGGTCGGCGGGAGCGGCGGTGGTGACGGCGCCGCCGGTGAGCTCGCTTTCGACGATGGAGAAACGCTCGCCCGCGGGCGGTTCGGTGTCGGTGCCGCGGGTCGGTTCGACGGTGCTGATGCGGGCGGCGCGCGGCGTCTCCTCGGTGAGCGCGAGGAGAAACGTCTCGACCGACGAGGCTTCGCCCGCGACGCGGATGAGGACGCCGTCGGCGTCATTGCGCACCCAGCCGCGCAGGCTGTGCCGCAGCGCGAGACGATGGACGAAGGGCCGGAAGCCCACGCCCTGCACGGTGCCGCGGACGCGGATGAGCACATCGGTCTCGGTGGTCTGCGGCGCAGCGGTCATGGGGGAGGAGGTGAGCGGGGGCGACTGCTATCTCTTACTCGCAATCGTAATCTTACTCTTACTCTCGGATCGGGTGGGTTGGTGGTGGGTGAATGAGATTAGGATTATGATTACGATTAGGAGTAAGAGTGGCGGGGTGCGCTTAGCGCATCGGGGCGACGGTAGGGCCAGTCTGTGACTGGCCTTCTGTGGCGCTGCGAGCCGAGGCCGGTCGCAGACCGGCCCTACGCGGCAGGCGGGTGCGGAGGTAGTCATACCACGGCGCGAGACCCTCGCCGCTGCGGGCGGAGAGTTCGATGATCTCGGCCTGCGGGGCGACGCGGCGGATATTCTCGACGGCGACCTTCCGGTCGAAGCCGAGGGCGTCGGCGACGTCGACCTTCGTGAGAAGGACGAGGTGGGCGGACTTGAAGATGGGCGGATACTTCAGCGGCTTGTCCTCGCCCTCGGTGGTGGAGAGGAGGACGACGCGGATCTGTTCGCCGAGGTCGAAGGAGGCGGGGCAGACGAGGTTGCCGACGTTCTCGATGAAGAGGACGCGCGCGTCGTCGAGATCGATCGATTCGGCGGCGCGGGCGATCATGGCGGCGTCGAGGTGGCAGACGGTGCCGGTGGTGATCTGCGCGACGGCGGCGTGCGGGCGGTTGAGGCGGCGGCCGTCGTTGTCGGTCTCGAGGTCGCCGACGAGCACGGCACAGCGGACCTCGCGGCCGAATTCGTCGAGCGTGCGCGAGAGGAGCGTGGTCTTGCCGGCGCCGGGGGAGGACACGAGGTTGAGGGCGAGGAGGCCGCGGCCGAGGAAGTAGCCGCGGTTGCGCTCGGCGAGGATGTCGTTGCGCTCGAGGAGCGGGATGGAGAGGTCGACGGCGCGGACCTGGACTTCGCCGCGCGGGCTGGCGGCGAGGGCGGCGCTGATCTCGGCGGAGAGCGGCGCGGAGAGCGCGCCGGTGGGGGCGGCGCCGCCGTTGAGGGCGTTGATGCGGACGCCGGCGGGGAGGAGCTCGTCAGGATTCGTGGACATGGCGTGGAGCGGGGGAGGGGAACTCGAGGCGCGCGAGCTCGAGTTCGCGGCCGGAGCGGAGGTCGCCCGAGAGCGCGGAGCAGCGCGGGCATTGGAAGATGAAACCGGTCTCGACGGTGAAGTCCTCGTCGCAATCGCGGCAGTGCACGCGGGCGGGCACGACCTCGAGGTCGAGCTCGGCGCCCTCCGCGACGCTGCCCGGCGTGACGGCGGCGAAGGCGAAGCGCAGCGCCTCGGGTTCGACGCCGCTGAGCGCGCCGACGCGCATGACCACGCGGGCGACCGAAGCGGCGCCGTGCTGCGCGGCTTCGCGGCGGATCACGTCCAGCGCGGACTCGATGATGCCGACCTCGTGCATAACCGCATTCATTGCACCCGGCAACCGCCCGCGTCGAGCGCACAGCGAAGTTTCGCCAACCTCTGCGCAATCATTGGCAAGGGACGCCTATGCATATCTTGCGGTGTCCGGTAGTCTGTCCCCGCAGTCGGCACACTATGTAATCCTCCCCCCAACGCGTCGCCTCCCGTCCACGCCGAGCGGCCCGCCCAACGCATATGCTCAAGGAAATCGACCCAGCACCCTCGGCGAACAAGGAAGAAACCATCTACGAACGCATGTTGGCGCGCGGCGTGAGCCGGCGCGACTTCCTGCAGTTCTGCGCCTGGATGGGCGCCTGCATCGGATTGGAACAGACCGGCGTCGCGCAGATGACGCAGGCCCTCGAGACGAAGAAGCGCATCCCCGTCGTCTGGCTGCATTTCCAGGAGTGCACCTGCTGCAGCGAGTCGTTCATCCGCAGCTCGCATCCGATCGTGGCGGACATCCTCCTCGACAAGATCTCGCTCGACTACACCGAGACGCTGATGGCGGCCTCGGGTCACCAGGCGGAGAAGTCGCTCCACGACACGATCACGAAATACAAGGGCGAGTATCTCCTCTGCATCGAGGGCTCCGTGCCGACGGCGGAGGACGGCGTGTATTGCTGCATCGGCGGCAAGACCGCGCTCCAGATCGCCGAGGAAGTGGCCAAGGACGCGAAGGCCGTCGTCGCGTGGGGCAACTGCGCCTGTTCCGGCTGCGTGCAGGCCGCGAAGCCCAATCCCACCTCCGCCCAGCCGATCCACAAGGTCATCGGCGGCAAACCCATCGTCAACGTCCAGGGCTGCCCGCCCATCGCGGAGGTCATGGCCGGCGTGCTCGTGCACCTGCTGACCTTCGACCGCATCCCGCAGCTCGACAGCCTCGGCCGCCCGAAGGCGTTCTACTCGCGCCGCGTGCACGACACGTGCTACCGCCGCCCGAACTACGACGCCGGCCTCTTCGTCGAATCCTTCGACGACGAGAACGCGCGCAAGGGCTACTGCCTCTACAAGGTCGGCTGCCGCGGCCCCTCGACCTACAACGCCTGCGGCACGATCCGCTGGAACGGCGGCGTCAGCTTCCCCATCCAATCGGGCCATCCGTGCATCGGCTGCTCCGAGGCGAACTTCTGGGACAACGGTCCCTTCTACCAACGCCTGCCCAACTTCCCGGGCTTCGGCATCGAGAGCACGGCGGACCAGATCGGGCTCGCCGCCCTCGGCGCCGCGGCGGTCGGCGCGGGCGCGCACGCGCTCCTGACCAACATCCGCAAGCGCGACGAGATCGGCGAAGGCCCCGGCGAGAACGCCGAACAGGCCGAGAAATCCACGAAACACTAAGCCCGGAGAAGCCCCACCATGAGCAATCGAATTGTTGTCGACCCTGTCACCCGCATCGAAGGCCACCTCCGCATCGAGGCCGAAGTCAAAGACGGCAAGATCGTCGACGCCTGGTCCGCCGGCACGATGGTCCGCGGCCTCGAGATCATCCTCAAGGGCCGCGATCCCCGCGACGCCTGGGCCTTCACCGAGCGCGTCTGCGGCGTCTGCACCACCGTGCATGCGCTCGCCTCCGTGCGCTCCGTCGAGGACGCCCTCGACATCCGCATCCCGCCCAATGCCGAACTGATCCGCAACATCATGTTCTGCACCCAATACATGCATGACCACGTGGTGCACTTCTACCACCTGCATGCGCTGGATTGGGTCGACGTCGTCTCCGCGCTGAAGGCCGACCCCGTCGCCACCTCCGCGCTCGCGCAGAAGCTGTCGAAGTATCCGAAGAGCTCGCCGAATTACTTCAGCGAACTCCAGAAGCGCCTGACGAAATTCGTCGAGAGCGGCCAGCTCGGCATCTTCGCCAACGGCTACTGGGGCCATCCGGCCTTCAAGCTCCCACCCGAGGCCAACCTCATGGCGGTCGCGCACTACCTCGAGGCGCTCGAGTGGCAGAAGGAAATCGTGAAGATCCACACGATCTTCGGCGGCAAGAACCCGCACCCGAACTACCTCGTCGGCGGCGCGCCCTGCTCAATCAACCTCGACGAGGCCAACGCCATCAACGCCGAGCGCCTCGCCTTCGTCGGCCAGACGCTGCAGCGCGCGAAGGAGTTCATCGAGCAGGTCTACATCCCCGACGTGCTCGCGGTCGCACCGTTCTACCTCGACTGGGCCAGCATCGGCGGCGGGTTGGAAAATTATCTCTGCTACGGCGATCTGCCGACGAACGGCTTCGCCGACCTCGGCAGCTTCAAGTTCCCGCGCGGCGCCATCCTCGGGCGCAACCTCAACGAGGTCCACCCGGTCGATCCGAAGGACGACACCGGCGTGCAGGAGTTCATCGACAAGTCCTGGTATCAGCACGCGGACGGCTCCACCACCGGCGGCCGCCACCCGTGGCAGGGCGAGACGAACCTGAAGTATTCCGGCCCGAAGCCCCCGTATGAGCACCTCGACGTGGATGCGAAGTATTCGTGGCTGAAGACCCCGCGCTGGAAGGGCCATGCCATGGAGGTCGGTCCGCTCGCACGCATGCTCGTCGGCTACGCCGCCGGCAACGCCGACATCAAGGGCGTCGTCACCGACACGCTCGGCGCGCTCAACGCCCCGCCCTCCGTGTTGTTCTCCACGCTCGGTCGCACGGCGGCCCGCGCGATCGAGACGACGCTGGCGGCGAAGTGGGGCCTCGAGTTCTTCGACACCCTCCTCGCCAACATCAAGGCCGGCGACACGCGCACGTTCACCAAGGAGCGCTGGGAGCCCGCGACGTGGCCCGCCGAGGCCCGCGGCGTCGGTTGCTCCGAGGCGCCCCGCGGCGCGCTCGCGCACTGGATCGTCATCAAGGACCGCAAGATCGCGAACTACCAGCTGGTGGTTCCGAGCACCTGGAACGCCTCGCCGCGCGACGGCAAGGGCCAGCGCTCCGCCTACGAGGCTTCGCTCATCGGCACGCCCGTGCACGATCCGCAGCAGCCGCTCGAGATCATCCGCACGATCCATTCGTTCGACCCGTGCCTCGCCTGCGCCGTCCACCTCTACGAGGACAGCAAGGAGATCGCCCGCCACGAACTGATCGTGAAGTAACCCCGGAGGCCATCATGCAAGCCTCGCACGACTACCAACGGGTCTACGTCTGGCAGCAGCCCGTGCGCTGGTTCCACTGGATCAACGCGCTCTGCATCCTCGTCCTCGCCGTCACCGGCTACCTGATCGCGCATCCGCTGGCGTTCCTGAACGCCGACGAGGCGTCGTTCAGCTACTGGTTCGGCGTGAACCGGTTCATCCACTTCACCGCGGCCTACGTCTTCACCGCCAACCTGCTCTTCCGCTTCTACTGGGCGCTCGTCGGGAACAAATACGCCAGCTGGCGCAATTTCCTCCCGCTCACGCGCGCGCAGTTCGCGCAACTGCTCGAGGTGGTGAAGGTCGACCTGCTGCAGATGAAGAACCAGCCGGTGCACGCGCTCGGGCACAACTCGATCGCGTATTTCACCTACGCCGGCACGTTCCTGCTCTCGCTCTTCCAGATCGCGTCGGGCTTCGCGCTCTACGCGCCGACGAGCGAGAGCTGGTTCCCGCAGCTCTGGGCGTGGGTGGTCCCGCTCTTCGGCAGCGAGCAGAACCTGCGGCTCTTCCACTACGCGGTGACGTGGCTCTTCGCCATCTTCACCTTCATCCACGTCTACCTCGTGTTCTACCACGACTACGTGGAGGGACACGGCGTGATGTCGTCGATCATCGGCGGCTGGAAGTTCATGGAAAAGTCGCAGGTCGAATCCGACCCCGCGACGGGCTTCTCCGCCCTCACGCGCAAGCGGCCCGCCGGCAAGGCGCCGCCCGTGCTCTAGTCTTCCCCCGCGGCCGGCCTTCGCGCCGGCCGCCCCGTTTTCATCCCCCCTCCACGCATGATCTCCCCGACCGAAACCACCGACCTCGCCGGCGGCGCCGCGTCCGGCGCGACCCTCGCCCCGCAACCGCCCGCGCGCGTGCTCCTCCTCGGCGTCGGCAACTGGCTGATGGGCGACGAGGGCGTGGGCATCCACGTCATCCGCGAGCTCGAGGCGCAGCCGCCGCTCTTCGGCGTGCGCGTGCTCGACGGCGGCACCGGCGGCATCAACCTCCTGCTCGAGTTCGACGGCGTGCGCGACATCGTGATGGTCGACGCCACGCTCGACGGAAAACCCGCGGGCACGGTCACGCTGCTCGAGCCGAAGCGCGTCGCCGACCTGCCGCGCGGGCTCGGCGCGCACGATTTCGGCGTGAAGGACCTTTTCGCCGCGTCGGCCCTGCTCGGGGCGATGCCGGCCATCCACCTCTACACCATCTCGGTCGAGACGCTCGTGCCGATGTGCACGGAGCTTTCGCCCGCCGTCGCGGCCGCGATCCCGGAGGTTGTCCACGCGATGCATGCACATGCCGCGCGCTTGGCGGCGGTCCCAGCGGTCCCGCCCGCCCTCTCACCCACAGCTTAGTCGGAAAATTCCCCGCCATGATCGCCGAACTCACCTCCTCCTCCCTCGGATCCACCGGATTCCTCCTGCTCCTCGCCAGCACGGCGGGCGTCGCCGTGCTGCACACGCTGGCCGGGCCGGATCATTACCTGCCGTTCATCGTCATGTCGCGCGCGCGGCGCTGGTCGGCGCGGCGCATGGTGTTCTGGACGGCGTTGTGCGGCGCCGGCCACGTTGCGAGCTCGGTGGTCGTCGCGCTCGCGGCGGTCGTGTTCGGCTTCGGCCTGGAGCGCGTGGAGTTGATCGAGGAATTCCGGGGCAACCTGGCGGCGTGGGCGATGATCGCGTTCGGCGCGGTGTATCTGGCGTGGGGATTGAACCGCGCCTTCCGCCGGCACGCGGCGGCGCAGGCGCATGCGCACGCGGGCGGGGAAGTGCACGCGCACACGCACCACGCCGCGCACGGCCACGCGCACGGCGAGACGGCGGGTTTCGCGCTCACGCCGTGGGTGCTGTTCACCATCTTCGTGCTCGGCCCCTGCGAGCCGATGATTCCGCTGGTGATGTATCCGGCCGCGCAGGGCGCGTGGGCCGAGCTGGGCGCGGTCGTCGTCATCTTCACGGCGCTGACGGTCGGCGCGATGCTCGCGGCGGTGTTCCTCGCCGTGCGCGGGATCCGGCTGCTGCCGCTGCAGCGGGTGGAGCGTTTCACGCACGCGATCGCCGGCGCGGTCGTGCTCGGCGCCGGTTGCGCCATCCAGTTCCTCGGCCTGTGAGTGCGCTCGCCCTCCCTTGCGAAAGACTACGCGGGTCTTGTGTTCGGGACGCTTTTCCGGCATTCATTCGGACGCGGGCCACGACCACTCACCCCACCACTCCGTCGCGCGCCTTTTCCGTCCCGGCGCACGGCTCACAACTTGTGCATACACACGCGCAACCCCTGCGCAGTCATAAGCCGGCGCTTATGGCAAAATCCGCACGCTGAAAAACAGCTTTCTTCGGAAAGAACCACCAACGGGAGCCAAACCAAAAACCTAACACCGCTGCAGTCATGAGCACACAATCGCGCTGGACTAAAAGCACTTTCATCTTCGGAGGAGCCGCCATCTGGGGGCTTCTTCTCGTGTCGTGTATGACGACGAGCCGCACCATCATGGCGCCGCCGTCCATCCCCGGCGCCACCTTCGTCGGCTCGGGCAAATGCGCCCAGTGCCACGAGGATGTCAGCCACAACTTCCATGATGCCACGCACTCGAAGCTGATCGCCGATGGCGGCAACGGCACCGAGGTCGGCTGCGAGTCCTGCCACGGCCCCGCGTCGCTGCACGTGAAGACGGGCGGCGAAATCGGCACCATCATCAACCCGACGGCCGAGACCTGCTACCAGTGCCACCTCGACAAGCGCGGCGAGTTCGCGCTGCCGAACTCGCACCCGGTCGCCTCCGGCAAGATGTCCTGCTCGGACTGCCACAACCCGCACACCGGCGACGCCATCGCCGAGCGCGGCACGAACATGGCCGCCCTGAACGAATCCTGCGTCAAGTGCCACACCTCGCAGCTCGGGCCCTACGTCTTCGAGCACGAAGCCAGCCGCGAAGGCTGCACCGTGTGCCACAACCCGCACGGCTCCATCAACGACAAGATGCTCAAGTCCCGCAACGCGAACCTCTGCCTGCAGTGCCACTTCCAGCAGCACACGAGCACCGGTCAGATCATGATCGGCGGCCGCGACCACGGCTCCTTCCTCAGCCGCGGCACCTGCTGGTCCGCCGGCTGCCACGAGGCCGTCCACGGCTCGCACGTCAGCTCCTCCCTCCGCTTCTAACCCCCAGCACTCTACACCAGGACAATGCGATGAAAACGACCGCTTTTCACTCCGTCCGCCGGTCCCTCTCCTTGCTCGCCTGTGCGGGTCTGGGCCTGGCCTCCACGTTGAGCGCGGCTGACAAAGAGCCCGCCTACGAAAACCACCTCGATCTTGCCGCCGGCTACTCGCTGCAAAACGGCGACCGCCCCCGCTTCCAGCGCGACCTGCAGATGCGCAAGGACGGGTTCTTCGGCATCGAGGATCTCCGCTACGCCCGCCAGCTCGACGACACCACCGCGCTCAAGCTGCGGGGCAAGGCGATGGCCGGCAACGGCGACTACCTGCTCGACCTGAGCATCACCCGCGACGAGGTCGGCTACCTCAAGTTCGGCTACAAGCAGTTCCGCAGCTACTACGACGGCTCCGGCGGCGTGTGGCCGGCCACCGGGCTGAGCTTCCAGATCTTCGACGAGGACATGCACATCGACCGTGCCAACCTCTGGTTCGAAGCCGGGCTCAACCGCCCCGACCAGCCGAGCTTCGTGATCCGCTACGACTACGTGACGCGCAAGGGCGACAAGCCCGCCACCACGTGGGCCGACAGCGGCCTGCCGATCAGCGCCGCCAACACCCGCTACATCGTGCCGGCCTTCTGGGACATCGACGAGAAGCGCCACATCCTCCAGGGCGACATCGCCAAGCGCGGTGAGAAGACCGCCTGGAAGATCGGCGCCCGCTACGACCAAGGCGACTATGACAACGCCCGCAAGGCGCTCCGCCGCCCCGGCGAGACCGCGCAGCGCTACGTCACCGCGCGCGAAGGCCAGGACTTCGATCTCACCCAGTTCCGCGGCTCCTACGCCGTCGACGTCACCGAGCAGATCAAGGTCACGACCTCCGCCTCCCGGACGAAGATCGACACCACGCTCAGCGGCAGCCGTGTCTTCGGCGACACCTGGGACGCCGCGCCCTCGACGACCTACACGGGCCGCCAGCAGCGCGACGAGGCCTACTACGCGCTCCCCGGCCAGGACCTCGGCCATGCCGAGATGACGCAGACGATCGCCAACATCGCCGTGATGTATCGCCCGCTCGAGCACCTGACGGTCGTGCCCGCCATGCGTTTCGAAAAGACGGAGTGGGAGAGCGTCGTCGAGTTCATCGAGCAGAGCAACGCCTCCAACGCCAACGTCTTTACCTTCGAGGACGTCGAGGCCGAGAGCCACAAGGAGTGGAAGACCTACAACTACGGCGTCGAGCTCCGCTACACCGGCGTGAAGAACCTCACGTTCAACACCCGCGCCGACTGGTCCACCTCCGAGGGCACCCTCGAGGAGACCCGCATCCTCGAGCCCGGCCTGCCCGCGCAGCGCATCTCCGTCGACCGCGACAGCGAGCTCGAGCGCAAGACGCAGAAGTATTCGTTCACCACCAACTGGTATCCGCGCCAGGGCGTGACCGTCGCCGCGCAATACTACTTCCGCGCCCGCCAGAACGACTACCGCGCCCTCCGCGACACGACGCCCAACACCATCACGTCGTCCGACCGCTACCCGGCCTACATCAGCAACCAGGACTTCGAGACCAGCGACTTCAACGTCCGCCTCTCCTGGCGCCTCTCGCCCACCTTCCGCACGGTGACGCGCTTTGACTACGCCAAGACGACCATCAACTCGCAGGAAGTCGGCCTGCCCTTCGGCGAAAGCATGAACGTCGACCAGAAGATCATCAGCGAGTCGATCACTTGGAATCCGGTTGCCCGCTGGTTCCTCCAGGCCAACATCAACCTCGTGCGAGAGGAACTCCTGACCCCGGCCGTCTTCGCCACCGGCACCGCCGCCAACCTCGTGGCCCCCCTCAAGGGCGACTACGTGAGCTGGAACCTCAGCAGCGGCTACGCCCTCGACGACCAGAGCGACCTCTTCGTCGACTACACGACCTACGAGTCCCGCGACGGCTTCGTCAACAACTCCGCCGCCAGCGTGCCCTACGGCACCGAGGTGCAGACCCAGATCGCGTCGATCGCCTACAAGCGCCAGCTCGACCGCCGCACCTCCATCCAAGTCCGCTACGCCTACGCGAAGAGCGAGGACCCCGCCTACAATGGCAAGGCCGACTACGAGGCCAACGTCATCCAGGCGAAGCTCCAATACCGCTTCTGAGCCCGGCCCGAAACGACTCCCTCCATGAAAACCACGACCCAAATCGCCCTCGCCAGCCTCGCGCTCGCGTTCGCCACCGGGGCCGCCTCCGCGGCCACCGCCCAGGAAAACTGGGAGAACTCCTGCGCCTCCTGCCACGGTGAGGACGGCAAGGCCCAGACCAAGCAAGGCAAGAAACTGAAGATCCGCGACTACACGGATCCGAAGGTGCAGGCCGAGCTCAAGGACGACGCCATGCTCCACGCCATCCTCGAAGGCTACATCGAGAACGGCAAGGAGCGCATGAAAGGCTTCAAGGACGAGCTTTCCGAACAGGAAGCGAAGGACCTCGTCGCCTTCATCCGGCAGCTCAAACCCTGACGCCGCCCTCGCGCGGCCCTTTCCGAGCCGACGGATGCCCCGAGCACCGTCGGCTCTTTTCTCGCCCCGCGGCGCGGATTGACCCCGCGCCGCCCCCTCCGCCCACCGCACCCGAACCGTTTCACCGCCCGACTCACGCCCACGCACCATGAGCCCCTCCCCGGACACCACGCGCCAACCCGTCCTCCGTCCGCGCTCCCACTTCAACAACTGGATCAGCGCCATCGGCGGCGTCGTCGCCATCGGCTCCCTGTTCTCCTTCGCGCTGCTCGCGTGGATGGACCTCACCGGCGACGGCCAGAATCCCTACCTCGGCATCTTCACCTACATCGTCGCCCCGGGGTTCCTCATCAGCGGCCTCGCGCTCTTCTTCTTTGGCGCCTGGGCCCAGCGCCGCTGGGCGATCCGCAACACCGCCGAGCCCGACAAGTGGCGCATCGACGTCACCGACCCCCAGCAGCGCCGCGTCATCGTGCTCTTCGTCGCCGGCGCCGTCGGCTTCCTCCTCCTCAGCGCCTTCGGCAGCTACCAGACCTTCCACTACGCCGAGTCCAACATGTTCTGCGGCCAGGTCTGCCACGCCGCGATGAACCCCGAGTATCAGACCTACCAGCGCGGCGCGCATGCCCGCGTCGCCTGCGTCGAGTGCCACGTCGGCTCCGGCGCCCGCGCCTTCGTCGAGGCCAAGCTCAATGGCACGCGCCAGCTCTACGGCTTCATCCTCGACAACTACCAGCGCCCCATCCCCACGCCCGTCCACAACCTCCGCCCCGCGCAGGACACCTGCGAGAAGTGCCACTGGCCCGAGAAGTTCCTCGGCAACCTCGACATGACCTTCGAGCACTATCTCTCGGACCGGAAGAACACGCCCTACACCGTCCGCATGCTCATGCGCGTCAACGACGGCCGCCCCGGCTCGCCGCTCAACGGCATCCACTGGCACGTCAGCAAGGACCAGATCGTCGAATACTACGCCGTGGACGAGAAGCGCCAGGACATCGTCTGGATGCGCGTGACCAACAAGCTCGACGGCTCGACGAAGGTGTTCCGCAACGAGGAATTCAAGGGCGAGCCGCCCGCCGCCGCGGTGCGCGTGATGGACTGCATCGACTGCCACAACCGCCCCGCCCACGTCTTCCCGCCCGCCAACGACTCCGTCGAGCGCGCCATGGCCCTCGGCAAGATCTCGCTCGAGCTGCCCAACATCAAGCGCCACGCCGTCGCCGCCCTCACGCAGAAGGACATCACCACCAGCGCCGAGGCGCCCGGCAAGATCGCCGAGTATCTCCGCGCGCGCTACAAGGACCGCGACGCCGCCGCGCTCGCGCCCACCATCGCCGCCGTGCAGGAGATCTTCGCCGCCACGATGTTCCCCGAGCGCCAGGCCGACTGGCGCCAGTATCCGAACAACATCGGCCACAAGGACTGGCCCGGCTGCTTCCGCTGCCACGACGACAAGCACTCCACCGCCAGCGGCGAGAAGGTCCGCGCCAGCGACTGCACCTCGTGCCACATCATCATCTCGCAGGGCAAGGGCAGCGACCTCGCCACGCTCACGGCCACCGGCCTCGAGTTCAAGCACCCGGCCGGCTCCTACGACGCCGAGCTCCGCTGCGCCGACTGCCACAACGGCGGCAACCAGTGAGCCCCGCGCGCCCGCCCCGCGGAGAAATTTGCCCTTAGTTACCCGGTTCATAGGTCAGTGACACCGGCGCGGCCCGAGAAGGCCGCGCCGGATGTTTTGGTCGAAGTAGCGCAGGCGTCCCGCCTGCTCCGAAACCAGCAGGCGGGACGCCTGCGCTACTTTCCTCCGCGCGCTCCGCGTCCTCCGCGTTAAAATGTTTGGTTCGGGTTCTATCTCCAACCACGCGCCGTGAGCCCGCGGGTGCGGGGGCGTGGCTTCCGCAATCTGCGCTCAGGTCCGGGCAAGGTTTGCGCAGCGGGGCGGCGGGGGCTCGGGCATAGTCGCGCGAACGGTCGCGGCTTCTCGTCGCGGTCGTTGGCTTTGCCCCCAGCCCCCCATTACCCTGCGGATGCATCCGCCCCGGACTCCGGTGCGGACGGCGCCGGATCGTCGGCGGCATTGGCGCGAATCGAGGCACGGCTGGAACGTCTCGAACGGCAACTCGGCCTGCCGCCGCTGCCGACTACCGCGGCCGCGGCGCCGGTGCCCGGGCCCGCGGAACGGCCGGCGGCGGCGACGCGCCCGGCGGGCGGGCCGCTGGCGACGCCGGCGGATGCGCTCGCGGCGGGGCCGGAGATCGAGTCGGAGATCGGCGAGTTCCTGCTCGCGCGCGTCGGCGTGGTGGCGCTGATCGCCGGCCTGGCGTTTCTGGTCGTGTATCCGTTCGCCGGCTGGCCGGCGCTGCTGCCGAGCCTGCTCGGTTACGCGGCCGTCGCGGGGCTGCTCGGGTTGGTGCGCACGTGGCGGCGCGCACTGCCGGACACGGCGCGCATCCTCGCGGGCGGCGCGCTGGTGCTGCTCTATTTCGCGACGCTGCGGCTGCACTTCTTCTCGCCGGCGCCGGCGCTCGGCAGCCGGACCGTGGCGCTCGGGTGCGTCGGCGTCGTGCTCGCCGTGCACTTCGCCATCGCGGTGCGGCGCCGGAGCGAGTTCACGGCGGCGCTGGCGACCGTGCTGGTGCTGGCGACGGCGGTGGTGGCGGACCGGCCGGGGCTGGCGCTGGTGCTGCTGGCGGTGGCGGCCGGCGTGACGGTGGAGTTCTACCGCCGGTTCAATTGGTGGCGCCTGCAACTGGCGGCGGTGGGGCTCGTCTACGCGGCGCACCTGCACTGGCTGCTCGGCAATCCGCTCGCGGGGCATCCGCTGCGCGGCGTGACCGATCCGCAGGGCAACCTGTTCTTCCTGCTGCTGGAGGGGGCGGTCTTCGGCGTGGCCGGCTTGCTGCGGCCGCAGGAGGAGGAGCCCGGCGCGCTGCGCGTGCTGCGGGCCATGCTCACGGCCGGCGGGCTGTTCGTGCTCGGGCTGTTGAACCAGCGGCAATTCCACCTCGGGCAGCCGCCGTGGATTCCGCTCGGGCTGGCGCTGGGCTTCCTCGCGCTGGCGACGGCGTATTGGCAGCATCACCGCGGCCGCTACGGCACGGCGATCTACGCGTGTTTCGGCTACCTGGCGCTGAGCGTCGCGATCCTCGCGTGGTTTCCGTCCCCGGCGGTCTACGGCTGGCTGGCGTGGCAGAGCCTGCTCGTGGCGGCGACGGCGGTGTGGTTCCGCTCGAAGATCGTGATTGTGGCGAACCTCTTCATCTGCGGCGGCATCTTCTTCGCCTACCTGCTGCTGGCGCCGGCGTCGGGCACGGTGAGCCTCAGCTTTGCGCTGGTGGCGCTGGCGATCGCGCGGATCCTGAACTGGCGGAAGGAGCACCTGAGCCTCCGCACGGAGTTCATGCGCAACACCTACCTCGCGGCGGCGACGGTGATCATCCCTTACGGGCTGTATCACCTCGTGCCGCGCTCGCTGGTGAGCACCTCGTGGCTGCTGGCGGCGGCGGGGTATTTCGGCGCGAGCCTTTTGCTCGCCAATCGGAAATACCGCTGGATGGCGATCGCGACGATCTTCGCCACGATCGGCTATGTGTTCGTGGTGGACCTGTCGCGGCTGGAGCCGGCGTATCGGATCCTGTCGTTCCTCGTGCTCGGCGTGGGGTTGATCGCGCTCTCGATCTTCTATGCGCGGCAGCGGAAGAAGCAGCAGGCGCCGTCGGCCGGCGCGCCCGCCTCGCCGTAGGACCGGATTGCATCCGATCTGAGAAGAGTTGTCGGCCCACGGAAAACACGGAGGACACGGAAATTTCGCGGCGAATGTGCCGACGAGGCGACTCGGGGCGCATCCGGAAGGCCCAGCCGGACCGAACGAGACGATCACACCCCAGGGGCGCGCAGACCGCCAAGTTGCCGGACGCCAGAGCTCACTTCCCTTGGGAAGGAGATGGGCCGGATGCTGACGGGAGACGGCCTGGATGAATCGTGGGCAATTGCCCGCTATTTCTGCGGTGGAGAATGGCCGGCGGCGCAAAGACCGAGATTGAAAACAAACAAGTTATCCCTCTTTCTGCGCTCCACGGGCCAAGCCAAGCGTAGGCATTACGCGCAATCTGAATAACATTGTTTGGCAAAAGAAAGGATCCCGCTATGAAATGGTATTGGACTTGGTCAGGCCGATGCTTCGGCTATCAGAGCGGTAACAGTCTTCGCACCCACGATGGCTATGACGTCGGTCGATTCCACGGTGAGGAAATCTACGGCGAAGATGGCCGCTACCTCGGCGAGGTTAAGAATGAGAAATTCCTAATCACATGCTCGTCGAAGAAGCACTGGCGAAAAGGTGGTTTTACGCCCTATGCGCCGAATGTCGGCTATGTCCCATTCGTCGATTACGTTGGCTTCGTGATGTATGCAGGCTACGAAGACTTTCCTCCACCCGAGTCATTTGCTCGCTGATGAAGAAAGAGCCCAATCAATCATCACAGCCAACGTCGCTAACGCGACGTGGCTGAGCTCAAACGTTCGCATAGAAAATTATGAAAGCTATATTTGCAGTTACTGCCGTGAGCGCGCTTCTGCTGTCTGGCTGCGCCACGTCATATCAGTCGACCGGTTTAACCGGCGGATACTCCGAGACGAAGCTGGCGCCAGATGTCGTTCGTGTGGTTTTTCGCGGCAACGGCTACACTAGAAAAGAAAGAGCACAGGATCTGGCGCTTCTTCGCGCCGCTGAACTCTCCCTTGCAGAGGGATGTCCTTATTTCGTGGTCCTCAGCGAGAGTTCCGACACCAAGGCGCACTCGTTCACCACTGCCGGCACTAGCCACACCACCGGATCTGCCTACGTTGTCGGCAAACAGGCATACTACTCTGGTCAGACGACTCATATTCCTGGCCAGACCATGACATTTTATAAGCCGGAGACGGGAATTCTTGTGCGGTTTCTGAAAGATAAACCGGCAGAGGGATTGGTCTTCGATGCCGCCTTTCTGGTGAAGGAGTTGAAGGTGAAATATAAGATCAAGTGAGATGAGGAGGGCGAACTAGCTCATCACAGCCAACTCCGGTCAGCTGACGCTCCCCGTCGTGGCTGACCTCAGTCGCTCAAAGTATACTCCGTGACGTTTCCCCCATGAAGAAAATCATCCTGATCGTGGTTCTGGCGGCTGGCACACTCATCCCTTGCGGGTGTCAGCAAGTCGCACGCAGCGCGGCGGAGGAGCCCTACCGGAAGGCGATGTTGGAGGGCCGCATGCCACCAAGTGAGTTCAAGGAGAAACAGGAGGCGATCCGCCGCGCTTCGCAGCCGAAGCCGTGAAGGGACTGCCTGCGGTTCGGCGTTGGAAAGCAGGGTCGGGTTTTGGGTATAGGGTTAATGGGCCGGCGAGACTGGCGGGGTCGGTCGCCGGTTCACGCGTCATACGGGACTTCGTCCGGAAGGCCTCTGAATCCAACTCGATGGACGCCGAGTCCGCGGAGGGCGCTCAGATATTCTCAACGCTTCGCGTTTGACGGTCGGTTGCCGACGGATCGCCGCGGGTGAGTGAACAATGGGCGTGCCGCGATGGCAGGGACGACTGAAAGAAGCTCTTGCGGTTGATTCTCGGGACGGCAAGTTACCGGACATGCGAGTCGAAGTAGAACAGGAAGCCGATGGACGCTGGATTGCCGAGGTGCCGGCGATGCCGGGCGCGATGGCGTATGGGGCCTCGAAAGAGGAGGCGGTGGCGAAGGTAGAGGCCTTGGTCCTGCGTGCGCTCGCCGATAAAATCGAGCACGGCGAAGAAGCGCCGGGCATCGAACGGGTGTTCACGGTCGCGGCATGAGTGCTTGGGGCGCACGGAAGGCACGGGCCGTGCTTGCGGGACTGTTGAGGATTGGATGGCAGGTGAAGCGGCAGACCGGGTCGCACAAGATCCTCATGCGCGCAGGCTGGCCGGATTTTGTCTTCGCCTTCCACGACGGGGACGAAATCGGCCCCAAGATGCTCTCGCGAATCGCGCGACACACGGGACTTCGTCCGGAAGACCTCTGAGTTCGGCTCGTTTGACGCCGAGTGCACCGGGCTCGCAGGGATCTGCCCGGAACTCCGCGCCCTTCGCGTTTATTTTGATCGGTTCAGGTGGATCGCCGCGGTGGGCTGGCGCACGCCTCGCGATGACAGCCGGGAGGCGTTTGCCAAATGAAGGCCGGCTGAAGCCGGCCTTGCTTAGGGGCAGCCGCAGCCTCCGCCGCAGCCGCCGCCGGGAACGGACAGGCCGGCGGGCAGCGGCACGCCGCCGCCGTAGCCGGTGCCGGGATCGAGGTCGACGCCGAGCTGGTCGGCGAGGGCGCAGATGCGGGCGTAGCATTCCTCGACGCTGATGCCGAGGGCGTGCGCGGCGAAGGTCTCGGCGTCGTCGGGCGAGGCGAACTCGCCGTAGTTGACGGTCACGAGCTGGTAGAGCGCGAGGAGCGGCACCTCGGCGAGCTGCGTCAGGTAGATCGGGTGGACGTAGAGCGTGAAGCCCTCCTCGGGGCGTTCGCCGCGGGGCTCGGGGTAGGCGAACTCGCCGGGGTTGAGCCGCGCGGCGTCGAAGACGATCTCGCAGGGGTAGCGCACGCAGGTGCGGTCCTGCAGGATGGCTTGGAGCTCGGTGAAGCCGAGGTGCGGGCCGTATTTGGCGTGGATCTCGGCGCCCTTCGCGGCGACGTGCGAGTGCAGCGACTCGCGGGCGTGGTTGGCGGTGAGTTGCGTGGCCATGGCGGGGAGGAGCCGGTTAGCTTTGCTCTGTCATCGCGAGGTCCGCGGAAGCGGACCGTGGCGATCCAGCTGGCCGTCGGGTGGATGGCCTCGTCGCTTCGCTCCTCGCCATGACAGGGGAAAAGTTCACCGCGAAACCGGGGCCGGCGGGGTGTCGGTGGAGATCATCTCGGTCTCGTCGCCCTCGACGTCGTCGCCCTCGTTGGCCTTGGTCAGGCGGCCCTGCAGGATCGGCACGGCCATGCGGAGGAACACGGTGTAGAGGAGGAGGCCGAAGGCCCAGATGCCGAGGCAGACGAGGGTCTCGATCCAGGTCGGGCTGTATTCGACGATGGCGCCGAGGGGCGTGGGGATGAAGCCGGGGATGACGAGGCCCATGCCCTTCTCGATCCAGATGCCGACGATGCAGAGCACGCAGGCGACATCGAGCCACTTGAGGCTGCGGCTGATGGGCAAAATGAGGATGACGAGCGCGATGAGGTTGAAGGCGATGGCGGTCCAGATCCACGGCACGAGCGAATTGTGGCCGTGCAGGCCGAGGAAGAGGTATTGGGCGGAGGCGACGTGGAGGTTGCCGGTGTAGAATTCCTTGAAGATCTCGTTGGCGAGGAGGAACACGTTGATGATCATCGCCACCTGGAGGATGCTGCGGAGCGTGAGCAGGGCCTTGTCGGTGATCATCAGGCGCGTGTTCATCCGGTGGCGCAGGGTCTGCTCGACGGGTTCGAACTCGAGCAGGCAGCGGAAGCTCTCGGCGGGCAGGCGCAGCACGGTGCCGGCCTCCTCGACGACGGCGTAGGCGAGGCGCGGCGTGTGGCTGAGGCCGGAGAGTTCGCCGAACTGGCCGCCGGGGCCGAGGTTGCGGGTGACGCGGAAGCGTCCGCTCTCCTCGCGTTTGACGGCGACGCGGCCGGAGAGGACGAAGAAGACGTGGCGGCCGGTCTCGCCCTGGCGGAGGAGCAGGTCGCCGGGGGCGACCGCGATGACGCTGGCGCCGGGGAGGAGGCCGGCGCGCTCGGCGGCGGGCACGGCGGCGAGGCCGGGCAGGTGGGCCGCGAGTTGGTCGAGGTCGGCCATCGCCGCGGCGCGGCCGGGCGCGTCGCCCTTGTAGGGGCGCGTCTTGTCCACCTGCGCGTCGGAGGCGGTGACGCGGCGGATGATCTGCAGGGCGAGGATGATGATGGCCGGGCCGGCGGCGAAGGCGGAGGCGAGGAAGCGCGGGCCGACGATGGCGCTGTTCCAGAACGGCCGGCCGCCGAGGCCGACGTAGAGGAAGGCGGTCACGGTGTGGATCGAGACGGCCCAGACGATGGCGACGAAGACGAAGGGGATGTAGAACCACTTCGACGGCTTCCTGCCCTGGTAGCGGCAGTAGAGCAGGTAGCCGCAGATGTGGACGTTGAGGAGCAGGTAGCCGTTGAGCACGATCACGTCCCAGCTGAGCATCGAGGCGGGGAAGTTGAGCTGCCCGATCCCGGGGATGAGGTGCCAGAAGCGGTCGGGCCGGCCGAGGTCGACGGTGACGAAGGCCAGGCACATGATGATCGCGGCGACGGCGAGGAGTTCGCCGAAGATGACGAGGTCGTGCAGTTCCTCGTTGTTGTAGATGTAGACCGGGATGACGAGCATCACGGCGGCCGCGGCGACGCCGACGAGGAAGGTGAAGTTGGAGATGTAGACGCCCCAGGAGACCTCGTCGGTCATGCCGGTGACGGTGAGGCCGTGGACGAGCTGGTGGGAGTAGGCGTGCAGGCCGAGCAGGCAGAACAGCGTGAGCACGCCCATCCAGCCGTAGTAGCGCCAGTCGCCGACGAAGGCGATGCGCAGGCAGCGGCGGAGGAAGACGAGGTAGTTGCGCGCGGCGGTGATCATGATCCGGGAGCGGAGGCGGGGCTCACTTGTCGAAGTAGTAGAAGAAGCGGGGCGAGGTCCCGAGCTCCTCCTTCAGTTGGATGAACACGCGCTTGGTGCGCATGATGTAGGAAACCTCGCTCTCCGGATCGAGGATGTTGCCGAACTTGCGGGCGCCGACGGGGCAGACCTCGAGGCAGGCGGGGTAGCGGCCGGCGCGGGTGCGCTGCACGCAGAAGTGGCATTTCTCCATCACGCCCTGCTTGCGCGGACGGTTGCCGAGGTAGGCCATGTCGGGGTTGAGGCGCTCCTTGGGGATCTCGGGCTTGGTGAAGTTGAAGCGGCGCGCGAAATACGGGCAGGCCGCCTCGCAGTAGCGGCAGCCGATGCACCAGTCGTAGTCGATCACGGTGATGCCGTCGCTCTCCTGCCAGGTGGCGTGCACGGGGCAGACCTTCACGCACGGCGGATTGCGGCACTGCTGGCATTGCACCGGCATGTAGAAAAAGTCCTTCTCGGGGACGGACTCCGGCGCGTAGTTGTGCTCGGCCTTCTCGAGGTCGAGCGTGCCGTGCGGGAGCTTGAGGACGCGGATGTATTGGATCTCGGGGTTGCGCGACTGGTTGTTCTCGGCGACGCAGGCGTGGACGCATTTGCGGCAGCCGATGCAGCGCGTGAGGTTGAGCGCGTAGACGAACTCGACGCCGTCCATGGGCTTGAGGTCGCGCACGTGGGGGCGGATGCCGTATTGGCGCTCGACCTCGTGCTCGATGCGCTGGAGGACCTTGGCCATCTCCTCCGGCGTCATCTCCTTGTAGTATTTCTGCATGAACTCCTCGGCGTTGGCGAAGTCGGTGAGTTCGCGCAACGGGGCGAGGCTGGCGGCGAGGGCGCTCAGGCCGGCGAAGGCGGCGGTGGAGCGGAGGAAGCTGCGCCGCGAGAGGTCGCGGGCCTGGGGCGGCTCGGGGAGGGACGACGGGGGCGTGGACATCGGCTCAGTGCTTCGGAGGCGAGAGGCGCTCGGGGTGGAGGGGGTTCGGGCCCGGGGCGGGCCGCCGCGCGGGGATGCGCGGGGAGTGCGGGTCGTGGCAGTTCACGCAGTCGAGGCGATGCGCCTCGCCCTTGCTGCGGTCCCAATGGCCGCTGATGCGGCCGTGCGCGCCGGCCTCCCAGTCGCGCAGGGTCGGGCCGTGGCAGCTGCCGCAGAGCGTCGAACTCTCCTTGAAGGAGAGGTCGCGGCCGTCGCGGATGTGGAACGTCTCGCGGTTGGCCTCGTTGTGGCAGTTGAAGCAGTGGTTGTTCCGGTTGTGGCTGCCGTGCGCCATGACGATGTTCTCGTGCTCCTCGGGCACGATGACGCGGTGCTGCTCGTCGAACTTGAGCTGCGGCGGCACGCCGCGTTCGTGGCAGGTGTAGCAGCGGAATTCGGAAACGTCCTCCTTGGCGCGCACAAGGTCGCCGTAGGAGCGGCGGGAGGCGGTGGTGTCGAGGAAGGCCGGGTCGACGAGCGGGATCTCCGGTCGCGGCGGGGGGCGGCCGCGGGTGCCGGACAGGAGCACCGCGGTGAGGCCGAGGAACGCCAGCGTGAGCCCGGCGAGCACCCGGTTGGTGCGGCGCACCGATTCGCCGGAGAGCGGTCGGGACATGGGGCGGCTCCGCGGGCGGTTATTTCTTCAGGCCGCGGACGAAGGCGACGAGGGCGTGCATCTCGTCGTCGCTGAGGCCCTCGATGGCCTTCATCGTCGTCTTGCCGGCCTCGTTCTTCAGGCCGTGCTTCATGGCGTTGAAGGCGTCCTCGTCGGTGAAGCCGGCCTGGTAGGCGGCGTCGGTGAGGTCGCGGATCTTGAGTTTCTTGCCCATCTTGGTGTCGCCGCGGCCGTCGGCGCCGTGGCAGGACGAGCAGTGGTTTTCCCAATTGGCGGCGGCATCGGCGGCGAGGGCGCCGGCGGCGCCGAACGCGAGCGTGGCAACGAGGGTGAGCACAGGGCGGATTTTCATGATGGAAGCGATCGAGGGGTGGGGGTGATGACGCGGACTATGCCGCAGCGGCCGGGGAGCGACTACCGGGAGGTTGACCATCGCTGCGCATATCTTGTCCTGCGCGGCCGGGCGGATGATTCCGCAATCTGCGCCCATGCCCGGCCAAGTCCTGCGCAGAGGCGCGGCGGGGTTTCCGACACACTGGGTTACGAGGGCAACACCATGCATGCGGGAACCATTGGGAAAGGGTTGGCGCGGCTCGCGCTGACCGCACTGACACTCGCCGCGGGCCTCCAGCTCGCCGCCCAAACCGCCGGGCCGGCCAAGGCCCCGCCCGCCGTGCCGAACCGCGAGTGCCTGGATTGCCACGAGGCCGAGTTCAAGGCCCGCAAGCGCGGCCAGCCCAAGGAGTGGGTCGGCATCCGCCCCGAGCTCTACGAAAAGTCCGCGCACGCGAAGCTCAATTGCGTCGACTGCCACCGCACCATCACCGAGCCCGAGCACGAGCGCCCGCTGCCGAAGGTCGATTGCGCGTCGTGCCACCGGGACGCCGTCGCGCAGTTCGACGGCAGCATCCACGGCATCATCCGCGACGGCACGGACCGGCCCGCCGCCACCTGCGCCAGCTGCCACGGCGGCAACGCCCACGAGCTGCTGCCGGCGCACCACATCGACTCGCCCGTCTCGAAGTTCAACCTCCTCGCCACCTGCGCCAAGTGCCACGAGGACGAGCAGGCGATCGCGCAGATGGGCATCAGGAGCCACGACGCCGTGAAGAACTTCCGCGACAGCATCCACGGCCAGGGCCTCTACAAGATGGGCCTGAACGTCGCGCCGACCTGCAACGACTGCCACGGCGTGCACGACATCAAGCGCTCGCAGGACCTCTCCTCGCACACGCACAAGAGCCAGCTCTCCGCCACCTGCACGCAATGCCACGTCGGCGTCGAGAAGACCTTCATGGCCAGCACGCACGGCCTTGCCCTCGCGCGCGGCGACGCGAAGGCGCCCGTCTGCACCGACTGCCACTCCGCGCACCAGATCGAGCGCCCGACCAACGCGCACTTCAAGCAGACCAGCGACCAAAGCTGCGGCCAATGCCACGAGGCGCAGCAGCGCAACTACCACGAGACCTACCACGGCAAGGCGATGGCGCTGAACCGCCCCGGCTCCGCGCCCGCGGTCGCCGCCTGCTACGACTGCCACGGCCACCACGACGTCTTCCCGAACGACGACATCCGCTCGAAGCTCCACCCGCAAAACATCGTCAAGACCTGCGCCGAGTGCCACACGGGCGCCAACCTCTCGTTCACCCAATACCAGCCGCACGCCGACCCGCACGACGGCGAGAATTATCCGCTGCTGAACAAGGTGTTCCTCTTCATGACGACGCTCCTCGTCAGCGTCTTCATCCTCTTCGGCATCCACACGCTGCTCTGGCTGACGCGGATGCTCATCACCTATTTCCGCAACCCCGCCGCCTTCCGCGCCGCGCAGATGGCCGCGCACCACGACGGCGAGACCTACCGCCGCTTCACGCCCTTCGAGCGGTTCCTGCACATGCTCGTCGTCACGAGCTTCCTCGCGCTGGTCATCACCGGCATGCCGCTGAAGTTCTACTACACGGACTGGGCGAAGGTGATGTTCAACCTGCTCGGCGGCCCCGAGTCCGCCGCCACGCTGCACCACCTCGCGGCGATCGTGACCTTCGGCTACTTCGCGCTGCACCTCGGCTCGCTCGCGCTCAGTTTCTGGCAGAACCGGCAGGCGGTGTTCGATCCCGGCACGGGCCGGTTCGAGCTGCGCCGCGTCTGGGGCGCGCTCTTCGGGCCCGACTCGATGGCGCCGTCGTTCCAGGACCTGCGCGACATCATCGCCCACCTGAAATGGTTCTTCGGCCGCGGCCCGCGTCCGCAGTTCGACCGCTGGACGTATTGGGAGCGGTTCGACTACCTCGCGGTGTTCTGGGGCGTGGCGATGATCGGCGTCTCCGGCCTGATCCTGTGGTTCCCGGTGTTCTTCTCAAAGTTCCTCCCCGGCTGGGCGATCAACATCGCGGTCGTGATCCACTCCGACGAGGCCCTGCTCGCCGCGGGCTTCATCTTCACGTTCCACTTCTTCAACACGCATTTCCGGATCGACCGGTTCCCGATGGACACGGTGATCTTCTCCGGCCGCATCTCGAAGACGGAGATGCTCAGCGAGCGGAAGAAGTGGTATGACCGCCTCGTCGCCAGCGGAAAGCTCGAGCAGCACCGCGTCGTGCACGACGACTGGGAAAGCCGCCGCACGCTCTACAAGGCGCTCGGCTTCGTCTTCGTCGGCACCGGCCTCGTGCTGCTCGCGCTCATCATCTACGCCTTCATCTCGCGCTTGGGCCACTGAACTCCGGACAGCAGGCCAAGGCACATGAGTAGCGCAGCCGTCCCGCCTGCTGACTTGAAGCCAGAAGGGCGCAGGCCAGACTGCGCCCTTCCAAATCGGACCACGGCCAAGCCATTGAAACGCGGAGATCGCGGAGGACGCGGAGAGAGGGAACACCGGCGCAACTCAGGCATCGCAGCCCGAAGGTGGACGCGCTTCCTGCTCAAGTGAGCGGCCCGGCGTGCCGATACGGGATTGCGGTCGTCGCAATTGTGATGCCGGGAGGGACCTGGGCGCATGGGTGCGGCACCCGCGTCCATTATGACTCTGCACGGGAAATTTCTCCTCTCCATCGGGGCTGCCCTGGTGGTCGTCTACACTGCGGCGCAGCTGGTCCAGCAGCACCTCAATCACCGCACCGTGCAACGGCTGGCGGAGGAAAGCCTGCGGCAGGAAACCGACAACCAATGGCACTGGGTGCGCACGGTGGAGGACGCGACGGCCGTCGCCCTGCTCCAGGCGATGGGCGCCGGCGAAATGGAGACGGTCAACCACGTGCTCGCCGCCCAGCGCGAGGTGAAGGGCGTGCAGGAGGTGTCGTTCTACAGCATCCGCGGCACCGTGGCGCTGTCCTCGGACCCGGCGGCGCGGCGCCGCCCGCTGCCGGAGGAGCTGCGGGAGCGGTTGCTCGCGCAGACGGAGCCCGTGCGCCGGCAGACGGAGACTTCGTTCGAGATCTACCGGCCGATGGCGGTCACGCCCGGCTGCCTGGAGTGCCACGCGAACTTCAAGGGCCGGACGGTCGGCGGCGTGATGGCCTACCGCTACAGCACGGAGAAACTCAGCGAGGCCCGCGCGCAATGGGCGGGCTTCGAGGACACCGTGCAGGGGCAGAACCGGCGCACGGCCTTCGGCACCTCGGTGGCGCTGGTCGTGGTGCTGGGCGGGCTCGTCTTCGGGCTGGTGCGCACGCAGATCGTGCGACCGCTCGGCCGGATGGCCGGCCGGCTCGACCGCAACGCCGGGCAGGTGAAGCTGGCCGCGGCGAGCATCGCGGAATCCAGCGCGGCGCTGGCGCAGGGCGCGAGCGAGCAGGCGGCGGCCCTCGAGCAATCCGGCGCCGCCATGCACCAGATGACCTCCGCCACGCGGCAGAACGCCGCCGGGGCCGACGGCGTCGAGCGCTGCATCCGCGAAGAGCTCCAGCCCGCCCTCGCGCGCCTGCGCGACCTGACGGGGCGCGTGCAGCAGACGCTCCAGGACTCCGTGCGCGCCAGCGCGCGCACGTCGGAGGTGATCAAGGCGATCGACGAGATCGCCTTTCAGACGAACCTGCTCGCGCTCAACGCCGCGGTCGAGGCCGCGCGCGCCGGCGAGGCGGGGCAGGGCTTCGCCGTCGTCGCGCACGAGGTGCGCAGCCTCGCGCAGCGCTGCGCCGAGGCCGCGCACAACACGCAGGAACTGCTCGAGGATTCACGGCGGAGGCTCGTGCGGACGACGGAGGATTTTTCCGCCATGAGCGGCGCCATCGAGCAGGGCGGCGCATTGGGCGACAAGGTCACCGGCTTGGTCGGGGGCATCAGCCGCGCCAGCCGCGAGCAGGCGGAGGGCTGCGCGCAGATCAGCGTTGCCGTCAAGCAGATGGACGGCGTGACGCAGGCCGGCGCCGCGAATGCCGAGCAGAACGCCGCGGCGGCGCAGGAACTCGACCGCGAGGCCGCTGCGCTGCAGGCGGCGGTCGACGAGTTGCAGGCGCTGATCGGCGGAACGCGGCGCGGCGGATCGAAGCCGGCGGGCGAGCATGACGACGACGAGCGCCGCGGCGGACGCGCTCCGTCCGCCCTCGCCCCCGAGCGGGAGCTGGCCGCCAAGTAGGGCCGGTCTGCGACCGGCCGCCGGGGAATTTCGGCAACAGTTTCGTCGCGAGGGCAGGGCGGGACCGCTGGGTCCGCCGGGAACGTGATGCCACCCGCGCGGCGGGCCCAGCGGTCCCGCCCTACCGCGTTGCGCGCAAGCGCGCAACCTACAGCGCGGCGCGAGGCGCATCGCGCCGACGGAGGCTAGAGCAGATAAAATTTTGTGCGGCAGTATCAGTGGTAGGGCGAGGCGTCCCCGCCGAGCCGCGGCTCACCGAGGACGGTTCGCCCTACCCCGAAATGAGCGGCTACACTATTTCGGAAAATGCTGTATCTGCCGCGCGCGACGAAAACGGTGAGGCCCGCGGTGAACTGTCCGCGGGCCTCTTTTTGGGGGTTCACTAATCCCGGCCGGGCGGCCGGTAGCAAGGGATCAACCCGCCGGCTGGCGGTTGCGGAAGCTGGCCCACTTCTCGAGCGGAATCAGGCCCAGGCCCATGAAGAGGAGCTGCGAGGCGACGAAGGAGACGAGCGCGTAGAAGGCGGCGTCCATGAAGCCGTAGCTGTGCAGGCCGACGCCGAGCATGTTCGTGCCGAACCAGCTCCAGCTCGTGACGATGTTGCCGAAAATCGCCATGACCATGAAGCCGCGCTGCTTCACCATGCCGCCCCAGCGGGCGTGGAGCATGACGGCGTTCCAGATCACGATCATCAGCGCGCCGTTTTCCTTCGGGTCCCAGCCCCAGAAGCGGCCCCAGCTCTGGTCGGCCCAGATGCCGCCGAGGACGGTGCCGGTGAGGTTGAAGAGGACGGCGAAGCAGGTGATGCCGTAGACCATCCGGTAGAGCGCGTCGGCCGTGCCGGCGTCGAGCGACTTGGTGAACACGCCGCGGGTGATGTAGACGAGCCCGAGGAAGCCGGCGAGGAAGGTGGCGGAGTAGCCGATGGTGATGACGACGACGTGCGTCGCCAACCAGAAGTTCGAGTCGAGCACGGCGCGCATCATCTCGAGCGTGTCGCCGCCGATGGAGAGGTGGTGGGCGATGACGAGCGTGGCGAAGCCGATGATGCCGCCGGTGACGGCGCCCATGGCGTTCTTATACATCCGCTCGAGGATGACGCAGAGGAACACCGCGCCCCAGCCGACGCCGAGCGCGGAGGAGTAGAGGTTGGTGACGGGCGGGCGGCCCTCGAGCCACATGCGCGTGGCGATGCCGGCGGTGGTGGCGACGAAGGCGAGGGTGAGCAGCCAGAAGGCGCTCCGCTGCAGCGTGTCGGGCCACTTCAGCCACGAGAACAGGCCGAGGAGGAAGGCGAGCACGTAGAGGTTCATGCTGCTGTAGAACGGCGCGGCGGCGTTGAAGCGCGACTCGACGTCGCTCTTGAGCAGGGCCTCGGGGTAGCGCTTCTCCAGCTGCTCGTGCAGCATGTGGGTGATGGTGTTGAAGTCGGAGGGGCGGTTGTTGCGCCAGGAGTGGCCGAGGCCGGCGAAGGCGAGGGCGGTGGGATTGATGCGGCCGGTGGCGAAGCTCTCCATCAGGGCGCCGCCGGTGGTGCGCCAGTGGGTCGGGTCGGGGTCGCCGGTCTCGGGCGGGATGGTGCGGAGGTTGCCGAATTGCTCCATGTAGGCGAAGCGGTCGGCCATCTCGCGCATGGCGGTGGCGGCCTCGGCGCTGAAGGGTTCGCCCTTGCCCTTGGCGCGGATGGCCTCGAGGCCGGCGGGCAGGGCCTTCTCGTATTGGATGAGTTCGCTGAGGAAGTCGGGCGAGTCGGGCATCTGCGCGCTCGTCTTCAGCATGAGGTATTGGATAACGCGCTCGCGGACGAGGCTGACCTGCTTCTGGAACGGCGTGCGGAGCTGCTGCTCGATGTTCTCGACGAGGCGCGCCTGGCGGTCGAGTTCGGGGAGCTGCGCACGCATCTGGTCGTAGGAAAAACGCTTGCCGCCGTCGCCGTCGTCGGTGCTGAGCTTGAGGAGGTCGAGGACCTCGTGGTTTTCGATCAGGAAGACCTTGTAGGTGTCGGCCTTGGTCGGGGCGAAGAGCACGTCGCCGAGCCACTCGATCGGGGTGAGCGTGGCGCCGTCGGGCGTCTTGATGCGCTGGCGGCCCTGGATGCTGAGGATCGAGGTGCGGGCGACGGTGTCGAGGGGCTTGATGCGGCCGTTGACGAGGACGGGCACGCGGCCGAATTCGTTCAGGTTGAACTCGGTCTTCGAGCGCGGCTCGCGGAGGGTGGAGCCGAGGTAGAGCGCACCGAGCACGAGGACGAGGAGCGGGAGAAACTTCTTCATGGGCGGGGAAAGGTTTGGAACTTGGTCTTTGAAACGCGGAGGCCGCGGAGGGCGCGGAGGATCAGGAGAGATTGGGGGCAAGGTTCGAAACCCGTTCGATGCCGTCGACGAGTTTGAGCGTGTGGAAGTTCAGCAGCAGACCGAGCGGAAAAGATCCGAGGCGGAGGTAGGTGAGGAGCTGGGCGCTGTGGATGGGCAGGAGTTTTTCGACCGCCTTGAGTTCGACGACCACGCGTTGGTCGGCGATGATGTCGATCCGATACCCGGCATCGATCGCCATGCCCTTGTAGTGGACCGGCATCAGCTTCTGCCGTTCGTGCGGAATGCCGCGGAGAGTGAGCTCGTGCGCGTAGGCTCCTTCGTAAGCCGATTCGAGGAGGCCGGGTCCGAGCAGGCGATGCACTTCGATGGCGGCACCGATGAGTTCGTGGGACAGATCGTTGATGGAGGTTGGATTCATGGGGCGGCGTGGTTTTGGCCCGTGAATTCTATGTTTGGCTCTCTGCGCTCTCCGCGTCCTCCGCGTTTCAAGTCCGGGCCGCGGCGGCGGTGCGCTTGCGGATGAAGCCGGCGAAGGAGATGCCGAACTGGATGATCAGGCCGGCGAACATCATCACGCAGGAGATGTAGGGCAGCAGCCAGCTGGGGTTGCGGACGACCTGGAGGATCGTGGTGGTGTCGTTGTTGTCGAAGCCCGCCTGGTAGAACGTGAAGCCGCCGTGGCGCAGCGGGTTGTTCATGAAGATGAGGATCTCGCGGTCCTCCGTGCCGTCGTCGCTGCGGAGGCGGACGCGGCTGGAGAAGTTCTTCGGGATGTTCGTGCCCGGGTAGCGGTCGTGGCTGAACTTGAGCAGCGTGAGCGTGAAGGGCTTGTAGTGGCGCTTCTGGCGGAAGGCCATTTCCCAGGTGCGGCCGTCGACGGTGAAGGTCTGGCTGGCGTTGAGCATCTGCGAGGCGAGCCAGAGGCCCTGGCTGCCGGTGGTGGTGACGATCTCGACGAGGGCGCCGGGGATGTTGCGCTCGTTGGGCTTGTAGGTCATCGGCAGCGGAATGAGCGCGATCTGCGTGCCGGGGCCGGCCGTGGCCTGCAGCGCGGGGGCGTTGCTCACGGCGTTGCGCATCTGGAGCGTCGAATTCGGGTAGTAGGCGCGGACGTTGATCTGGAAGGGCAGGCGCGGGTGCTGCACGGACTTCTGGTCGGCGACGAGTCCCTCGGGCAGCGAGACGACCTCGTCGTAGTCGGGCGAGGTGCGGTCGATGAAGACGAGCTCGTTGTTGTGGAAACTCTCGGAGTATTGCTTCGTCTCGCGCTCGTCCATGCGCATGAAGCTCTCCTGCTGCCAGAGGCCGGTGAAGAGTTCGCCGAGCAGGAGGATGATGATGCCGGCGTGGGCGAGCTGGATGCCGGATTTCTTCCAGGTGAACTGGAAGCGGTAGATGTGCGAGGCGATGAGGTTGATCAGCAGGAGACCGCCGATGAAGTAGCCGCCGGGGAAGACCGGGATGGCGACGTTCGTGTTCGGGATCTGCCAGAGCACGGCGAAGCTGCGGAAATATTTCTCCTGCACGGCCCAGATGCCGAGGTTGACCTGGTCGAGCGTGGCGACGAACACCAGCACGAGCGAGAGGATGAGCAGCACGACGGTGAGCTGCATCGAGGTGAAGAAATCCCGGAACTGACGGAGCGTGGGATGCATGGCGGAGAGGGGCGGGGACGGGAAATCAGCGGACCTTGACGGTCAGGAGAAACGCACGGAAGGCCTCGCGTTCGCGCGCGATGAGGGCGTCAGGCCCGGTGAGCTTGAAGAACCAGGTCTCGTTCTGGTGCGGCACGATGCCGCCGAGGAGGCGGATGCCGCTTGGTCCGATCATCTCGACGAAGTCGATGTGGAGGCCGTTCACGTCGAGGTGCTCGACGCTGCGGTCGATCTCGGCGCCGGAGGCGGCGGGCAGGCCGACCTGGCCGCGCCAACGGTTGATATTGGCATGGAGGCCGCCGGTGTCGCCGGGAAAGGCGGTGATGCCGAGGTCGCCGGCGCCTTCGGGACCGCTGATGGCGTAGCTGCCCTTGCGGACGGAGCCGGGATTCTTCGGCTGCCAGCTATCGGGAGCGGTCCAGACGAGGGCGTTGCCAGCGGCGACGGCCGAGCTCGGCAGGGCGCCCATCGCGGAGCCGTCCGGGGCGGTGGCGACAGGGCCGACCGCGGGGGCATTGGCGCCGATCGGCGGATGTCCGTCAGGCAGGGTGCCGTTCATCGCGGCGGGTGCGGCGGGCGTGGTGGCGGCGGGCGCGGGCCTGGCCTCCTTGGCGGTGCGATAGACAACGATCTCGCGGTCCTTGCAGCCGGCGGTGAGGAGAAGCGTGGCGACGACCAACGTTGGCGTGGAGAAACGAAGGAGCATTTGCGGACTTCCTTGAATCCCGGCGGGACAAAAGGGCAACACGAACCGGCCGCGTTTCCAGAGTGGGCGCAATAATTAGCAAAAGATGCACAGGGCAGGAATTTTGCTGCGAACCCCGGGGCGCGTCGTCATTCGAAGTCGCATGCGAATCATGCCGTTGGGCGACTGCGCCCTGCGAGTGGAGCTGGGAGAGGAAATCGATGCGGCGATCCACGCACGCGTCACTGCGGCCGCGGCGGCGATCGAGGCCGCGGCGCTGCCCGGCGTCAGCGAACTCGTCCCGGCCTACACCACTGTGACGGTGCATTACAATCCTGCCGCGGTATTCTCCGCCGGGGCGCCGGCGGCCGATCTCGCCGGCTGGCTCGCGGCGCGGATCGGGCAGGCCGTGGCCGCCGCGCCGGCGGCGAAGCCCGCGCGCGGACGCAGTGTCGTCATTCCGGTCTGCTATGATCCGGAGTTTGCGCCCGATCTCGCGCGCGTCGCGGCGCAAGCGCAGCTGAGTCCCGAGGAGGTCGTCCGGCGTCACGGGCGCGCCGACTATTGGGTGGCGCTCGTCGGCTTCGCACCGGGCTTTCCCTATCTGGCCGGCATGCCGGGCGAGCTCGCCACGCCGCGTCACGCGCGGCCGCGCACGAGCGTGCCCGCCGGCTCGGTCGGCATCGCCGGTGCGCAGACCGGCATCTACCCGCTCGCCACGCCCGGCGGCTGGAATCTCATCGGCCGCACGCCCGTGCGGCTCTTCGATCCGCACCAGGACCCGCCCGCGCTGCTCCGCGCCGGCGACCGCGTGCAGTTCCGCGTAATCCAGCGCGCCGAGTTCGACCGTCTCGCCGCGGAGGTGCGTTCGTGATCACTGTCGTCAAACCCGGTCTCCTCACCTCGGTGATGGATCTCGGCCGTCCCGGCTACCAGCGGCACGGTGTCGTGGTCGGCGGGGCGCTCGACCGCTTCGCCGCGCGCGTGGCGAACATGATTGTCGGGAACGACGACGGCGCCGCGTTGCTCGAGATCGCGCAACTCGGTCCGGAACTGTCCTTCGGCGCCGATGCCCTGGTGGCTTGGTGCGGCGGCGGGTTCGCCCCGCACATCGGCCGCGAGGCCCTGCCGCGCGATCGCGCTGTGCGGGTCGCGGCGGGCGAGACGGTGCGGTTCGGCCCGGCGGGCGAGGGCCTGCGCGCCTGGCTGGCCGTGGCCGGCGGTATCGATGTGCCGCCGGTGCTTGGCAGTCGCAGCACATCTCGGCGCGCGGGTTTCGGCGGTCACCACGGCCGGCCGCTGCAGACGGGAGACACCCTGCGCCTCGGGCCGCCGTCCGAGTGGGCTCGCGCGCGGATGCAATCGGCCGCCCGGAGCTCCTCTTGGTCGGTGCGCCCCGACACGCTCGGTCTGGCACCAGAAGCGGGCCGTGTCCGCGCGATGATCGGCCCCGAGTGGGACTGGTTCACCGCCGGGGCGCAGGAGGCGTTTTTCGCCGCGGAGTGGCGTGTCACTAAGGACGCCGACCGCATGGGCCTGCGGCTGGCGGGACCGGGGCTTCCGCTGAGGACGCCGCGGGAGATGATCTCGGAGGGGGTCAACGAAGGCGTCGTGCAAGTGCCGGAGGGAGGCGCGCCGATCGTGCTGCTGGCCAGCCGGCAGACGGTCGGCGGTTATCCGCGATTGGCGGCCGTCGCGTCGGTCGACCTCGGCCGGATGGCGCAACTGGTGCCCGGGGCCACGGTGCGTTTCCAGCGCATCACACTCGCCACCGCGCACGAGCTTTACCTTGCACGCGAGCGCAACCTGAATCGTGTCCGTGCCGGACTCGCGCGCCTGCCCGCCTGATTCACCCCATGCTCCGCATCGACCTGAACTGTGATCTCGGCGAAGGCGTCGGCCACGACGCGGAGCTAATGCCCCTGATCACATCGGCCAACATCGCCTGCGGCGCGCATGCGGGCGACGTGACGACGATGCGCGATACGATCATGCTCGCGTTGCAACACGGCGTGGCGATCGGTGCGCATCCGGGTTTTGCGGACCGCGCGCACTTCGGCCGGCGCGAACTCGCCCTGCGTCCGGCGGAGGTGTGCGCGCTGGTCGTGGAGCAGACGCAGCTGCTGCAGGATCTCGCCACGCGCTGCGGGGCGACGGTCACGCACGTGAAGCCGCACGGTGCGCTCTACAATCTGGCGGCGCGCGAGGCCGCGATCGCGGCGGCGGTCGCGGAGGGGGTGCGCACGTGCGGGGCGGACTTGGTGTTGTTCGCGCTCGCCGGCAGCGCCTCGGCCGCCGCCGGCCGGGCGGCGGGTTTGCGCGTGGCGGAGGAGGTTTTTGCGGACCGGACTTATCAGCCCGACGGCTCGCTGACGCCGCGTGCGCGCGCCGACGCGCTGATCCCGGATGGGGCGGCGGCGGTCGCGCAGGCGCTGCGGATGGTGCATGCGGGCCGGGTGCGCGCGACCGATGGCACCGAGGTGGAGATCCGGGCCGACACGCTCTGTCTGCACGGTGACGGTGCGCACGCCGTGGAGTTTGCACAGCGCCTCCGCGCGGGCCTCGCGCAGGCGGGCGTGGCCGTGCGGAGGTTCGGGTCATGAGCAAGCTGCTCGGCATCGTGCTCATTGCGGTGGGATTCGCGTTCCGGTGGAACGCGCTGCTCGTGGTGCTGCTGGCCGGGATCGCGACCGGGTTGCTGGCGGGTTTTTCGTTCCGCGAGATCGTGCAGTTGACGGGGCGGTTTTTCGTCGACAACCGCGCGTTGACGCTGCCGGTGATCCTGCTCGTGCCGGTGGTGGGTATTCTCGAGCGGCACGGCCTGCAGCAGCGGGTGGCGGCCTTGATGCGCCGCGCCAAGGCCGCGACGCCCGGGCGCGTGCTCTGGATCTACCAGGTGGTGCGCGGGGTGAGCAGCATGTTCGGCATGAGCATCGGCAATCACGCCTCGATGGTGCGGCCGCTGGTGGTGCCGATGGCCGAGGCTGCGGCAGCGCCTCGGGCGGAAGCTGCGCATGCGCCTCGGGCAGAGGCGGGGTTCGGCGACCCCGCCCTACATTGCGGGAACGAGGCGGGGTCGGGAGACCCCGCCCTACAAGGACGAGGCAAGGCGGGGTTCGGCGACCCCGCCCTACAACTTGAGAAGGAGGCGATCCGGGCGCATGCGGCGGCGGCGGAGAATGTGGGGAATTTCTTTGCGGACGATATCTTCGTGGCGGTCGGGGCGCTGCTGCTGATCAAGGGATTCTACGACACGGTGGATGTGCCGGTGAGCTTGCGGGACATTCAGCTGTGGAGCGCGCCGACGGCGGTTGCGGTCATCGTCATTGGTTGGTGGCGCTACCGGGTGCTGGATGCGCGGCTGCGGCGCGCGCGCGGCGGGGAGCGGACGCCCGGGGAGAAAGGGGTCGGGGCATGACCGCGTGGCTGACACTGGAGCATTTTTTTCTGCTGGCGGGGACCTTTGTCTTCGCGCTCGGTGTCCGCATTGCGACGGATGCCTCGCATCCGCGGCGCTGGGGTTCGGCGGTCTTCTGGCTGCTGCTCGGCGGCTGCCTGGTGGCGGGCAAACGCGTGCCGGCGGAGACAGTGGGCTATGCGGTGATCGTGATGACACTGCTCGCCGCCACGCGGCAGGTGGCGGCGCCGCGCTTTGCGGAGGGGGACGAGGAGCAGCTGACGCGCCGGGCCGGCGAGCTGCGGGGGAGGCTGCTGTCGCCGATGATCGTGATTCCCGTGGTGGCCGTCGTCGGCGGTTTTCTGCTCGCGCACGTGAAGATTGGCGATGCGCCCGTCGTCACGGCGGCGCAGGCTTCGCAGGTGTCGCTCGGGGTCGGGGCGGTGCTCGGGTTGGCGTTGGTGTTCCGATTCACGCGGGCCCGGCCGGTGGCGGCGGTGGACGAGGGCGGGCGGCTGCTGCAGTTGATCGGCTGGACACTCATCCTGCCGCAGATGCTGGCCGCGCTCGGCGGCATCTTCGCGCGCGCCGGAGTGGGCGAGGAGGTGGCGAAGATCGTGGCGGCCCTGCTGCCGGTGCAGCATCCGCTGGTGGCGGTGGTGGCTTATTGTGCGGGGATGGCGCTGTTCACCATCATGATGGGCAATGCCTTCGCGGCGTTCCCGGTGATGACGCTCGGCGTGGGGTTGCCGTTCATCGTGCAGCAGCACGGCGGCAATCCGGCCATCATGGGGGCGCTGGGGATGTTGTCGGGCTATTGCGGCACGCTGCTCACGCCCATGGCGGCAAACTTCAACCTCGTGCCCGTGCGCCTGCTGGAGTTGCGCGAGGATTTCGCCGTCATCCGCGCCCAAGCGCCCTTCGCGGCCGCGATCTGGGCGTTTAATGTCGTCGTGATGTATCTCTGCGTCTATCGCTTCTGACACCCCTGCCTTACCCCGCATGAAAAAAATCCTGCTGACCGGCTTCGAACCCTTCGGCGGCCAGGCGATCAACCCTTCGGAGGAGATCGCGCGTGAGATCAACGACGCCACTCTCGCCCGCCACAAGGTCGTCGGCGCGCTGCTGCCCTGCGTGTTCGGCGCGGCGATCAAGGAGCTCAAGCACCAGATCAAGCTCCACGAGCCCGTGATCGTCCTGTGCCTCGGCCAGGCCGGCGGGCGCGCGGCGGTCACCCCCGAGCGCGTGGCGATCAACCTCGACGATGCGCGCATCCCCGACAACGCCGGCCAGCAGCCGATCGACAGGCCGATCGCGAAGGACGGCCCCGCGGCCTATTTCAGCACGCTGCCGATCAAGGCCATCGTGCACGAGCTGCGGAAGCACGAGATCCCCGCCGAGGTGTCGCAGACGGCCGGCACCTTCGTCTGCAATCACGTCTTCTACGGCCTCATGCACGAACTCGCGCTGCACCGGCCGGAGGTGCGCGGCGGATTCATGCACGTGCCGTATCTGCCCGAGCAAACCGCGGCGGGCCCGAGTCTGCCGTTCGAGCAGATGACCGAGGCGGTGCGGATCGCCCTCGCGGCGTGCGTGGATTACCGGCGCGACCTGCGGCAAACCGCCGGGCGGGAGTGCTGATGGTCCGGGTGCGGCCTCAGCCGCGGCGACGGTGGCGGCGCCAGAGAAAAAAGGCCGCCAGTCCACCGAGCAACAGGGCGCCGTAGGTCGAGGGCTCGGGGATCGGGCGGATCTGGTTGTCGATCTCCTGCCAACCGGTGCCCATGCTGAAGCCGCTGAAGATGACTTGGTTCATCGGAGCCGAACCGACCGTGTCGTAGGTCGCACCGGTCCAGGCTGTGGCCGTGAACACGTCGACCGCATCGGCCCAGTTCGTGATGGTGAGGGTGACGCCGGCGCTGATGTTGAAGTTGACGAGCGAGAGCGAGGAGGCGGAGCCCGCGAAGTCGATCGTCGTGTCACCGGTGACGTTGAGCGTGGTGAAGCTGAGGTTGGCGGTGGTGAGGCGGAGGGTGCCGCCGGAGATGTTCACGGTGCCGGCGAAGGTGCGGTCCTCGGTGAAATTGAGCACCCCGCCGCCGCTGATGTTGAGCACGCCGGTGGAGCTGGTGAGGGCGGTGGAGCCCCAGTTGAGCGTGCCGTTGACCACGAGGTCGGGCGAGCTGTCGCTGAAGTTCACGGTGCCACCGGTGAAAGTCGGCGAGCCCTCCTCGACGGTGATGCCGTCGACGTTGACCGTGCCGCTGACCGTCACCGTGTAGGAGCCGGTGGCGTCCGAGCCGGCGCTGAAAATCGCGGTGTTATTGTCGTTCCAGCGACTGGTGGAGGTGGTGCCGGCAGAATTTGTAGTCCAATTGCGATTGGCGGCGGAGTTGTTGTTGATCCACGTCCCGGACGGTGCGGATCCAGCTCCGGTGGTGTTTCCGTTTCTGTCCCAATAAAGCACTTGACTGAAAACAACTTGCGGAATAAAAAGCGCCACCAATAGCCAAGCACCCGATAGCCGGAAGGCTCGGGAAGCGGGTGCGGGCAGGCAGTGGCACTGTCGGGCCATACCCTATTATTAGGGCAAAATACCCAGAAGAACAAGGACTGATTTCCGCGAGCGACAGGGCCGATATCCGCCGGAGCCAGATTCGACCGGACTCAGTTGTTGAAGCGGAAGAGGGCAACGTCGCCGTCTTGGAAGACGTATTCCTTGCCTTCGAGGCGATACTTGCCGGCTTCGCGGGCGGCGGCGGTGGAGCCGAGGCGGGCGAGGTCCTCGTAGCTGACGACCTCGGCCTTGATGAAGCCCTTTTCGAAATCGGTGTGGATGACCCCGGCGGCCTGCGGGGCCTTCCAGCCCTTCACGATGGTCCAGGCGCGGACCTCCTTTTCGCCGGCGGTGAAGTAGGTTTGCAGGCCGAGCAGGGCGTAGGCGCCGCGAATGAGCGCCGACACGCCGGAGTCGCTGACGCCGAGGTCGGCAAGGAAGGCCTTCGCGTCTTCGGGCGGCAGGTCGATGAGCTCGGCCTCGATCTTGGCGCTGATCGGCACGTAGGCGGCGTCGTGGTGCGTGCGGACGTATTCGGCGACTTTCTGGACGAATTTGTTCTGCTCGGCGGTCGCGAGGTCGGACTCGGCGACGTTGCACGCGAAGAGAACGGGCTTCGCCGTGAGCAGCTGGAAGAGCTTCATCATCGCCTTCTCGTCGGTCGTGGCCTCGAGCGTGTTGGCGGTCTTGCCGGCGTTGAGGTGCGGCTCGAGTTTCTGGAGGAGCACCATCTCGGCGATGGCCTCCTTGTCGCCGGACTTGGCTTTCTTCTGCGTCTTGTCGATGCGCTTGGTCACGGCGTCGAGGTCGGCGAGGACGAGCTCGGTGGTGATCACCTCGATGTCGCGCACGGGATCGACCGCGCCCATGGTGTGGACGACGTCGGGATCCTCGAAGCAGCGGACGACCTGCACGATGGCGTCGACCTCGCGGATGTTGGCGAGGAACTGGTTGCCGAGGCCCTCGCCCTTCGAAGCGCCGGCGACGAGGCCGGCGATGTCGACAAATTCGATGGCGGCCGGGATGACGACGTTCGTCTTGGCGATCTTCTGGAGGACGGCGAGGCGGTCGTCGGGCACGGTGACGACGCCGACGTTCGGGTCGATGGTGCAGAAGGGATAGTTGGCCGCCTCGGCCTTGCGGGAGCGGGTGAGGGCGTTGAAGAGGGTGGATTTGCCCACGTTGGGCAGACCGACGATGCCGGCTTTGAGCATAAGGAGGGCGACGGTTCAGGGCGCGGGGAGGGCGGTCAACGGCAAATCTTGGGGGCGGAAAGTGGCGGGAGCATCCTGCTCCCGCGTTGGCCGGTGGAGGGGTGATCGGCGGGAGCTGGAAGCTCCCGCTCCTTTGGGCGGGTGCCTGGCGCAAAGTTCGGGCGTGCAGAGATGCGGGGGCGCGGTGTGCTTGCTGTGGGGGCGCTCGGATACCCTGATTGAAAGTGGCGGGAGCATCCTGCTCCCGCGTTGGCCGGTGGAGGGAGGATCGACGGGAGCTGGAAGCTCCCGCTCCTTTGGGCGGGTGCCTGCGCAAAGTTCGGGCGTGCAGTGGTGCGGGGCGGTGTGCTTGATGCGGGGCGCTTGGATACCCTGATCAACTCCCTCAACGGGCTCATCTGGAGTCCCGCCCTCATCTACCTCTGTCTCGGCGCCGGGCTCTATTTCTCGGTGCGTTTGCGTTTCCCGCAGGTGCGGCACTTCGGCCGGTCGGCGCGGTTGCTGTTCGGGTCCTCGGCGACGGCGCGCGGGGTGTCGTCGTTCCAGGCTTTCGCGCTCGCGGTGTCGGGTCGCGTCGGCACCGGCAACATCGCGGGGGTGGCGACGGCGATCGCGTTCGGCGGACCGGGCGCGGTGTTCTGGATGTGGGCGATCGCGTTCCTCGGCGCGGGCTCGGCCTTTGTCGAGGCGGCGCTGGCGCAGCTCTACAAGGAGGAGATCAACGGCCAGTTGCGCGGGGGTCCGGCCTATTACATCGAGCGTGGCCTGAAGCTGAAGTGGTATGCGGTGGCGTTCGCGCTGACGACGCTGCTGGCGGCGGGGTTGTTCATGCCCAACGTGCAGGCCAACAGCATCGGTGCGGCGATGGAGGGCGCGTTCGCGCTGCCGCGCTGGGTGACGGGGCTCGGCATCGCGGGGTTGATGGCGTTCATCGCCTTCGGTGGCACGCGGCGGATCAGCCACGCGGCGCAGGTGATGGTGCCGCTCATGGCGATCGGTTACATGCTGGTGGCGCTGGCCATCATCGCGCTGCACTGGCGCGAGGTGCCGGGCGTGTTCGCGCTGATCCTCGAGAGCGCGTTCGGCGGCGGCGCGGTGTTCGGCGGCATTGTCGGCCAGGCGATCGCGTGGGGCGTGAAGCGCGGCGTATATTCCAATGAGGCGGGGCAGGGCACGGCGCCGATGGCGGCGGCGGCGGCCGAGGTGAAGCACCCGGCGGAACAGGGCCTCGTGCAGGCGTTCTCGGTCTATTTCGACACGTGGTTCGTGTGCAGCGCGACGGCGTTCATGATCCTGCTCACGGGCACCTACAACGTGATGGATGGCGCGGGCGGCTTCCTGCACCAAGGCGCGACCGGGCTCGAGGTCGGGCCGGCCTTCACGCAGGCGGCGGTCGACACGGTCATCCCCGGCTTCGGCAAGGGCTTCGTGGCGGTGGCGCTGTTCTTTTTCGCCTTCACCACCATTATGGCCTACTACTTCTACGCCGAGACGAGCCTGGCCTACCTCAAGCGGCAGGCGACCAAGCCTTGGATGCTCAACGTCCTGCGCGTGGTCTTCGTGGGCGTCGTCTATTACGGCACCTCGCACAGGGCCGAGACGGCGTGGGCGCTGGGCGACATCGGCGTCGGCGCGATGGCTTGGCTCAACCTCATCGCCATCCTCCTGCTCGCCAAACCCGCCGTGGAATGCCTGCGCGACTACGAGCGCCAGATCAAGGAAGGGAAGGGGATCCGCTACGTGGCGCCCACGGGCGACGGCGCGAAGAACACGACCTGGCACTAAGGCGACCGGGGGCCGGGACAAGCCGGCTCCCGGCCACTGGCACCGGGCCTCGGCCCCTTGCGCCGCCCGGCCTTTTTTTGGGGGCTTGACAAGGTGGGGGCGATTCCGACTCTTCTCACCCTTTTCCAATCAAAACCGCTGCTCCGCGCAGCCCCTCAGCACCAACAATGGCACTCAAGATCCGTCTTTCCCGCTTCGGCACCAAGAACGAGCCGCACTACCGCGTGGCCGTCACCGAGGCCCGTTCGCGCCGCGATGGCGACGCCGTCGAATACCTCGGCGCCTACAACCCGAACGCCAAGGGCAACCCGCTCACCATCAAGCTCGATCGCTACGACTACTGGCTCTCGAAGGGCGCGAAGCCGACGGACACCGTCCACTCGCTCGTCAAGCGCTCCAAGCGCGCCGCGGCCGCCAAGGCCTGAGCCCGATTAACCACAGATATACGGAGGGCACAGACGTGTCCGACGTGAGGCAAACCTCGGAGCGATCCGGGGTTTTTGTTTTCCGGGAAGAACAACCACGAATGAGCACGAATACACACGAATGGGCCGACCGCACTGACTGGTGCGCTGAGATTTGTGTTCATTCGTTTCCATCCGTGGTGCAAAACTCCGTCTCTGCCTGATGCGCATCGACGTCCTCACGCTTTTCCCCGCCATGCTCGACGGTTTCCTGTCCGAGAGCATGCTCGGCCGGGCGCGCGAGGCGAGGCTCCTCGAGATCAACGTCCGCAATGTCCGCGACTGGGCTACGGACAAACACAAGACCACCGATGACCGGCCCTTCGGCGGTGGCGCCGGCATGGTCATGAAGTGCGAGCCCATCTTTGCCGCGATTGAGGCGTTGCAGACGCCCGGTTGCCGGCGCATCTACCTCACGCCCGACGGCGCGCCTTTTACCGCCGCCCGTGCCGAGCAGCTCGCGCAGGAACAACACCTTATCTTCCTCAGCGGTCACTACGAAGGCGTCGACCAGCGTATCCGCGACACCCTCATCGATGAGGAGCTGAGCATCGGTGATTATGTGCTCACCAACGGCACCCTCGCCGCCGCCGTCGTCATCGATGCGCTAGCCCGTTTCATCCCCGGCGTGCTCGGTGAAGAAAAGTCGTTGACCACCGAAAGTTTCACCCGCAACTTGCTCGACTTTCCCAATTACACGCGTCCCGCCGTTTTCCGCGGCATGTCCGTGCCCGAAGTGCTCCTCCGGGGCCACCACGGCGAAATCGACAAGTGGCGGCACGCGCAGCAATTGGCGAAAACCGCGAAAGTCCGTCCCGATTTACTTAATAAACAGCCATGAACCCGATCATCAAAGAACTCACCGCCGCCCAGGTGAAGCATGCGGCCGCCCCCTTCAAGGTGGGTGACGGCGTCCGCGTCCACACCAAGGTCCGCGAAGGTGACAAGGAGCGCGTCCAGATTTTCTCCGGCGTCGTCATCGCCCACAAGGGCACCGGCATCCACGAGACCTTCACCGTCCGCCGCATCAGCTACGGCGAGGGCGTCGAGCGCGTGTTCCCGGTCAACTCCCCGAACATCGAGAAGATCGAGGTCGAGCGCGACTCCATGCCCGGCAAGGCCCGCCTCTACTACCTCCGCGAGCGCACCGGCAAGGCTGCCATGGCGGTCAAGGAGAAGCGTTTCGAGGAAGCCAAGGCCTGAGCCTTCCGCTCTCCGATCGATTGCAAAAGCGAGCCGCGCGGCTCGCTTTTTTGTTTTCGCCTGCCGTGTCGTCCACCGCGGGAAGAATCTCCGTAACGGAGCGACCGGTGGACGGATTTGCGAGGTCGCGCCGCCGCTTATTGCTTCCCGGGAGGCGGCACGACGGGACCGACTTCCAACAGGGTGATATCGAAGATGAGGACCTGATTGGCCATCTGCCCCGCCTGATTGATGCTGGTGCCGTGGGCTTGGGCGCCCGGCAGGACCACTTCCCAACGCGCGCCGCCGCGCATCTGCTGCAAGGCCTCGCGCAAACCCGGCAGAGGAATCTCGCTCAGGCGGATGGTCACCGGTCCGGGAACCTGGCCGTTGATCGCTTTTTCGGTGTTCTCGACTTCGGTGCCGTCGGGCAGCTGGGTGCGGAAGGCGACCGTGATCTGATTCTCCAGCGTCGGTTGCGCGCCGGAGCCGGCCTCGATGATGCGGTATTGCACGCCGCTGGGCAGCGCCTTCACGCCGGGCTTGCGGAGATTTTCCGCGAGATAGGCCTCGCCCTTGGTCTTGTTGTCCGCGGCGCGTTGCTCGAGTTGCGCCCGCGCTCGGGACTGCATGCGGTTTTGCAAAGCTTGGAGGGCCGCGCCCAACTGCTCGCCCGACGCCGCCGGATCCTTGCGTGCCGCGGCGTCCTGCAGGCCTTTGATCACCGCGGCCATGTCCAGCTGCTCGCCGCTGGCGAGGACATTGGCGATCTCGAGGCCGGCACGGTAGCCGAGGGCATAGCTGACCTTGCCCTTGTCGGAGGTGACATCCTGCGCGATCGCCGGGGTGGCGGACAGCAGGGCGAGGGTGATCGAGGTGAATGCGAGTCGGCGAAGAGTCATGGGGAACAAGGCGGGGAGTGAAGAAAATCCGCTGCGCACGGCAGGGCGGTGGACGCCGAACACACGGACAGCTTTCGCCCCTGCCGTCAAAACTTCCAGTCGGGATCGCCCTGCGCGCGGAACGAGGCGCGTTGCCCCCGGTGGGCGTCGTCCGCCCCGCCGCCCAAAAAGCGCCCACCCGAACATGACACCTATTAAGTGTCATGTTCGGGGGCGCGGTCTCGGCTCGGGCGCGGCATGCCGGGCGGCGCGCGGCATTTTTCATTTGGGTTTTGCACGCGTGCGCCCCGCCGCCCTAACTCGCTGCACCTTTCCCCGCCCATGAAGTTGCAGACCGAAATCCTCACCCACGCCTGCGCCCAAGCCCGCGGCCTCGCCATCGACGCCGTCCACAAGTGCTCCTCCGGCCACCTCGGCCTGCCCCTCGGCGCGGCGGAGATCGGCGCCGTCCTCTACGGCCACGCCCTGCAACACCATCCGGCCGAGCCGCGCTGGCTCAACCGCGACCGCTTCATCCTCTCCGCCGGCCACGGCTCGATGTTCCTCTACACCTGGCTGCACCTCAGCGGCTACGCCGTCTCGCTCGACGACGTGAAGAACTTCCGCGTCCTCCACAGCAAGACGCCCGGCCACCCCGAGTTCCGCGAGACCCCCGGCGTCGAGTGCACCACCGGCCCGCTCGGCCAGGGCATCGGCAACGCCGTCGGCTTCGCCCTCTCCGCCAAGATGGCCGAGGCGCGCTTCAACACGCCCGCGCATCCGATCTTCGACCATCACGTCATCTGCCTCGCCGGCGACGGCTGCATGCAGGAAGGCGTCGCGATGGAAGCCGCCGCCTTCGCCGGCCATCAGGGCCTCGACAACCTCATCCTCATTTACGACGCCAACGACGTCACCCTCGACGCCATGGCCGACCGCACGCAGAGCGAGAACACCGCCGCGCGCTTCAAGGCCACGGGCTGGGACGTGCAGACACTCGCCGACGGCCACGACCTCACCGCGCTGCTCAAGGCGGTCAACAAGGCCAAGAAGGCCAAGACCGGCCGCCCGCAGCTCATCATCGCCAAGACCCAGATTGCACGCGGCATCCCCGAGGTCGCCGGCACCGCCAAGGGCCACGGTGAAGGCGGCGCGAAATTCGCCGACACCGCCCGCGCCGGCCTCGGCCTGCCCGCGGAACATTTCTTCGTCAGCGACGAGGTGCGCGCCTACTTCGCCGCGCACCAAGCCCGCCTGAAGCGCGCCTACAACAAGTGGAAGAAGACCTACGCCGCGTGGCGCGAGGCCAACCCCGACAAGGCCGCGCTGCTCGATTCGCGCGACACCGCGCCCAGCGCCGCCGCCCTGCTGGAAAAGATCCCGGCCTTCCCTGCCGACGCCAAGCTCGCCACGCGCGCCGCCGCGCGCGACGTGTTGCAGCCCGTCGCCGCCGCGCAGCCGCTCCTCATCTCCGGCAGCGCCGACCTCCACGGCTCCACGCTCAACCTCATCGCCTCGTCCGGGTTCTTCGAGAAGACCGACCGCGCCGCACGCAACCTCCGCTACGGCATCCGCGAGCACGCCATGGCCGCGATCAGCAACGGCGTCGCCTACGACGGCATCTTCCGTCCCTCGTGCGCGACCTTCCTCGTGTTCGCCGATTACTCGCGTCCGTCGATGCGCCTTGCCGCGCTCGCGCACCTGCCGGTCGTCTACATCTACACGCACGATTCCGTCGGCGTCGGCGAGGACGGTCCCACGCACCAGCCGGTCGAGACCGTCTCCGGCCTGCGGGTCATCCCGAATCTCGACGTCATCCGCCCCGCCGATCCCGAGGAGACCGCCGGCGCCTTCGCCGCCGCGCTCGAGCGCACCGACGGCCCCACGCTGCTCTCGCTCACGCGCCAGGCCGTGCCGATGCTCAATGAGATTCCCGTCGCCACGCGCCGCGAGGGAGTCCTCCGCGGAGGTTACATTGCGGTCCGCGAAACCGAGCCGCTCACGCACATCCTCCTCTCGTCCGGCAGCGAATTGCAGTGGGCCATCGCCGCCGCGAAGCAGCTCGGCGCCGGGGTGCGCGTCGTGTCGCTGCCGTCGTTCTTCCGCTTCGACCGCCAGCCGCAGGAATACCGCGACGCCGTCCTTCCGCCCTCGTGTCGCCGGCGCGTCGCGATCGAGGCCGGCGTGTCCGATCTCTGGCGCAAATACGTCGGCCTCGACGGCAAGGTCGTCGGCATCGACCGCTTCGGCCTCAGCGCCCCCGGCAACATCGTGATGAAGGAACTCGGCATCACCACCGAGTCCGTCATCGCCGCCGCGCGCGCGCTGTAAGAGAGAGCAGAGTAGGGCAGGGGCCGAGATGCGCCTCGGCCCCCGCCGCGTTTCGTAGGTTGCGCGCTGGCGCGCAACTCGTCCGCGCCTGTCATCCGCGCACGCGAATGCAACGTGGCGCGCAAGCGCGCCACCTCCACTGACAGGCGCGTGTCCATCCTCGGAGCGAATCACTCCGCCCCGTAGCCGCCGACGTAAGTCGGCTGGTTCGACGCGCGCCTGCCGCCGTAACGCACCTTACTCTGCCGACTTACGTCGGCAGCTACGTCGCGTCGGCATGTTGGCCCCTATGACTTAGCCGTTCGCCTAATGTCACAAATCTCCCCTTGCGAATATCGTTAGGGTCCTAACTGTCAGCGACCTTACTTTCCGCCATGCCTCATCTCATGCTCAAGGATCTGCCGCGCTACGAATGTCTCTTGGAGGCCGCGCGGGAGTTTCCCGACCTCGATCCCTCCGCCGCCGAAGCCTACCTGCACCTCCTGCGCACGGCGGACGACGTCTTCGCCCTTTCCGACGGCCAGCTGGCGTCGCATGGCATTTCCCACGGCCGCTTCGGCGTGCTGATGCTCCTCTGGCGCAGCTCGGCGCCGCGCGCGGGCGACATCCCGATCACGGAGGGCCCCTGCGGTCCGCGCACACCGGCCGAGCTGGCCGACGCCGCCGGTGTCACCCGCGCGACCATGACCGGCCTCGTCGACACGCTCGAGCGCGACGGCTTCGTCGTCCGCGAGCCCGATCCTTCGGACCGCCGCATGCTGCTCGTCCGCCTGACGCGGAAGGGCGAGAACTTCCTCGCGCGCTTCCTCCCGCTGCATTTCCGCCAGGTCCGCGAGGTCATGGGCGCGTTGAGCGAGTCCGAACGCAAGACCCTCGTTCGTCTATTGGGCAAGATCCAGCAGCAGGCCGCCAACCGCGTGCCGGCCGATCCCGCCGCCAAGACCGCCTGACCTCCCCCGCCTTTCCCCGGTTCACCACCACCAATCCCTCTTTCGTATGCTCAAGAAATTCGCCCTCGCCCTCTCTGGATTCCTCGCCGTCGTGCTGCTGCTCGGCGGCATCAAGGCCGCCCAGATCAAGGAAATGTCCGGCATGGACCACTCCATGCCCGCCCTGTCCGTCGCCACCACCGAGGCGAAGGCCGTCATCTGGCAGCCGACGCTCCGGGCCATCGGCACGCTCGCCCCGGTCGAGGGTGTGACGATCTCGGCCGACGCCGACGGCACCGTCGTCCGCATCGCCGTGGAGAACGGCGCCCCGGTCCGCGCCGGCGACCTGCTCGTCTCGCTCGATACGTCCGTCGAGGAGGCGAACCTCCACGCCGCCCAGGCCACGGCCGAGCTCAACCGCATCAATCTCGAGCGCGCGAAGGACCTCTGGTCCCGCCAGGCCATCGCCAAGTCCGACTACGACGCCGCCGAGGCCGCCGCCGCGCAGTCCCTCGCCGCCGTCGCCGCCATCCAGGCCCAGATCGCCAAGAAGCAGGTCCGCGCGCCCTTCGACGGCCGCGTCGGCATCCGCACCGTCAACCACGGCCAGTTCGTCGGCCGCGGCGCGCCGCTCATGCCGTTGCAGAAGCTCGACCCGATCTTCGTCAACTTCAACGTTCCGCAGCGCCAGCTCCCCTCGCTCGCCCTCGGCCAGGAGGTTGCCGTCTCGATCGACGCCTTCGCCGCCGAGTTCAAGGGCCGGCTCACCGCCATCAATCCCGAGGTCGACTCCGCCACGCGCAACGTCGCCGTCCAGGCCACGCTCGACAACCCGCAGGAACTCCTCCGCCCGGGTATGTTCGCCCGCGTCGAGGTCCAGTTGCCCGCCAGCGAGGAAGTCATCGCCGTCCCCGCCACCGCCATCGCCTACGCCTCCTACGGCAACTCCGTCTACATCGTGGAGACGATGAAGTCGCCCGAGGGCAAGGAATACCTCGGCGTCCGCCAGCAGTTCGTCCAGCTCGGCGCCAAGCGCGGCGACCTCGTCGCCATCACCGGCGGCGTGAAGCCGGGCGAGCAGATCGTCTCCGCCGGCGTCTTCAAGCTCCGCAACGGCGCCGCCGTGCAGGTCAACAACGCCGCCGTCCCGACCTCCAACCCCGCGCCCAAGCCCGCCAACACCTGAGCCCGCGCGGGCCGCCGTCGCATTCACCCGCGCCCCGGCCCGCCCTCTCCGCCGCCGCCTCACCGGCGCGTGCCGGCCCACCGCTTCCGCCACCCTTTCTCACCTCCGTCATGGTCTCGAAGAGTTTCACCGACCTGTTCGTCCGCAAGCCCGTCATGGCGCTCGTGGTCAACATCGTCATCCTCGTCCTCGGTGTTGTCGCCTATTTCCAGCTCAACACCCGTCAGTATCCGCGCAGCGACAGCGCCGTGGTCAACGTCACCACGGTCTACTTCGGCGCCAGCGCCGACACCGTCCGCGGCTACATCACCACGCAGCTCGAGCGCGTCATCGCCAGCGCCGACGGCATCGACTACATCGAGTCCGAGAGCCGCGCCGGCCTGAGCACGATCCGCGTCTTCCTCCGCCTCAACTACGACACCAACGCCGCCCTCGCGCAGATCTCCGCCAAGATCGACCAGGTGCGCAACGAGCTGCCGCCCGAGTCCGAGGCCCCGACCATCAGCGTCGAGACGGCCGACAACCAATTCGCCTCGATGTATCTGAGTTTCTACTCGGACTCGATGGACCAGAACCAGATCACGGACTACCTCAACCGCATGGTCCAGCCGCGCCTCTCCGCCGTGAAGGGCGTGCAGAAGGCCGACATCCTCGGCGGACGCGTCTTCGCCATGCGCGTCTGGCTCAAGCCCGACGCCCTCGCCGCCCACGGCCTCAGCCCGGCCGAGGTCCGCCAGGCGCTCGCGACCAACAACGCCCTCGCCGCCGTCGGCTCCACCAAGGGCTCGATGCTCTCGATCTCGCTCATCGCCAACACCGACCTCAAGAACGTCGACGAATTCCGGCAGATGGTCGTGGCCGAGAAGAACGGCTCCATCATCCGCCTCGCCGACGTCGCCGAGGTTGTGCTCGGCGCCGAGAGCTACGACGAGGAAGTCCGCTTCGGCGGCAAGACGGCCACCTTCATGGGCGTCTGGGTCATGCCGACCGAGAGCACCGTCGAGGTCATCCGCCGCGTCCGCGACGTGCTGCCCGACATCCAGCGCAGCCTGCCCGCCGGCCTCGAGGCCTCGATCGGCTACGACGCCTCGAAATACATCGACGACGCGCTGAGCGAGATCCTGCGCACGCTGGTCGAGACGCTGCTCATCGTCGCCGTCGTCATCTTCCTCTTCCTCGGCTCGATGCGCTCCGTGCTCATCCCGCTCGTGGCCATGCCGCTCTCCCTCGTCGGCGCGCTCTTCGTCATGCTGGTGCTCGGGTTCACCATCAACCTGCTCACCCTCCTCGCCATCGTGCTCGCGGTCGGCATCGTGGTCGACGACGCCATCGTCGTCGTCGAGAACATCGAGCGCCACATCCGCGAGGGCCGCGCCCCGGTCGACGCCGCCATCCTCGGCGCGCGCGAACTGGTCGGCCCCGTCATCTCGATGACGATCACCCTCGCGGCGGTCTACGCCCCGATCGGTTTCCAGGGCGGCCTCACCGGCGCGCTCTTCCGCGAGTTCGCCTTCACGCTCGCCGGCGCCGTGACGGTGTCGGGCTTCGTCGCCCTCACGCTCTCGCCGATGATGAGCTCGCGCCTGCTCCAGAGCGCCGAGGACGAGGAGCGCGGCCTCACGGGTTTCATCAACCACGCCTTCGACCGCCTGCGGAACGGCTACGAGCGGGTCGTCGGCGCCAGCCTCGGCTGGGTGCCGGTCACGCTGACCGTGGCCGTGTTGCTCACCGCGCTGCTGCCCGTGTTCCTCATGTTCGCCCAGCGCGAGCTCGCGCCGAAGGAGGACCAAGGCGTCGTGTTCAGCATCCTCCTGCCGTCGCCCACCGCGACGATCGACCAGAATTCGCTCTATGCCACCGAGGTGCAGAAGATGTTCACCTCCGTGCCGGAGTATGAGCAGTCGTTCCAGATCACCGGTGCCAACTTCGGCTTCGCCGGCATCATCCTCAAGCCCTGGTCCGAACGCCAGCGCACGGCCCTCCAGATCGAGCAGTCGCTCCAGGCCCCGGCCGCGGCCATCCCGGGCATGAACGTCATCGTCACCACGCCCGAGCCGCTGCCCTCCGGCGGTTCGCTGCCGATCGAATTCGTCCTCCGCTCGACGGCCGACCACCAGCAGATGCTCGAATACGCCGACCAGCTCGTGCAATACGCCAACGGCGCCGCCAACGCCCCCAACGCCGAGCCGACCTTCTATTTCGCCGACTCCGACCTGAAGTTCGACCTCCCGCAGGTCGAGATCGAGATCGACAAGGACAAGGTCGCCGCGATGGGCCTCAGCCTCAGCGACGTCGCCCGCGACCTCGGCTCGATGCTCGGCGGCGGCTACGTCAACCGCTTCATCAACGAGGGCCGCAGCTACCGCGTCATCCCGCAGGTCGAGCGTGGCGAGCGCCTCAACCCCGACCAACTCCTCGATTACCACATCCGCGGCCCGCACGGTCAGCTCATCCCGCTCTCCACCATCGCCACGCTCAAGGAGACCGTCCAGCCGCGCACGCTCAACCGCTTCCAGCAGCTCAACTCGGTGAAGATCACCGGCGTCGGTCCCAGCATCGACCAGGCGTTGAAGAAGCTCGAGGAGAAGGCCGCCGAGATCCTCCCGCCCGGCTACTCCATCGATTACGGCGGCCAATCGCGTCAACTCCGCAACGAAGGCGAGGCTCTCTGGAAGGCCGCCGTCCTCGCGCTCATCCTGATCTTCCTCGTGCTCGCGGCGCAGTTCAACAGCTTCCGCGATCCGTTCATCATCCTGCTCGGCTCCGTGCCGCTGGCCTTCTTCGGCGCGATGCTGCCGATCTTCCTCTGGAAGACCTCGCTCAACATCTACTCGCAGATCGGCCTCATCACGCTCGTCGGCCTGATCGCGAAGAACGGCATCCTCATCGTCGAGTTCGCCAACACGCTGCAGGAGGAGGGTGTCGCCAAGGTCGACGCCATCCGCCGCGCCGCCGCCACGCGTCTCCGCCCCGTGATCATGACCTCCGCCGCCACGGTGTTCGGTCACATGATGCTCATCTTCGTCACCGGCCCGGGCGCCGCCGCCCGCAATTCGATCGGCTGGGTCCTCGTCATTGGCATGGCCGTCGGCACGGTCTTCACCCTCTTCGTCGTGCCGGCGTTCTACATGCTCATCGCCAAGGATCACCAGGCCGTCGCCGCCCGCACCGCCCAACCCGCTGTTGCCGAACCGGCCCCGGCCAAGTAACCTCCGTTTCCCCTTCATGAAATCGTTCCAGCGCCTGACCACCGTCCTCGCGGTCGCCGCGGCCCTCGCCGCGCCCGCCCTCGCGCAAACGCCGCCCTTCCAGCCGGACGGGCAACCCGACCCGAACTTCGCGGTGCCGGACGAGCTCAACCTCGCCTACGCCGTCGCCTTCGCGCTCGACAACAACTTCGCCATCCGCGCCGCCAAGGAGCGCATCCGCCAGCAGGAGGGCGTCCTCCTCGAGGTCCGCTCCGCGCAGATCCCGACCGTCTCCGCCTCCGGCGGCTACTCGGCCCTCGATGAGGAGATCTCCGCCTCCGGCGACGACCGCAACTGGAACCTCGGCATCACCGCGCGCCAAGTCCTCTATTCCGGCGGCGGCGTCACGGCCGGCGTCAAGGCCCAGCGCCTCGCCCTCGAGGCCGCCACCCTCCAGCTCCAGGCCGTGATCGACGCCGCGTTGCTCGAGGTCCGCACGCGCTTCTACGGCGTCCTCGTCTCCCGCGAGCGCATCAAGGTCCAGGAACAGAGCGTCGAGCTCCTCCAGCGCCAGCTGCAGGACGTCCGCAACCGCTACGAGGCCGGCACCGTGTCGAACTTCGAGGTGCTCCGCGCCGAGGTGGCCCTCGCCAACGCCCAGGCCCCGCTCATCAACGCGCGCAACAACTACCGCCTCGCGATCGAGGAACTCCGCCAGTCCCTCGGCTTCACCACCAGCGACGGCGCCAACGTCGGCAAGATCCCCGACTTCGTCGGCTCGCTCGACTACACGCCCGTCGCCTACGAGCTCGCCTCGTCCCTCGCCACCGCCAAGTCCCGCCGGCCCGACCTGCTCCGTCTCCGCCGCCTCGAGGAGGCCGCCGAGCAGAACGTCACCCTGCGCCGTTCCGACTACCACCCCGACCTCGCGCTCGTCGGCAGCTACGACTGGCGCAAGGCCGCCGGCTCGAGCCGCTTCTCCGACGCCCGCGACGGCTGGACCATCGGCCTGCAGTCGACCTGGAACATCTTCGACGGCCGCGCCACCGCCGGCCGCGTCGTCCAGGCCCGCTCGCAACTCGCCCAGGCCCGCCTCGCCTCCGAGGAGGCCGAGCTCGACGTTTCCGTCGAGGTCCGCCGCGCGCTCTCCTCGTTGCAGGAGGCCGACGAACTCGCCAGCGCCTCCAAGCGCGTGGTCGAGCAGGCCGAGGAAGCCGTCCGCCTCGCCGACGCCCGCTACTCCGCCGGCACCGCGACGCAGCTCGATGTGTTGCAGGCCCGCAACGACCTCACCACCGCGCGCCTGAACCAAGTCGAGGCCTTCTACCGCTACAACATCGCCCGCGCCGCCGTCCGCCGCGCCATGGGCCTCCCCGACGAGGAGATCGAGTCCCGCCGTTAAAGCAGGGTCGGCTTCAGCCGGCCTCCAAAAATTCCCGTCCGCGGCTTCTACCCGCGCCCACGCAACCCTCACCGCCGCGTCGCCCCCACCGCCACGCGGCGTTTTTTTCGCCAGAATAAGCGCAACTCCACCGACGTCTCCCTGTCTTACGCCCGCCCCCCCCGATGAAGTCGGTCCGCCCCCTTCTGCTCACGCTCGGTGCCCTCGCCGGCCTGCTCGGCCTCGCGCTCGGGCTCGCCCTCACGCCCGCCGTCCAGGGTTGGGCGCTGCGCCGGGCCCTGGCCGCGCGACCCGACGTCGCGCTCACGTTCGACGCCGTCTCGGCCGGCCCCGCCCGCGCCGAACTGCAGGGCGTCGCCTACTCGCGCGGCGGCCTGCGTGTCACCGTCGGCCGGCTCGAGGCCGACTACTCGCCTTGGGCGCTGCTTTTCGGCGGCGGTCCGCTGCAACTCTCGCGGGTGGTCGCCACCGATTTGGAAATCGACGCCTCGCGTCTCGCCAGCGGCAAGGCCGGCGCCGGTGCGGCCGGGGCTCCCGCCGCCGCGCCCGGTGCGGTGACGCAGGTCGAGCTGCCCTTCGGGCTCGTGCTCGACCGCCTCGACCTCCGCGGCCGCGCGCTCCTGCCCGGTCCGGCGGGCGGTGCGGCCCACGTCGCGACCTTCACCGTCGAGGGCGGCGGCATTGCCCCCGGCGCCGAGGGCGTCGTGCGCTGGCAGGTCCGCCTCGACGACTCCGCTCCCGACGCCCGCGTCACGAGCCTGCGCGGCGACGGCGAACTGCGCCTCCGCCAGACCGCGCAACGCAGCTTCGACCGCGCCCAGTTGCACGTCGTCGTCGACGCCGCCGGCCCGGCCATCGCGCAACAGAGCCAGCTCAAGCTCGCCGCCACGCTCGAGACCGTCGGCGGCGCGGCCGACTACACGCTCACGCTCGACACCGTGCAGGGGGGCGCCACCGACCGCCTGCTCGGCCTCCACGCGCGCCAGCCGGACGCCGCCGCGCCCTTCGCCGGCGAATGGAGCCTGCAGGCCCGGTCCGCGCAGGTGGAACCCTTCTTCCTCGGCGGCGCGCTGCCGCGCTTCCAAGTCGGCGGCGAAGGCCGCTTCACGCTCCAGCCCGCCACCGGCGCCGTCGCCGTCTCCGGGGCGTGGCGCGGGGACGTGGCCGCCCTCGAGTCGCTCGATCCGGCCCTGCGTCCGCTCGGGGCCCTGCGCTTCGCCGCGGAGTTCGACGTCGCCGACGCCGCCGGCGTCACGCGCGTCGAGCGGCTCCGCCTCCAGCTCGACGGCGCGCAACCGGTGCTCGCGCTCGAGACCCAGCGTTCCATCGCCGTCGACCGCCGCGCCCGCCAGCTCCAGCTCGGCGGGCCCGCCACGGGCGAGGTCGGCCGGCTCACGCTCCACCGGCTCCCGCTCGCGTGGGTGCGCCCGTTCGTGCGCGAAATCGACGTTTCCGGCGGCGGCGTGTCCGGCGATTTCGCGCTCACGAACGGCAACGACGAACTGCGCCTCCGCTCGGTCGCACCGCTGCGGGTCGACGCCCTCACGCTCGTGCGCGACGGCCGGCTGCTGGTCGAACGCGCCGAGATTTCCGTGCAGGTCCACGCCGCCGTCGCGCCCGGGCTCGCCCGGCTCGAGCTGGCCGACCTCACGTTCCGCGCCGCCACCGGCGACCGCGTGGCCGGGTCGATTGCGGTGCAGGCCCCGTTGCAGGGCGACGCGCCGCTGGCCGTCCGCGGTTCGCTCGTCGCCGACCTGCCGACGCTCCCCGGCCTCTTCGCCGGCGTCGGCCACCTGAAGCTGGCGGGCGAGCTCGATGCCGCCGTCGCCGGCGAACGCGTCGAGTTGCGCGCCTTCCGGGCCGAGCTCGCCGACGGCGCCGGACGCCGGCTGGTCGAGGCCGCGGGCGTCGAGCCGTTCACGGTCGACCTCGCGCAGACCGCCGTGGTCCCGACGGGACCCGGCGAGCGCACGCTCGCGCGCGTGACGACGGGCGGCCTGCGGTTGGAGGAGTTGCCGTTGCCGGCCCTGCATTCCTGGCTCCGGGGCGCGGTGGCGCCCGCGGAGTTCCTGGTCGCGGCGCAGGGCGGGCGCCTCTTCCTGCGCGCGCCCGCGCCCGTGCGCGTGTCCGGACTGGCGCTGCGCGCCGATGGACGGGCGCTGGTCGAGGGACTCGCCTTCGCCGTCGCGCCGACAGCGGAGTTCGGCGGCTGGCACGATTGGAATTTTTCGGCGCCGGACATCGCGGTGCAGGGCGGGGGTGGGGCGGTGCTCGGCACCGTCGGTGCCCTGGCCTCGGCCTCCGCGGCTGAGGGCCTGCGCGCCAGCGCGACGTTCCAGGCGGATCTCGCCGCGCTCGCGTCCCAGCCGGTTTTCGCCGCGTGGCGCGCGTTGGCGGCCGGCCGCGCCAGCGGGGAGATTCGCGCGGCCCGCACCGCGGCGGGCCTGCTCGCGGAGGCGCGCGCCACGTTGAACGGCCTCGTCACGCGCGAGCCGGCCGAGGCGCTGCCCGTCGCCAATCTCAGCGCGCGGGCGCTGCTTGCCCCGGGCGGACGCCTCACGCTCGAGGCGCCGCTGCTGCTCGACCGCGCCGGTCGCCGCTCCGACCTGCGGCTCGCCGCCGAGGCGAACCGGCGCGAGGGCGGTTTCGCCTTCGACGCCACGCTCACCGGCCAGAACGTCGAATTGCTCGACGTGCTCGGCCTCGCCGCCCTGCTGCCCGGCGGATCGGAGCCGGCACCGGCGGCAACTCCGGCGACGCCCGCGACCGCGCCGGCGGCCGTGCAGCCGGACGCGGCGCCGTTCTGGCAGGGATTCTCCGGCCAGGTCGCGCTCGATCTCCAGGCGCTCGCCCGCGGCGACGCATGGAAGGTGACCGGCCTGACCGGCCTCGCGGTCGTCGACGCGGGGCAGGTGGAACTGCGGAAGTTCGAGGGAGCGATCAACGCCCGCGGGCGCGTGACGGCGGACGGACGCCTGCGCTTCGAGGGCGGCGAGCGGCCGTATGCGCTCGAGGGAAGTTTCTCGCTCGGCGAGTTCGACCTCGGGGCGCTGCTCAAGGCGCTGGAGCCCGAGCGCCCGCCGACGCTCGAGGGCGTGTTCAGCGTGGCGGGACGGTTCCAGGGCCGCGGCGCCACGTGGGAGCGCACGCTCGAGCGGACGCACGGCCAGTTCCAGCTCACGAGCCGCCAGGGCGTTTTCCGCGGCCTGCGCCGCACGTCGGAAAAAGTCTCCGTCGCCACGCGCGCCGTCGAGCTCGGGGCGGCGCTCGGTTCGCTCTTCGGTTCGAGCAAGGTGAAGGAGGCGGCCGAGAAAGTCGCCGGCCAGACCTACCAGATCGACCAGCTCGCGCAGACGCTCGGCGAGCTGCCCTTCGACCAGTTCGTCATCAAACTCGAGCGCAACGAGCGGCTCGACATCCGGCTCGACGAGGTGTCGCTGCTCTCGCCCGAGGTGCGCCTGACCGGGCGCGGCACGATCCGCCACGAGGAGGGCCAGCCGATCGCGCGCCAGCCCTTGTCGCTCGCGCTCACGCTCGCCGCCCGCGGCAAGGTCGAGCAGCAGCTCGGCCGCCTGCGCGTGCTCGACGGCACGAAGGACGACCTCGGCTACGCGAAGATGCGCGAGACCGGCCCGATCGGCGGCTCGCTCCTGCGGCCGGACCCGACGCTGTTTTTCCTGCGGTTGCTGGAAGGGCGCGGCAACGGTGATGCGGGTAGCGGCAACTGAGATTTTCTCCGAGACTGAGCCGTGCGACGCAAGGGTAGGGCGGGACCGCCGAGGCTGGCGCACTCGTCGCCGCCGGGCCCGCCGCGATGAAGTTGCGGCGTGAATGGCAACCCATTCCCGGCGCACACGGAGTGCGCGCCCTACCTTGCGCCCTACCTCTCTGCTGCCCGGAAATCCCTGCGCATCACCGGCCAAGGGATGCGCCGGTTAGGGGCTTTACCCACCGGGCGGGCCGGCTAGGTTGACGCTCCCAAAAACCCAGCGGCACGTCCCCGTGCGGGGTCGGCCGGGCAAAAACTCAGGAGACCCAATCCAATGAATGGCACGCTTCCGGGAGACATCAGGAACTTCGCCATCGTGGGGCATGCTACAGCGGGGAAAACCACCCTCGCCGAATCGATGCTGCTCTGCGGTGGCGCAATCCATCGCATGGGCAGCATCGCCCAAGGCACCACGGTGTCGGATTACCACGTGGGCGAACAACAGCGGCACATCTCCATCCACGGCACGCCGCTCCACTGCACCTGGCAGGGGCGGCGTTTCAATTTCATCGACACGCCCGGCTACCTCGACTTCGCCTCCGAGGGCATCCACGCGCTGCGCGTCGCCGACTTCGCCCTCGTCGTCATCCACGCCGGCTCCGGCATCGGCGTCGGCACCGAGCTGATGTGGGACTACGCCGGCCAGGCCGGCATCCCGCGCATCATCGTCGTCAACGGCTTCGACAAGGAGAAATACGACTTCGACCTCCTCCTCGCCGACATCCGCGAACACTTCGGCCAGGGCGTCTTCCCGCTCGCCGTGCCGATGGACCCCGGCCCGGGCTTCCACCAAGTCCTCGACGTCATGCGCAGCGAGGTCGTCAGCTACGCCACGGACAAATCCGGCCAGTTCCAGGAGGAGCCCGCCACCGGCGCGTGGAAGGACAAGGTCGACGCGCTGCACAAGGAGCTGATCGAGCACATCGCCGAGAGCGACGACACGCTGCTCCAGAAATTCTTCGACGAAGGCGGCCTCTCGGAGGAGGTCATGCGCACGGGCATCCACCCGGCGGTGCAGAACCAGAGCTTCATCCCGCTGCTCGTCACCTCCGCCGAGCAGAACGTCGGCGTCGCGCGCCTGATGGATTTCATCGCCAAATACGGCTCGTCGCCCGTGGACCGCCAGACCGTCGGCGCCGTCGCGACCAACACCGGCTCGCCCTGCCTCGTGCGCCTCGACGGCACCGAGCCCGTCGCCTACGTCTTCAAGTCCCTCACCGACCCGCAGAGCGGCGACCTGTCGATCTTCCGCGTCTATTCCGGCACGATCAAGCCGGGCATGGACCTGCACAACAGCGACCGCCGCATCGCCGAACGCATCGGCCAGCTCTACCGCCTCAACGGCAAGATCCGCACGCCGGTCGACGCCCTCCATGCCGGCGACATCGGTGCCGCCGTGAAGCTCAAGGACACGCACACGGGCAACACGCTCTGCGACGCGCGCCACGCCGTGGCCTTGCCCAAGGTGACCTACCCGACGCCCTACACGCAGGCCGCGCTCAAGCTCAACGCCCCGGGCGACGAGGAGAAACTCGCCGCCGGCCTCGCCGCACTCCACGAGGAGGACCCGGCCTTCACCTACCACACGGACTCCGAGCTGCATCAGTTCATCCTCGCCGCGCAGGGCGAGCTGCACCTCGAGGTGCTGTTCGAACGCCTCAAGCGCCGCTACAAGGTGGACGTTTCGCTCGAGCCGCCGCGCATCCGCTACCGCGAGACGATTCGCGCCAAGGGCGACGCGCGTTACCGCCACAAGAAGCAGACCGGCGGCGCCGGCCAGTTCGCCGAGGTGTGGCTGCGCGTCGAGCCCGGCCCGCGCGACAGCGGCATCGTGTTCTCGCAATCGCTCGTCGGCCAGGACGTCGACCGCGTCTTCGTGCCGTCGGTGGAGAAGGGGATCAAGAACGCCGCCCAGGAGGGCATCCACGCGGGCTACCGCGTGACGGACGTGAAGATCGATTTCTACGGCGGCAAGATGCACCCGGTGGACTCGAAGGACATCGCGTTCCAGATCGCCGGCTACTTCGCGTTCCGCGAGGCCTTCGCCCAAGCACGGCCGGTGTTGCTCGAGCCGATTCACGAGCTCGAGATCAAGCTGCCCGAGGAGTTCGTCGGCCGCGTGGTCGGCGACCTCAGCGGACGCCGCGGCAAGATCCTCGGCATGGACGTCGCCGGCCGCCTGCAGATCGTGCGCGCGCAGGTGCCCGCGGCGCAGCTCTACCACTACGGCACGGTGCTGCGCTCGCTCACGGGCGGCCGCGGCCTGCATGCCGAGAAGTTCAGCCACTACGAGGAGATGCCCGCCGACCAGGAGAAGAATCACGTCGAGGAATACCAGAAGGCCCGCGCCGCCGGTAACTCCGCGCACGCGCACCACTGAGCGGGCGGGAATGTCCGCCGCGTGGATGCAGGGCGGGGGCGCCGATCCCCGCCTTGCAACAGCCGCGGCGTTCTGCCGCGCCCGCTCGCCCCCAGCGCGTTGAGGTCAACGCGCTCCGCCTCCCCAAGGCGCTGTTCGCCCTCTACAGCATTTTCCGAAATAGTGTAGCCGCTCATTTCGGGGTAGGGCGAACCGTCCTCGGTGAGCCGCGGCTCGGCGGGGACGCCTCGCCCTACCACTGATACGGCCACATAATAATTTTATCTGCTCTAGCGCGCTTTGCTGGCGCCGTGCCGCCTTTGCCTTTCCTTGGGCCTTGCTCCCTGCTATTTGTTCTTCCGCTTCCAGCTCCCTCCATGATCGCCGCGGTCCAGTTCAAGAACTTCAAGGCCCTGCGGTCCGCGGCGGTGCAGCTGGCGCCGTTCAACTTGCTCATCGGCCCCAACGGCTCGGGCAAGACCAGCCTCATCCAGGCATTGCTGCGGCTGCGCACGCTCGCCGGCCTGCCCGCCGCGCACACCCACGAGCTCGCGCACCCGCGCCCGGGCGGACCCGAGATCGAGTTCACCTTCGCCCCGCCCTTCGCCGACCTCCGCGTCAAGGCCGCCTGCGCGCACGACGAACTCGTCTGCGACACGCTCGTGGTGGACCACCCGCCCGGTCCCGACGGCGAGCGCGCCTGGGCCGACCTGCGCACGCGCCTGCTTGGCATGCGCGGCTTTCTCTTCGACCACTACGCCATGGCGGTTCCCGCCCGCCGCGACGACCGCCGCGAGCTCGCCTCCAACGCCGGCAACCTCGCCGCGCTCCTCGCCGAGTGGCGCGACCACGCACCGGAGGCGTTGCGCCGGCTGGAGGCGGAGTTCCGCCGCATCGTGCCGGAGTTCAGCGGTCTCGATTTCCAAGTCGTCGGCGAACGCGTCGAGTTGCTCGCCAAGCTCAACGGCGACCGCGTCCCGGCGGACAGCGTCTCGCAGGGCACGCTCTACCTGCTGGCCGTGCTCTCGCTCGCCTTCGCGCCGACGCCACCCACCGTCGTCTGCCTCGAGGAGGCCGACCGCGGCATCCACCCGCGCCTGCTCCGGGAGGTGCGCGACGCCCTCTACCGGCTGAGCTACCCGGGGGATTTCGGCGAAACGCGCCCGCCCGTGCAGGTCATCACGACCACGCACTCGCCCTACCTGCTCGACCTGTTCAAGGAGCATCCCGAGGAGATCATCCTCGCCCACAAGCACGGCCGCGCCGCGACCTTCGAGCGGCTCTGCGACCGCGCCGACCTGCGCGAACTCCTCGGCGAAGCCAGCCTCGGCGACCTCTGGTATAGCGGCATCCTCGGCGGCACACCGGACGAAGTCTGATCGAGATGGCCCACGGAACACACGGAAGGATTTCGGTGAATCGGATTGTCGGCTTCAACCTGCCCCGGGGGTGCCGGCTCTCCGTGTATTCCGTGTGTTCCGTGGGCGGTTCTCTCCGATGAAGCTCGCGATCCTCAGCGAATCACCGGCGGACGAGGCGGCGCTGCGCGTGATCGTGCAGGCCCTGCTCGCCGAGCCGCTCCAGCTCGTGACACCGGCGTTGCGCGCCCGCGGCTGGCCTTCGGTCGAACAGGTGCTGCCGTCGATCCTGCGCCACCTGCATTTCAACACCGACGCACGCGGGCTGGTCGTCGCGGTGGACTCGGACGACTCGCCGGTCCACACCGCCGAGCACGAGGCGCCGGGTTATCACCACCCGCTGTGCCGGATGTGCCGCCTGCGGGCGGTGTTCCGCCGCACGCTGAAGAACCTGCCGCCCGCGCGCGGCCGCGCCGGCCCGCTCCGCGCCATCGGCCTCGCCGTGCCGGCCATCGAGGCGTGGCTGCTCTGCGGACGCGACGACGGCGTCACGGAGGAGGAGTGGATCGCCGGCCTCGCGCGCGGCGAGTTGCCCTACACGCGACGGGACCTGAAGGCGCGCGTCTACGGCACCACGCGGCCGACGCTGCCGCTGCAGACCGAGCGCGGCGTGGCCGAGGTGCAACGCCACCGCGGCGACCTGCGCCGCCTGGAGAACGATTTCCCCCACGGCTTCGGCGCCCTCGCGCGCGACCTCCGGAAATGGAAAACGACGGAGCCGGGAAAGTAGGGCCGGTCTGCGACCGGCCGGGGAAGGGCGAGGCACAATGTAGGGCGGAGTCTCCCGACCCCGCCGCGAACATGCTGCAGCCCGACGAGAGCAAACACGCGCTCGAATGACGAACGCCGACCGTTCGCCCCGCTGACGGCCGGCAAAGCTGCGCCCCGGCACCGCTGCGCGGAAGCCATCCAAGGCATTGAAACGCGGAGGTCGCGGAGAACGCGGAGAGAAATCAGATCTCCTCTGATCTCTCCGCGTCCTCTGCGTCCTCCGCGTTTTCTGGGTCGGGAAATATTCGGGCAGCTTCGGGAGAAGGCCCCGTCCGAAGGCAGAACCCCGCGGCGCAGGCTTCGTGGCAGCCGACGTAAGTCGGCTGGCGAGCGCGCATGGGGGCACGATGTGGCCATCGCTCCAGCCGTCTGACGACGGCTGCTACGCAATTCCCGGCCAGCGTGATCTTCGCGGGCCGCGGCTTCACGTAGGTTGCGCGCTTGCGCGCAACTCCGAGCGTCAATGCGGCACCGCTGCCCGCATCACCTCCGCGTTGCGCGCAAGCGCGCAACCTGCAAGAGGCCGGACGGACACGCCGCGCCGGAGGTGGCCATCACTCCCGTCGTAGCAGCCGACGTAAGTCGGCTGGCTTGGCGGGCGCGTGATTATTCGCGGCTCGGGGACGCTCTTCGCGGCGGTGGTTTTTCAGCCGTCTGACGACGGCTGCTACGACGCACCGGTCGGCTGCTACGACTCACCGGTCGGCTCCTGCGCCGCGCCGGCCGGCGCGGTTGCCATGAAAGCGGGGCGCGTTCGCTCTCGGCCTCGATCGCGCGGTTGCGCTCCGGGCGAAATCTCCGCGCCGAAAAGCTTGCGGCGCGAGCGGACCCGCTCTCACTCTTGCCGACCACCCCTCGCATGAAAAATCCCCGTGTTTCGCTGGCGGCCCTGATGGGCGCGCAGGCTCAGGTGACTTTTAACGATTGTGCGGCCAAGTTGATGCTGATCTCGCTCGCGCAGCAGCTGGCACAGACCGAGGGCTGGGACGCCAAGCTGGTCGTCGCCCTCATCAGCGCCCTGCTCGTCCTGCCTTACATCCTCTTCGGCCCGGTCTGCGGCTGGCTCTCCGACCGCTACGCCAAGCGCGATGTGTTCAACGCAGCCCTCGTCGTCCAGGTGGGCGTCATGCTCGGGCTCGTCGGCGCCCTGTGGCTGCAGTCGTTCGCCGCCGCGATCGTGTGCTTCTTCCTCCTCTCGGTGCAGACCTGCCTGCTCGCCCCGGCGAAGCGCGGCATCATCATCGAATACGTCGGCACGGAGAAGCTGTCCCGCGCGGTCGGCCTGATGGAGATGACGACCATCACGTCGATCCTCGTCGGTTCGTTTGCCGGGGCGACGCTGTTCTCGGTCTTCCTCGGCGCGGGGCACGATGTGTGGGCTTCCTCGCAGTGGGTCGCGGCGGTGCTCACGGTGCTGTCGGTCGTGGCGCTGGGCATCTTCCAGTTCGCCGACCGCACGGTGGCGCATTCGCAGGAGCCGTTCTCGCCGAGCCTGTGGGTCCGGCATTTCCGCGACGTCGCGGAGGTCTGGCGCGAGCGCGAGCTCTGGCGCGCGACTATGGGCATCTGTTTCTTCTACGGCGTCGGCGGCTACGTCTCCGCCCTCGTGCCGCAGGTCGCGTTCGAGCACCAGGCCGGCGGGCCGCAGACGGGCGCCGTGCAGGGCCTGATGCTGCTGATGATCGGCGTTGGCACGATGAGCGGCAACCTGCTGGCCGGGTTCTTCTCGCGGCGCGGCATCGAGATGGGCCTCGCGCCCATCGGCGGCGCCCTGTTGGCCGGCTGCCTGGCGGCGCTGAGCATCGCCACGCCGCCGGCGACGTTCACGTGGGCGGAAATGTGGCAGAGCCCCTACATCGCGCTGCTCATCGGCGCGGGTTATTCGTCGGGCCTGTTCCTCGTGCCGCTGTATGCGTTCATCCAGCAACGCGCCGGCGACCACCGCCGCGGGCGCGTCCTCGCCGGCGTCAGCCTGCTCGACAGTGCCGTCGGCCTCGGCGCGGCCGGGCTCTACTGGTTGCTGGCGACCGACGCGATGCTCGGGCTGTCGGTGAAGACGCAGTTCCTCTTCCTCGCCGGCGTCACCGTGCTGATGGTCGCCTACGGTCTCTGGCACCTGCCGCACCAGACGGTGTGCACGCTGATGCGGTTCTTCGGTCCCATCTTCTACCGCGTGAAAACGCAGGGCCGGGCCAATCTCCCGTCCACCGGCGCGCTCATCATCTGCAACCACCTCAGCTACGTCGACGCCGTCGTCCTCCAGATCGCCTCGCCGCGGCCGATCCGGTTTGTGGCCTTCGCCGGTCTCTCGCGCAGCCCGATCGTGCGCTTCCTCTTCCGCACCGCCGGCGTCATTCCCGTCTCGTCCGACAAGCCGATGAAGGGCATCCGTCTCGCCGTCGACGCCATCAAGGCCGGCGAACTCGTCTGCGTCTTCCCGGAGGGCGCCATCTCGCGCACCGGCCAGCTCATGCAGCTCAAGCGCGGCTTTGAGACCATCGCGCGCCAGGCCCACGCCCCGGTCGTGCCGGCCGTGATCGACGGCCTGTGGGGCTCGGTGTTCTCCTTTGCGGGCAACAAATACCTGTGGAAATCCCCGCGCCTGATGCCGACGCATGTCTGCGTGATCTTCGGCCAGACGATCCCGCCCGCGCGCATCGACCTCGGCACGGCGCGCCGGGCCTTGCTCGACCTTGGCGAAGAGGCGTTCCAGGAGCGGCCTTCGCTCCGCCGCCACCTCGCGCGCGAATGCGTGCGCGCCCTCGCCAAGCGCCCGCGCCACATCGAGGTCATCGACCGCACGGCCGAGCGGCGCGTGGTCAAGGCCGGCCAGTTGCTCGCCGTCGCCGCCGCGCTCTCGCGCCACCTGCGGAAGCACGTCCCCGAGAAACGCGTCGGCATCGTGCTGCCGCCCGGCGCCGGCGCCCACATCGCCAACCTCGCCGTCGCCTGCGCGGGCAAGATCCCCGTCAACCTCAACTTCACCGTCGGCCGCGCCGCGGTCGAGGCCGCGCTCCGCATCGGCGAGATCAAGACCGTCATCACCGCCGACGCCATGCGCGCGAAGGTGCCCAATTTTCCCTTCCCCGAGCGCACGCTCGACCTGAAGAAGGAGATCGAGGCCATGGGCGGCAAGAAGGCCATCTTGCCGTGGCTGCTCGCGGTGTTCCTGCTGCCCAACCAGTGGATCGCCGACCTCCTCGGCCTGCCGCGCGAGGGCGACCGCGAGGAGGCGGGCCTGTTGTTCACCTCCGGCAGCTCCGGCGAGCCGAAGGGCGTCGTGCTCACGCACCGCAACATCCTCTCGAACTGCGCGCAGATCTCCTCGCTCTCCATCCTGCCCGACAGCGCCATCATCATCGGCTGCCTGCCCGTGTTCCACTCCTTCGGCTTCACGGTCACCGTCTGGTATCCGATCCTCCGCGGCTGCCGTGTCGTCACGCTGCCCAGCCCGCTCGACACGCGGAAGATCGTCGAGGCCATCCAGCAGGAAAAGGCCACCGTCATGGTCGGCGCGCCGACCTTCGTGCGGCCCTTCCTCAAGAAGGCGACGCGGGAGGAGCTCGCCTCGCTCGACCTCGTCGTCACCGGCGCCGAGAAACTGCCGATGGACCTCTACGAGTCGTTCCTCGAGCAATTCGGCATCGAGGTCCTCCAAGGCTACGGCCTGACCGAGACGACGCCCGTCGCCAGCGTCAACCAGCACCACCCGCCCGTCACGACCTCGACCGCCGAGCACCAGGACGGCAAGCGCACCGGCGCCGTCGGCCGCCTGCTCCCCGGCATCACCGCGCGCATCGTCGATCCCGACACGGGCGAGGAATTGCCGATGTCGTCGACCGGCATGCTGTGGTTGAAGGGCCCGAACATCTTCCCCGGTTACCTGAAGGACCCCGAGAAGACCGCGAGCGCGATCAAGGATGGCGGCTGGTTTATCACCGGCGACCTCGGCCGCATGGACGACGACGGCTTCATCTACATCGAGGGCCGCCTCTCGCGTTTCTCTAAGATCGGCGGCGAGATGGTGCCGCACGGCACGATCGAGGCGCGCATCGCCGAGCTCTTCGGCTGGGACCAGAACGAGGGCCCGACGGCGGTCGTTACCGGCGTGCCCGACGCCGCCAAGGGCGAGGCGCTGGTCCTGCTCACGACGATGGAAGTCACCGCCGAGCAGGTCCGAGCGAAGCTCCTCGAGGCCGGCCTGCCGAACCTCTGGGTCCCGCGCATCATCCGTCGCGTGGAAAAGATCCCGATGCTCGGCACCGGCAAGACCGACCTGAAAGGCTGCCGCACGCTGGCGCTGGAGCTGACGAAGAATGAGGGCGTTTGAGTAGGAAGTAACAAGGTTGTGGTCTGGAGGGCGCGGCTACTGCCGCGCCGCGAACAGGATGCCATGCGCAATCGCGCAACGGCGCGGCGGTAGCCGCGCCCTCCAGGGATGCGTGGGGCGTGGCGCGCTAGCGCGCCACCTACATACGCGGCGCGATTCCTACCCCCACTCGCAGCTTTGGCGTTTGGACCTTTGGCGTTTGGGATTTCGCCGCGCCGTCTGCGGCGCGGCGACCCTTGTTACTTGGTCCTTGTTCCTTGTTACTTCTGTTCCTCCACCACGCTCCCGCGCACTTGCACGCGTGCGCCCGTTGGCGTAACTCTCGCTCGCTTGCCCACACCCGCTCCCTTCTCCTCCGCCACCCGCGCGCTCAAGCGCCGGCTCGCTGCGCGCGTCGACACCTCCGAGCGCGGACGCTGGGCGGCTTCTTTCGACAGCAGCAAGGTCTCCTTCCTCCCCGCCGCTGTCATCACGCCGCGCACGGAGAGTGACGTCGGCATCGTGCTGGCGTTGGCGAACCGCCACCGCGTGCCCGTCACCGTGCGCGGGCGCGGCACGACGCTGATGGGTTCGGCCGCGCCGGTGCGCGGCGGCTGGGTCGTCGATCTCACCCGCCTCACGCGCGTCAAGATCGACGCCGACGCCGGGCTCGCCCACGTGCAGGCCGGCGCCACCACGCTTGCCGTGCAGGAGGCGGCGGCGAAGCACGGCTGGTTCTACCCGCCCGATCCGTCGTCGAAGGCGTATTGCACCATCGGCGGCAACATCGCCTGCAATGCCGGCGGCATGCACGGCGGCAAATACGGCGTCACACGCGACTTCGTCGTGGCGCTGCGTGGCTACCTGCCCACGGGCGAGTTCGTGGAGTGGGGCACCGCGACGAAGAAATTCTCCGCCGGCTTCAACCTCCGCGACCTCTGGATCGGCAGCGAGGGCATGCTCGGCATCGTCACCGGCGCCGTGTTGAAACTCATCCCGCAACCGGCGTCGCGCTGGACCTTGCTGACGTCGTTCGCCGACGAGGTGTCCGCCCTCCGCGCCGCGAAGGTGCTGTTTCGTGCGCGCGTGCAACCGGCGATCTGCGAGTTCCTCGACCGCGAGAGCGTCGTCTGTGCCGAGCGCGCGATGCGGACGACCATCTTCCCCGGACAGGCGGGGCGGCCGGTGATCCTGCTCGAGTTCGCCGGCGGCGTGGCCGAGGTCGACGACCTCAAGGCCGACGTCCTCGCCTGGGCGCAGACGCAGGCGCTCGCCTTCCGCGAGGCCCGCACCCGCGACGAGGCCGAGCAACTCTGGGCCGTGCGGCGCAAGTGCTCGGGCGCGATGTTCGAGCTCGGCGACGCGAAGCTCAATGAGGATATCGTCGTTCCGATGCGCGCCTACGAGCAATTCGCCCGCTACCTCGCCGGTCTGAAGCGTCGCGCGCGGCTGCCGATCCCGACCTTCGGCCATCTCGCCGACGGCAACCTGCACGTGAACATCATGTATCACCGCGCCGACGCAGCGGAGACGAAGCGCGCGGAGGCGGCCGTGGCGGACCTGATGAAGACCGTCGTCTCGCTCGGCGGCGCGATCTCCGGCGAGCACGGCATCGGCTTGGCGAAGACACCGTTCCTGCGCCTGCAGCATTCGCCCGCGCAGGTGAAGGCGATGCTCGCCGTGAAGCGCGCGCTCGACCCGAACGGCATCTGCAATCCCGGGAAGATGTTCGACGTCGTGACGCTCTGGAAATTCCCGAAGGTCGCGGTGTCGTTCCCGTGGGATCACAAGTGAGGAGCGCGCCGCGGGGCGGCGCCCCGCGGCGCGAAGTGACAAGTATCAAGTGGCAAGTAGCAAGGGTCGCCGCGAGCGGCGAAATCCCCAACGCCAAAGGTCCAAACGCCAAATGGGCATGAGGGGGAGGGCCCGCGGCCTCGCGGGCCGATCCGATCTGGAGGGCGCGGCTACCGCCGCGCCGCGAACGTGATGACACGTGCCATCGACCCACGGCGCGGCAGTAGCCGCGCCCTCCAGGCCAGTCGTAAGAGACACACCCGCGTCGTAGGTTGCGCGCTTGCGCGCAACTTCACCGACGCGCCCAAATCACGATCGCTTCGCGTGGCGCGCAAGCGCGCCACCTACACTCGCTGCGCGATTCAACTCCCGCTCGCCGCTTTGGCGTTTGGACCTTTGGCGTTTGGAACTTTCGGCGCCGCAGCGCGCCGCCGCCGTCCCTTGCTACTTGTTCCTTGATCCTTGTTACTTCCCGCGCTTCAGCGCGGGCGCCCGGGCCAAGCCGGCCCCTTGCCGCTCCACGTCTGCTTCTCCACGGGAAGGTGCGCAATCTCGTTGAACTGCTGCACGCGCACGGTCCCGTCGGCGCGGATCTGGATCATCGTCAGCGAGCAGTTGGCGATCTCCATCCGCGTCCATTGCTTGGTGTCGACACCGAGCGCACGGCAGACGAACCAGCGGATGACGTTGCCGTGGCAGACGAGGAGCTCGTGTGTGTCGCCGCTGGCGTTAGGCGACGTGAAATGCTCCCAAGCTGCCGCGAGCTGCGCCTCGGCGGGGGCGTCGATCTGCTCCGGTCGCAGGCCGGCGCCGGGCGGGGTCGTTTCGTTGAGGCGGGCGTCGCGTTTGCATTCGAGGCCGAGGGCGGCGGCGATGAGGTCGCCGGTCTCACGGGCGCGGGTGAATTCGCTGCTGATCACGCGCGTGAACTTGACCGGATAATTGGCCAGCCGCGCACCGGTGAGCTGGGCCTGTTCGCGGCCGAGGGCGTTGAGGGCGTTGGCCGTGCGGTCGTCGGCACCGGCGACGTAGTCGTAGAACCCGTGGCGCACGAGGTAGAGCGTGCGGACGGCGGAGGCCTCCGACGCGAACGCGGCCGGCAGCGACACGAGGAAGGCGAGACCGAGCCAGAACCAGCGGGGCAGGGGAGAAAGCATGGGCGCGAGGTTGGACGAAGGACGCGTCGCGCCAAGGAACAAGTATCAAGGATCAAGTAACAAGGGCCGCCGCGAGGGGCGGAAAATCCCAAACGCCAAAGGTCCAAACGCCAAAGGGGCGAGCCGGCGTTTTTGAATCGCTCGGCAAATGTCGGTGGCGCGCTTGCGCGCCACGACGAAAAGGCCCGGGTCCCCCGTCGTAGCAGCCGACGTAAGTCGGCTGTCTCTGTCGCCCGCGATCTAACTCATCGTCCCCGCGGCACATCAGATTCGCGGCGGGGCGGGAGACCCCGCCCGACAATTCCCCCAACATTAAACGCGGAGGTCGCGGAGGACGCGGAGAAGGCGGAGGAGACTGGGATTGCCTCCGCGCTCTCCGCGACCTCTGCGTTTCAATGCCTTGGTCCGGGCCTGTCTCCTCCTGTTGGGGCGCAGAGTCCTGCTGCCCCCATCTTCCGATTGCGGCCTCACGTGCGCGGGCTTCTGCCGGACTGGGGAAGCCGCGACCGCGCTTCAGGCCGGCTGAAGCCGGCCCTACCTCCGCACCCGTCCCTTCAACTTCAACTTCCTGCTGCAACGGGCGGGCTGCACCCGCCCGCGCCCGCCTTGCCGCCGCCCTTGCCCTTGGCCAGCGAAAAACCGCCCTTGCGAACAACTTTTCAGAGCGGAAAACCATGTTTTTTCCGTTGCCCCGCCCTTCCGCGCGGCCTCACTTTTTCGCTTTCCTGCTCAATGCATCTCCGCGCGCTCAAGCTTCACGGGTTCAAAAGTTTCGCCGACCACACCACCCTGAATTTCCAACCGGGCGTCACGGCCATCGTCGGCCCCAACGGCTGCGGCAAATCCAACATCGCCGACGCCATCCGCTGGGTGCTCGGTGAGCAGAGTGCCAAGGCCCTCCGCGGCGGCAAGATGCAGGACGTCATCTTCGAGGGCGCCGACACGCGCAAACCCTCCCAGATCTGCGAAGTCGCCCTCCACCTCACCGAGTGCGAAAAGGCGCTCGGCAGCGAATTCCACGAGATCGAGATCATGCGCCGCGTCCACCGCGACGGGCAGAGCGAGTATTTCTTCAACGGCGCGCCCTGCCGCCTGAAGGACATCCACAAGCTTTTCATGGATACCGGCATTGGCCGGACCAGCTACTCGATCATGGCGCAGGGCCAGATCGACCAGATCCTGTCGTCGAAGCCCGAGGAGCGCCGCGTCGTGTTCGAGGAGGCTGCCGGCATCACGAAATACAAGGCGCAGCGCCGCGAGGCGATGAACAAGCTCGCGCTCACCGAGCAGAACCTCGCCCGCGTTTCCGACGTCATCGCCGAGGTCGCCCGCCAGATCGGCTCGCTCCGCCGCCAGGCCGCCAAGGCCATGCGTTACAAGCGCCTCAGCTTCCGCCTCCGCCACCTCGCACTCGCCCACGGCAATTATCAGTGGCGCCAGCTCTCCACCTCGCTCGCCGACCTCGACGGCCGCGTCGCCGGCCTCCGCGCCGAGGCCGACACCCGCCGCGCCACGCTCGACGGCAAGACCCGCGCGCTCGACGAACAAAAGGCCGCCCGCTCCGCGCTCATGCAGCGTGTGCAGGATGCGCAGCAGGCTGTCTTCGACCTGCGCTCGCAGAAGGAACAGGCCGAGAACGGCGCGAACATGGCCCAAGTCCGCCGCCAGGGCCTCGCCGACCGCCTCGGCGCCGGCCAGGAAGACCTCGCCGAACTCGAGATGCAGCTGCGCGAACTTTCCTCGCAGGTCGACACCGGCGCGCAGGACAAGCAGATGCAGCTCTCGCTCCTCGGCAGCTCCGACGCCGTCTTCCAGGAGCGCAACCGCGAACTCGCCGTCCTCGAGGGCGAGCTGACCAAGGTCGAGCAGCAGCTCAACCAGGACAAATTCCACCTCCTCCAACTCGAGAGCGCCGTCGCGCGCCACCTCACCGAGAGTTCGTCCACCGAGGTCGACGCCCGCACGAGCCAGAACAAATACGACCAGGTCGCCGCCGACCTCGAGGAAGTCCGCGCCGCCGTCGAGTCCGCCGCGCAGGCCCTCGCCGAGGCGCGCTCGCGCGTCGAGGAGGCCCGCGCCGAACAGAGCCGCCAGAACAACGAGGCGCAGGCCGCCCACGTCGCGTTGCAGGAGGCGACGAAGAATTTCCGCGAAGGCCAGCGCCGCCTGCAGGAGATCGACCGCAACCTCGCGCAGAAGACCGCCCGCCTGAAGCTGCTCCAGCAGCTCCACGAAAAATGGGAAGGCTTCGGCGAAGGCGCCAAGGCCGTCCTCCAAGGGCGCTTTGCCGCGCTCCTCGGCGAGCAGAAGGTCGTCCCCATCACGCAGGGCCTCGAGGTGAAGGCCGAGTTCGCCAAGGCCGTCGAGGCCCTCCTCGGCGCCTCCGTCGAAGCCATCACCGTCGCCGACCTCGGCACCGCGCAGAAGATCCTCGCCCAGCTCGAAGCCGACAAGATCGGCTCCGTCTGCCTCAGCCTGCCCGTGCCCGGTCCCGCTGCTGTCGCCGCCGGTGATTTGCCGGCGTTCCTGCGGCCGGCCACCGACGCGCTCACGCACCTCGACACCAATCACCCGGCCGCGTCGCTGCTCTCCGCCTGCTACCTCGCCGACGACCTCGGCGCGTTCCTCGATTTCTGGCACGCGAATCCCGGCTTCGGCTTCCTCCTCGTTGCGACGCCCAAGGGCGACCTCGTCGACCGCCGCGGCCTCGTCTACGGCGGCCACCACAAGAAGCCCGCCAACTCGATCGTCCAGCGCGAGGTCGACCTCCGCGAGACCGGCAAGGCCGTCATCGCCGAGCAGGCCGCCCACGACGAGCAGCGCGCCGCCATCGAGAAACTCAACGCCGCCCTCGTCGAGGCCGAGCAGGCCCTCGAACAGAAGCGCAAGGACGTCCTCGCCGCCTCGCAGCACGCCGCCGCCCTCCACACCGAGGAGAAGAATGCGCAGCGTTCCCACGACGACGCCGCGAACCGCCTCCAGCGGATGCAGAACGAGCTGGCCAACCTCAAGCGCGACCACGACGAAGCTGTCGCCCGCCACGCCAAGGCCCAGGCCCAGCTCGCCGAGGCCGCCGGCGCCGTCGAGGCGCAGAAGCAGAAGATCGCCGAGACCGAGTCCTCCATCTCCTCCCGCCGCACCGAGCGCGACCTGAAGAAGGAATCCCTCGCCCAAGCCCGCCTCGAACTCGCCGAGCGCCGCCAGAAGGTCGAGGTCCTCGACCGCGGCCTCAACGAGATGGAGAAACGCCGCGTCCAGCTCGCCGACCTCCACGACCAGCGCCAGATCGAGATCGAGACCTGGACCGAGCAGATCGCCACACTCGAGCGCGAGGCCGCCGACCAGCGCCGCAACGCCGAGGAGATCGCGACCACCCTCGGCATTGCCCAGCAGAACGTCGAATCCGTCCGCCGCGACCTCTCCGAGATCGAGCAGCAGATCAACGCCGTCGAGGCCGGCCTCAGTTCCATCCGCACCGAGGCCGAGACCGCGATGTCCGAACTCTCGCGCACCGAGGTCAAGGTCGCCGAGACCCGCGCCCGCCTCCAGTTCCTCACCGAGGAGATCACGCACGAATTCCAGGCCGACCTCGCCGCGCTCGATTGGAGGCACCTCCTCTGGCACGCCGACGACGAGCCCGAAGGCATGAAGGACCTCGACCTCGACGAAGAGGACGAGGGCAGCGGTCAGCCGTCAGCGGTCAGCAGTCAGCCCGTGGCTCTGGCCGCATCAGCTGAGGCGAGCACCGATTCTGGCGTTCAGCCTTCCGCGTTCAGCGTTCCGCCCGGCGCCGAAGCGCCCAAGCCCACCCGCCGGAAGAAGAAAAAGGAGAACAAGGGCGACCCGACCGAGGCCGACCTCGCCGCGCTCGACAACACCGACTGGGCCGCGATCAAGGCCGAGGTCGACGCCCTCCGCCAGCGCCTCGGCGCGATGGGAGCGGTCAACCTCGTCGCCATCGAGGAATACTCCGAGCTCAAGCAGCGCTTCGAGTTCCTCAAGACGCAGGTCGACGACCTCACCAACGCCAAGGCCGCGCTCCTCAAGGCGATCGACGACATCAACCACACGTCGCTTGAGCAGTTCAAGGTCACCTTCGAGCAGATCCGGAAGAACTTCGCCTACACCTTCAACATCCTCTTCGGCGGCGGCCGGGCCGAGATCGAGCTCGTCACCGCCGAGGACCCGCTCGAGTCCGGCATCGAGATCGTCGCGCAGCCCCCGGGCACGAAGCTGAAGGGCATCACGCTCCTCTCCGGCGGCCAGAAGACGCTCACCGCCGTGGCGCTGCTCTTCGCGCTCTACATGGTGAAGCCGTCGCCGTTCTGCTTGCTCGACGAACTCGACGCCCCGCTCGACGAGTCGAACATCCATCGCTTCACGAACCTGCTGAAGCAGTTCGTCAGCAACTCGCAGTTCATCATCATCACGCACAACAAGAGCACGATCGCCGCCGCCGACGCGATCTACGGCGTGACGATGCAGGAACGCGGCGTGTCGCGGACGCTCTCGATGAAGTTCGACAAGGCCACCGGCGAAGCCGAGGCCGTCCCGACGACCGTCGCCGACTCCGTCCGCAACGCGAAGCCGCAAGCGCCCGTCGGCGCTTGATGGCGCCGCCGGGCGAAGGAACAAGGAGCAAGGAACAAGTATCAAGTCTTCAGAGCCCGCGTGCGCGCGGGCTTTTTTCATGCGCGCATCGCCGCACGCAAAAATTGTAGGGCGGGGTCTCCCGACCCCGCCGACGTTCGAGCGCGGCATCCTGTTCGCGGCGGGGTCAGGAGACCCCGCCCTACAATCTGCCAATCGATCAAGCCCAGCACCCCGTAGGTTGCGCGCTTGCGCGCAACTCGACCGGGTTATCCCCCGCGCATCACTTCGCGCTCCAGCGCTCGAACTCGCGCAGCAATTCCGGCCACATCACCGATTCCGGGCTCACGAGGTCGAAATGCCCCGCGCCCGGCCACACGCGGTGGCGGATCCGCGGGTCGCGTGACGCATAGCGGTCGCCGTAGCTCGCCGGCACGATCGGGTCGGCGGCGCCGCTCCAGAGGGAAATCTTTGCCCCCGCTGGCACCGGTTGCTGCTGCGGGTCGGCCTCGGCGACTTGCGCCTCCGTCACCAGCGCGCGGGCTCCCTCGGCGCAACTGCTCTTCTCCAAGCGATACGCCGCGAGATCCGTGATCGCCGCCAAGCCCACGACCCCGCGCACGCGCTCCTCCCGGCCGGCGAGCAGCAACGCGAGATGTCCGCCCGCGGAGTGGCCGACCGCGACCACGCGCTGCGGGTCGACACGCCACTTCTTCACGCCCGCGAGCACGGCCGTCGCCGCGGCCTGCACGTCGTCCATGCTGCCCGGCCAGCCGCCGCCGGCGTCGCCGAGCCGGCGATACTCGACGTTGGCCACGACCCAGCCGCGTTGCCGCAACGCCTCGGCGAGGTGCGAGAAATAGTGGCGGTCGAACCGGTTCAGCCAGCAGCCGCCGTGCAGCAGGATCGCCAGCGGACGCCGTAGCTCGGGTTTCGCGGGCAGATAGACGTCGACGACCTGTTCCGGCGCCGCGCCGTAGGAAAACGTGAAATCCGGCCCCGGCGGACGCGGCAGCGCCTGCACCTGCGCCCAAGTCACCGGCTGCGTCACCGGCGTCGGCGCGAACGCCTCCGGCGGAGCCGGCCGATGACCGCAACCGCCGAGCACGAACCCCAACGCAGCGAACGCGACCGGGCCGACGAGACGTTTCATGCGTCCGACGCTGCGCACCGTAGAGGACGATGCAACCTCCCGGTTGCGAGCCTTTCGTAGCAGCCGACATAAGTCGGCTGAGTCGACCAATCCTCCCAAGCATTAAACACGAAGGACTGTAGGTTGCGCGCGAGCGCGCAACTTGGTCGTCCCTTCGTCCGCGCGTGGAGCGATCTTAATCTTACTCGTAATCCTAATCTTAATCCTAATCTCTCCTTCGATCGCTGGGCGCGCTGCCGATGCGGGCGAAGTGGCTGACTGAGATTACGAGTAGGATTAGGATTACGATTTTGCGGATGCACGCGGCAACCTGTTCGCGGCGGGGTCGGGAGTGTATGGACTCGGGTCAAGGGTAACAGGTGTGCCGGGTTAAGGGTGACACTTTG
>VFQU01000069.1_pt1 | contig 155969 bp, 146 predicted proteins | sample 3512311 | NCBI WGS metagenome assembly VFQU01 (sample SAMN10412377, study PRJNA504923) | tailings metagenome | isolation source: Relicate 3 Philex TSF3 active mining site | place: Philippines: Tuba, Benguet | collected 2017-08-29
GCTATCTTGAATTTTGAGCTGGCTCTTCACTCTCCCAGGTTTATGCAAGAGGTCTAATGACTATCGCAACAATCTTCAATGCTATCCCGAATGGCAGAGGTATTTTCGCCAGCATCAGCCACCCATGCTGATTGTGTGGGGCAAAAATGATCCCTTTTTTAGTGTTGAAGGCGCACAGGCGTTTCAACGAGACTTACCTAATGCTGAATTGCATTTACTCGACACTGGACACTTTGCGCTGGAGGAGGAGCGGGAGGCGATCGCCCACTACATCGCTCGCTTTGTTCCGGCTAACATTACTACCTGAGGCTATGCCGCACCTGAACATTTATCTTGCAAACCTCGACTCAGAGTAGATAAGGTGCTGGCAATCATCGCAGTCCAAAACTTTGAAGCTACACCCTGTAAAAGGAGAGACCAATGGCAGCTTACTTTATTGTTTATCAGAATGTGACCGACCCGAAGCGATATCAGGAATACTTTACTGCTGTAGCACCCTTGATTCATCAGCATGGTGGGCAACTTCTAGCTCAAGGTATGCCAGAGGTGATGGAGGGAACAATGCCCTGGACACGAGCGGTTTTACTGGAGTGGCGATCGCAGCAAGATTTCCTCAACTTTTGGCATTCAAAGGAATATGCTGAAATCAAAAAACTAAGAGAAGGGGCAACCGAATGGCAAGCAGCGATCGTCTCAGGTATCAAGCAGAATTCGTAATGAATTCTTCACATTCTAAATCTCAATGCCAACAAACAAACTTCCACTGACTCCCTCAAAGTTATGTTGAACAGCCTAACTAGTGCATCTACAGCAAAACGCCAGATATTTCATCGTATGGTCTGCTTATCATTCATTTTGCTTGAAAGTCCCTTTGATTTTCAATTTATTTAATATTTTGCTGAATATTCATTTATTTAAATTGCTTGTCCTTCTTGAAGGGTTATAACTTTTCGCTACCAAAACCCAAGAAATTCCCGGCGACGGTCAGCTTCCCTGCCCTTAAATCACTGGAATTTGAGATGCCGTTTTTGGGGTAACTCAACAACCCCGCCTGTGAGCTGAGTGATCAGACAGTCCCCGCTTGACAGGTTTTGGTGACTTTCACTATAATTAAGCCAGTTCTCGGAGAGAGAACCTCATTTATCCAGGGAGTCTGGTGTGAAAACAGAATATCAGTTCGGCATTTATATTGGCCGCTTTCAACCGTTTCATCTAGGGCATCTCCAAACCGTTAAGCAAGCCCTCGACAAAGTTAATCAACTTATTTTAATCATTGGTAGTCATCGGGTCGCTCCGGATCCTCACAATCCTTGGACAACCTCGGAACGGATTAAGATGATCCAGGCCTGTTTGAGCCCAGAGCAAGTTAAACGGGTGCATTTTTTGCCCGTCCGAGATTGGCTGTATAGCGATAACTTGTGGTTGGCCGCTGTCCAACAGCAGGTGCTAGAAATCACTCAGGGGAATCCATCTATCGTGGTGTTTGGCCATCACAAAGATGCCACCTCCTACTACCTGGAACTGTTTCCCCAATGGGATTATCACGAAACAGGCTCCTATGAGGACATTCATTCCACGGACATTCGCCAGGCCTACTTCTCAAATAATCCTGGGGTCTATCGCACCAAGATTCCAGCAGGTGTGGCTGAGTTTTTAGCCCATTTCCAAACTACCCCCCGCTATCAGGAACTCTGTCAGGAATCCCAATTTTTATACGCCTATCAGCAGGCCTGGGCTGTGGCTCCCTATCCGCCAATTTTTGTCACCGTGGATGCCGTTGTCGTACAGTCGGGTCATGTCTTGGTCGTGCGGCGAAAAGCCAGGCCAGGCCTGGGACTCATTGCCTTACCGGGGGGCTTTGTCCAACCCGATGAACCTTTGCTGGATGCCATGTTGCGGGAACTTCGGGAAGAAACTCGCCTGAAAGTGCCCTTGCCCGTATTGCGGGGGTCGATTGTTGAGAGCCATGTCTTTGATAATCCTGGCCGGTCATTGCGGGGACGAACGATTACCCATGCCTACTTTATTCAGTTAAAAGGTGGGGAATTACCACCCGTGAAAGGGGGCGATGATGCCGACCGGGCCTGGTGGATGGCGTTGGCGGATATCTATGCCCAAGAAGACCGCTTTTATGAAGATCACTTCCAAATCATTCAGCACTTTGTCAGCAAAATTTAGGGTATCTTTTCTACCTGATTTTTGCCTTTGCTTTAACTGACCGTTTCACCGATTCTCACCGGCTGGGATTTGACCGTTTTGTCTGAATCATATCCAGCTAACCAAATTCATTACTCACCTATTCAACCCACCCATTTCAGAGACTCCAGGGAGCACCTGTTATGACCAGCAATTTTATTCTCGATGTGGATTCCTATAAAGTCAGCCATTGGTTGCAATATCCCCCCGAAACTACAGGACTCTATGCCTACATTGAAAGCCGGGGTGGACGGTATCCAGAAACGGTATTTTTTGGCTTGCAATACATCCTCAAACGTTATCTAACTCAACGAATTGAACCGTGGATGGTGACGGAAGCGGCGGAATTGTTTGTGGCCCACGGATTGCCCTTTAATGTCGCGGGTTGGCACTATATTGCCGAAGATTTGCAGGGGAAATTACCCATTCGGATTAAAGCCGTGACCGAGGGCCTAGTAGTGCCGGTCCAGAATGTCTTGATGACGGTGGAATCGACGGATTCGCAAGTGTTCTGGTTGGTGTCCTGGTTAGAAACCATGTTGATGCGGGTTTGGTATCCGATCACCGTGGCCACCCAAAGCTGGCAATTAAAACGGATTATTTATCAATCCCTGGAGCGGACGGCGGATGATCCTGAGGCTGAAATTGCCTTCAAGCTCCATGATTTTGGGGCGCGGGGAGTCTCCAGTGTTGAGTCGGCCGGGATTGGGGGCCTGGCCCATTTGGTGAATTTCCAAGGAACGGATACCGTCCAGGCCTTGGTTTTAGGGCGGCAGTATTATCAGGCCCCAATGGCTGGGTTTTCGATTCCGGCAGCAGAGCATTCCACGATCACGGCCTGGGGGCAAGCCCAAGAAGTCGAGGCCTATCGCAATATATTGAGCCAATTTGCCCGGCCGGGGTCGGTGGTGGCGGTGGTTTCCGATTCCTACGATCTCTGGCATGCCATTGATCACCTCTGGGGCGATGTTTTGCGGCAACAGGTCATTGATTCCGGGGCAACGGTGGTGATTCGGCCCGATTCCGGAAACCCTGTGGAAGTTGTTGCTAAAGCCTTGCAAAAACTAGAGGCTCATTTTGGCAGCATCATTAATTCCCAGGGCTATCGGGTCTTAAATTCAGTCCGGCTGATTCAAGGAGATGGGGTGAACGCGGAGACAATTAAGGAGATTTTGGCGAAGACTGAGGCGTTGGGCTACAGCACCACCAATTTAGCCTTTGGTATGGGCGGGGCTTTGTTGCAGCAACTGAATCGGGATACCCAGAAATTTGCGATGAAGTGCAGTGAAGTCACCATTGCTAACCAGGCCTGGCCGATCCAGAAAAAACCCGCTACTGATCCGGGTAAAACCAGCAAACAAGGGCGTTTGGCCCTAATCAAAACCCCCACGGGCTACCAAACTACTGGCCCCAACCCCGATGATCTCCTAGAACTCGTCTATGAAAATGGGGAGCTATTGCGGGATGAGTCATTGGCGGTGATTCGGAGCCGGGCCTGGCCCATTTAGCGGCATCAACCCAATTCAAAACCGCTTGTGAGAGTTGTGCAGAAATTTGAGGGGTTCCTTCTCTGGCTCAACTGAGAAATATCCCACCCAGTACTAAGCTCAAGAGCAGTCCAGCAATCAACAGGCTTTTAAATAACTTTGGTATTAGTTTATCCCTTGTGATCAGCTATAGAGCCTAATTTAATCTCTTCGGGTAAATTCCCCGCCACCATAATCCTTCGGGAATAAAAGAAAGGGGTATAATCATAAAAATGCGCGAGTATATAAGCGTTTTTCTGCATCACCTTAGACTTCTCCACGATAGAATTAAATTATAATTTAATTGTATGAATTAATAGTATTTAGCAAAAAAAGAGCAAATTAAAATAAGTCATGACATCTACAAACTGATTTGTGAGAGGCCAAAAGATTGTAAATGCTTGATGGGTGTAAACTTTGAACAACTAGAATATGGCATTCTGTTTTGATTTGTCAGAATGCTTGATTATCACTAGCTTATGCCAGGAATAGCCTTGCCCTTGGAGTAGAGTGACATAAAAATTCTTGCACCATAGATAATCACTCACTCGATCTCACAAATCATTGCTGTTTGCTATATTATGGTTTATAAACATTTGGCGGCAATAAACTAGCAATAGGGACTGAAACGCACTGTAAAGTCATTGTTTTTGAGTATGGCTGAAATCAACGTCCCATAAAGATTACAGGTTATTGGAGATGTCTTTTGTAAGGTTTTCCATGCCGAACAACTTTTGTTGATGTGCAATCGGCACAGTTAATCATGGAGTTTGTTTATACCTGGAAATATTTTGAGTATAGTTAAATACTGCTTAATTGGCACTACCTTAATAAGATAGTTTACTTTTTTTGAAGTAGATTTTGACAACTATCGAAAAAAAATTTCTCACTCTAAAATAAGATGATTTAGTTCCAGGCCTGGCCTGGTTTCGCGCATAAAGTGAGTCTTAATCTATGAAGTCCCTCAAGAAATTGGGTTTATTTTCTGTTCTGACATTGTGTAGTCTCCTCTTAACTTGGTTGAGCGTGACTGGGCTACCGACAAAAGTCCTCTCTCAAACTCCACCCCCTGCCCCAACCGAGACCGTTACCCCCACCCCAACGGAACCCGCTAATCCTGACCATATTGAGGTTAATGTTTCATTTCTGGGCTTTGACCCCATTCGCGGTGAACTCGATGCCCGCTTTTCCCTGATTCCGCAGGGTAAATATGTTGATCCTACCTCAACATTTTTGACTGAGAATCTACGCCTTATTGAAACTTTTGCCACTACGAATCAAGAATTTGATCTGCTTAAAAATCGGCCAATTCCCAGTCCAGTCATAAAATATGTCACCTACGAAGGCGATGCTAACGACTACCCCTTTGACCATTATTCTGGAGCCATGTCTTTTTATATTGAATCCCGCGCTAAAGCCACTGAAGGTGAATATGTTCCCTTTACCTACTCAATTGAATCCACCTTGCCGGGCTTTGATATCGAAACCATTGTTGACGAGCAATATACGACTGATGACTATGTAGCTATGGATATTAAAATCAGCCGCTCTCAGTCTGTAGTTTTCTTTTCAACCTTAGTGATGATTATCATGTGGTTGTTGGCCATCATTACGGCTTTAATGGCACTGCGCATTCTATTTTCTGATCGCTTTCCAGAAATTGGCCTACTCGGCTTCTTAGGTGCCTTATTATTTGCTTTTCCCGCAATTCGGAATGCTCAGCCCAGTGTTCCCCCAGTTGGGACTCTTGGTGACTTTCTCTCATTTTTTTGGACTGAATTAATCGTGGTTGTCAGTTTGATTATTGTCGGGGCCTGTTGGTTAAAACGCTATCCAGTGAAAACTAAAGTTTAGTGCTGTGTTGTCAATGGTGTTCCCTGTGGTGGCTGGATTGGTTCTATTGCAGCCAATAATCCAATCAATCTTATAAACTGTCAGATATTTCTAAAGACCCGGTTTAAATGACGCGACTGTGCTTTTAGCCAAGCCATTGTCTAGGATTGAACCATCACACCTCACACTTTTTCTGGGAAACTTTGTGGCAAGCCATCCCCTCCTCCAACTTCTCAAACATACACAACAGCACCGCACCGAAATTTGGCAAGCCTCCCTCTGCTCCGTCCTCAATAAAGTCTTTGACCTCGCCCCGCCGCTGCTGATTGGGATGGCCGTGGATGTGGTGGTGGCAAAGCAGGATTCAATCCTGGCCCGTTGGGGGGTGGTGAATGTAACCCAGCAGTTGGTGCTGCTCTCGGTCTTATCTTTCATCATCTGGAGTCTGGAATCCCTATTTGAATATCTCTACGACCGGCTCTGGCGCAATTTGGCTCAAACAGTCCAACACGAACTTCGCTTGGAAGCCTATGCCCATTTGCAAGAACTGGAGATGGCCTTTTTTGAGGAACGCAGCAGTGGCAACCTAATGGCGATTTTGAATGATGACATTAACCAACTCGAACGGTTTTTAGATCGCGGGGCCAATGAAATTCTCCAGGTGATCACGACGGTTTTGGTGATTGGGGCGGTCTTTTTTGCCTTAGCTCCCGGTGTGGCCTGGTTTTCAATGATTCCGATGCCGTTTATTTTCTGGGGATCAGTTGCCTTTCAAAAGAAATTAGCCCCGCGTTATGCCGATGTCCGCGAAAAGGCTGGCCTGATCAATGAGCGGCTCACAAACAATTTGGGCGGGATGCTGACCATTAAAAGCTTTACCTCGGAACTGTACGAGTTAGATCGGCTCGGCCTGGACAGTGAAGCTTACCGCCAAAGTAATCACCGCGCCATTGCCCTGAGTGCGGCCTATGTTCCCTTAATTCGCTTTATTATCTTGTTCGGCTTTACGGCCACGCTCCTGTTTGGCGGAATTGCGGCAACTCAAGGAACGCTCGATGTCGGGGCCTACAGTGTCATGGTTTTTTTAACGCAGCGGTTGCTCTGGCCCCTGACGCGATTGGGCGAAACCTTGGATCAATATCAGCGGGCCATGGCCTCAACTCAGCGCGTGATTAACCTCTTAGAAACACCGATTGCGATTCATCCAGGCCAGCGGATTTTACATCCGAGCCAAGTTAAAGGGGAATTGGAATTTAAAGGTGTGGATTTTAGTTACCCCAATCGGCCTGGCATCCTCAAAAACATCAACCTCAAAATTTTAGCGGGGCAAACCATCGGTGTCGTTGGGGCCACAGGCTCCGGGAAAAGCACTCTCGTTAAACTGCTGCTGCGACTCTATGAAATTCATGGGGGACAAATTCTCCTGGATGGGATCGAAATCCATGAATATAACCTCCGCGATCTGCGCTCCAGCATTGGCCTGGTCAGTCAGGATGTGTTTTTGTTTCATGGCACTGTCGCTGAAAATATTGCCTATGGTTCCTTCGATGCCACCCCCACAGAAATTATCCAGGCCGCGAAAATTGCCGAAGCCCACGAATTTATTGAGCAACTGCCTCAAGGCTATGAAACTGTGGTCGGGGAACGGGGACAAAAACTCTCTGGCGGCCAACGTCAACGTCTCGCCATTGCCCGAGCCATTTTGAAAGACCCACCAATTTTAGTCTTGGATGAAGCAACCTCAGCCGTGGATAACGAAACTGAAGCAGCAATTCAACGCTCTCTAGCCCAAATTACCCAGAACCGAACCACAATTGCCATTGCCCATCGCCTGTCAACAATTCGCCAGGCCCACTGTATTTATGTCATGGAGCAGGGAGAAATCGTCGAGTTTGGCAGCCACGGGGAATTGCTCGAGCAAAATGGCATTTACGCCCATCTTTGGCGGGTACAAACTGGCACAATGATAGGGAGCACGGGATATTAGGTTGATTTGTAGTTACTGGGTCTTAATCAGTGGGGACAGTTTTAATTACTGGCGGAGCTGGGTTTATTGGCAGTAACTTTCTTTTTTTAAGCAACTTCTCCCAGGCCAAACTAATTATTAACCTCGACAAACTCACCTATGCGAGTCATCCCCACACCTGCCAGGCCTTGAGTAAATTAGCAAATTATCAATTGATCCGGGGTGATATTGGGGATCGCGCTCTGGTCAAACAAATATTAGCAGACCATCAACCCAATGCCGTCATCAATTTTGCTGCTGAAAGTCATGTGGATCGCTCCATTGCCAATCCCAACGATTTTATTCAAACCAATGTAGTTGGTACAGCCAATTTATTAGAAGAAACACGCCTCTATTGGCAAAGTCTTAGTGAACTAGAACAAGAAAGATTTCGCTTTATTCATATATCTACCGATGAAGTTTATGGTAGTTTAGGCCCGGCTGATCCGGCTTTTACGGAAACCACACCCTATGCACCCAATAGCCCCTACGCTGCCGCCAAAGCGGGTTCGGATCATCTCGTTCGCGCCTATTTTCATACCTATGGCTTACCCACAATGACGACCAATTGCTCCAACAACTATGGCCCCTATCAGTTTCCGGAAAAATTAATCCCATTGATGATTTCCCAGGCCCTGAGTCAGCAACCCTTACCGATATATGGGGATGGCAAAAACATTCGGGATTGGCTTTATGTGGGAGATCATTGTCGAGCGATTGAGGCTGTTTTAGAACAGGGAACAGTGGGTGAAACCTATAATATTGGCGGTAATAGTCAAAAAACTAACCTTGAGGTTGTGCATGAACTTTGTCGGTTATTGAATGAACTAGTGCCGATTCCTGGGTTTGAGTATCAGTCGTTAATGAGGTTTGTCAAAGATCGCCCCGGCCATGATCGGCGGTATGCCATTAATTTTGAAAAAATCAAACGAGAACTCGGCTGGTACCCCCAGGAAACCTTTAGCTCCGGGTTAAGACAAACAGTGCAATGGTATTTAAATAACCAGGCCTGGGTGAATGCGGTGAAAACACCAGAATATCAACACTGGTTGGCAGCCCAATACGGAATCCAGACATGAAAGGGATTATTTTAGCGGGTGGTTCTGGAACGAGATTGTATCCATTAACCCAAGTTATCAGTAAGCAATTAATCCCGATCTATGACAAACCCATGATTTACTATCCTCTCTCAGTTCTGATGCTAGCGGGGATTCGAGAGATCCTAGTGATTTCCACTCCCGAGCATTTACATTTATTTCAAGCACTATTAGGAACGGGTGAACAGTGGGGCTTAAGATTTGACTATGCTATTCAGCCAGAACCCAAGGGATTAGCCCAGGCCTTCTTAATTGCTGAATCGTTTATTGGTCATGATACGGTTTGTTTAATTCTCGGAGATAACCTCTTTTATGGTCAGGGCTTATCGGAGATCTTAAAGCAAGCAACTCAATTACAATCAGGAGCTTTGATTTTTGGTTATAAAGTGGCGCAACCGGAACAGTATGGTGTGCTTGAGTTTAATTCAGAGAGCAACGTCATTGGCATTGAAGAAAAACCAACCCAGCCTAAATCTCCCTATGCCGTGCCGGGAATTTATTTTTATGATGCTCAAGTATCGCAGTTAGCGGCACAATTAAAACCCTCCCATCGAAATGAACTGGAAATTACTGAGCTAAACCAGTTGTATCTGGCCAAAAAACAATTGAAAGTTCAACTCTTGGGACGGGGATTTGCTTGGCTTGATACCGGAACCCATGAATCATTGCAGCAGGCCGGCAGTTTTATTCGTACTCTAGAAACTCGGCAGGGTGTAAAAATTGCCTGTCCCGAAGAGATTGCCTTTGACCAAGGATATATTGATGCCAAGCAGCTTTATGCCCTGGCCCAGAACCTTGATCAAAGTAGTTATGGTGCCTATCTCATGCAGATCTGGGAAGAGTCAAAAATCTCAATATCTGGAAATATTAGAACATGAAAATAATATCCACATCTTTTCCGGGTGTCTTACTCATTGAACCTCAGGTTTTTGGTGATCAACGTGGATTTTTCTTAGAAACCTTTAATCAACGTAGTTTTACTCAACTGACACAATTAACCCCCACCTTTGTCCAAGATAATCACTCCCGTTCCCAGCAATTTGTTTTGCGAGGACTACATTATCAACTCCAGCATCCCCAAGGGAAATTGTTGAGAGTCGTGGTTGGAGAAATTTTTGATGTCATCGTTGATTTACGTCAGTCATCAGTAACTTTTGGGCAATGGCTTGGCGTTAATTTGAGTGCAACTAATTTTAAACAACTATGGATTCCACCGGGTTTTGCCCATGGGTTTCTCGTGCTTTCAGAGGTTGCGGAAGTTCTCTATAAAACAACTGATTACCACCACAAAGAAGATGAATATTGCCTGATCTGGAATGATCTAAAGGTTAATGTGGCCTGGCCAATTTTAGACGAAACCCAACTTATGATCTCCCCTAAAGACAAGGCTGGGAAAGCGTTTGAGGAAATTCCGTACTTTCCTTAATGATTAACCCTTAATGATTAACGTAAAACCTCACACACCAATTAAGTTAATGATTCTTGGGGGTAACGGTCAAGTTGGCCAGCAACTCCAGCAACAGGGACGACAACGCCAGTTATTAGGACTTTTTCCTATGGAAATCATTCCCGTTGCCCGCAAGACTACGGCTGTGACTCTGGATTTAAAACATCCGAAAAAAATTGTCGATCTTCTCAATTGGTATCAACCGGATATTGTTATCAATGCTGCTGCCTATACCGCCGTAGATCAAGCCGAATCTGAATTGGAATTAGCGATGAAAATTAATGCCATTGCCCCAAAAATCTTAGCAACAGAATTAGAAAAAACAAATGGACTTCTCATTCATTACTCAACAAATTATGTCTTTGACGGACAGCAAACAACCCCCTATATCGAAACTGATCTAGCCCACCCAATTAACCGCTATGGGCAGTCAAAGCTCGCCGGAGAACAGGCCATCCAAGCTGTCACCCCGAACCACCTCATTTTTCGCACCAGTTGGGTCTATGACTGCCGCAGTAAAAACTTTCTCTTGACGATGTTGAAACTCCTGCAGACCCGCCCCCAAGTCAGAGTTGTCTCAGATCAATTCGGCTCTCCCACCTCTGCCCGCCTGATTGCAGCCGTAACCTATCGTATCCTTGAGTCTCTCCTCACTGCACCCAAATCTCCGGCTGGCCTGGGGCTTTACCATTTGACGACGCAGGGGGTGACCAGTTGGTATGGATTTGCCACTAGAATTCGCAGTTACCTGGCCCAGATTCACCGCGGCCCCATTGCTGAACTCATCCCTGTTCCCACTGGCAGATACCCCACCTCAGCGCCACGGCCCCCCTTTGCCGGCTTAAATTGTCAAAAACTGATGCAGATGTTTGATTTAACCTTACCGGCCTGGGAGCTGGAGTTGGCCACGGTTCTGAAAGCTTTCAATGCCGATCCTGGCTCGCGTTAAAGATGCTATCTGTTAAAGCAAAACTAAATTATCCCGATGAATCACCGTTTCGGGCCCGACATACCCCACCAGGCCAGGAATCTCCTCTGAACGTCGGCCACAGATCCAGCTAATTTCAGTACTGTTGTAGTTGGCCAGGCCCCGGGCAATTTCATTCCCAGCTAAATCACAAATCTGTACCGCATCCTCAGCCTGAAATTCTCCCGACACTGCCCTGATCCCCGCCGCCAGCAAAGATCCACCTTGGGCTTGAATGGCCTGGACTGCTCCCGCATCAAGTAAAAGTTTTCCCTGGGGGATCAACGCTCGCGCAATCCACCGCTTGCGGGCATTCACCGGCTTGGCCTGGGGCATAAACTGGGTTCCCAGAGATTCCCCCATGAGAATTTTGCGAATATTCTCCGGTTTGCGCCCATCCGTAATCACAGTTCTAACCCCCGCCTCAGTCGCAATTTCCGCCGCCGATATTTTGGTTGTCATCCCACCCGTTCCCCAGGCCGAGCCTTGTCCGCCCACCTCCACCGCTAGGGTTGTTAATTCCGCCAAATCTTGGACAATCTCAATCGGCTGGGCTGTGGGGATGCGCCGCGGATCCGCAGAGTAAAGTCGATCCACATCGGTTAACAGAAACAGCCAGTCCGCCTCAATTAAACTCGCCACTAGGGCCGAAAGCGTATCATTATCGCCAAACTTCAGTTCTTCCACCGCCACCGTATCGTTCTCATTCACAATCGGGATCACCCCCAGGCCCAGGAGTTCTTGAAACGTATTAAAGGCATTGATGTATCCCTGGCGATGAATTAAGTCTTGACGGGTCAGCAATAGCTGGGCAATGGGTTGATGCAGGACAGAAAAAAAATCATCATAAAAGCGAATTAACCGGCCTTGCCCCACCGCCGCCACCGCTTGTTTCAGGGCCAAATGCTGCGGCCGAGTCGTTAGGCCCAAGCGAGATGCCCCAACCCCGACCGCCCCGGAAGAGACCAAGACAACTTCGGCCCCATCGGCCCGCAGATGCGACAAAACTTCAACCAACTGAGCCACTGTGGCCAAGGCCAAATGCCCGGAGTCGGGATTGGTTAGACTGGAGGTGCCAATTTTGACGACAATCTTAGTACCGTTCAACTCCATGGGGACGATCTCAGTCGGGGTGGGGCAGCAGGTGATCAAATCCTCTCAAAGTTTACGACCTGGCCTAAAACTTTACGCACTGTTACAAGAAAAAAGCTTTTAATTTCAAAACAAAATGCTGATCCCCAGACGAGAACCAGCACTTTGCCAAGATATTAAAAATGGATTTAAAGTTAAGGCCTTTATGGGCTGGCCTCATTTCAATGATCCTAATAGTGGCAAAGATTTTGGCAGGATTTGGTAGATTTCACAATTTCTTTATGTTTCTGATCCCTAACCATTTTTCTCGAATTGTTGCTAATTATGTCTGGTTTCTATGGCTTTATTACGTTTTCTCCAGGCCGGCTTTGGGCCGATAGGCTAAAGGTAGAGCAATCTCAGAATAATTAAGGCATCTATGGCCAATCCAGCGCATTTAGACCAATTAAAACAGGGATCCCAGGCCTGGAATCAGTGGCGCGAAGACAATCCCGAGATCAAACCCGACCTCGGCCAAGCGGAACTCACAGGCGCAGACTTGCGTAACTTTAACCTCAGTCAAGCCAACCTGGAATCAGCTCTGATGGCGGGGGCAGATTTACGAGGGGGCTACCTCGACGCGGCGTACCTCCACCATGCGAACCTCTACATGGCTGACCTGATCGAAGTGAACTTCAGCGGGGCCTGTTTATCCGGTGCAACCTTAGCCGGGAGTGATCTTTACCGAGCCGACTTATCCCTTGCGGATCTGCGGGATGCCAACCTAGTCGGGGCCTTAATTCGCCGGGCTAACCTGGCTGCGGCCACCTTGGAACACGCTAACCTGACTCGGGCGAATTTGCTCCAGGCCAATCTGATGCAAACCAACCTGCGCCACGCGATTTTGACTGAAACCGTGCTCGAGTCCGTCAGTTTAATTGATGCCAATCTCCAAGGAGCTATCTTGATCGAAGCCAGTTTAGTCAAAGCCAATGCCTGCCGCGCCAACTTTACCCAGGCCAATCTGAACCGGGCCGATACAGATCAAGCCATTTTTCGGGGTGCAATCATGCCCGATGGTTCCGTTCATGCCTGAAGCCGCTGATCCCCGCCACCAATTTTTCTTAACGCTGCAACAATCTCCCCTTGATTTAGTCGGTGCGGCTCTTTATATCGCGCAAGAAGAGTATCCCGATATGGTCGTTGCAGATTATGTCCAAGCCTTTGCCCAGATGGGAACGAGCCTGAAGAAACGGCTGCCGTCAGAACGCTATCCCCTGCGGTTCATTCGGACAATTAACGACTACCTCTACGGCGAACTGGGCTTTGTCGGCAATACCCACAATTACTACGACCCGGATAACAGTTTTTTGAATCGTGTCTTGGAACGGCGCACGGGGATTCCGATTACCCTGGCCCTGGTCTATTTGGAAGTGGCTCGGCAGGTGGGCTTTCCCCTGATCGGGATTGGCTTTCCCGGCCATTTTCTGATTCGACCAGACCTACCTGAGATTGAATTTTATGTGGATGCTTTTACTGGGGGTGAAATTCTTTTTCCCCAAGACTGCCAGGCCCGGCTGACAGAAATTTATCAGCAGGACGTTCCCTTGCGCCCAGAATTTTTCCAACCCGTAACGCCGGAGCAATTTTTAGTCCGGATGCTGCGGAACTTAAAGCAAATCTACGTGGAACAACAGGATATCCGGCGCTGTTTGGCGGCTGTGGAACGGATTTTATTGCTCAATCCCCAGGCCCCCGATGAACTCCGAGATCGCGGCATTTTGTACGTTCGCTTGGAACGCTGGTCAGAGGCCAAACGGGATTTGCTTGACTACCTAAATACCCGGCCCTCGCTCCAACACCAGGCCTGGGTACAAAACATTTTGCGGCAAATTCCTTAAAACCATGACGAATAATGGCTTTGAGCGTCTCAGTTTTGGCAGAAATGACTGGATTAACTGGAGCGAGCCGGAGCGGGATTATTGCCAAGTGCCTGACTCATTGAGAATCAGCCGCCCATGTTCATAGACCTGAAGTTGCTGATCAATCACTTGATAGAGATAGTTGCCATTCCGAAACCGATACCCAAGAAATTGGCAGGGGGTCACTCCATCGGCACAGAGACGATGCACCGTTTCACCCCTTAAGCGAATCCCGGCCCCACTGCGGCGATCTACCCCGACATAGCTAACATCTCGACAGACCACGACCCCTTCTGGGCAATTGCGGGTAATCGTTACGGTAAAGTTCGGGGTCAGCAAAACTTCCTGGGCCAAACTTGGCAAGGGCGGCAGCCCCAGTCCCAACAGCAACCCTAAAGCAATTTCCCCCAGGTACCTTGGCCTGTTGATGATTGCCATAGCCCCTGTGCTACTCCACGTTAAAAACTGAGCCGTCCATAAAATTTCAAGGAAAAGAGCCAGACATAAGCCGGGTTCTGTTCTCTGTTGCCAGAGGGTAGTTATCTATCTGGGACATCTGTTACCAAATGCCTCTTGCGGTTCTCGCTAACGGGGCAGGAAAAAGATCAACCCTTGCACCCTCGTGACCTTGCTTCCGGCCGGGGTTTACCGAGCCAATACCTCTCGATATTGCTGGTGCGCTCTTACCACACCCTTGCACCCTTACCTGTGCCTTTGTCGGGCCATCGGCGGTATGTTTCTGTGGCACTATCCTCACGCTCACGCGCACTGGGCATTATCCAGCAGGCCTGATCTTTCGGAAGCCCGGACTTTCCTCAGGAGTCTTGCAACTCCCGCAACTACCTCGCCAACTCTTTTCCAGTTTTCATTCTCGCAAATTGGCTGGGTTTAGTCTGCACCTCGGCCTGGAAACCAAAAACATTCTTCAGAACCCATAAAAATTAGTTATCCTGAGACGTAAGGATTCGTAACAAAAGTTTGTGATTGCCCGTGAACAGTAGCATTTCCTCAACAACAGCAACGGAACTCTGGCCACAACGGCTGATCTCACGGTTAACCCTAATTTCCCCCTTCTTTTTCTGGGGAACGGCCATGGTGGCAATGAAACAGGTCTTACCCCATACGAGTCCCTTTTTCGTGGCGGCGGTGCGTCTGATTCCAGCGGGGTTCTTAGTCTTGTTGACGGCGGGTTTACTCCAGCGCAAGCAGCCCCAAGGATGGTCGGCCTGGGCCTGGATTGGGTTATTTGCCCTGGTGGATGGCACGCTGTTTCAAGGATTTTTGGCGGCCGGTCTGGAGCGAACGGGGGCGGGCCTGGGGTCGGTGATGATTGATTCCCAACCCTTGGCAGTGGCCTTGCTGGCGGCCTGGCTCTATCGGGAAAAAATCGGCCTCTGGGGTTGGCTGGGCCTATTCATTGGGATTGCGGGCATTAGTTTGATTGGGATTCCCCAGGCCTGGTGGGTTGATTTACTCCAGGGGCAGGTGAGTTTAGAAGGTTTGAATTGGCTTGGCCTGGCAGCGCGGGGCGAGTTTTGGATGCTCTTGGCGGCCCTGTCTATGGCGGTGGGGACGGTGATGATGCGGCGGGTGAGTCAGTATGTGGATCCAATTGTGGCGACAGGTTGGCACATGATTTTGGGGGGCTTACCCTTACTCGGCCTGAGTCTGATGGGGGGTGCTCTACCCTGGCTTGACTTAACTGGCCTAGATTGGTTGAACTTAAGCTATGCCACTGTTTTTGGGAGTGCCCTCTCCTATGGCCTATTTTTCTACTTTGCCGCCCAGGGAAACTTAACCAGCCTCAGTTCCCTCACCTTTCTCACGCCTGTGTTTGCCCTTAGCTTTGGGCAGTGGATTTTGCAGGAAACCTTAACCCAGCTCCAAGTGTGGGGGGTCGGACTCACCTTAATCAGTATTTATTTAGTCAATCAGCGGCAACAGTTAAGCCAGTTATTCAGTCATGCCTCGGTCAAAGTGGCGGACCTCCCTCAGGCCAAGCTTGCGATCCCGACTCTCTTAAGTCAATCTCTCCGGAAAAACTCCTAGTCCTAGGTTGCCCCTTGCTTGAGTTTGGGATTGAGCGTCCGAGCAATGAGTAATTTTGGCTCGCGCTATGTGGCTAAAGACAGAGTGGTACAGATTTTTCAACAGTCGTAGGGGAATTTACGGGCGCGGCGGTCAAGGTAATCAGAGTCACCTCGGGAGGACAGTTCCAACGCCCCGGCCAATAGGAAGCCAGGCCCCGATTGACATAGAGCCAATTCTCACCCACCTGATGTAACCCCTCCGCCCACTGCCAATACTGCACCGTCCGTTCACTCCCTTTGGTCAGGCTGCTAAATTTCGGTCGCCAGGGTTTAGGGAGTTTGCGCCGTAACGGTTTCAGCCAGGCCACCACCGGCCCCAGTTTTGGCAACACCACCTGACCACCGTGGGTATGACCCGACAGTTGTAAATCCACCCGCCACTGTTTTAAGACCTGGGCACTATCGGGATTATGGGAGAGGACAATTCGGGGTAAGTCGGGGGGAAGGGATGTTAACAAGGGGCCAGGGTTAAACTGAAAGCCCCAAAAATCTCGCAGGCCAACTACAGCTAAATCTGGGCCCAGGGGATAGGCAATTTCATCCCACAGCACCCGAATACCCGCTGCTTCTAGGGCCTGGGTAACAATTCTTTGCGACTCAGGAAAATAAACATCATGGTTGCCTAGGCTGGCATAAATTCCATAGCGGCTCTGGAGGTGCTGTAGGGCCTGGCTGAGTTGATAAATGGGGCTGGGATCATCGGTCACATAGTCCCCGGTGAGGAAAATTAAATCCGGCTGGGCCTGGTTGATCAAGGAAATTGCAGCATCTAGGCGTTGGCTGGAGAGGCTGTGACCGTCAAAGTGGAGATCTGAGAGTTGTGCTAATAACAAGCCATCCCAGGCCTGGGGTAAGTTTTTCAGGGGTAGGGTGAATTGTTCCAAACTCAATCCCCGGGGTCGCAACCAGGCCATGCACTCCTCCTCATTTTCTTGTTGAGAGTGAATCATCCATCCCGCAACTTGGTGTTGGCTTGAAGGGCACCTGACTGAACTGCGGCTGACTGACTCCCCCCTACTATCCCGCCAATACTGCCTCTTTCAGGTTAGGAGTTGCTTAAGTCTGGTTGGGTTAAATGGTTAAGAAATCCTCAATATTCCTGACTGACTCTCCACCGCTACCCGATTAAGAGGCTTGTTCAGCCGGATGATTGAGAGACCAACGATATTCAATGATCCAGCCGGCCTGTTCACATTCGTGCTCAAGATTTTTTTGAAAGGCCACAGCTTTCCGTAACTCAATAATAATCTGTTGAATTTGGCTGTAGGCAGGTGTACCGGGCTTGAGGCTGGGTAAGGATTGCTGTTCTAAAAGCTGGAGTAATAATTCATAGTGGACGTGGGAGGGCAAGGGCAGAGTTTGTTTGGGCACAGGGGTTGGACTCACAGCAAAAGTTCCAGCAGCATACCTAAATTATAGGAACCTGGCCTGGGGCTATTCAATTTAGACGGGGGCCGGGAACCCAGTGGCCTAATCTGGCTGGGTCGGTTTGGCCACTGGCTGGGCGAGGCGGGAATGTTAAAATTTAGTTTGAACGTAAAAACTGCCAACCACCAATGCTCAACAGCCAAGTCATGGCCGGATTATTGGGAGCCTGTGTCGGGGATGCTCTCGGAGTACCTGTGGAATTTAGCACGCGAGCAGAACGAAAAGCAGACCCAGTCCAGGAAATGCGGGGCTTTGGCACTTGGAATCAGCCGGTGGGGACATGGTCAGACGATGGGGCGATGCTGTTGTGTTTAGCGGATAGTCTCTCCTTGGGCTTTGACTTGGAGCAGATTGGACAAACCTTTGTGCGTTGGCAAACTGAAGCGCATTGGACTGCTTTAGGAACTGTTTTTGACATTGGCACTACCACCCGACAAGGCCTACAACGGATTCAATCTGGGGTGTCCCCAACCCGTTCTGGGGCTAAGGATCTCAACAGCAATGGTAACGGGGCCTTAATGCGGACTTTACCCCTGGCGTTTCATTATTTTCGGCATCTGAACTTCCCCCAACTTCTGGATGAAGTCCACCAAACCGCAGCTATTACCCATGCCCATCCCCGCTGCCAAATGGCCTGTGGGATCTATGTCAGCATTGCCTTGGCGTTGATGGAAGGGGCAACACCCATCCAGGCCTATCAACAAGGGTTACAGAATGTTCGCAGCCATTACCAGGCCTTACCCTTTGGGCCTGAACTCACCCACTTTGCCCGGATTTGGAGCGGTAAGATCCATACTCTGCCTGAGGCGGCAATTCATTCCGATGGCTATGTCGTCTCAACCCTAGAAGCTGCCCTGTGGTGCTTGATTAATAGCGAATCCTATCCTGAGGCAGTGTTACAGTCCGTTAACTTGGGGGGTGATACAGACACTACAGCAACGGTGACTGGGGGCCTGGCCGGACTTTATTACGGGGTTGAGGGGATTCCCGCTGAGTGGTTGAAACAACTGGCCCGCTGTGATGATATCCGCCGCCTCGCCCAACGTCTTGAGCAGGCCATCTTTGGTTACCAGGCCGGTTGAAGTCGCCCATGGCAGATTCTCTTTCCCTCCATCCCAAGTCTGGCTACACCTTACCCGTATTTGCCTGTGCCGCGGCGGTGGGGGCCTTGAAGTACTTGCAAACGGGGGAATCCTTAACGGCGGTGTCTTTGGATTTGTTGATCCCTAAACAGATTATTGAAGTTTCAATTGAACAGGTGGCGGGCCTGGGGCCGGGCATGAGTTTAGCCATCAGTCGCAGCCATCCAGGGGCCAATTTAGATTTAACCCGCGATACGCCTGTCTGGGGCCTGGTGCAGTGGGCTGATTCTGAACAACTCGCAGCAATTCGGATTCAAGGCGGAGCAGGAATTGGCTTCAACCAGGCCACGGGAACGGCTGCCATTTATCGCTATGCCCAGGATTTACTGCATCACAATTTGAGTCAAGTTCTCCGGCCAGGTGAGAAAATTACCGTGACAATTATTCTCCCGGAAGGTAAGGCATTGGCCAGTCGCACCTCGAATCCGGCCTTTGGGATTGTCGAAGGGTTGTCACTATTGGGAACGTCAGGAATTTCCCAGGCCCTGAGTGCCCCAGAACAATTAGAAATTTTTCGCGCCGAACTGGCAGTGAAGGCCAAATCCGCTTCTACTTTAGTTTTTTGTATTGGGGAAAATGGCCTGGATTTAGCCACGAAAGCCGGAATTCCCAGTCATTTACAGGTCAAGACGGCAAACTGGATCGGGCCATTACTGGTCGAAGCGGGCTTACAGGGCGTGCAGTCAATTTTGCTTTGGGGCTATCACGGCAAGCTCATTAAATTAGCTGGCGGGATTTTTCATACCCATCATCACCTGGCCGATGCCCGCCAAGAAATCCTCACCGCCCACTGTGCCCATCTGGGATTAACGGGGGAAATTTTAAATGCTGTTTTCCAGGCCCCGACGATTGAAGCCGCCTGTGAACTGCTCAAGGACTACGAAACCAAACCTGGAAGTACCTGGTTAGAGCTGGTGTTTGCTGAAATTACGAAAAAAATTGAATCCAGAGCAAAATCCTATATCTATGACCAGGCTGGAGTCAATGTCACCGTTGGCTGTGTTTTGTTTAATCGCAAGCGAGAACTATTTGCCTGGGGCCCTCAAGGACAAAAAATTTGGGATGATTTGCACCATATAAGGTAGAGCTACTCGGTAACGTCCAAGGGGAAAATCCATGAGTGATGCCCTGATAGCCAGTGAGTCCAAACAAATCCTTGGCGCAATCCAGGCCTTGCGGGGCGACGTTCAAGCCAGGGATGAAAAATTAGATCATCATCTTGCCAAAGCCGAAGAACAATTGAAGCTCATGGGGGCCGAGATTCATGCGATACAAACTGCTTCAAGACAAAACTCAAGCTGTGAACTCAAAAAGTGAGGTAGGGGTATTAACTGCGCCACTTGAGAATTTGGGACTTAACCGGATTAATAAATTCGCGCCCCTCGGCCTGGGCCATGGCAAACTCTTTTTTGACTTGGTAATACCAACGCACCTGCATATCCCCATCGCCCACCAGCATCAGATTCGGATCAAAGGCCAGGCCTTCCTGTTGTTTCGTCACCATTGCTAAATCCTGATGGACAAAGGCATTGACAAAGGGGAGTAACAGGGGCTTGAGCCAGGTAATCCAAGGGGTTGTCCAGTAGAACAGGGTCGTGACTTCCGTTTGGGTGGCGGTAATCGGGGTCATGGTCGTTAAGTTGCAGAGGGTATTTTTTCCAGTAAATGTGGCTTCAATCCGCACCCCTGGCAAACGGAAACTAATTTCTACCTCTGGTGTCCCGCCCAACAGCCGATAAAAAAAGGTGGTTTTCAGGAGCCGATGTCGCCGCATCGTAAAGCCCAAGGGGGAGGGGTCAAAGGCTTTGGCTTTTGCAAACAGGGGAGCATCTGTCCGCCACCACCAGGCCTTGTGCACAAAGGGTACATGCTGCGGATCCACCAACCCACTGATCGCATAGTCCAGATGACAGGGAAATTGAAACTGCTGCCAGGCCTGGTATGGAAACTCCGGATCAAAGCCGGGAATTAAGGGAATCTCGAGATCCGCTGGGGGTGGCTCTCCGGGTTTGGCAGCCATATAAATCCAGATATTCCCCTGCACTTCCTTGACCGGATAGGAAACGACACAGATTTTTGCAGTATCAAATTGCTGCTCCTGCACCAGGCCGGGGATGAGCGTACACTGCCCTTGAGAATTAAACCGCCAGCCATGATAGGGGCATTCCACTTCCGACCCAAGCAAGCGGCCATACTTAAGGGGCACACCTCGATGGGGACATAAATCCCGAATCGCAAAGACTTCCCCGGATTCTGTGCGGCCAAATACAATTGGTTCTTCTAAGAGCATTTTGCCCAGGAGTTGTCCCGGTTGGAGGTGATGGCCGGGGAGGGCATAGTACCACAGGTTGCGGAGAAAGTATAAATCCCCACTCATAGCCTAGAAATCATCCTCGCCAAACTCATCCGGTTCAAGATGATCTTCATCGGGTTCGGCTGGTTCACTGGGGGCCTGGAGATCCGCATCCGTAGCCTGATCCCCACCACTAATCACGACTAAATCCACCTGCTGGCGATAGGAATCCACGCTCTTAATTTGGACTTCGACTCGATCTCCCAAGCGATATCGTAAGCGATTCCGCCGTCCCGTCAGGGTTTGGGCCCCAGCCCGATATTCATACCAATCATCTTTGAGGGAGCTAACGTGCACCAGGCCCTCCACCGAAAACTCAATCAACTCCACAAAAAAGCCATAGGACTGCACCCCGGTAATAATCCCCGGTCGGGTTTCCCCGATGCAGGCCTGGACTTGCCGTACCCGTTGTAAGCCTTGTAAATCCTTCAGGGCCTGGGATGTAATTTTTTCCCGATCCTGGAGTTGGCTCAGGGTTTCGCTAATGTGGGCTTCTAAGTCTCGCTGGGTTTCCGCCGGTAAAACATTCCAATTTACTTGCCCCAGACAGGAGCTATGACGTAGGTTCACGGTTTCTTTCGTGCGCGCCGACCGCCGATCTCGCCCTTGACTAAATACGGCCAGCCAGACCCGTTGATTAAAGCCATCACTGTAGCGTTGGAGCGGGGCACAGAACTGGGCATAGCCATTGGCTAAACTCAAACTAAAGTGGGGGCCGGGACTGGCTTGATTGACCGCAGGCTTAAGCGTATCCAAGAGAGATTCGACTAAAACCGGAGCTAAATCTGCGCTTAACAACTGCTCGCCAAACCGCTGATAATCACTGGCACTAACGCTATCCGGGACACTGAGTTCCAAGGGCAAGCCCAAATTCCGGGTGAGTTTGAGAAAGTCCTGAATTGCATAGAGTTCCGGTGGCAGTTGCACCCGATAAACGGCCGGTAACCCCAGACTCTGCAAATGCGTGGCCAGGAGTTGATTCACCAGGGTCGTAATTTCTACCAAAGCCAGGCCTGGCTCTCTCACCACCGTGGCTAAAACCCCTTCATCTGGATAAAAGTGCGGCAATTGCCGACTCAGACTTAAATCCACACTACCCCGCCCCCGCCGTTGATCCCGTAAGGCTTTTGTCAGTTCATCTAAGCCAGTGACAATACCGCCCAGGCCTTTTTTGGCTTTTCCGACCAACCCTTGCGCTTCTGCTGGGGTAATGTGGTGCTTGACGTTAATCAGGCTTGGCTGAACTTCATAGGATTGGACTTTGCCATCGGTGGCCAGGGTCAAAATCACGGAAATCGTGGGGCGATCTTGGCCGGTCACTAGGCGTAAGGATTCCAGTTCTGGGGGATAGAGGGGAATCCCTAAATCCGGCCCACTCACGGCCAAGCCCCGCCGTTGGATTTCCCGATCTAAGGGTGAATCTAAGGTAACTTGACTGGCGACATCACTAAGATGCACCCCCAACTGATAGGTTTGTGAGCCAATCGCCACCAGGGAATAGGCAATTTCTGCTTCTTGGCCGGGGGGGACAATCACCACGGTTTCCAGGTCGCGTAGATCCTGACGGGGCAGCTCGGGGTCGGGTGAGGCTAAAAGGGTTGTGGACTGGGCCTGGAGTGCCGGGGGAAAAGGACGGATTAGATCATGCTTACAACAGACTAAATCCACCACGTTGGCTGACTGGGCATCGGCCCCTAAAATCCGGACAACTTTGCCAAGGGGTAAATAACTGCCCAAGGGATAGCGAATGATTTCCACATGCACCAGTTGATCCACCAAGGCATTTAAGTCCGGGGCAACTTCACTGGCGGTCAACTCCAGTTCAAACAACAGCCGATCATCCAAGGGCACCCCCCGCAACCCGGCCTCTGTTTGGCGAATCCGGGCCATGACTGAGGGATTATTCCGCTCCAGGATTAGCTTGACTTCGCCTTCCGGAGACTTTTTCCGCCGTCCTTCCCGCGTCACTTTAACAAGCACCCGATCCCCATTCCAGGCCGTGCTGAGTTGGTGTTCCCGGACAAAAATATCTTCTCCAGCCCCGTCTTCTTGGATGGCAAAACAAAACCCCTTACTGGAGCAGCGCAAGCGACCTTCAACTACACCCACTTCTGACACCCGCTTATATTTCCCCCGTTCCTTGACGAGTACGCCAATTTTTTCCAGGGCATCGAGGGCAATTTGTAACCGTTGCAGGGACTCTTCACTCTCACACCCCAGTTTCTTCTCGATGGCCTTGGGGGCTACTAATTTATCGTCACTGAAGTTAGCGAGTAAGCTGGCAATCGAAAGCTCCATGCGGGGGATATCCAAATGTATAGAGATCAGGTTTAGGCAAGGATTAAACCAGCGAGCCGGACACTGACAGAGCTTATTTTGGGGTGAAGGATTGATGAAAACAGGCGAAGATTCAACGGGAAATGTTGCGGGGCCTGGGAAAAATCACACTTGGGAGAGATAAAGCCGATCTTACAACTCTATCTAGCTGGCCCCAAGGGGGACGGGAATCATCAAAACCCACCAACGTCAACACTGACTGGCAAGATTTAATCACCATCATCATAAAGGGAGTTGCGTTGCTTCTGTGCACGAAAAGCCCTAGATTTGAGGAATGGCTTTTGACAGGCCACTTTTTATTTGAATAGCCCCTAATGGTAGAGCAGGTATGACAGAGGCAGAAATTTTCGAGACAGTGAAAAAGATTGTGTCTGATCAACTCAGTGTTGATGTGGAAAAGGTAACTCCCGAAGCAGATTTTGCCAATGATCTCAGTGCTGACTCCCTCGATGTGGTGGAATTGGTCATGGCCCTGGAAGAAGAATTTAGTGTCGAAATCCCTGATGAGTCTGCCGAAAAAATCAAGACTGTTCAAGATGCGGTTGATTTCATTAGCGGTAAAGTTGCAGCCTAAGGCCAGAAGACTATGACACAGGGTAATGTGAGACGGGTTGTCGTGACGGGGTTGGGGGCGATTACTCCCATTGGCAATACCCTAGAAGACTACTGGCGGGGCCTGGTTGCCGGTAAAAACGGGATTGGCCGGATTACCCTGTTTGATCCCGCGCGTCACGCCTGTCGCATTGCTGGGGAAGTCAAGGGTTTTGATCCGGAAGCCTACATGGATCGCAAAGATGCCAAGCGAATGGATCGATTTGCCCAGTTTGGAGTTGCAGCTAGTAAACAGGCCATCGCTGATGCAGGGCTGGTGATCGATGATAGCAATGCCACCCAAGTTGGGATCATTATCGGCACGGGTGTGGGCGGTTTGAAGGTGATGGAAGATCAGCAGGAGGTCTATCTCACCCGTGGCCCGGATCGGTGTAGCCCATTTATGATTCCGATGATGATTGCCAATATGGCCGCTGGCTTAACTGCAATTCATACGGGAGCTAAAGGGCCAAATTCTTGTTCCGTCACGGCCTGTGCGGCAGGGTCTAATGCCATTGGCGATGCCTTTCGTCTGATTCAACACGGCTATGCCCAGGCCATGATTTGTGGAGGAGCCGAAGCCGCAATTACTCCTTTGTCTGTTGCCGGATTTGCCTCAGCCCGCGCCCTTTCCACCCGCAATGATGACCCAGCCCACGCCAGCCGCCCCTTTGATGTCAATCGGGATGGATTCGTCCTAGGGGAAGGGGCCGGAATCGTCATCTTAGAAGAACTCACCTCTGCCCAGGCCCGGGGAGCAAAAATTTATGCGGAAATTGTCGGCTATGGCTTAACCTGTGATGCCTACCACATGACAGCCCCCTCACCCGGTGGAGAAGGAGCCGCCCGCGCCATTGAATTTTGCCTTAAAGATGCTGGGATTACCCCAGATCAGGTCAGTTATGTCAACGCCCACGGCACTAGTACCCCCGCCAACGACAGCACTGAAACCGCCGCAATTAAGCGGGCTTTGGGGGATAACGCCTACAACATTGCCATCAGTTCAACTAAATCCATGACGGGACATTTACTCGGCGGCTCCGGAGGGATTGAAGCGATTGCGGCGATTATGGCGGTACATCACGACATTATTCCCCCAACCATTAACCTGGAAGCCCCTGACCCGGCCTGTGATTTAGATTATGTGCCCCACAGCAGTCGCCAGGCCCCGGTGGACATTGCCCTTTCTAATTCCTTTGGCTTTGGTGGGCATAACGTCACATTAGGATTCCGTAAATTTAAGAGCTAAATCTTTTATTTCTGGCTCAATAACTGTCTGAGTTCGGGCTTTTGCAGCTTGTGGCTTTCAACTAAAAATGACGAAGCTTTGTTTGTGGTCTTTCTTTGCCTCTATCTCCGTTGAAAATCTTCTACCGCAATCCCAATCAACCCAGGCCTGGGGCTACAATCATCTGATATAGTAGGAGTCTGCACTTGGGCTTGTAGCTTAGTGGATTAGAGCGGCTGACTACGGATCAGCAGGTCGGGGGTTCGAGTCCCTCCAAGCCCGTAAAATAACAATCTGAGACTGTCTCAGATTGTCTATAAGTCTTTACTGGCAAAGCTTTTAAGCCTTATTGACTGTCTTAGACAGTCTCATTTTGTCCGGGGTAAGCTAGGGGTAGGTGGGGGTGCTTTTCAGGGTATAGCCCCCAAAGGCGAAAGGTGTTACCCCCAATGCTGACAGAACTGGCAATTCGTAGGGCAAAGGCGACTGAGAAAACCCAAAAGCTATTTGATGGCGGTGGGCTGTATCTTGAAATCCCACCCAAGGGAAATAAACGCTGGCGGCTCAAATATCGCTACCAGGGAAAAGAAAAGCTTTTGAGTTTGGGGCTTTATCCCACAATTACCTCGGCAGAGGCACGGGTAAGGCGGGATGAGGCGAAGAAGCTATTAGCCAATGGCATAGACCCATCGGCCGAGCGCAAAGCAACCCAGGCAGCTAAGTTTGCCAGTGAGTCGGGACGGTTTGAAGTGGTGGCCAGGGAATGGTTCAGTAAGTTTCAATCCCAATGGGCAGAGAGTCACGCCAAGGTGAATATGCAACGCCTGGAGCGGGATGTATTTCCTTGGCTGGGTAATAGACCGATTGCGGAAATAACAGCCCCAGAAGTTTTAGAGACCCTAAACCGGATTGTGAGTCGAGGCTCAATCGAGACTGCCCATAGAGTCAGGAGCCTAATTTCTCAGGTATTCCGCTACGGCATTGCTACCAATCGAGTGACTCATGATGTGACGGCGGGCCTGGTGGGAGCATTACCCCCATCCCCAGAGAATCACTTAGCGGCGATCACTAACCCAAAACGCCTAGGGCAAGTCCTACGAATGTTTGACACTTACCCTGGTGGCCTGGTGGTGCGCTGCGCTCTCCAGTTAACTCCATTGCTCTTTGTCCGGCCTGGTGAACTGAGAACGATGCAATGGGCAGATATTGACTGGGAGGAGAAAGAATGGCGATTCACTCTCAGCAAAACTAAACAGTCTCATATCGTCCCATTGGCAACTCAGTCAGTGGCAGTTTTGAGAGAAATTCAACCCCTTACAGGCCTGGGAAGGTATGTTCTCCCAAGTCCTAGAACAGCAACCCGGCCGATGAGCAATGGGGGCATAACATCGGCGTTAAGGGCAATGGGGCTAGATGGCGATGAGGTGACGGGGCATGGCTTTAGAGCAACAGCCAGGACGCTACTGGATGAGGTTCTAGGCTGCCGTCCTGACTGGATAGAGCATCAGTTAGGGCATACGGTCAAAGACCCGCTAGGACGGGCTTACAACCGCACAACTCACCTGGATGAGCGCCGGAAAATGATGCAGGCCTGGGCAGATTATTTAGACAAATTGAAAGGAGAAATCAAATGATTGATTGGAATAAATACGATTCTAAAAACGAGTTCACTATTGTTGAGGCGGCTTGTCTGTTGTTGGAGATAGAACCGACAAAGGAGATCGAGAATGAGCCACCTGTGCAAGTCATTGAGATGGTTGAAAAACTGAAAATATTGGCCGGCATGGTTGATGACAAACTCCGAGTATTGAGACAACCAATAAAACGTGAGCCAGGGACAGTGAGTAGAGACTACCTTCTTGAGATTGCACCCAAGGTTATTAAGGAGCCTCCTTTTCTTTTTCCTGAAGTTAGGGATAAGGACATTCTGAACGGCCATGAGCGAAATACTTACTTGAGGTTGATTGCGGCACTGCTGCAGGCACAAAAAATCGATCCAACAGGAAAAGCAGTCGCTCCAGTAATAGCCAAAATTACCGAGGTGTCTAATTACCAGCCTGTTTCAGAAAAAACTATAAGGGAAAAAATACTACCTGAAATCAATGCACTCAAAAAACGGAAATGAATCTATTTCCATTGACCTAATTTTGAGAACGCTCAAACCCTCTAAGGCTTACTGTATATGGGTTTGAAAACGGAAATCAAAAGGTTTCCATTTTTCTAGGTTCATTTCCACTACACACTAAAAAATCGCTGCAAGATAAGTCTGTTCTTCTTTAAAGGAAAACAGACGTGCTGAATCTACCTGAAACAGGGTTCTTGCGGATTGACCAAGTTCTAAATTTCGTGCCCATTGGAAAATCAACCCTTTGGGCGTGGTGTCGTGCGGGGAAATTTCCTAAGCCCGTGAAGTTGGCCCCCAAGACTTCAGTTTGGCGGGCTGAGGACATTCGTTCTTATCTCGAAAACCCGGCCGGCGGGCCGTTAAACACGCAAAACGAAACCCCCATTGGTTCGAGCCGATGAGGGTTTCAAGTCTTGGGGCAAAGATTGAAAAATCGCACTTTCATCCTAGCCCCTCCTACCTATTAACCAAAATTCCGTAGGAGGAATTATGTCAAAATTTCAATACTCCAGTAAGAAATACCCTTGTCCAGTTTGCGGCCGTACTAAAGATAGGGATTGCCGCATTACCCCTGATGAGGGCTTGGTATTTTGTCACACCGAGCGCAGCGGACGGAAGCCTGGGGAAGAATTAAATGACCATATCTACTTGGGTGAAAGCTCTACTGGGAACTGGGGCAAGTGGCGGCGCAAGTCTAGTGAATTTAAGAAAGAGCGTACTCCAGGCCAAGAGTTTCGCTACCCCTTCACCGACATTAAGGGCGATGTTTTAGTCGAGGAAGTCAGGGTTTACCAGGCCAATGGTGACAAGAAAACTTGGATGGAGCCATCAGGTATTGATACCAGCAAACTTGTTCCCTATCGCTACCTTGAGGCAATCCAGGCCCTAAAGGACGGTGCGGCTAAGTGCGGTACATGTGAAGGCCCCCCTAAAGCTGATGCCCTTTGGGAATTGGGGATTCCGGCAGTTGCCTTTCCCAATGGATTTAAGGCAAGTAGGGACTCGCAGTGGTTTGAGGGCTATGAAGATCGGTTAATTATTCCGGTTGATCGGGACAAAACAGGCCTGGAGAAAGCTGAGGAAGTTCTGAAAGCCTATCCCTTGGCTAAATTGTTGAAACCCTGCCCTGAATCGGCTTACTGGGAATCGGAGTGGGTTGCTCACGGTGGCGGCTTTGACATTAAAGATTGGATTGACCAATTAAAGCGTCAAGGTATAGATTCTGAACAGATTAAAACTACGATTTTCACCGCCGTTGAGGATAATCCCACTTCCCAGGCCTCATTGGCGGGTGCTGAGGATGCAGAGGATATTGAGGATGATTTCCGGCCGGTGATTATGCTTGCCGCTGGCCGGTTGACTCGAAATATTGACTTAATCGAGGTGCATTTATCCAATACAAAAGACCCACGGGATAAAATTTACGTTCAGGGTGGCCAAGATGGTTATTACTTAGTCCGGCTGTTACGGGCTGTTCCCGACCATCGGAAGCATTTGATTGAGGTGTCACCCGATGCCGATAGTTTGGATTTGCTGACGGTTGACTCGTTGTTGTTTGAGTTCAACAAACGGTTTCGGTTTGAGCGTTGGGATAGTCGCAAAGAGGAATACCAGGCCTGTGATTGCCCCCGCACGATTGCCACTCACTTCCTTCAGAAAGGGGCCTGGCCACATCTCCCCCGGCTGACGGGTCTCTCTCAAATTCCGTTACTGTGCCGAGATGGTCAAGTTATTACCGAACCGGGCTATCACGCCGAAACGGGAATGCTCTTACAGTTCAATCCGTCAGATTTTCCCGCTATCCCGAACCAGGCCAGTAAAGAACTCGCCGAAGCCAGTTTAGCCACATTGCGAGATTGGTTGAAAGAGTTTCCTTTCCAGAAACCTGAGCATGAGTCGGTCGCCGTGGCTGAAGCCTTAACTGCGGTGTCCCGGCGTATTCTGCGACAAGCTCCCTTTTTTGCAACCAGTGCCACCAAAGCGGGGAGCGGCAAGGGAACTAAGGCAAAAGGCATCTCAATTCTGATGATGGGCGGTCATCCCGGCACAATTCCTTACACAGGTGAATCAGAGGAGTTTCGGAAGAAAATTACCAGCTTCCTAAAGACGGGCCAGCCCTTGGGACTCATTGATAATGTCACAGGGGTTTTGGGCGGCGATGTTTTAGAACAGGTCATAACCGAACCATTCTTCAAAGACCGGCTCTTGGGTGGCAACCAGATGCCGAAATTCTCAACTCAGGTGGTGTTGCTGGCTAATGGTAATAATCTACGCTTCCGTCCAGATATGACCCGCCGCACAATGTTGTGTGTCTTAGACCCGGAGATGGAATCGCCAGAGACACGGAAATTTGAGCGAGACTTTGAGAGCTATACCCATGAACACCGGGGGGAATTGGTTGCAGCCTGTTTGACCATTTTGAAGGCGTACATCCAGGCCGGGTATCCCGAACAACTCAAGCCTTTAGGCAGCTTTACCGATTGGAGTAATCTCGTCCGTTCTGCCTTGGTCTGGCTAGGGATGCCCGATCCAGTGCTGACTCAGCAGGAAATCCGTGAGCAAGACGACCATCGCACTACGCTAGGGGCATTCCTCCAGGCCTGGCTTGAGATTTATCCCCCAATACTGGGGCGACCTATTCAGAAGACCGCACGGGATATTTGCAGTGAAGCAACTCACCGGGGCAACGGTGATCTGCGGGACATTTTGCTGGAGGTTGCTTTAGACCGTTCCGGCGATATTTCACCCCGAAAACTTTCCTACTTTCTGCGGGCCAATCATCGGTCAGTGGTGGGCAATTTGCGGTTAGAGAGCGGGGAAAAGGATCGGCTGGGCTATGCTCTTTGGTCGGTAGTGACAGTTTCACCGGATCAACCAAAACTATCCTCTGCATCCTCAGCAGAATCAAGTCAACCTACCCTAGATCAAGCCTTTCAGGGTGCTGAGGATCAAAAAACATCCTCTGCGGTGAGCAATGGGCAAGTATGCGGCGGGGATGCAGAGGATCACAAACTATCCTCAGCAGGGCTAAACAACGGTAAACCAAGGGTTTCAGGTAATTGTGCTGAGGATGCTGAGGATCATGTCCGGCGGGTTGGGGTAACTGTCAATTCTGGACGGGGTTGGGAGGGCATCGAATGATTGACACGGTAACTTTTGCCCAGGCCCACGGGTGGCAACCGTACCAAGTGCGGCAACTTTGCCAAGATTTGGGCATCCCTGGTAAGGCATCGCAGCGAACCCCTGACCATTGGCAGCGGTTGGAGATGGCATTGAAACAGGGGCCGATTTGCTTAAGCCATGACATTACCCAGGCCCCGGCTAATGAACCTGATCCGTATCCAGGGGGGGGCGGGTGTATCTGAGGTCTGCCTTTGAGGCCTGGTATCCAGGTTGGTACAAGCCCGCATGGTGGACGGTGGTTGAACCCCGGAATCGGCATGGCTTGTATTTGCTGAAGTCTGATTCTGGGTGTTGGGCAGGGTTAAGTGAGTTCCAAATTAAACGTGATTTATTACGGGAGACATCAAATGGGTAAACGCTCTCAGCAAGCCAAGCTAGAAACGATGATCCGGGATGCATTGGCTTATCCCCACGACACGGTAAGGACGCTGGCGTTAGAAGCAACTCGGCAATGTTTCCCTAAGTTGACAGATCAGCAATTCCAGGCCGAGGTAGAGCGGCTATTGCCTGATGCACCTGAAGTAACGAATCCGCCAGGGGTAATCCATGTTGAACTCGATGAGCAGGGTCGGGCTACCTGGATTGGGATTCAGCAGTAGTAGTGAGGTTGGCATCCCTCTGGAGTAATTTCTTGAGGCGATAATTAAAATAAGGCAGTGCATGGCAGGGGTGCATTATGGCTAAAGTTCGGAATCCAATCCAGGCCCAGCGTGACCGGGTAGAAGTGGCTAAGCTCTACCTCCAGGGCTATACCCAGTTACAAATAGCTGACAAGTTGGAGATTGACCAATCTACTGTTTGCCGAGATTTACAGGTGGTTAAGCGGCAGTGGCAACAACAGGCTTTGGGCCATGCCAATGAACTGATCCAGGCCGAGCTTGAACGACTGAGGTTAATTGAGCAACAGGCCTGGGAGGCATGGAATCATTCACGGCAAAACACCATCGGGGCTACCGTCCATGAGCAGCTTCAAGAAGCATTAGGCGGAAATGTTGCAACCCGAAGCCGAACAGATTCCAAGGTTGGGGAAAATTCTTATCTGGAAACTATTTTGAGAGTGATTCAACAGCGGGTGAAAATTCTTGGCCTGGATGCAAATAACCAAATGAAAGCCGACAATATTGTTCGAGAGCAGATAAACGACTTTTTGCGGAAACTGCGTTGTTGTCTGTCAGATGCAGAATGGGAACCAGTCAAAAATTTCATCTTGGCAAATGCTGAAAATAGCCCCGCCAGAATCGCCTAGAAGCAGTTCATTTACAAGTTTTAGCATGATTCGTTGGGTAGATGAAGCGAGCTTCTAGGTCAAACTGGCAGGGGTTGTGTTTAAAATGCGGCATATCCAGGCCAGGAAGGTTCAAGACTCAAAGCACTTTAAGCTATCCTTCAGAGATATTGAGACATTCAGAACTTTCTCGGAGTTGTCATGCCTCGTTCTGCTGCTACCCCTGCTGGAGCCAACCTCGGTTATGAATCGGAGCTATTCAAAGCAGCGGACAAGCTGAGAGGCAACATGGAGCCTTCGGACTACAAGCACGTTGTCTTGGGGCTGATTTTTCTAAAGCACATCTCAGATCGGTTTGAGGCAAAGCAGCGAGAACTGGCCGCAGAGTTTCCCGATGATCCTGAAATCTTAGAGGACAAGGACGAATACACGGCTGAGAATGTCTTTTGGGTGCCGAAAGCGTCCCGCTGGTCTTATCTCCAGGCCAACGCTAAACAGCCCACCATCGGCAAATTGATTGATGAAGCAATGCTGGGCCTGGAGAAAGTTAATGACTCGCTGAAGGGTGTTTTACCCAAGGAATATGCCAGGCCAGCCTTGAATGCCGTCATGTTGGGTGAATTGATTGACCTAATTTCCAATATTGCCTTTGGTTCCACCCAGGACGGTGCAAGGGATGTCTTAGGGCGAGTTTATGAATATTTCCTCGGTCAGTTTGCCGGGTCGGAAGGGAAGCGCGGCGGTGAGTTCTATACCCCCCGGTCAGTGGTGCGGGTGATGGTGGAAATGTTGCAACCCTACCAAGGGCGAGTTTATGACCCCTGTTGTGGCTCCGGGGGGATGTTTGTCCAGTCGGAGAAGTTTGTCGAAGTGCACGGCGGCAAAATTGGCGACATTGCGATTTATGGCCAAGAAAGCAACTACACCACTTGGCGGTTATGCAAGATGAACTTGGCGGTTAGGGGGATTGATTCGGATATTCGCTGGAACTCTGAAGGAACCTTTCATAAAAACGAGTTGCCGGATTTGCGGGCGAATTTTATTTTGGCGAATCCACCCTTTAATATCTCGGATTGGGGCGGGGATAGGATTCGGGAGGATGCCCGCTGGAAGTTTGGAATTCCGCCTGTGGGTAATGCCAACTATGCCTGGTTGCAACACATTTGGCACCATCTAGCTCCCACGGGAACGGCGGGGGTGGTCTTAGCCAATGGCTCGATGTCATCCCAACAGAGTGGGGAAGGAGACATTCGCCAGGCCATGGTGGAAGGGGATGCGATTGACTGCATGATTGCCCTACCAGGCCAGCTTTTTTATTCCACCCAGATTCCGGCGTGTTTATGGTTTTTAGCGAAGGATAAATCTAACGGCATTGCCCGAGATAAAAAACTAAGAGACCGGCGGGGCGAGATTCTGTTCATTGATGCTCGGAAGTTGGGCTACATGGTGGACAGAACCCGGCGGGAGTTTAGCGATGAAGATGTAGCCAAAATTGCCGAGACCTATCATTACTGGCGGGAGGGGGCCGGGTATGAGGATATACCGGGATTTTGCAAGTCAGCAAGTTTAGAGGAAATCCAAGGGCATGGCTACGTTTTAACCCCAGGCCGGTATGTGGGAGCCGCAGCAGCAGAGGAAGACGATACCCCCTTTGCCGAAGTAATGCAGGAACTCACAACCAAGCTGGGGCAACAGTTCCAAGAGTCCGCACGGTTAGAAGCTGTGATTCGGGAAAATTTGCAGGGGTTGGGATATGACTTCTGATTTGATGCCCGCAGACTATGCAGCGTTTTTGGCAGTTCTAAAGCAGAAATTACCAGAGATAAGGGGGGCTAGTCCCAAAATCGCAAGTATATGCTGGAACTGGGGAGAATCTGGGTTAACCAACAAAATAATGCAGCAAGCTGCTGCACAAATCCTGTGAGTAAGTGATTACCCAGAAACTTTCAAGTTCTCAAACTCTGACTAAAGGTGGATCATCATGCTAAAAGCAGTTGAAGCAATTATCGAACCAGATGGGACAATTCGCACCTTAGAACCTTTGGCTGTTGAGGTTTCGACTAGGGCGATTTTAACGTTATTAACGCCTTCTGCTGATACCACCGTGGATCAAAAGACTGAGCAACCCATTACCCCTAAACGTCGATTTCCGATTCCAGAACTTGCAGGAAAAATCAAAACTATCGGGGATATTGTCAGCCCGATTGTTGATGAGGAAGACTGGGAGTGTCTGAAGTGATTGTTCTGGATACTCATATTTGGATTTGGCTAGTTAATGGCAACTTTGATCGTTTTCCAGCGTCTTGGCTGCCTCAAATTGTAGAAAGTGATCGCTTGGGGGTTTCTCCTTTGTCTTGCTATGAAATTGCGCTTGCCCAAAAACGAGGAAGGTTAGAACTAGATTGTTTAGCGGAGCAGTGGATTAAGCAGGCATTATCGCTAGGGAAAATTGACTTGCTACCCGTAACAGATGACATCGCAATCCAAGCGGTAAGTCTAACCCCTATTCATAAAGACCCATTTGACCGCCTGATTATTGCAACTGCCTTGGCTTACGATGCCCAACTTGCTTCTGTGGATGGCTGTTTTCAGGAATACCCCGAACTGGTCAATCACTTAATGTCGAATCAAGGAGATCATTGATGAGTGAATGTAGAAAAATCGAGTTTGGTTCTCTTTATCTTGAGCCATCCCGCAACGGTCTCTCAAAACCTAAAAGCGTTAGGGGTAAGGGAACTAAATTTATCAACATGGGCGAGATTTTTCAACATGATCGCATGAAAAGTCCTGAATGTGATCGTGTTTCATTATTAGAAAAAGAGAAGTATGCACTGCTAAAAAATAATGACTTGTTGTTTGCTAGGCAGTCATTGGTCATTTCTGGTGCAGGTAAGTGTTCTATATTCCTAGATGACAGCGAAAAAGTTTGCTTTGAATCTCATATTATTAGAGTTCGTTTAGATGCTAAAAGAGTAGAGCCTCTATTCTATTACTACTTCTTTAGAAGCTATTACGGTAGAACGCTAATAGAGACAATTGTAGAACAAGGTGCTGGTGCATCAGGAATTAGAGGGGGTGATCTCCAGCGTTTAATTGTTCCATTTCCGCCACTTCCTGAACAAAAAGCGATTGCGTCTATCCTCGGGTCTCTTGATGACAAAATCGAACTAAATCGGCAGATGAACGAAACCCTGGAAGCAATGGCTAGGGCAATTTTCAAAGATTGGTTTGTGGACTTTGGCCCCACCCGCGCCAAGATGGATAGCCGCCCCCCCTATCTCCCAGGCCAGGTGTGGTCACTTTTTCCAGACACGATTGATGAAGAAACAGGATTACCGCAGGGGTGGAATTTACAGCCAATCGCTAATAACTGTTCAAGAGTTGTTAATGGCGGCACACCTAAAAAAAACAATAAAGAATATTGGGAGAATGGCAATGTGCCCTGGCTTACTTCGGGAGAAGTTCGACAAAAAATAATTGTTGAAACTCAGAATTTCATAACTAAAAAGGGACTTATGGAAAGTTCCGCAAAAATTATCGATACTGGCTCTACAGTAGTTGCTCTTTATGGTGCTACAGCCGGGCAGGTATCATATTTAGCAACTGAGGTATCAACTAACCAAGCAATATGCTCTCTTACTCCCAAAGAAAATTATCAAGCCTATAATTACCTATGCCTGTCAAATAATACTGATATTTTAGCGAATATGGCACGAGGTTCTGCACAACAAAATCTTAGTAAAGGATTGGTTGAAAGTTTTCAAGTAATATCTTCTAGCTCTCAGATAATGAGTGTTTTTGAGCAAATACTAAACCCATTTTTTGAAAAAAGTATTGATCATGTTAAAGAGTCTCAGATACTGGCTGAACTTCGGGATCGACTATTACCCAAGCTCATGTCTGGGGAAATTCGGGTAAAAGAAGCCGAAAAAATGGTCGAAGAGGTGATGTAGTGTTAAGCCAGAATGAATTTGAGACTTTAATCGCCGATCCTGAAAAATATATTGAAGGCGATATTATCTGGATAAAGGAGCGATCTCCCTGCTCAGAGTTCCGAGTTGAAATCACCAGTCCCGCAGGGTATCCTCTCTTTCTCAAAGGCAGCTACAACCCCATCATTCCTGCTCTGTCTTACCACATCATCCACCGCGCTGCTGGGCGTATTTACGGCTTAGACCTCGGCAAAGACCATCGCAACCCCGATGGGCAACATACTGGCGAGAAGCATAAACACCGCTGGAATGAGCCCCTTCGCGATAAAGAGGCCTATGTCCCCCAAGACATTACCGCCCTTGCCACTGATCCTGTAAATGTCTGGCAACAATTCTGCATAGAAGCAAAGCTCATTCATAATGGCTCTATGGCATCGCCTCCCCCTCAGCAGCTAGATTTATTCCCATGACTAGCGCACCCTGCCAACTCATCAGTGAAACTATCGGACAACTCTATACCTGTTCCGAGGTGAATGGGTTTGTGCGGATTCGTACCCCCTACCTTTATCCCGATGGGGATGTGATTGACCTTTTTTACAAGCCAGAAACTCACACCCTGACCGACCTAGGCGAAACCCTCCGCTGGCTGGATATGCAATCTTGGAATCGCTCTCTATCCAAAAAGCAGGAATGGTTTCTGCAAGATATTCAACTAACCTTTGGTGTTGAAAACTACGATGGAATGCTCATGGTAAGGGAGCAAGGTAACTTTGCAGAAGCAATGACTCGTCTAGCGGAAGCTGCAATCGCTGTTTCAAATCTGTGGTTACTCAATCGAACTCGTTTGGCAGACACTCTCAATGATGAAATTGCCGAACTGTTGGATAAATATGAAATTCCCTACAAGCGAGACATAAGACTTGTTGGGCGTTCAAAACGTTCTTGGCAAATTGATTTTCGCACAAGGCACCCGCGCCGCAGTGCTTTAATCGAGGTTTTGAGTACTGGTAGCCGGGGTGCAGCGAATAGCAAGGTTAATAATACGGTTGCGGCTTGGGTAGATCTCAATCATTTTCAAATGACTACCGAACCCTTCAGCTTTATTTCCCTATTCGATGACAGCTTGGATGTCTGGAGTAACAGCCACATCAGCCAACTCGCTGAATTTTCCGAGATTTGCTATGTTTCTAAACCAGAAGAACTGATTGAAAAATTAGTGACATGAGTTTTGTCACCGAAGCCGACATTGAACAGGTACTCATCGAGCAACTGCAAGGCCTGGGCTATAACTACATACCCGATAGTATCGCTAACCCCGATGGCACAGCCCCAGAACGAGAATCCTATGGCGATGTCATACTGCCCCAACGATTGCAGGATGCCCTAAATCGCCTGAACCCCACCATTCCCGCCACAGCCCGCGATGATGCCTTCAAAAAACTCATTGCCACCGAAAAGCCCAACCTCATCGAAGAAAACCGCCGCCTGCATCAACTCCTTATCGAAGGGATTGATGTTGAGTTCTATAGTGACGATGGCACCATTCGCGGGGATAAGGTTTACGCCATTGACTTTACCAACCCTGAGAATAACGACTGGCTGGTGCTGAACCAATTTACCGTCATCGAAGCCGGCCAGAACCGCCGCCCAGATGTCGTGGTCTTTGTGAATGGCTTACCCCTGGCCGTCATTGAAGTTAAAAATCCCAGCACCGAAACCGCCACCCTCGCCGCCGCCTATAACCAACTGCAAACCTACAAAACTCAAATCGGCTCCCTCTTTAGAACCAATGCCCTTCTGGTCACAACCGATGGCCTCATGGCCCGGATTGGCTCCCTAACCGCAGACTTAGAACGATTTATGCCCTGGCGCACCACAGATGGCGAAACCATAGCCGCCAAAGGCACACCGGAAATGTCCACCTTAGCCGCAGGAGTCTTTACTCAAAGCCACCTCCTGAACCTCATCCAAAACTTCACCGTCTTTGGCGACGATGGCACAGGCATTATCAAAATCATTGCGGGCTATCACCAATTCCACGGTGTCCAGAAAGCCATCGCCAAAACCATCGCTGCTACCCATCACAGCGGAGACCGCAAAGCAGGCGTAATCTGGCATACCCAGGGCTCCGGCAAAAGCTTACTCATGGCCTTCTATGCGGGGCAACTGGTGCGGCATCCTCAGCTAGAAAACCCCACCATTGTCGTAATTACAGATCGCAATGACTTAGACGATCAACTCTTTGCCACCTTTGCCATGTGTCGGGACTTGATTCGCCAAACACCGCAACAGGCCAACAGCCGAGAAGACCTGCAAACCCTGCTCAATCGGGTATCGGGCGGTGTCATTTTTACCACCATCCAAAAATTTGTCCCCGCATCCGGTCAGACTAGCTACCCCGTTTTAACCGACCGTCGCAATGTGATTGTTATCGCCGATGAAGCCCACAGAAGCCAGTACGGATTTAAGGCCAAAGTAGATCAAAAAAGCGGCGAGATTGCCTATGGCTTTGCCAAGTATCTGCGGGATGCCCTACCCCATGCCTCCTTCATTGGCTTTACCGGAACCCCTATCGAAGCCAGCGATGTCAATACGCCCGCCGTCTTTGGTGGATACATTGATATTTACGACATTAGCCGGGCCGTCGAAGATGGGGCGACCGTGCCAATTTACTATGAAAGCCGTTTAGCCCGGATTGAGTTACCAGAGGATGAAAAACCGAAAATTGATGCCGAAATTGAAGACCTGATTGATGATGAAGATTCAGAACAAGCCCGCCTCAGTCAAAAATGGGCCACGGTGCAAGCCTTAGTTGGAGCCGAAAAACGCTTAAAACAAGTCGCTAGAGATTTAGTCACTCACTTTGAAAATCGGATCACCGCCCTGAATGGTAAGGCCATGATCGTTTGCATGAGTCGGGCCATTTGCGTCAAACTCTACAACTACATTATTGAACTGCGACCCGATTGGCACTCGGACGATGAACAAGCCGGAATCCTCAAAATTGTCATGACCGGGGCCGCCTCCGACCCGACCGAATGGCAACCCCACATTGGCAATAAAGCCCGCCGCGATTTGATGGCTAAACGGCTGAAAGACCCCACCGACCCTTTGCAACTGGTGATTGTCCGGGATATGTGGCTAACCGGCTTTGATGCCCCGGCTCTGCACACGATGTATGTAGATAAACCAATGAAAGGCCATGGTCTGATGCAAGCCATTGCCCGCGTGAATCGCGTCTTTCGGGATAAACCCGCTGGCCTGGTGGTGGACTATATCGGCATTGGTCAACGCCTGCGGGAAGCCCTTCGAGATTATTCTCCCCAAGACCAACGCCAGGCCGGGATTGATGAAGCCGAAGCCGTGGCTGTGATGCTGGAAAAATACGATGTTGTCCGGGCCATGTTTCATGGGTTTGATTACCAACGGGGCCTGGCTGGAACCCCCCAACAGCGTTTGGTGGTCATGGCAGAGGCGATGGAGTGGATATTAGACCAGCAACACCAAGCCGCCCTCCAAGAAACAGAACCCAGCAAGCAAAAACAGGCCCGCCGCCGTTATCAGGATGCAGTCTTAGCCCTCTCAAAAGCCTTTGCCTTAGCCGCAGCCAGTGATGAAGCTCGCACAATTCGGGATGAAGTGGGCTTATTCCAAACAATCCGGGCCGCTTTAGTGAAATCTACAACCCGGCCTGGGCAGTCCACCGCCGAGCGGGAGTTTGCCGTCCAGCAAATCATTGACCGGGCTGTGATCTCTACCGAAATTGTGGATATTCTCAGTGCCGCTGGGCTGTCATCCCCAGATATTTCTATCCTCTCCGATGACTTTTTGTTAGAAATCCGGCAAATGGAGAAGAAAAACCTAGCGATTGAGGCCTTAAGACGACTGCTCAATGATGAAGTTCGCTCCCGAAGTGCCAACAATATTACCCAACAGAAAAAGTTTTCAGAACGGTTGGAGCAAGCCATCGCCCGTTATCACACCAATGCCCTCAGTACCGTTGAAGTCATCCAAGAGTTAATTAACCTTGCTCAAGACATTAAAGCAGCCAAAGCACGCGGGGAAAACCAAGGACTGTCAGCGGATGAGTATGCCTTTTATGATGCTTTAGCCGAAAACCAGAGTGCCGTGGAAGTGATGGGCAATGAGCAATTAAAGGTCATCGCCCATGAGTTACTGGTCAGCCTTAAATCCAATGTCACAGTTGACTGGGCTCATCGTGAAAGTGCCAGGGCGAGGCTTCGCACAATCGTTAAACGCATTCTCAAAAAGTATGGTTATCCCCCGGATATGCAAGCAATGGCGGTTCAAACTGTTCTCCAACAGGCCGAAGCTCTCTCTGCTCATTGGGTCAGTGCTTAGGGGTTGAACGTCATGCCAGCAATGCCAGAAAGGTCAAGGAGGTTATCGCTCTCTCCCAGACCCCTTAACTCCAAATATTAGGGGAGATGCTGACCGATCCCCCCAACGATGTGTTAACGGGTTTACCACTCCAGGCCTGGGTCGCAATCCCATTCAACGGCATACCATTCCGACTCTGGCTTAAGTGTCCCATCAGCATTGAACTTATCGGGATGGAGAATCGGATCAAACCAGGGTTCCCCCGTCTCAGCATCAATGACATCGGGATGTAGCTCCGGGTTAAAGCTGCCCACATCAGAGAGATACCAGTTATCCCCATCCAAAACCCAAACTTTTTTGCTGCTGTTCATAGTCTTCAAATCCTTAAACTTAGCTCTGTAGCGATGTTTTGAAGCCAAGGGGACAGCATGACTCACCACACCATCCCCACAGGATTAACCCTTAGCGGCGGCCATTGAGGCTAACAGGCCGGGTTACAGGGGCAACTGGATAAGAAGGGGTAAATTCCTCTACCCGTGCCTTCAGATTGGGTAACTCTTTCTGGGCTTGTAAGTAGAGCGTGGTGGCAATGGCCCGTAACGATTCCTCACCCTCAACCAGTCCCGACATCTCATTAAGCACGACTAAATAGGCCTGGCGGTAGAGATCGCATTGTTCAGTCAAGAAGTCAGTCACAGGGGCCTGGCCTGGGGTTGGGTTCACCACTTGGAGATTAGGCTTAGTTGGCTCTACAGGCTCACTCTCAACCAGGGAATACTTCCCATTGGCATTTAGCCCCAAAGTGACTTGCTCACCCTTAGCGAGCGCAAATAACGGCGGATGATTAGCAGGCCCCCAGATCGTGGTTTCTTCCCCATCAGCCAAGGTAAAGACAGCATTGCATTTTTCGCCGTAGCGGGTGTTAACGTTCCTGGCCTGGAATTTGACAGTAGCTTGGACAAGTTTCATGATCAAAAAACTCCTTGAGAGTGATGGGGATGAGTTAACTTGGCGGTTGGCCATCCCCTCTACAATTACAAATATATCGCTTATAAGCGTTGTTTTCAATGGTTTTGCCATAGAGATAATTTATATAACAAGCTGAACTTAAAAAGTATCGCTTATATGCGATTTTTGCCTATAATGAAACAGTTCTGGCGAGCTTGGTTATGGCAAAAAACAGAAACCCGTTATATGTTGAGCAACCTAGAGTAAATGGGCGTTTTGCTCCTAGAGATAAACCCACAGGGCAGCCTGTTTGTGTTGCTTTGTCCTATGACATTGATGAGCTAGTTAGACAGCTTCCTAACCGTTCTGAATGGCTCCGGCGTGTCATTACTGAGGCTGCACAACGTGAATTGATGGGTAATACTCCCAATGAATCCACACTGGGGCCTGGCGATGCTGCCACTCCTTAAACCACCATCGGGGCTGTGGGCCAAATGAGACTCTGCATATAGAGCTTTCCCCCATACTCAAAGAGCTTGAGGCGGCTTTTCACTCTGGAAAAACTCTGAAGCCCACTGACACCAAGCAATTACGGGAACGCTTAAGGGGTCTCAATATGTCCTAAAAATTTCTAAAAAAATTTCCTATGAGATATTTACCCTTTGTGAGTAGCAAAATGTAGGTTATATCCCTAAAAAAATACCCAAGCTGGCGGGCCTGGGGGAATCAAAAAAATCTGATGAGGCAATGCTCCCATGTCTGAATGAAGTTTTCAAACACTGACAACTAAATAAAAGCTGACACCTTACTGTCCATACCAGTTCTGGGGCTGGCAGATGAAACACCTTTGACAGGGAACTCATGGCCTGGTGGTATCTTTAAAGCAATATCCCATTTTTCAAGCAAACATCATTTGGGGGTAGATTTGGGGGTAGCTCACTTGCGTGTCTCAATGAGATTATTTATAGAGCAATGCTTTCAGCGATTAGTTTGATGGACTCCAAGCCCGTAAGACGTAAAACTCCAGTAGTATAAGGCTTACAAAGCTTTGCAACAAAGGGGTTTTGATTTTCGATTTATAGATTGAAGTGTCGGAATCTCATTAGGTCTGTCGGGAAAATCGGCTCAATTTGAATCAGCTTTAGATCAGCCCTTGTGAGCCTAGAGAGGATCAATGCTCGGCTAAAGCAGCCCAGGCCGGGATGACAGTTTTGCAGTGGGGAAATCGGCTGACCCTGAGAGCGACCCTGCCCCCCAAGAATGGCGAGGATAAACCTACCCAGCAAATAATTTCCTTGGGTATCTATGCGAACCCGAACGGCTTTAAGCGGGCCGAGTCGGAGGCGTTCCGATTGAGTTCTGAGATTGCCTTGGGTCGGTTTGACTGGCAGGCCTGGGGGGAAGACAAGCCCGTTCAACGCTCTGAAGTGACGGCTACTGATCTAATTGCAGATTTGGAAGCTGATTATTTTGCCAAGCGCAAACACACGGCCACGACTGAGAGTACCTGGAAAATGGAATACCTCTCAATGCTGTCCCGGCTCAAGCCAGGCTTGGTGATAAGTCAGAGTTTGCTAGAGCTAATTACTCTTTACCCGTCAAAGAATTCGGGCCTGCATGGTGGCTGGGAAAATTGCTAAGTTCTTAGATTCTTATATCTCAAGTTTGACCCAAAACCCTATCGGGAAAATTACCGTGCAGCGTGTAGAGCTTTGCTTGTTCGTAGATGAACTCTGGTCGTTTGTTGGCCAGCGCAGGAACAAACACTGGGTCTAGCTAGTTCTCGATACCTGTACCTGAGAGATTATTGGGCCTCATTGCCACCGGTTTATCGACATGCCGTATTTTATACCGATGACTGGAATGTGTATCAAGGGGTATTCCCATCGAAACAGCATCATGTGGTGAGTAAACAAAGCGGTAAGATCAGCTACATTCAGCGGTTTAAGGGCACGTTGCAGCAAAGAGTGTGATGGCTCGTTGGGCCTAGTTTAGCCTTCTCCAAGTGTCTGTTCAATCACATTGGACTACTCTGGAATTTTATTCATCACTACAATGCATCATTACTTGTTTGGTACTACCAAGGATTTTAACGTGGCTAAAGTCTGGCTGATGGATCAATTTGGGGTTAGGAGGTAATCCGTAATCCTCAATTTCAAATGTTTTGTTTGCGAAACTGCCAGCGCAAGACCAGGCCCAAGGTCACTTGCTTCATGATCCAGTAAAACAATGCTAAAACAAAAAAGCTAAAAAGCATCACAATCAAAGGCTCCCGGCGAGTCAGTAGATTCAACGTGGTGGCAAATACATTTCCCGGCCGGGTGGCTAAATCCCAGCTATTCAACCGCGTAAATCGCCCCAAGTAAACACCTATCGCCGACCCTAAATGCAATCCTAATTCCAGCCAAGGTACTTGTTTTCCATAGCCGTGGAGTCGGGCAAAATAACCAACATTAATTAAGGCAATTACATAGGCCTCAAAACCGAGAAAAATAGCCGTAACATTCACGGGTAAAAAGATCAGTACCAAAAACCAGCCTGAAATTCCATCCCGGATCCCGGCTAACAGATGAATAATATCCGTCAATACATAGGGGGCATTCGGTAAAAAAGCCAGGAAAATGACCAGTCCCAGGCCCCAAACAGAGCGGAATTTAAAGAAGAAGGGGTGGCGAAATAACCAAAAACTTAAGACTAGGGGAATATAGGCTAAAAACAAATTCCAGCCAATCCATCGGGTGTAGCGATCAAACCCTTCCCAATCCGCACCGGCTAAAACATTGAGCATGGCTAACATGAATACAGGAACCGTCAGGATCATCCAGATAACCTAAATGCTTTCAGTCTCCAGGCCTGGGAACTATAACCCGCGCAAAAAGTTCCGGAGTAAATCTTTTCCCGCAGCAGTCAGGATGCTTTCCGGATGAAACTGGACACCCTGTAAGTGGGGATAATCCCGATGCTGCACGCCCATAATAATGTCATCCTCTGTCCAGGCTGTGATGCGCAACTCTCTAGGGCAAGTGGCCGGATCAATTACCAGGCTGTGATAGCGTGTTGCCGTAAATGGGGTGGGTAAATCCGCAAAAACCCCTTGACTTTCATGAAAAATATCTGAGACCTTGCCATGCATCAACGTTGGCGCAGAGACCACATCTCCCCCATAGACCAGGCCAATGGCTTGATGGCCCAAACAAACTCCAAGAATGGGAATTGTAGCCGCAAAGCGGCGAATTAACTCTGGTGAGACTCCGGCATCTTCCGGGCGACCAGGGCCGGGGGAAATTAAAATTCCGGCGGGTTTAAGCTGGGCAATGTCCGTCAGGGTGATTTTATCATTGCGAAAAACCTCAATATCTTGAGCAACTGGGAATTCCGCAGCTAACTCCCCTAAATACTGCACCAAGTTGTAGGTAAAGCTGTCGTAATTATCAATAACGAGGATCAACGGAATTAGTCTCTTAAACTAGTCAGTCTTCTTAATTCTAGAACCTTAAATCCCAGGCAGAACCGCCAAAACCAGCTTCAACATCGGGGGCAATAAGAGCAACGAGGCCACTAGCAACGCCACAATTGCACTGACCATCACAGCACCAGCCGCACAATCCTTCGCCACTTTGGCCAACTCATGGTACTGGTTATCAATCGTTAAATCCACCACCGACTCCAGGGCCGTATTCACCAACTCCATCGCCATTACTAGGGCAATTGTCACCCCAATGACCGCTAGCTCGACTAGGGATAAGTGCAATGTACTCCCCAGGGTAATCGCCAAAGCCCCAATAAACGTGTGGATGCGAAAATTTCGTTGGCTGGTGAAGGCATACTGGATGCCGGCCCAAGCATAGCGAAAACTGGCTAAAAGCGTGGCTGCAACTTGATAGGAGGAACGCCGGACTCCAGCGGGGCGCGGGGGAATCTTGGTGGGATAGGACACTAAAACTTTTTGCGACATACTTCACTCCTCATAATCCATGCCTTCAATACTGAGCGAGGCATTGTGAGATACCTATCTTAGAAATACCTAACCATCCCCAGGAAAACTGCTACGAAACATACCTTACATTAATTATGAATATTAAGCGAATCTCCAGATTTCGACATTCTAATTCACTTTGATTCACTGAAAATCTGCCCAGGCCGTGACTTTCGCCCATTCACTCCTACCTATTTTCCCTAGGCCAAGGGGGCAGTTCCTGTGAAACAATCATGATGGCTAGACCAGAAACGTTCTTCTCCATGATCCTTGAGGATACGAATGACTGCTTCTCTCCCCGACTTTCTAGCGGATTGTGAATCCTTGGGCCGGTTGCGCTTAGTCGTCACCAATGATGTCGCCGTTCTAGAAATCCAGGCCCCCCTCACCAAGGTGTTTTATGCGGAACTGCCCCAAGGCCAATACGCCAATATGCACGCCGGGGAGTTTGAATTTCACCTGAATATGACGAAAGTATTTATGGTCAAGTTTGAAGCGGGCCAGGCCAAGCGCGGTAATTTTCCCACCTATGCGATTCGCTTTTTAACGACCGATGACAAACCAGCCTTAAGTGCGTTTTTGCAGTGGGGCAAACCGGGTGAATATGCTCCTGGGCAAGTCCAGGCCTGGGAAAGCCTCAAAGCCAAATATGGCGACTATTGGCCAGTTGCTCCCTCCAATCCCGCCTAAGACTCCTCAGTCATGACCTCAGCTTCGGGCTCCTGCCCAAACAGCTATTAAAAATCCCAGCAGCCATGACACTCCTGGGAATACTTTTTGCAGATCGTGATCAAATTCAGAGATTTGCTTAGATGCTGATTTCACTCAGTTGTCGGCTTATGTGGTCAAAAGGCTGATCAATCAAACCAGTGCCATCCACACCAGCGGCGGCCAACCGTTCTTGGATGATCCCTTTCATAATTTGAATCCCGCGCACGGTCGGGCCAATCGGTACACCCAGAGAATTATAGGTCTCCCGTAACCCCTCCAACACCCGCTCATTCAGGACATCCACATCCCCAGCAACCAAGGCATAGGTGGCATAACGCAGATAGTAGTCCATGTCCCGCAAACAGGTGGCATAGCGGCGGGTTGTATAGGCATTTCCACCGGGTTGAATCAGTTCAGGCAGCTCACTGAATAAGCGCGAACCAGCTTCCTTGACAATCGCAGCAGCATCGGCGTTAATCACCCCCGCAGCCTGTACCCGAGCCGAACCTGTGGCAAAGTATGACCGCAAGGTATCTACCGCATCCCGATCCAAGTAGCGGCCGGTTAAATCGTAGTTTTTAATCAGAGTGGTGACGGCATCCCGCATAAACCCAGTCGCTCCCACGATGTCTAAAATAAAAAATTTTAATCAAGTCACTGTTGATTGGCTGCAACTCCAGCAGTTTTTTGCCCTGACCGTCCTAGCTGAAATTTTGGTAAGCATCCAACAAAACGGCTAAAACCCAGGCCCTACTAGACTTTGCAGCTAATCAAAATCTCCATAAGTTTATCACGCAGGGTTGGCCTCCTCAGAACAGAGCAGGGGAAATACCCCAGATCATGACAAAACTTTACATTCTTGCGGGCGACCAACCTTAACTGCGACTAGCCCGGCCGAGTATTAGGCTTGGGTCGGAGTTAACCGCTCGAGATCAGAGGCAATCGATCAGGAACAGGGCAAACTTGGTGGAACTCAGGTGAAGGTGACCTTAAGCCAGAGTAGCGGCTGATTTGCTCTAATCTAAAACTGATCTGTAGGATTGAAATTTTGTAGCATTCTATACATTTTTGTCAGGTCGCTTAGGCCTAGATTCGTAGGGATGCAGGCTTTGGCAAAGGCTTTGAGTACAGAAAACAGATTGCCGGTGTGGGTGTTTGCATAAATCAAGGCATGATCTTTGCTGGCCAAACACAAAATGTCTCTGAGGTAAAAACTGGTATATGGCAGAAACCGCACAAGAAGTCCTAAAGATGATTGAGGACAACAATATTGAGTTAATTGACCTAAAGTTTGTTGACTTGTTTGGCATTTGGCAACACTGCACTTTCCACAAAAGCTTAATTACTGAAGAGTCCTTTGTGAATACCGGGGGTGTCGCCTTTGATGGCTCCAGTATCAAAGGTTGGAAATCCATTCAAGCCTCGGATATGGCCATGGTTCCCGACCCCACGACGGCCTGGATGGATCCCTTTATGCAGATCCCGACCCTGAGCATGGTCTGTACCATTGTGGATCCGCGCACTCATCAACTCTATGAACGGGATCCGCGCTCCATTGCCCAAAAAGCAGTTGATTATTTAATTTCTAGCGGCATTGGTGACAAGGTCTATTGCGGCCCCGAACCGGAATTCTTCATTTTTGATGAGGTTCGCTATAAACAGGCCGGCCACGAAAGCTATTTCTTTATCGACTCCGATGAAGGCCCGTGGAACTCTGGTAAAGAAGGCGGCGTAGGCTACACCATTGGTAAAAAACGCGGTTACTTCCCAGTGTCTCCTTCCGACTCCTTACAGGACATTCGGACTGAAATGCTCTTGACCATGGCTAAATGTGGTGTCCCGATTGAAAAACATCACCACGAAGTGGCGGCCGGCGGTCAGTGTGAGTTGGGGATTCGCTTCTCTGACTTGGTGCATGCGGCGGATTATGTGATGACCTACAAATATGTCGTCAAAAACGTCGCCCGCAAGTATGGCAAAACCGCCACGTTCATGCCCAAGCCGATCTTTGACGATAACGGGACGGGGATGCACAGCCATATGTCGATTTGGAACGATGGTCAGCCTCTGTTTGCCGGTGATAAGTACGCAGGCTTGAGCCAAACGGCTCTCTGGTTTATTGGTGGCTTGATCAAACACGCCAAATCTCTCTTGGCTTTCACTAATCCGACGACGAACTCCTACAAACGCTTAGTGCCTGGATTTGAAGCCCCGGTCAACTTAGCCTACTCCTCTGGGAATCGGTCAGCTTCGATTCGGATTCCTCTGTCTGGTTCTAACCCGAAAGCTAAACGCTTAGAATTCCGTTGCCCCGATGCGTCCAGTAACCCCTATCTCACCTTCTCAGCGATGCTCTGTGCTGGCCTGGATGGGATTAAGAACCAAATTGATCCCGGTGAGCCGCTGGATGTGGACATTTATGAAATGGAGCCAGAAGAGCTGGCCAAAATCCCGAAAGCTCCGGCTAACTTGGGTGAAGCCCTGCTCAATTTGGAAAAAGACCACGAATTTCTCACCGCTGGTGGTGTTTTCCCCGAAGACTTCATTTATAACTGGGTCTCCCTAAAGATGGAAGGTGAAGTCAAACCCTTGAGCAAACTGCCCCATCCCTACGAGTTTGAGTTGTATTTTGACTGCTAGGGTTCTAGATTTCTTGGGCAGGTAGCTCTAGCCTGATTAACCAAAAAACACATGCAAGAGGGTATCTACTAAGGTGCCTTCTTTTTTTAGGCCCCTTTATACGTTTGTGATCTTTGGCTTGATGGATGGGCCTGGTTTTCCCATGGCACTGTAGCCATTTCTGCCAAAACTGGGACACTCACTCCCACCACCCGCCATGGTTTCCAGTATTTTTGTGTTTCATTCCTCAGTGAAGTGACTATATGTCAAGATTTCCAGACCCAAAAAACCGATCCCCGCCTCTCAAAAACTCCCCAAGCTCTTTTTCATTGGTAGATTCCAGCCTTAAGATCCAAAACATAAACTTTTATAAAAAACCCTCATAATCATCAAACCGTATCTTATGATACAGATTGTAGATGAAACATCGTTCATCTCTCCCCAAAGTCCCCCGCTGTAATGACACGAGACTGATCTCAACGGCTCAGAGGTGATGTTCAGGAAGCGGTTGATATTGACGGTGGAGACGGAAGTAGGGAATCCCCCGAAGGAACGCGCTCACTGAATCATCGAGTCCCTCAGACCCATTCAAGGAGCCTACTATGAATACCCTCAATTACCGTGGTGTCAGCTACACAGTTGAATCAACTTCCGCAGATATTTTGGCCCGGACTCAAGTTGTTGAACGTCCCAACCCCAGTCCCAATTTTGAAACCAATAGTGGTTTAGCGGTTCCCCAGCCTTTACAAACATTGACGTATCGGGGTGTGAAATACCAACAATCGCCTGCCACCCGCTCCATGAAAGATGCAATTTTGCTGAACCAACGTATTGCCGAACAGGCTGCGAAAACGCCCAATGCGGAAGTCCCCTCTGTGGCTGGGTTCCAGTCAGATTATGCCTTTCATGTGACCGATGTTCGGGATGTGGAGCCGGATGATCGCCGGAATGCCTTTTCCTACTTGCAAAATCGCTTGCGGAAAGCCAAAGCGGCTGGTAATGATGTGCAAGCGCAAATGATTCGGGAAGAAATGCAATTGCTTTACTAATGGTCATTCCTGCTCTGGGGTAATCTCCCAGGGGGATTCAGACCATACTCAGTCGTCTGACTGGGCTGTCATTGCAAAACATTAATTCTGCAAAATTAGGGTTATCCTGCTTGTGGGATGCCCTTTTTTGTTGTCTTAGGGGAGTTGGGAAGGTTGATATGGCAGTGCCGTCAAGAACCTGGCTGGTGAAGTTAGCGGTGGCCAAAAAAGTAATTTTTGCGCTTTTGTTACTGATCACGTCTGGGGTGACGGGGTTTACCTGGCGGCATGACGACACCGTGACTCTCTGGGCCCAGGCCCATGTCGCGCAGGCAGAGTTTCAGTTAGTCAAAGTTGTGTTGAACTTTCTCAGCCAGGCCCCGGTGACTGAACTCAAGCTAATTGCGCGGGGCACAGGGGTCTATGGGGTGATTATTGGGGTGGCGGCCTGGGGGGTGTGGCAGGGGAAAGTTTGGGCCTATTATCTCTTTGCTGGCCTGGTGGGGATGTTGCTACCTGTGGAGGTCTGGGAACTCAAACGGGAGTTAAGTTGGGAAACCGGACTATTGTTTTTGGTTAACTTAATTATCTTTGGGTATTTTGCCTGGGAGGCCTGGCACTTATCCCCATTTAGGCAAGCTGTTCTTGGGTCAGTTACTTCAGATACCCGATCCTGACAAGGATTTTGGGACAAAAGGATGTCCAAATGCCCGATAGTTCAAAAGTTCAGGGCTGGAAGAACAGGTAAGAATAGGGCAATTCCTAACCCCTTAATTCTCGGACTTAACAGTAGCGATGAATATCTTGGTTACACACATCTGCTAGATAGCAGAGGGCCCGAAATCTTAAGCTGATGGTTTCTTCATAGAAAGGATTGAGCTTACAGAGGGGAGGAATATGAATCCAGAAGCGTTGAAATAGGTGAATATCCCGAGCAAATGGACATTGGGCCGGAATTAATTGGCACAATAGATGGGCCTGGCGGGCGTTCTGAATGGGGATGGTATTCAACCAATGGCGAATTGGGGCCAACAGATCAATTTTGCCTAAGGAGAATGGATTCGATTGCCGAGGGCGGGGCAGAAGAAGATGAATCAGGCTAGAGATGATAGGCATAGTTGCAATGCGGATCATGCAGGTAGATATTTTTAGATTAACGATAAGCTCCTGTAATTCAAAGACTTAAAAGATATAAATCTTGTTTATATAAGATAAGCTCCACTTAACTCTTCTCCCAGGTGATCACAGCTTTAGGTCAGATTGAGTTAAGCCAAGATAATTGGTGTCGAGGGACCGAGAGCGCAGGTATAACTATATTTATTCTCTGAGAAATAAAACGCGAAAACCCTGGAAACCATCACGGGTGGCCGGGTTGCGTGGCCCAATTTTGGCAGAAATGACTATATCTATCAAAAATAACTTGACTGTCATGAAAAAAAGCAAGCAAGCCCCAGGTGGAACTTACTTGTTGCGGTGTTCAATTTGGCTGAACAGGATGATCGCAGCGGAGAAGTCTCGAAACCTAAGACATCCCCTGAATTAAGAAATCAAAATAAGGGGCAGTGGCAGCGGCATCATCTTCACTGAGTAAATCTAGGGAAGCTTCTTTTAAGCAGCGAATGGCTTCGACCATACCTGGCATCGGCACACCCAAAGAGTTGTACATTTCCCGCACGCCAATCAAACCAATTTTTTCAATCGGTTCTTTATCGCCGGAGAGAACCCCATAGGTAATCAGCCGCATATACCAGCCGTAATCCCGCAGACAAAGGGCCCGTTGCTTTTGTCCGTAGGCATTACCGCCAGGAGAAATAAAGTCTGGGCGTTTTTGCCACAATTGCTTACTGGCTTTTTCGACAATCCGTTTTTCATTTTCGGATAAGGTCGTGGCGATGCGTACCCGTTGTTCTCCTGTTTGGAAAAAATCACTCAAGGTTTTGAGTTCCCCGGCGGTTGGGTAGCGTAATTCATCATCTGCTTGTAAAACAACTTGGCTAATCACACTCATATTATTTACACCGCTTGATACGCTACCTATTTTAACCAACTGCGGGCCTTTGCTCATCCCTGGATGATCCCAGGCCAAGCTTGTCAACCCCAAAACTGAACCGAACCCAGGCCACAAGCCGTACATTAGGAGGAAATTGCTGTGCTTTTGCCATGTCTGAACTGCTGCAAACCCTGCTGAATGGCCTGTCTTTGGGAAGTGTTTATGCTCTATTTGCCCTTGGCTATACCCTGGTTTTTTCAATCCTCGGTATGATTAACTTTGCCCACGGGCCGGTGTTTGCCTTGGGAGCTTATTTCACCTATGGCCTCTTAGGGAGTCGCTTTGGCTTTAATGGGGTCTTGGCCAATGCTCAATTGCCCTTTGGCTTGCCCTTTCCAGTCGCCGTGCTTCTGAGTGGCGTGTTGACAGGTTGTGTGGGTTTGGGAATTGAATGGCTAGCCTTTCGGCCACTGCGGCAAAGAGGGGCGGAACCGCTGCTAAGTGTGGTGTCCAGTTTAGGGGTGGCAGTGGTGATTGTAAATTTATTGCAATATTTGGTTGGAGCAGAAGTTTATACCTTTCCTAATAATATTTATGGGGCGATCCCGACGGCCATTAACCTCGGCTCCCCGGCCAATCCCCTCTTGATCCGCACTAGCCAGATGGTCATTCTGGGGGTTTCCCTAGTTCTCTTAGCTAGCCTGACTCTTTGGATCAATCGGACGCAACTGGGGAAAGCAATGCAGGCTGTGGCTGAGGATACGGTGACTGCAAATTTATTGGGCATTAACCCGAATTGGTTTATTAGTTTGACTTTTTTCATCAGCAGTTTTTTGGCCGCTGTTGCTGGGAGTTTAGTCGCCGCCAGTGTCAGTATTACGGGGCCCCAGTTTGGCCTGGTCTTTGGCTTAAAAGGTTTGGCCGTGATTGTCCTTGGGGGCCTGGGCAGCATTCCTGGAACCATGGCGGCGGGGTTGTTACTGGGCCTGATAGAAAGCCTGGTTCCAACCGAGTGGTCAGGGTTACGAGATGCCGTTGCCTTTGGTTTGCTGTTTTTAGTCTTAGTGATTCGCCCCCAAGGGTTAATGGGCCGCAAACTAATCCAGAAAGTTTAGGCTGCGTCTGGGCTAGAACACTTGCTCAACTTCAGCAATTTCAGGAATAGACTCCTTTAGTTTGCGCTCAATCCCCATCCGTAACGTCATGGTTGAACTGGGACAAGACCCACAGGCCCCTTGCAAACGTAACCGGACAATCGGCCCCTCAACCTCTACGAGTTCGACATTGCCGCCATCAGCCATTAAATAGGGGCGTAATTCATCCAAAACTTGCTCGATATTCTCAGGATTGAGTTCAAGAGTGGCTGCCATAATTGCCTCAAAGAAAACTAGATTGTTTTGAATCAATATATTTCTAGTTTAGCATTGACCATTTTCAAGTACGGCCTGCCGCTTTTGGCCTGGTTTTTTAGCTTCAGGAATGAACCAGATTGGGTTCTACGAGGTCTAAACCCATGGAATTGGCGGGTGTGCTTGTAAATCCTCGGATGCAAATATTTATGGGTTATCCTGATGCTCATTACCGCCAGGCCAGGGAGTGATCAACCTATGACAGGAGCAGCAGGGGGCAACCAAGGGCTAGAGATTCGAGTGTGATAGGCTTTGTGAATAAGTACAGAAAAATATAGAAAACTTAACATTCTCCGAAACCGGGGGCTTATGCAAACTCGCCAACTGAACTCAATCCAAATAGTCACCAGTGGCTGTCTCTTGCTTGGCCTGGCTCTGGGCGGCTGTTCCAGTTCTATGTCCACCGATGCGGTGGCGGCGCGCCCGGCTAGTGCTCAAGTCCCCGTTGATGTGGCAGTGGCAGAATTAGGGATTTTAAGAACACCTGCGACCTATACGGGGACAACGCGTCCCAATCAAGATGTGATTTTGCGGTCTCAAGTGGAAGGTCAAGTATTGAGTTTAGGGGTGGATGTTGGGGATCGGGTGCAAAAAGGTCAGGTTCTGGCCCGGTTGGATGCGGCGTTGCTGCGAGCAGCAGTGATTGAGGCGGAATCTGAATTGGCGGCCCGCCGTAGTGAAGTGATCCAGGCCCAGGCCCAAGTGAATAGTGCCCGCACAGCAGTGGAAGAAGCCCGCTTAAATCTCCAACAAGCCGAAGCCGATGCTGCCCGCTTCAAACAACTGTTAGCCGATGGAGCCATTGCGGCCCAGGCCGCTGAACAAGCAATCACGACCGCCCGTACCCAACGTCAAGTTCTCGCTGCCAGTCAAGCCCAAGTGAAAACTGCCCAGGAAGGTGTGGCCGTCGCCCAAGGCCGAGTCCAGGCCCAGGCCGCCATTGTGCGTCAAGAAGAAGCCCGGCTGCACTATGCCTTAATTCGTGCTCCGATTGCGGGAGTTGTTCTTGAGCGGCTGACGGAAACGGGCAACTTAGTGCAACCGGGAAATGAACTCTTACGGCTGGGCAACCTCAACCAACTCAAGGTCATTGTCGAGTTATCGGAACGAGAACTGGCGGATATTCAAATTGGACAAGCGGCGACTGTGACTTTGGATGCGGCCCCCAACACCCCCTTAAGCGGACGTGTTACCCGGATTTCCCCGGCGGCGGATGCGACGGCTCGCTTAGTCCCTGTCGAAATTTTGTTGCCGAACCCGGAACAACGCTTTGGGGCTGGCTTATTGGCACGGGTTGCTTTTCAAAACCAGGCCCAGCAGCGAATTGTGATTTCTCAGTCGGCGTTGGTGGGTGAAGATGAGGGGCGGGTTTCTTCCCAGGCGGGTACGGTCTTTGTGATTAAAAATGAGCGGGCTGAGGCGCGACCTGTGCAATTGGGGAATCGCCGTAATGGGCAGGTGGAAATTCTGGCGGGCCTAAACCCAGGGGAGCAGGTGGTGATTCGCAGTGGGCGACCGCTGAAGTCAGGGGATGAGGTAAAACTGAGTGTCCTCTCCAGCCAGGCCCAGCCGCGGCAATCCTAAACGTTAACGGATTCCTTCAGCCTGAATTGCCTAATTTTTCAGAGAACAGTCCGATTGTCTGCAACTTCTCTTGGCCTGAACATCAGCGATCATCCCTAGTGCACAGCATTATTCAGGGCCTGGTATAAGCCATTGAGAACAGGGGGCGAGGGTAAGGCCGGATTGTTATTAAAAATCTGGAGGGGAGTCAAACTATTTTTTCCGTAAAATATATTACTACTTGTGCTGTCAAAGGAGAGGTTTGCCCCTTCCAGAGAGACCCCAGCAAAGAGACCGGAACTGCGGGCATAGGTATAGACACTCGGGCTGGGATCGGCCGGACTGACCACTTCACCCCCCACAGGCCCAGCCGCGACGGCCACATTGCCACCCAATTTAAAGGATTGGGCCAGGGCCTGGGTGACGACTAATTTGCTGTTGAACACTAAGACCACATCCGAGGATTGCGCCCCAATTTGTAGCCCAAAACTGCCGCCCGTGATGGTTACAAAGGCTGGACGACTCCAACTACCATCACTGTTGCGTACCGTTAAGATGCCTGCACCCCGTCGGCCACCAAATAAGAAACCGGCCTGGACAACTCCGGGAATAATCGCGATCCCTTCAGCCCGTTGGATGATGCTCCGGGGAATGCGCTTGGTGGCATCGGAGGTGAATTGGGTAAAGACAAAGGTAGAGTTTTCCACCCGTTGATTTAAACTACTGAGACTGGGATTGGCCAGGCCTGGTGCTGTGGTGCTGATGACTAGGGCTGGGATAACCACAAGGGCGGTCAAACTCTGCTGCTGCATGAAATGTCCTCTCACAACTTTGATGGTTAGACTCCCAGGGTATCCATAAGGTTGCTGTGGGGTCTGGAATGAGTGGGTGTCTAATTTGGGACTATAGTCATTTTGCTGAGGAATGAAACACGAAAATCCTCGAAACCATTGCAGCTGGTCGGGTTGCGTGTCCCAATTTTGGCAGAAATGACTATCGCTGACCCCGGCCTGGACAATGCCGCAACCCACGTCTAATTCAAGCTAAAACTTTTGCTAGCCATCTTCCCGCCTAAGTTCCCCCTGAAATTAGCGAGGTGGTTGGGATTTTTGCATGGAGAGCATGGGCAAGGCTCGCTCTGATTGGGGGGGTAAGGCATACTGGGCGACTTTCTCCGGAGAATTTAGCCGCTGCCAGCGTTGCCAGGTTAACCAGCGCCAGGCCAAGGCCCCACTCACGGCGAAGAGACCTAGAAAGATCAGGCTGCCATAGCCCCCAACCCCACCAATGGCTGCATCGACAGAGCCGACAATGATGACAAAGGCAGAGATCGGTTCTTTACGGTAACTAGAGCGGAGAAAACGCGGCAAGAGCATGGTGCTTGGAAGGAAATAAGGTTAATAATGGCACCCAGTCTAGAACAAGCCCAACCAGGAGAGAACCCCTTGTCCGGTAAAATATTCCACTAGCAGGACTGCCACAACCCCAACCATGGCGGCTCGGCCATTTAAGCGCTCGGCAAAGCTATTAAAGCCATATTTCGGGGTTTCTAAGTTGGGAGTGCGGGTAGGTTCAGTCATAGGTCTGTTTTAGTATTTTCCTAAGTTGTACTCAAAGAAAGCTAGGTAACCAATGAAGTTACCCAATACCCTAAGTTGTCCCTATTCTAGCCTGAACCGCCTCAGGGCAAAGGTGTCGGAATTTCGCTTAGGGGTAGGCTCAGCTATTCCGGCTGTTTGGGTGAATTGGCTCGATGCATCGCCCGGCCCAATGTATCTGGCAACTTGGTAATCGCTTCTTGAATAAAGGCCTGGATAAATTCATCCCGGCGGTTAAGTTGGAATTGTTGCTGCACCACCTCGCTCATGCCACCATCCCCCCAATCCTGATCTTGGCGGAAATATTCCATAAAACTTTTGCCCGCAATCCGAGTTAGGTAAGCTGCTCCAATACTTTGAATTGCCCGACCTACGACAATCCCACCAATACTCAGTTGTAAGGCTGTTGCGACTAAATCCATTGCGCCTTTGACAATTCCCAAGCTGGCTAGGGTTCGTCCCAGGGAAAGTGCTAGTTCCCGTCCGCGCTCGGCATTGAGATCACAGCCATAGACTCGGCCGATTTCAATCACCATTTGGGCATTCACTGCCGCGGCCACGAGTAAATCTACCACCGGGATGGGTGTGACAAAAATGACCCCGGCCCCGATCCACTGATAGCGATCCACCACTTTCTCGGCCTGGCGTTGGCGTTGACGATCGATCAGACGGCGGGCCTCTTCCCCCAACCGTTGGGATTGCAAGAGAATGTTATCTGCCACCAGGTCTTGCCCCTCGGCCCGTAAGATGGCAGCAATCCGTTTGAGAACCGGCAAAATATCGGGATCAGGGATAATCCGGGTGCCCGTGTCCATGATGATTGGTTGGGGGGCGGCGGCAATGGCCACTACATCCTGGGGGGCAATGATCCCGTCTAAACGCTGGCGTAACTGGGCCAAAATCACATCCCGGTCTGTAGTCGTCATTCGGTCAATTTTGTTCAGTACCACCAGGGAGCGTTTGCCCATTTCGACTAAGTTCACGAGGGGGCGATATTCCGATTGCCGCAGGTCGTTATCCAAAACAAACAAGAGTAAATCTGCCTCCGTTGCCAACTGTCGGGCCTGGTGTTCCCGCTCCGTGCCAGCAATGCCTGCTTCTAAGATGCCAGGGGTGTCGGTAATCCAGATATCCTGCTCAATTCCCCGTAATTGCAAGCAATAGGTGGCTCCGGCGGTGGTGGTTCCCATGGGGGCGCTCACTTCTCCGACAATCCGGCCGACGATGGCGTTTACTAGGGAGGTTTTTCCGGCTGACCCTGTGCCAAAGACGACTAAGCGAATATGTTGGCGGCTGAAACTGTGTTCTAATTCTCGGGCTTTGGCCTGTAAGGCAAGACGGGCGACTTCATCTTCGACTTGATTGAGTTGTTTTTGCAGAGCTTCCAAGGTTTCGGCAGCGGCTTCTGTTTTTTCCACTGGGGCCTGGGGGCGAGGCTTGCGGCTTTTGGTTTGGCGAAAGAGACCCAGGTAATAAATCAGTGCATAGAGGAGAGCCAGCAGCACCAAAATCAACACGATCAGCAGGGTATTGGCGAGCAGCGGACTAGAAAAGCCAATTTGGATATACAACCCGTGCAGGGCCGCTACTAACCAGAGCATTAACCCCAAGACAATACCCAGGCCAAGAATAATCAACAGTGGGCGGGACATGGATTAGGGTAAGTATTTGGCAAAGTAGCTGAACAAGGGCAAACTCACCGACTGATTCCGACTGAGGCGAGTCATTAACCAAAACAGGGTCAAAAAATACCCAGAAGTCCAGAGGCTATTAAAAAATAAGAGAGTCGTTTCCGGCCAATTTTCGACTGTTCCTGCTCCCCAGCTAAGTCCCCCATACCCGACGATCCAGGCCAGGGCTAAGACGATGGCTAACCGACTCACTTGCCGCTGCTCGCGGGGAATGTGCCGTTGCCGGATGCTCCAGATAGCTGGAAGTACCCCAAATACCGGAATCAGGGAAACATAGAGCCAAAGCCGAGTTGCCGCTTTCATGACAGATCAGGTTTGGGATGAGGCAGGATTGCTCCTGTTTTGCCACCAGGCCTGGAGAGGCATGCCCACATAGAAGGTTAAGAGGGATTTGGAGTAAGGGACATAATTATTGCAGCCCCCCATCAGCCATTCCCAAAACCGCAGTTTTTGCAAACGGGCCTCAAGCCAAAGATGATCGTCTTGTAATTGCCGATTTTCGCTAACAATCCCAGCCACTCGCCCTTCGAGGTCGGTTAATTCCACCCGTGTGGTTTCCTGTTGCTGCTGCAGTTCCGTCAGGTCGGAGTGGAGTGCCTGATAGTGGCCAAGCAGGGTTTCGTATTCTGCTTTCGTGGTTTGCCATTGGTTATTTAGAGCAGTTTGTTCGGCTTCTAGGAGGCGATAACTTTCTTGAAGTTGGGTATGGGCTTCGGCCTGGGTCACTAATTCCGCATCTCGTGCATGAGAAGCCTGGCGCAGTTGCTCGTTTTCGTAATCGGCATTTTCCAGTTTGGCCCGTAAGTCCCGCAGCTCGTACTCCAAATTTTGGCATTGGGTTTGACTGGCTTCGGCCTGGGCCTGGAGGTGTTGAAATTCACTATCGAGATTGTGATAGCGGGTTTCAAGGGTGCGATAGCTCACTTCTAGGGTTTTGATCTGGGCTTCGTAGGCGGTGGTCTGGGCTTTGTATTGCTCGATTTGCTTGGCCTGGTATTGGTACTCTTGCCGCAGGTGTTGTACTCGTGTTTCTAGGGCTTGTTTATCAGTTTTGAGGCGAGTGACCACATCCCAGGCCTGTCTTAAAGGGCCGTCATAACTTTTTTTAAACCAGCCACTAAAAAAGGTAACCCCGGTTAAGCCAATGCCCACGAGAAAGTAGGTGGCCAGAAAGGTATGGGCCTGATCAGAAAGAGGATGCAGCATAGGTCATCGCCTGTTTGGAGAAATTGCGAATCAGTTAGAATTGCCAGGTTTTGATGGCCTGTGAGTATCCACCAATCCCAATGGCCAAGGTCTTAAGACAACTATACCAGGCCCATCAAAACAGGGTTAGGTCAGGGCTAGGCTGTTGAAAACCAATTTTTATTTCTCAAAAAATGAGAGTTTTTCTGGAGAATTGCTAGTGCCCCACACCGACATAGCGGAACCCTAAAGCCTCCAGGGCCTGGCGATCTAAAAAGTTGCGCCCATCGATCATCACCCGATTGGCCATGTGTTCGGCAATTTTGTCGTAGTCTAACTCTAAAAACTGCTGCCAATCTGTTACCAGGACGAGGGCATCGCAGCCATCGGCCAATTGCAGGGGATCGGTTTCGACAATCACATTGGATAGGCCAGAGCGCAAGCCCGATTGGGAGACCAGGGGATCGTAGGCTTTGACTTTGGCCCCGAGCCGAGAGAGTTCATCAATTAAATTGAGTGAGGGGGCATCCCGGAGATCATCGGTGTCTGGCTTAAAGGTTAATCCCAACAGGCCAATGGTTTTACCCTTGAGAATTTTCAGGACTTGCTGCAATTTTTCTACGACAATGTAGCGCTGGCGTTTATTCACGGCCACGACGGATTTTAAGAGTTCCGCTTCGTATTTATAATCATCGGCTGTATGAACCAGTGCCGACACATCCTTGGGAAAACAGGAGCCACCCCACCCTAACCCGGCCTGGAGGAATTTTTTCCCAATCCGCGAGTCTAAGCCAATTCCCTGGGCCACCTGCACCACATCTGCCCCGACCCGATCACAGATATTGGCCACTTCATTAATAAAACTGATTTTGGTGGCTAGGAAGGCATTGGCGGCATACTTGATCATTTCCGCAGAACTGAGATCCGTGACTAAGACTGGTACCGGCTCTAAGTTTGGATGTTCGGCAAATTTACGCTCAATAATTGGGGCATAGAGATCTTTCATCAAGGCAATTGCCCGCTGACTACTGCCCCCCAAAACAATCCGGTCGGGGTTGAAGGTATCAAAAACGGCGGAACCTTCCCGTAAAAACTCGGGATTGCTGATCACATCAAAGGATAGAACACTCTCATCCTGAATCGTGCCGCTAGCATCCATAAGTTCGGGGTGCTGTTCGGTGAGTCCATCTAGGATCAACATCCGTACCCAATCGCCGGAGCCAATGGGCACAGTGGATTTATTGACGACGACTTTGTAGCCTGATTTGAGATTTTCGCCAATGCCCCGGGCTACGGCCTCAATGTAGCGAGTGTCAGTTTCCCCAGTCGGTAATGCCGGAGTGCCAACCGCAATAAAAAGAATTTCACCGTGGTCAATGCCAGCTGCTAAATCACTGGAAAATTTAATCTTGTTGGCCTGGATCGCATCCCGGAGAATTTCTGTTAAGCCGGGTTCATAAATAGGGGATTGACCGGCCTGAAGTATTTTCACTTTTTCAGCATTGTTATCAATACAGATCACGTCATGGCCGATATGAGCAAGGCAGGCTCCCGTGACTAAGCCAACATATCCGGTGCCAATCACACAGACGCGCATTAAACTTCTCCCAGTAATTAATTATTGGTCAAGCCATTCATCAAAATGTACCGGAAAATGTCGCAATTGCGGTAAGTTCGATTCTCTGGTGCAGTTGAAAAGTTAGGGGCTGGCCACTAATTCTTGATTGAGTTTGCCGCTGCGGAATCCCTCTAAATCCAAAGTGATATAGGTAAAGCCCAATTCCTGCCAGGCCTGGACTAATGTCTCTAAGTCCGTTTCCGCAATAAACTTTTTAATTTGATTGGGCGGGAGTTCAATCCGAGCCATGGTGGCCTGGGAGCGCACCCGCAATTCTCGCCAACCGAGTTTCCGTAAATACTCTTCTGCCCGGCCGACTCGCTGCAATTTTTCGAGGGTAATTTCCTCACCATAGGGGAAACGGGAACTCAGGCAAGGTTGGGCTGGCTTATCCCACCAGGCCAGGCCCAGTTCTTTAGCCAATTGCCGTACTTCAAGTTTGGATAAACCTACTTCTGCCAAGGGTGAGCGAACCCCCCGTTCTTTGGCGGCTTGAATCCCCGGCCGGTAATCCTGTAAATCATCGGCGTTTACCCCATCCACCACATAGTCATAGCCAAAGGACGCGGCGAGGGGCTTGAGGGTATCGTGGAGTTCACTTTTGCAGAAATAACAGCGATTGACCGGATTAGCCGCATACTCCGGGCGGGCGAGTTCCTGAGTTTCCACCAATTTGTGGGCAATGCCAATGTCACGGGCGTGATCTTCCGCGTCCACCAATTCTTCCGGTAGGAGCGAGGCGGAAACTGCCGTCACGGCCAATGCCCGCTCCCCCAACACATCCCAGGCCACTTTGACGACTAAGGAGCTATCAATCCCACCGGAATAGGCAACTAAGGCCCGCCCCATCTCTTGAAACAGGGTTTGTAACTGCTGATATTTAGCCGAAAGCGTTGCATCCAATGTCATTGCTAACACCATCATTGAGAAATCATTTTTCTGAGGCAGAGAGGCTAAAACTGGTGGAGAAACCGCAAATCACTGCTGTAGAGGCGGCGAATATCGTCAATTTGATGCAGTACCATTGTAAACCGCTCAATTCCCAGGCCCGCGGCAAAGCCAGAGTAAACATCGGGATCGTAACCGACATTTTTGAGGACATTGGGATCCACCATGCCACAGCCCATCACTTCCAGCCAGCGTCCATTCCACTGCACATCCACTTCTGCTGAGGGTTCCGTAAACGGAAAATAACTGGCCCGAAACCGAATCGGGACATCACCAAAAATTTCCATCAAAAAGGATTTTACTGTGCCTTTTAAGTCCGTAAAGGTCAGGCCCTCATCAATGGCCAAAATTTCCAATTGATGAAAGACAGCAGCATGGGTGGCATCTTCCGTATCACGGCGAAAACAGCGGCCGGGGGCAATTAAGCGAATTGGGGGATCGTTTAACTCCATGTGGCGGATTTGGATGGCGGAGGTATGGGTTCGCAGCAGGTTGCCATCGGGTAGATAAAACGTATCTTGCATATCCCGAGCTGGGTGGTCTGGGGGCGTGTTCAGGGCCTGGAAGTTGTAATAGTCGGTTTCCATTTCCGGGCCTTCATCCACCATGTAACCCAGGCCAATGAAGATATCAATAATCCGATCCATGGTGGCGTTGAGGGGATGAATCCGGCCCTGGGGATGAAAACAGCCGGGCATTGTCACATCTAGGGTTTCCGACTCCAACTGGGCCGCAATTTGGGCGACTTGCAGGGCTTCTTTTTTCCGTTCAATACTGGCCTGGACTTCATCCTTGAGAATGTTAGCTAAGGCCCCCAAGCGCGGCCGATCCGTCGGTGGCAGTTTCCCCATTGCCCCAAGAATCCCTGAGAGTTGACCTTTTTTCCCGAGATAGCCAATCCGTAATTGTTCCAACTCTTCTAAGGTTGTGGCCGCCGCAATACAGGCAATGGCCGTGGCTTGAAGGTCGTTGAGTTGTTTTTCGAGGGCAGTCAGATCGAGGACGGGAGTAGTCATAGGGTGCAAGGCAATGTCTGTCTCTACTCTACCGCAGCCGCTTCCCTGGACTTAGACCTGCCGCAAGTCCCCCCTGAATTTGCCCCACCCATGATCCGCCAATCCATAAATACTGCTTGGAAAATATAAAGATTACCCCAGTCTAAGTCTTGCAGCACTTTACAAAATGTTACTTGCTTATTGCAATAAATTTGCAGTTAATGCCCTAGGACTGTCGGAGAGGTTATTGAAATTAATTCTTAATAAGTCTGAGTATCCTTCTCTCCCAATACCAGGGGCCTGGTGATCACTTTCGCGCTGAAACAGCGATGGAACAAAACTTTGCCTAAGTTTTAGGATTGGTTTTTGCTAATTCTACTGGTCTTGTGGATGCTCACTTTCTGAGAATACTTTTAATACCTACCTCAGTTTATTCAAATAGATTCTTAATAAGAAGGTCAATGCTCATGACTGTGGCATCAGAGCCAATGGGTAGCCCACCCGCCCACCCCCAAACCGCTTCCTCTGCTGGGATGCAAACCTATGGACAGGCGGCGGTGACCTACGATTGGTGGGCCGGTAATGCCCGTTTTGCAGAAAAGTCTGGATTGTTTATTGCGGCCCACGTGGCTCAGGCGGCTTTAACCGTGTTTTGGGCCGGGGCGTTTACCCTCTACGAAATGTCTCTCTATGACCCCAGCCAACCCCTGGGAACCCAAGGTCTGATTCTGCTGCCCCATTTAGCGACGCTGGGCCTGGGGGTGAGTGATGGTGGACAAATTACCGATACCTATCCCTATTTCGTAGTGGGGGTGGTTCACCTCATTGCCTCTGCGGTGTTGGGGGCTGGGGCCCTGTTCCATATCCTGCGTGCCCCAGAAAGTCTGGCTCAGGCCAAGGGGGCGGCCCGCCGCTTTCATTTTGCCTGGAACGATCCCAAACAGTTGGGGATGATTCTCGGACATCATCTCTTATTTCTTGGGGGTGGAGCCTTCCTGCTGGTTGCTAAGGCGATGTATTGGGGCGGGTTGTACGATGCTACCTCCCAAACCGTGCGGGTGATTACGCAGCCGACCCTGGATCCGTGGGTGATCTACGGCTACCAAACTCACTTTGCCAGCATCAGTAGTTTGGAGGATTTAGTTGGCGGCCATATCTATGTGGGGGTGATGCTCCTGGCTGGGGGGGTGTGGCATATTTTAGTTCCGCCCTTACCCTGGGCCCGCAAGGTGCTCATCTTTACTGGGGAAGCGATTTTGTCCTACTCCTTGGGTGGAATTGCCTTGGCTGGATTTGTTGCTGCCTACTTTTGTGCTGTCAATACCTTGGCCTATCCAGTTGAGTTCTATGGCCCACCCCTAGAAATTCGCCTGGGAATTTGCCCCTATTTTGCTGATACAGCCGCCGACTTACCCTATGGGGTGCATACGGCCCGGGCCTGGTTGGCAAATGCTCATTTTTTCTTGGCGTTCTTTTTCCTGCAGGGGCATCTCTGGCATGCGCTCCGGGCCATGGGGTTTGACTTTCGCCGCGTCTCCCAGGCCATTGATGCCATCAGTGATGCTTAAGGATTCCCAGCTCAAATAGATTTTGAACGTTGATTACGGATGATCACGGCGGCTGCGAGTTTGGCCGGGCAACTGGTCTGGTTTGTGGCTGCTGCGATTTCTGGCGGATTCGCTCCGATGCTCGAATGTTGTATTAGGAAACGAAGATGACAAAAATTGGTCTGTTCTACGGTACCCAAATGGGAAACACAGCCGACATTGCTGAAAAACTTGCCCAGGCCTGGGGGGGAGATACAGTTGAATTGCACGATATTGCCAAGGCTAGTCCGGCGGATTTTGCTGCCTACGAGTATGTGATCATTGGCTGTCCCACCTGGAATATTGGGGCACTCCAAAGTGATTGGGAGGGCTTTTTCCCGGATTTGGGGAGTGTTGACTTTACTAGTAAAAAAGTTGCCTACTTTGGCCCAGGCGATCAGGTGGGTTATGCCGATAATTTCATGGATGCCATCGGGATTTTAGAAGCGGAAATCTCCCGCTTAGGTGGGAAAACCATGGGCTTTTGGCCAACTACAGGCTACGACTTTAATGCATCGAAAGCCGTAAAAAATGGCAAATTCCTTGGCCTGGCCCTAGATGAAGACAACCAACCGGAACTGACTCTCCCGCGGATTACGGCCTGGGTTAAGCAACTCCAAGGCGAGTTTCAACTCAGCTAAACTGCCTGCCTATGAGGGCCTGGGAAGTATTCAGGTCATGGGGGCAATGTGTGGCCAGGGTTGGACTGATTGTATTGAAAGCTAACGATAGTAGGGAACGGTTGGGGCTGGGACATCCCGATAAGCTGGAGTTTGGGCCCGCCGTAGTCCCTCTCGATAGGTAAAATAGGCCCCCACAATAATGAAGGTATTCACTAAAATTAAGGCAACTAATTTCCGGTTACCAACAGGTTGTGGCAGCCGGGGCGTGATCTGGATCATGGGTAATTGACCGGCCATTGGAAGCTCCTCCGCTGCGTTTGCTAAGTCAGTCTAGTCATGTGATTGGGCCAGGGAAATGTCCTTTTTTCGGCATTTAGGCGGAGTAGAACACCGACCCCGGTAGCCCAAGGTCTTTACCTAGAACCTATCATGCCCTTATTTGTCAAGCTGCTACCTGGTACATTCCTTAACGCAAAAGATGAAGAAATACTAAAAATAATCCCTGAGTCATTGACTGTAAAAAATCAGTTTTTGTGAAACAAATCCGAACTAGCCCCGTCTGGTCTAGAAGTCATGGGTGGTGGTCACGGTTGCGATTTATTTGCTTTCCCAAGGATTTTGAGGTCTCTTTTAACAATTTGTTACGCTCTAGAGATACTCAAAAATTGACTACAGCCTATGGGCATCCTTGGGTTGGCCAATCACATGCCTCTCGGCCGAGGAGAGGATTAAACGTCCCATGACCGCAAGCCCTCAGATTCCAAGCCTGAAGTTACAGCAGATGCACCCCCTGAGTTTGACGGTGCTGCTTTTGGGGATAGTGGGGGTGAGTTTGGCCTGGGGAGCGGCGCAGGAATTGCCGATATTGCAGTGTTTTTTTGCCCAATGGGCCCAACGCCAATCCTTTCCGACCTGGCTTGATATTGAGCATTTACCTGATTGGTATGTTTGGGGTTTGCCCTTTGCATTGATGGGCCTGGCCTGGGGACTAACGAAATTCTCACCCAAACCGAAGCTCTGGTCGCGGGCTGGAATGGTGGCTATTTTGCTGGCGTTGATGATTCGTTATGTGGTGTGGCGAACCCTGGCAACCCTGAATCTGGATAGCCCGCTGAATGGTCTGTTGAGTTTGGGCTTTTTCGGGCTGGAGTTGCTCTTGCTGGGCGGCCAGGCCTTGCAATTTTACTGGTTGCTCAATATTACAGATCGCACTGCCCAGGCCAAGGCTTCCGAACAGTTGATGCAGATGGGGCAGTATTCTCCGCAAGTTGATATTTTAATTCCAACCTATGATGAACCTGTGGCAATCCTGAAGCGCACCATTGTTGGTTGCCAGGCCCTAGATTATCCCAATTTTCAGGTTTATTTATTGGATGACACCTGTCGCCCCGAGGTCAAAGAATTGGCCGCAGTCCTGGGCTGTCATTACATCACCCGTTTGAATAACCTCTCTGCCAAAGCCGGAAACCTGAATCATGGCCTGGAATTTTGTCAGGGGGATTTAGTCGTTGTTTTTGATGCAGATTTTGTTCCAACTGAGAATTTCTTGACTCGCACCGTCGGCTTTTTTCAAGATGCCAGTGTTGGCCTGGTGCAAACCTATCAAAGCTTTTTTAATCATGACCCAATTTCCCGGAATTTAGGCTTGACCGAAACCCTGCCCCAAGAGGTGGAAATTTTTTCGCGCCACTATCAACGTTTGCGGGATAGCCTGGAGTCGGCAATTTGTTATGGCAGTGCCTTTGTTGTCCGGCGAGCTGCCCTAGAAGCTGTGGGGCGGTTTGATGTGGATTCCCTGAGTGAAGACTATTTAACTGGGGTGCGCTTGAGTGCGGCCGGGTATCGGGTTTTATATTTGGGAGAAAGTTTAAGTGCTGGCCTCTGTGCCGATGATTTGGCCGGACATATTCAACAACGCCTGCGCTGGGCCCGGGGGAGTTTACAGTCGTTTTTTGTTGCGGCTAATCCCCTGACGATTCCGGGCCTCACTTGGCCGCAGCGATTGGCCCACTTTGAGGGACTGATTCAGTGGCTCCATAGCCCGATTCGCCTGATTTTTTTAATTCTGCCCTTGTTGGCCAATGGCCTGGGGCTGGTGCCAATTAACACCACGATTCCAGCCTGGCTTTACTATTCATTGCCCTTTTATTTGGTCACTCTGACCAGTTTTGTCTGGCTGAATGGCCGGAGTCGCTCGGCGTTAATGTCCGATGTTTATAGTGTCCTGCAATGTGTGCCCCTCACCTTGACGGTTTTTCATACCCTCCTTTTTCCGTTTGCCCGCTCCTTTCAAGTCACCCCGAAGGGTCAACACTCCTATCGCTATGTCATGAACTGGGGCTTGGTCTGGCCCTTACTGCTCCTCTTTTTGGCATCCCTGGGGAGTTTGGGATTATCCATTGCTGGGGTGAATCTTTGGGGGGAAAGTACGCGGGAGTGGATGGGGATTGGCCTGGTTTGGAGTATTTATAACTTAATCATTTTGGCCCTGGCCATTGCAGCCTGTATTGATGCACCCAAGGTTGATGGGTTTGATTGGTTTCAACTCCAACATCCCTGGCCGGCATCTCTTCAATCTATGCATGGAGGGCCTGGTTCCTCCTTCGCCTTGGGTGCCGGACAGGTGAAGTTACTGTCTGAGGGTGGGGCTGTGATTCTGATGGAGGCTGAATCCGAGGTGCTCCGGCCTGGGGCGATGGTGCAGATGACTTTAAGTAGTGTTGACCTAACGCTGAGTGGACAAGTGGTGAGTCTCTCCCCTGCTGGGCCTGGCCTGGAAGTGACCCTGATGTTTAGCCCGCTGAGTTTGCAGGACTATCGGCAACTGATCAAACTGTTATTCTGTCAACCCGGCCAATGGCAGTGGCAGCAATCCCAGGGGGAAATTGTCACCCTTGTCTATTTACTCAAAGCTTTAGTCTCTCCAACTTTTCGGCGTTTCCCCCGTGGTTATTTAGCACCCGTGACGATTCAAGTTCATCCAGGCCATGGGGAGCCAGCAACACCTCAGTTCTCTTTGACGGGGACACGGGGGTAGAACCACAGGGCGCATTGGCTAAATATTTCCAACCCCTCAAGAATATCCTAGGCGGCAGGATTTAAGAGGCTCACCAGGCCTGGGGCCAACTGAAGTTCCCAACCCGATGCCCCTAACTGCGCTTGTACCTGGCTGAAATCTAGCCCCAGGCCTGGCCCTTTCCGCCAGAGAATTACGGCATCAGCCCCAGATGGGTAATATTTGGGTCGCCGTCCTGCCTCTTGAAAGCCAAATTTTTGATAGAGCTTCAAAGCTGCTTGATTGTCAGCCGCTACTTCCAAGGTGGCCCAGGGGTGGTTTTGCGCTAACCCAAGATTCAGGAGTGCCCAGACCAGTAATGCCCCCAGGCCCTGACGCTGTTGACTAGGAGCGACTGCTAACAGTGTGATGTGAGTTTCTTCGGCAATACCCCAACTACACCCCAAACCCAACAGCGGCATTAGGGCGAGATCCCGATCCCAGCCGGGCGCATAACAGGCCAAAACTGTACTCATCGGATGACTGATCTCCTGCAAATACTGGTTCTGGCTCCAAATTCCCCCAAGACAGGTTTGATCTAAGGCAACGGCGGCCGCAGTTTGGGCTGGAGTCAGATAATCGAGAATGAGGGGATGCACTAAGCAAGAGCTTCCTGGTCAGTCAAGGCAAATCCATAGGGGTTAGAAATTATATTGAAGCACCAATGGCAGTGGGCTGTGCTACGAGCTGATGCATCCTAAAAGTCCCAGTCAGATTAAGAGTAAACTAGAAGTTAATTCCTTGGCTGCCCACCCACACGCATCCCTAGCCCAGCTTTTGGGTTTACGGTCTTGGCCTGGTCTTAACCTCTTCTAAAACTTATCAGTTTGCCGTCCATCCCCATGACACCTGTTACCCTTGCTCAGCCCGCTGCTGCCTTTCCCGATCTCAGCCAGGCCCCGACCAATCAACAACTGTTACCGCTGACAGCCCAAACCAACCCTAAGGGACATCTGGAAGTTGGCGGTTGTGATCTGGTGGAGTTAGTCGCCCAATTTGGCTCACCCCTCTATATTCTTGATGAATTGACCTTTGCCCAGGCCTGTCAGGATTATGTCAATGGCTTGAAAACCCATTACCCCGGCCCCAGTTTAGTCTTGTATGCCTCCAAGGCCTGGAACTGTTTAGCCACCTGTGCCCTAGCGGCGCGGGAAGGATTGGGGATTGATGTCGCTTCCGGGGGTGAACTCTTTACGGCCTTAACCGCTGGGGTTAATCCCGAACTCATTTACTTTCACGGTAACAACAAGTCCCCCCAAGAATTGGCACAAGCGGTGGAATTGGGCTGCCGGATTGTGGCAGATAACTGGTTGGAACTCCATCGTTTGGCAGAATTGGCGAGTCAACAGGCCCCCGGCCGGGCTAAACCTCAGGTGATGTTGAGGCTCACCCCCGGCATTGAATGCCACACCCATGAATACATCCGCACCGGGCAACTGGACAGTAAATTTGGCTTTGATCCCCAGGAGTTACCTAAACTATTTCAATTTGGCCTGGAACACTCCCAGATTGATTGGCTCGGGATTCATGCCCACATTGGCTCGCAAATTTTTGAACTCCAACCCCATCAGGACTTAGCCAAGACCCTAGCGGCCTGGTTTTCTAAAGCAGCAAGTTTAGGCTTAAACTTCCGGGAACTGAATGTCGGCGGGGGCCTGGGAATGCGCTATGTGGAGTCAGATCATCCCCCGAGTATCAAAACCTGGACGCAATGGGTGGCCGAAAGTGTGAGCCAGGCCTGCCAAGCAGAAAACATCCCTTTACCCAAACTCCTCTGTGAACCAGGGCGTTCAATTGCGGGGCCCAGCACCGTGACTGCCTATACCGTGGGAACGCGCAAAGATATTCCCGGAATTCGCACCTATATTGCCGTGGATGGGGGAATGTCCGATAACCCGCGCCCCATTACTTACCAGGCCGAGTATTCGGCGGCATTAGCTAATCGGATGCTCGATACCCCCAATACAACTGTTACCGTGGCTGGCAAACATTGTGAGTCGGGCGATATTCTTTTGAAAGATATTGAACTACCTGACCCCCGGCCCGGTGATACCCTCGTGGTTTTTGGCACAGGCGCGTACAACTACAGCATGGCCTCCAATTACAATCGCCTCACCCGCCCGGCCGCGGTTTTGGTCAAGGAGAGTAATGCCTCACTAATTCTCAAACGGGAAACCTATGTTGATTTGGTGCGTCAGGATGTGCTGCCCTCTGGCCTGGCCTAATCAATGGACTTAATCTATGGCCCTCAGCCTCTCCTTGTTCACTCTGATTGGCGTTACCTGGCCGGCCGTTTCCCCGCGGGTTTGGGCTTTGGTCACCAATCTAGTGGACATTGGCCTGGTCTTGGGCTTGACCTATATTGTCCTGCTAGTGATTGCCGAGCGGCGCACTCTCTGGATGGTGCGGGGATTTATTTTCCTCATTTTTGCGGCCTCCATTAGCCGGGGCCTGGGGCTCCAGTTCCTAGCGTTTGTCCTAAACAATCTTGTTGTCGGTTCGGCCGTGGCCATGGCCGTGATTCTCCAATCTGAGATTCGCCGCTTTCTCGAACAAATTGGTCAAGGCAAAATTCTCCAAGTCTTGCAAAAAAATCCTAGCCCCCTGCCCCGCGGTCAAACAACGCTTGATGCAATTGTGGATGCGGTCAAGGCTCTTTCCCAGAGCCGGACGGGGGCCTTAATCTTGCTGGAAACGGGGACAATGCTCGATGCCCAAGATTTCACGGCCACTGGAATTAAACTGGATGCGACCCTGACCTCAGAACTGGTACAAACTATCTTTCAGCCCGCCACTCCCCTGCATGATGGCGCAATTTTAATTCGCGGTACTCAAATTGTCGCGGCCAAGTTGATTTTGCCCCTCTCCCAACGGACTGGACCCTGGCAACTGGGTACGCGTCATCGGGCGGCGGTCGGGATTACGGAACGGGTAGCGAACTGCTTGTGTATTGTGGTTTCCGAGGAAACGGGTTCGATTTCCTTAGCCCAACGGGGTGAACTCAACCGCCCCCTGACTAGCAGTAAACTAAAGGAGCTATTAGAGCAGCACTTCCACCAGGCCGGGGAAACCACCACTTCCCTCACGCAACGGACGGCAAACCGGCGGCGCTGGCAAATGGTATGGCCCTTGCGTTGATCTCTCGCCCGAGACCCTTCTGATGACCACCCAACCCAAATCCCTCGTAATTCTCCCTGATGACTTAGACCGAGAGCGTTTACCCCGGCATGTGGCGGTGATTATGGATGGGAACGGCCGCTGGGCCAAAAATCGTCACTTACCCCGAATTATGGGACATCAACGAGGGGTGGATACCCTGAAGGACTTACTCCGCTGTTGCAAGGATTGGGGCATTCAAGCCTTAACCGCCTATGCTTTCTCAACAGAAAACTGGGGGCGACCCCTGCCGGAAGTGGAATTTTTAATGACCCTCTTTGAGCGAGTCTTGCGGCGGGAACTCGCGGAAATGGTCGAGGAAGGAGTCCAAATTCACTTTGTTGGAGATTTGCTTTGTTTGCCTGAGTCGTTGCAAGAGGAAATTCGTCGGGCGATGGCGGCAACGGCCAATAACCAAAAAATTAAGTTTGTTGTGGCCACGAATTATGGGGGGCGGCGGGAAATTATCCAGGCCTGTCGGAGTCTAGCTGAGCGCGTGAAAGCGGGAGAACTCCAGCCGGAAGACATTGATGAGCGCCAATTTGAACACTATCTCTATACGGCGGGCTTGCCAGATCCAGATTTATTAATTCGTACCAGTGGTGAGATGCGGGTGAGTAATTTTCTCTTATGGCAGGTTGCCTATGCGGAGATCTATGTCACTGATACCCTCTGGCCCGACTTTGACCGCAATGCCTTCCATGCAGCCCTGCGGAATTTTCAACATCGGCAACGTCGTTTTGGGCGGCTCTAAACTCTCATCAAAGTGGGGCATTGGAGCTTGCAAAATCAGGTTAAATCCAGAGGATTTATTGATCCGGTGATCGCCCTCGGCCTGGGGGTGCTGGTGGTCTTGAGCTTGACCATGATTAAGTTTCAGGGCAATATTACGGGCTTCTTTCGGATTGGCGAGGTTTTACCCGTTTCACCGCTGCTGAATTCCCAGAGGCCATTGATTCATTCGGGAAAAGCCGGCCATGATGGTCAACAATTTCTGACGATTGCCTTAGATCCGGGCTTGCACCACCCTGAAACGCTCAAATCCCTCGATGTTCCGGCCTATCGCTATCGGCGAATTTTCTATCCTTTCCTCGGCTGGCTGTTGGGGTTGGGGCAATCCGGATTCATCCCCTTCGCTTTAGTTTTGATTAACGTCGCTTGCTTGGGGCTGGCCGTCTGGGGAGTGGGGCAATTGTTACCATCGCAACCGGCTGGATTACCCTTACTCTTTCTGACTATTCCGGGGGCCTGGATTAGTCTGAGTATTTCCACGGCAGACTTGCTCAGTAGTACCCTAGTCATCCTGGCCTTGGTGAGCTTTCGACAGTCTCAAACTACGCTGACCCTGGCCTGGCAAGCCTTGGCATTATTGACCCGTGAGACGACAATCCTGATTTGGCTGACTCTGATTTTAACGAGTGGATACCAGCGCAATAGAAAATATCTGTTCATGGCTCCCTTAGCTCTCATCCCTTGGGGGCTGTGGAATCTGTATTTGCGATCTAACCTACCAGGCCAGTGGGATAGTCAAAGTTTGGGGATGCACTTTAGCTGGCCGCTCCTCGGCATTCTCGACAAAATAGCTGAACTGGCAACTACTCCTTGGACCATGACCCAGGCCCTGGATAGCATCGTCTTTTGTTTGCAGCTTGTGGTTGTCGGAGCAATTATCACCTGCGCCAAGCCGGCCTGGAAACGCCAACCCGAACTGATCATTGGGGCGGGGCTGTACAGTGGTGTTTTTCTGCTTTCAAAGTTACAGATTTTAGCCCTCTTTACAGACTATAGCCGGGTCTATTTAGACCTATACTTATTCTGGCTCCTACTTTGGCCGGCTGCTCCTAAACCCTTGGCAACGATAACCTTTTGGATCATGGGTCTGGTGAGTTTTGCCTATTTAATTGGGTTTGCAATTGAGCCAGTTTAAGTTAAATCAAAGGAGATTGACGGTTGAAATTATCGGTGATTGTGCCCTGTTATAACGAAGCCGCAACGATTCGACAAGTGATCCAGACAATTCATCAGTCACCCATTGAAAATCAGGAAATTATTGTCGTAGATGATTGCTCAACCGATGGCACCCAAGACATTCTCAGAACTGAAATTGAACCGATTGTTGCCCAAGTTATTTACCATCCCAGAAACTTAGGGAAAGGGGCAGCCCTGAGAACTGGCCTGGCTCAAATGACCGGCGATATTGCCATTGTTCAAGATGCGGATTTGGAATATTCACCCCAGGATTATCCCCTGATGCTAGAACCAATTTTACAGGGACGGGCTGATGTTGTTTATGGGTCTCGGTTTCAGGGAGGAGCACCCCATCGCGTTGTTTACTATTGGCATCGGGTTGGCAATGGTTTTTTGACCACCTTATCCAATATGTTTACTAACATTAATTTAACGGATATGGAAACCTGTTATAAGGCCTTTCGGCGGGAGATTATTCAACAAATTAAGATCAAGGAAAATCGCTTTGGCTTTGAACCGGAAATTACAGCCAAGGTTGCGAAACTGAACTGTCGCATTTATGAAGTTGGGATTTCATACTATGGGCGCAGTTATAAAGAAGGGAAGAAAATTAACTGGAAAGATGGCGTTTGGGCGATCATTTGCATTCTTCGCTATAATCTACTGGCTTGATGGCAACAGTTTACGGCTTTAAACGTTTATTGGTTTTGTCTCATCAATTTTGTATCTGTTGCGATGACATTTGCCCACTCCCCCTTTGCGAACCAGGCCCCTGAACGTTTGCCGCCTTCACCCTTGCTAGAGTCATTAGAGCCTCCAGAAGCAGACTTTGAGCAGCCCTTAACTCTGAGTTTCCAGGCCCAGACTTCCCACCCCAGGCTTGATCAATTTCTCCAACAAACCCATCCTGAGTTGTCCCGCTCCCGGTGGCAGCAACTGATTGAATTGGGACACGTGCAGGTGAATGGGGCTGTGGTGCAAGTCAAAAAACATAACCTTAAGCCGGGTGATTGGGTTCTAGTTGAATTACCGCCACCCCAGGCCAGTGATCTTCTCCCCGAAGCGATTCCCCTGGATATTCTCTACGAAGATGACACCATCATTCTGCTGAATAAACCCGTGGGTATGGTTGTCCATCCCGCCCCTGGCCACTACTCTGGTACCCTAGTCCACGCCCTCTTAGCCCATTGCCCTGATTTACCTGGGATTGGCGGCGAACAGCGGCCGGGAATTGTCCATCGGTTAGATAAAGATACCAGTGGGGTGATGATGGTTGCTAAAACGGAATTTGCCCTGCACCACCTCCAGGCCCAGATCCAAGCCCGAACTGCCAAGCGCGACTATTTTGGCCTGGTGCGAGGTGTCCCCAAAACGCAGGAAGGTATAATTAACGCTCCCATTGGCCGTCATCCCACAGATCGCAAAAAAATGGCTGTCACTGAACCCGGCCTGGGACGAGAAGCCATCACCCACTGGTTTATCCAAGAACGACTTGGCCTTTATACCTTAGTGTTATTTCAGTTAGAAACCGGGCGTACCCATCAAATTCGAGTGCATGCTAACTTTGCTGGCTGGCCAATTGTTGGAGATCCCCTCTATGGTTCAACCCGTAAACTGGTGGGTAAGGTGCTGCACGGGCAATTACTCCATGCTTGGAAACTCTCCCTCGAACATCCCCTGACTGGAGAACGACTCAGTGTCACTGCCCCCCTGCCCAAGTTTTTTAAGCAGTTGCTCCAGGCCTTGCGGGCGACTTAACCTAATGTTCAAATCCGAATTCTGAAATGAGAGACTAAGATTATAAACAGCCAAAACACGAATTACACTGGATTAATTCCGCTGCCGACACTAGCGAGAACGCCTAACCTCAATCCTTGGCCCATGCGCTGAGCAACGGCTTATGACTTCCTCCCCACAACCCCTATCGTTTCTCTCCGCCGGAGCCTCTACCGCTGTCCCAACGCTGGAAATCCTAGAGCATGATCCCCGGAGTTTGGTCACCGAGTTACTGGCCGTGGGAACTGCCCTTTCTGCGACCGAAAGCTTAACAGATTTACTCACCCTGATTTTGACCAAAAGCCGGGAAATCACCTGTAGCGATGCCGGGAGTGTCTTTTTAATTGATCGAGAGGCCCATCCCCCCAATCTCTGGTTTAAAACAGCCCAAAATGATACCCACCCGGAGCTATCGTTACATGAGTTTTTTATTCCCCTCACGGCTGAAAGCTTAGTTGGCTATGTGGCACTCACTGGCGAGATCCTCAATATTCCCGATGCCTATAAACTGACTGGGACAGAAACCTATCAATTCAACCGCTCGTTTGATGAAAATTTAAACTATCGGACTTGCTCAGTCTTGGTGATTCCGATGCAAAATGCTGAGGGTCAAGTGATTGGGGTTTTACAACTCCTGAACCGCAAGATTCGCCCGGATTTGAAAATTACCCCGGTAAATGCTACCGAAGTCACCGTCCCCTACAGCCATTGGGAAGAAGCAATTTTACGTTCCTTAGCCAGTCAGGCCGCTGTTTCCATTGAGCGGAATCATCTTTTAGAAAGTATTGAAAAATTGTTTGAAGGTTTTGTGACGGCCTCTGTCCAGGCCATTGAAGCACGGGACAAGGTTACGGCGGGGCATTCAGAACGGGTCGCTGAACTCACCTTGCGCTTGGCCGATGAAATTAATGATCAAACGGGGCCTGGGGCATTTTCTGGAATTGGGTTTGATGGGCGACAACTTCAAGAACTTCGCTATGCGGCTCTTCTCCATGATTTTGGCAAAGTAGGTGTCCCGGAAGTCATTTTAGGAAAAGAGAAAAAACTTTATCCCCTCCAACTCGAAGTCATTCGGCAACGGTTTCATTTTGTTCGCCGCACCCTGGAATTGGAATGTAACCAGGCCAAGCTGGAATACCTGGAAGCCAATCCCACCCATGATCCCCACTCTGCCTTTTGCAATCACTGCCAACAACTTCGCCAATTTGATCACCACCTCCAGGCCCAGTTAGCCGAACTCAACCGCTATTGGGAGGTCATTGAAATTGCCAATGAACCAAAGGTCTTAGCCGAAGAACCCTTAGCCATCCTCCAAGAGCTAACAACCTGGCATTACCGCGATATCAATGGTCAACTCCAACCCCTAGTCACCTTAGATGAACTGGAACAACTGCTTGTCCGCCGTGGCAACCTCACTCCCCAAGAACGCCTAGCCATTGAATCCCACGTCACCCATACCTATGAATTCCTGCGCCGGATTCCCTGGACAAGCTACTTAAAAGATGTGCCGATTATTGCCTATGGCCACCACGAACGCCTGAATGGGCAAGGCTACCCCCTTGGGATTGTGGAAATTCCCCTCCAGACGCAGATGTTAGCCGTGGCCGATATCTATGATGCCTTAACTGCCCCCGACCGTCCCTACAAGAAAAGCTTGCCCGTCCAAGTCGCCTTGAAAATTCTCCACCAAGAAGCAGACTCAAATCAGATCAATCGGGATTTAGTCTTATTATTTGAACAAAAACAGGTGTTCCAGGCCTTGGGGCATCATCTGGTCGATTAATCTCCTAATTTCCGGTAGAGAACTCGGGTATCAGACGTATAATGGGGAATGTGATCTCCGACTCACCCAAAGCTGAATCCGCATGGAACTGTCTTGTAAAAGTGAATATGCGCTCCTGGCCGTCATGGAACTCGCCGCTGCCTACCGTGAGCAAGAACCCCTGCAAATCCGGCAAATTGCGGCCCTGCACGATATTCCCGATCGCTATCTGGAGCAACTCTTGGCAACGCTGCGGCGGCGGGGGATTATTCGCAGTATTCGTGGGGCTAAGGGGGGGTATATTTTGGCTAAAGAACCCTGGCAAACCAGTCTCTTTGAAGTGATGGACTGCATTGAGGGCCTGGAAAATCAAAACGCCCAAGCCAATAAAACTCCAGAAACCATAGATCAAGGGGTTGTCCGAGAAATTTGGCGCGAGGCCTGGGGAGCAGCGAATCAGGTGTTACAAGACTATACATTACAAGACCTGTGCGAACGCCGCCAAGCGAAACACCAACTCGATATTATGTATTACATCTAGGCGTAAAATTTGCCGCTCAGGCTTGGCCTGGGTTGTAACACTTCAGCATGGGATTTGTTCTATGAATATTGCTCCCGGTATTACCGCGTTGATTGGCCGTACCCCCTTGGTGCAACTGAATCGGATTCCCCAGTCGGAAGGCTGCCAGGCCCAGATCGTCGTGAAATTGGAGAGCATGAACCCCGCCGCCTCAGTTAAAGACCGGATTGGGATCAGCATGATTTTAGAAGCCGAAGCCCAGGGCAAAATTACCCCCGGTAAAACCGTTTTAGTTGAACCCACCTCAGGTAACACCGGCATTGCCTTATCAATGGTGGCTGCGGCCAAAGGGTATCGCTTGATTTTGACGATGCCGGAAACCATGAGTTCAGAACGGCGGGCGATGTTGCGGGCCTATGGGGCGGAACTGGAACTAACTCCAGGGATTGAAGGCATGACTGGCTGTATTCAACGGGCCCAGAAAATTGTGGACTCACTCCCCGATGCCTTTATGCTGCAACAGTTTAGTAACCCCGCCAACCCCAAAATCCATCGTGAAACCACGGCTGAAGAAATCTGGCAAGACACCGATGGCAAGGTGGATATTCTCATTTCTGGCGTGGGGACTGGGGGCACAATTACTGGTGTGGCCAGCGTGATCAAAGCCCGTAAACCCAGCTTCCAGGCCATTGCCGTTGAACCCGCCAATAGTCCTGTTTTATCTGGCGGTCGCCCAGGCCCCCATAAAATTCAAGGGATTGGGGCTGGTTTTATTCCCCCGATTTTGCAAACGGAACTGATCGATGAAGTCATTCAAGTCAGCGATGACCAGGCCATTCACTTTGGCAGACGCTTAGCCCGAGAAGAAGGACTACTCTCCGGAATTTCCTCAGGAGCCGCTCTCTATGCTGCTATTCAAGTTGGGAAACGCCCCGAAAACGCTGGAAAACTCATCGTCATGGTGCAGCCAAGCTTTGGTGAACGTTATCTCAGTACGCCCTTGTTCCAAGAAGCCGACCCCTTACCCCCGCTCCTGCCAACGTAATTATCAAGGAGTCTCTTCAAGCCGTAGCATAGGGGCATGACTCAATCACCGAAAAACTCAACCTTACTCCTGATTGATGGGCATTCTCTCGCCTTTAGGTCTTATTACGCCTTTGCTAAGGGAAGGGATGGCGGCCTACGCACTTCCACCGGAATTCCCACCAGCATTACCTTTGGCTTTTTGAAAACCCTCCTAGAAGTAATCCAGGCCGAGGAATCGGATCATTTAGCCGTTGCCTTTGATCTGGGTGGCCCGACGTTTCGCCATGAAGCCGATAGCACCTACAAAGAAGGCCGCCCGGAAACCCCAGATGATTTTGCTCCAGATTTAGAAAACTTACAACTCCTGCTCCAGGCCTTGCATGTGCCAATTTTAATCTCTCCAGGTTATGAAGCCGATGATGTGATTGGAACCGTTGCCAACCAGGCCAGCCAAGCCGGACTCAAAGTCAAAATTGTCAGTGGCGATCAGGATTTATTTCAACTCATTGATCCGGAGAAAGGTATTTCGGTGCTGCATCTGAGTTCTGCCTTTGCCAAAAGTACAACCGCGGCCAAGGAGTTTGGCCGAGATCAAGTGAAGGAGAAATTGGGGGTCTGGCCGCATCAAGTCGTCGATTACAAAGCCCTCTGTGGCGATACATCTGACAATATTCCGGGAGTGCGCGGCATTGGCCCCAAGACAGCAGTGCAACTAATTGAGCAGTTTGGCAGTTTAGAAAATATTTATGCCCACTTGGATCAGATCAAAGGTGCGACCCAGAAAAAACTAAAAGAGGGATTAGATTCCGCCCGCCACTCCCAATTCATGGCCCAGATTGCCTTAAACACGCCAATTGAGGTGGACTTAGAGCATTTAGCCTTAGGCAATTTTGATTGGCCGACCCTAAACGACCTGTTAGAAAAATTGGAATTTCGGGCAATTAAGTCCTCGTTGCTGCAACTCCATGAAAAAGTGACCGGGGAAGCTACGACTCCTGAAACCTCTGAAACGAGTGGCGATGATTGGTTTTTCTCAGCAGACGATACGCATCATTCTAAAAATCCAGAGCTGCACGTCCAAATTATTGATACGCCTGAAAAACTAGAGCAACTGATTGCAACCCTAAAAAATCAAACGGATGCAACTCAACCCGTGGCCTGGGATACGGAAACCACCTCCCTTTCACCGCGGGATGCCCAATTAGTTGGGATTGGCTGTTGTTGGGGGCCTGGCCTGGATCAGATGGCCTATATTCCCCTCGGCCATAGCCAAGGTAACAACTTAGACTTAGAAATTGCTCGCAAAAAACTGACTCCGATTCTGTCAGATACCCGTTATCCGAAAGTGCTCCAAAATGCCAAATTTGATCGGCTGGTGTTGCAGTTTCAAGGAATCACATTAGCCGGGGTGGTCTTTGATCCAATGCTGGCCAGTTATGTGATCAATCCGGAAGGGAGTCATAATTTAACCGATATTTCCAGTCGTTATTTACCCATTACCGCCCAAACCTACAGTGACTTAGTGGCTAAAGGTCAATCCCTGGTGGATGTGGCAATCCCTGATGTCGCTCAATACTGTGGCCTGGATGTTTATACGACCTATTTATTAGTAGAACCCCTCCGAACTGAACTCGAAAAAACACCGAAACTCTTAGAGTTGCTCACTCAAGTTGAACTCCCCTTAGAACCTGTTTTAGCAGCGATGGAAACCGCGGGGATTCGGATTGATATTGACTATCTGCAAAAACTTGCCAACCAACTCAATCAACAACTGCATCAATTAGAAAACCAGGCCTACGAACTCGCCGGATTTGACTTTAATCTCAGCTCTCCGAAGCAACTAAGTCAGCTCTTGTTTAACACCCTGGGCCTGGATACAAAAAAAACTCGCAAAACCACACTGGGCTATTCCACCGATGCGGCAACTCTGGAAAAACTCCAAGGCGATCACCCGATTATTGACGTGATTTTGGAACATCGCACCCTAGCGAAATTGAAATCAACCTATGTGGATGCCCTACCCACCCTAGTTCGCCCCGATACCCACCGCGTTCATACGGATTTTAACCAGGCCATTACTGCCACCGGTCGCCTGTCTTCCTCCAATCCCAACCTGCAAAATATTCCGATCCGAACTGAGTTTAGTCGCCAAATTCGGGCTGCCTTTATTCCTGAACCCGATTGGGTTTTAGTCTCGGCTGATTACTCCCAAATTGAACTCCGGATTCTCGCCTATCTCAGTCAGGAACCCCGCTTAATGACCGCTTATCAACAGCAACAGGATGTCCACACTTTAACGGCACAGTTACTCTTAGAAAAAGATACCATTACCCCGGAAGAACGGCGCTTAGCGAAAATCATTAACTTTGGCGTGATCTATGGCATGGGGGCCCAACGATTTGCCCGAGAAGCTGGCGTGAGTTTGTCCCAGGCCAAGGACTTTATTCAAAAATTCTATGACCGCTATCCCCAGGTGTTTGCTTACTTACAACGCATGGAATATCAAGCCATTTCTCAGGGTTATGTCGAAACAATCTTAGGCCGGCGGCGGTACTTTAACTTTGACAGTCCCGATTTGAAAAAACTCTCCGGTAAGTCGATTAGCGAACTAGAGAAAATTGATACCAATAAACTGAAAATGTCCAATTTTGAACGGGGACAACTCCGGGCAGCAGCCAATGCTCCCATCCAAGGTTCGAGTGCGGATCTAATTAAAGTGGCGATGATTAAACTCCACCAGGCCCTGCAACCCTTTCAAGCCCAAATTTTGCTGCAAGTTCACGATGAATTAGTCATGGAAATGCCCAAAGCGGAGTGGCAAGAACTACAACCCCTAATTGAAACTACGATGAGCCAGGCCATTCCTCTTTCCATTCCCCTAGTTGTGGAAGCCCACCCTGGCCCCAATTGGATGGAAGCAAAGTAGAGGAGCTGATCTCTTGGGGGTTCGATAGATTTCTCGTCATTTCCACCAAAACCAAGACACTCAAGCCCCATGCCCATTATGGTTTTCAGGGTTTTAGAGTTGTATTCCTGAGTGAAATAGCCTTAACCCTCAGGCGCAATGAAAAGAGGTTTTCAACATCTTGGCTCGCCTTTATACTTCTTGGAAAACATCCTCTCTCTGTCATTTGAATTTAAAGTATTAACAATAAATTAAAAAAAACATTTCAGAAATTATAATATATCGGGAACGAAATTAAGTAAAGTAAACGATGGTTACCTAATGTATCTATCAAATCTAGGCATAACTAGATTTTAAAGGGGGATTTTTCGTGGCTACGATTAATGGAGATGATCTGGGCAATACCCTGGACGGCACTACAAGCAACGACGTGATCAACGGATTTGGGGGAATTGACCTATTACGCGGCTTAGAGGGAAATGACAGCATTAATGGGGGTACTGGCAACGATACCCTCGACGGGGGGACTGGAAATGACACACTAGTCGGTGATTTTGGCGGTGATACCTACTTTGTTGACAGTGTTGGGGATGTTGTCATTGAAACTAATAATCAAGGCGTCGGCGATGATCAGGTTCGATCCTCAATTTCTTACTCATTAGGGGCTAACGTTGAAAACCTCTTGTTATTGGGAACGGCCTCCATTAACGGTATCGGAAATTCTCTAGACAACAGAATTGAAGGTAACAGCGGCGATAATACCCTCGATGGTGGAGCAGGGATTGACCGGCTCCTTGGGGGAGATGGGAACGATACTTACATCATTGATCACGAGTCGGAAATCATCTTTGACAATAGCGGTAATGGCATTGACACAGTTCTCGCTTACGTCAGCTATTCCCTAGGGGGCAATCTTGAAATTTTCCGTCTCTTAGGCTCAGCAGCTAACGGTTTTGGCAATTCTAGAGATAACACGATATTCGGGAACAGCCTCAATAACATTCTGACTGGTGAAAATGGAGATGATGTTCTCAACGGTGGAGCCGGAAACGATACATTGATTGGTGGTTCTGGCAATGACACCTACATCGTTGACAGCGTTGGTGATGTTGTCACTGAAACCGCTACGATCACCACAGAGATTGACACAGTTGAGTCCTTGGTATCCTTTTCCTTAGGGGCTAACCTAGAAAATTTAATTCTGACAGGTACAGCCTCAATCAACGGAACTGGAAACACGCTTAACAACACCATTACAGGTAATAGTGGCAATAACATACTCAATGGTGGCCTTGGCGCAGATCAGTTAGTTGGTGGAGCGGGGAACGACACCTACATTGTGGATAATGTGGGAGACAGTGTTATTGAATCTGCCGGTGCTGGAATTGATACGGTTCAATCTGCAATTTCATACTCCTTGGGAGCCAACTTAGAGAACCTAATTCTTCTTGGGGCAGACTCAATCAATGGCATTGGGAACACCCTCAACAATACAATTACGGGTAATGCCGGAAATAATTTCATCAACGGAGATATTGGCAATGATCTTCTCAATGGGGGTGCTGGAAATGACACCTTGGTTGGGGGAGTTGGCAATGATACTTATGTTGTTGATAGTGTGGGTGATATTGTTAGCGAAACATCAACTATTACAACGGAAATTGATACGGTTCAATCTGCAATTTCCTATTCCTTAGGAGCCAATCTGGAGAACTTAATTCTTCTTGGAACAACCTCAATCAATGGGACGGGAAATGGCCTCAATAATACGATTACAGGCAACAGCGGTAATAACTCCCTCAATGGGGGTGCTGGTAATGATGTTCTCAATGGGGGCGCTGGAGCGGATCAGTTAGTTGGGGATACTGGGAATGATACCTACACTGTTGATAATCTTGGAGATGTTGTCACTGAATCAGCTAATGCGGGTATTGACATTGTTCAATCGCTAATTTCCTACTCCCTAGGCGCAAACCTGGAAAACCTAATTCTTCTTGGTACAGCCTCAATCAATGGTATTGGGAACACACTGAACAACAGCATCACGGGGAATAGTGCTAATAACACTCTCAATGGAGGTGCTGGAGCCGATCAATTAGTGGGTGGCACGGGGGATGACTTCTACTTTGTGGATGATGTTGGGGATGGTGTTATTGAATCTACCAGCGCTGGAACTGATACCGTTCAGTCTGCAATTTCCTATTCTTTGGGTGCTAATCTCGAAAATCTGATCCTGATCGGTTCAGCCCCGATCAATGGCATTGGGAACACACTTAACAACGTGATTACAGGTAACGGTGGTAGCAACTCCCTCAATGGTGGTTCAGGGAATGATGTTCTTAATGGTGGTACTGGAGCCGATCAATTAGTGGGTGGCACGGGGGATGACCTCTACTTTGTGGATGATGTTGGGGATGGTGTTATTGAATCTACCAGCGCTGGAACTGATACCGTTCAGTCTGCAATTTCCTATTCTTTGGGTGCTAATCTCGAAAATCTGATCCTGATCGGTTCAGCCCCGATCAATGGCATTGGGAACACACTTAACAACGTGATTACAGGTAACGGTGGTAGCAACTCCCTCAATGGTGGTTCAGGGAATGATGTTCTTAATGGTGGTACTGGAGCCGATCAATTAGTGGGTGGCACGGGGGATGACCTCTACTTTGTGGATGATGTTGGGGATGGTGTTATTGAATCTACCAGCGCTGGAACTGATACCGTTCAGTCTGCAATTTCCTATTCTTTGGGTGCTAATCTCGAAAATCTGATCCTGACCGGTTCAGCAGCGATCAATGGCATTGGTAATACCCTCAACAACACAATTACGGGCAACAGCGGTAATAACTCCCTCAATGGTGATTCAGGGAATGATGTTCTTAATGGTGGTGCTGGAGCCGATCAATTAGTGGGCGGCACGGGGGATGACCTCTACTTTGTGGATAATATTGGGGATGTTACGGTTGAGTCGGCCAGCGGTGGTCTTGATACCGTTCAGTCTTTAATTTCCCATGCCTTGACAGCTAACCTGGAGAACCTAATTCTTCTTGGTACAGCCTCAATCAATGGCACGGGTAATACCCTCAATAACACAATTACTGGCAACAGTGGGAGTAATACCTTAAACGGTGGTCTTGGGGTGGATCGCTTGGTTGGGGGCCTGGGAAATGATACCTATGTCCGAGATAATCTTGGCGATGTGATTGTTGAAAATGCGAGTCAAGGGACTGATACCGTTCAATCCTTTCTCACCTACAGTCTTGGTGCAAATCTGGAAAATCTAATGCTTATAGGTAGCAGCAATATTAACGGAACAGGCAATACGCTCAACAACACAATTACCGGTAACGCTGGGAATAATACCTTAAATGGCGGTTTTGGGGTGGATCGCTTGATTGGTGAGGGTGGCAATGATCTTTTAGTCGGCGGGTCTAGCAATGACTCTTTAACTGGGGGGGCTGGCAATGACTTCTTCCGGTTCAATGCTCGTACTGAAGCCCTAGATACCATCACCGACTTTAGTAAGGTTTCTGGCAATATCGATAAGATTCAAGTCTTGGCCAGTGGTTTTGGCGGTGGTTTGACCGCTGGTGTTCTCGCTACTACTAGGTTTCATTTGGGTTCATCGGCAACAACAACCACACACCGGTTTATCTATAACCAATCAACGGGAGCTTTATTCTTTGATGTGGATGGACTAGGCGGTACTGGGCAGGTACAAATTGCCAGTCTGACAACCAAACCAGGCCTGGTTGCCACAGACATCATCGTGGTTTAACCTGCCATCTCTGAGAAGCTCTTTCTCAAGTTTTGTCAGCAGCCATCAGGTTTTGGGTTGCTGGGTATGTCAAATGAAGTCGAATTATGGCAATCAATAAAGCCCCGGTGATGGTGAAGCAGTTGCTCGTATCAACTGAACCTAGCTCAATCGGGGTTTCTCTCCTTCATGGTTCTTTGAAAACAGCCTCTAAACAGCGACTTAATTCCATCTCAAAAAATTATCCTCGGTCTCAACGCTCTTCATGCCCAGGCCCAGCAGCCTCAACGATCATGTGGGAAAAGCGGGGCAAAACCTGACTGCATTGCCTGACGAATTCTTTTAACCATTGACGTAGGTGATTTTCCTGCTCAGGATGTAGTAATTGGTTCAACGGCAAGTTCGTATCAGATTGGTATCGATAGTGAATTTGCCCGGAATCAACCACTTCAAACTCAGCTAACCAACCGGAAATTGGCTTAGACCCACACCAATAATTACGCACGATGATCTTGCCAAGATATTTTTGGGCCAGGCCACTGATGTGATTTAATATTCCTAGCCACGTTTCCACATTTGCGTGCTCAGGCATAAACGCCTCCACTGTACTTTTAGATTTAACCTGTAACAATCCTAAAATCCGGACTTCCAAATTTTTAATCGAAGTTTGAGTGTTCTGATTGTTCATTAATTGTTTCCGAATCATCATCAGTTTGGCCAATTGCTGCTGTTGATTAAGATTTAAGGCTGAAACTCTCTCTTCTAGCAGATTTGTCTCTAGTAATTGAGTGATGGAGTCTCTGTAAGCCAGATTTTTACGGGAAAACCCCTGTAACCAACGCCGTAAATAGTAAGTCTCAGTTGTGGATAAGCTCATTCTCCGAAACCCCCAAAGCAAGAAGATCTCAATGAATCAAAGGTTGAACTGTTGATATCTATAGTCATTTCGCTTAGGAATGAAACAAAAAAATCCAGTAAACCGTTACGGATAGTCGGGTTGCGTCTCACTTTTGGCAGAAATAACTATACTTAAAAAGTTATATATTAAAATTATTCCAATAACTGAGCAATGGGGCGATATTAAATTCTAGTTCAACTTAATATATTTAAAACTATGAACAGTATTGGAGAGTCAATCCCCTGTTTTGGCCAAAACTGAAGAACTGGTCAGAATAACAGGATTGTCTGAATAAATAGCGATGCATTAAAAAATTTTTAATTGTGTAAGTAGTGAGTTAAAAACTTGAACTGAGGTTATTAGACCATGGCATTAACTGAATCAAATGTAAGCAGAAATACAAGTGACAGAAAATAATAAAATTGGAAAAAGTCAAAGGATAACTTAACATTTGTTTACATTCTTCGTTAAGTCAGTGGTTTGGGTAGCAATAAATTCCTCTGCCAGGCCCAGAACTTTTTCCTTCCGGTTGGAGTTCATCTTGTCAAAGGTGCGGATCACGGGCAACAATCGCGGATTTTGGGCAAAGTAGTCACGTTTGCGACTGACAAACCGCCAGTAGAGGCCATCCCAAATCTCTGTCCAGGCCCCCTTGGGATAATCACCCATTTTCCGTAAATAATTGGAACCGGAGATGTAAGGCTTGGTCATCATCAGTCCGCCATCGGCAAATTGCCCCATGCCATAAACATTGGGCCCCATCACCCAGGCCGCGGAATCAACAAACCCGGCCATAAACCAGGCAAAGATCTGTTGCGGTTGAATTTCACACAGCAGCATGGCATTACTCAGCACCATCAAGCGTTCAATGTGATGGGCATAGCCGCGTTGTTGTAGTCGCTGCATCACCCGATCGACCGGAACTAAGCCTGTGGTTCCCTGCTGCCAGGCCCCCGTGAGACCCCGCTGATGATCAAAAAAATTCCGGCTGGCCTGCACCTCCCCCACCGCCCAATAGGCCCCGCGCACATATTCTCGCCAACCAATGATCTGGCGGATAAACCCTTCCAGGGAATTGAGCGGAATCCTCTGCGCTTGGGCAAACTCAAGGGTGGCCTGGAGAACCTGAGCCGGGGTGAGTAAGCCAATATTGAGCAGGGGGGAAAGGACGGAATGAAAGACAAAGGGGCTGCGGCTGGGCAAGGCATCTTCATAGGGGCCAAATTGGGCGAGGCGTTCCTGCAAAAATTGCGTTAACCAGGCCTGGGCCGCTTCTGGAGTTACGGGTAACCAAAAATTGCTGGCCTGGCCGGGATGCTGCGGAAAAAGTTTCTCAACCAACGCGGCGACTGCTTTCACGTGCTCTGTCCAGGCCGGCAGGTTTAACTCAGGGACATTCACCTGATTGGGGAGCTTCTGCCGATTATCTTGGTCAAAACTCCACTGCCCCCCGATAGGTTTGTTTTGGGCATCGACTAAAATTCCCAGGCGTTGGCGTTGCTGCTGATAAAAGCTGGCCATGAATAATTTTTTCCGTGACTGGCCCCAGGCCCCAAATTCGGCTCGGCTAGTGAGAAACATCGGTGTGGGGTAAGTGATCAGGCGAATTCCCCTGGCCTGGCAAAAATGCTCCAACCGTTGGGCAAAGTCCCGATCTTCAATTTCATAGGTGTGAATTTCTGGGTCTTGGGTTTGTTGCAGGGCCTGGTGCAGTTTGTCCTCATAGCTCAGGTGTTGCCTGTTTTCCGTTAGCTCCCAATACATGACCCTAAACCCCTGGGCCTGGAGCCGATCTCGGTGATGCCGCATTGCAGCCAAATAAAGGATCAGTTTATGTTTGTGGTAGGGAAACAACCGACAAAAGCCCGCATCTTCCGCCATGAATACTTGCTGGTGGTGCAGGGGGAGGCTCCCATGATCGGGAAAGAGCATATTACCCAGAAGAATAATCATTTGAAGGGTCTCTTAAGTGCCCCAGACACAGGCCGAGAGCATACCCGCCAAGATCAGAAAGCCCAGCCAAACATTTTCCCGAAAAAACTCACCATACTGTTGCAGCGGCAGTTGCGGATAGCGCAGTTGGAGCACCTGTTTCAGCCAAAAATAGGCACTGATTAAGAGAGTTAGCCCATAGCCCCAACCCAGGCCCCGCATCCAACCTAAAATTCCGAGGAAAATTAGGGTTAATCCATAAAAAATTGCAATTGCCGATGGGGCCTGGTTGCCAAAAAAGAGGGCACTGCTATTAATTCCCAAACGGCGATCATCCTCCCGATCCGCCAAGGCATAGACCGTATCAAACCCCATTGTCCAGGCCACGACTGCTGCCCACAGAAGCCAGGTTGCTAGTTCCAAATCCCCGGTTACCGCTGTCCAACTAATCAAGACCGCAAAACCCCAGGCCAAGGAAAGTACGAGCTGCGGAATCGGGAAAAATCGCTTGGCAGAAGGGTAAATCACAATCACGGGAACCGCCGCCACACACAGCCAAAAGCTCAAAGGATTTAAATAGGATGCCAAGCCCCAGGCCAGCCCCAGAGAAATCAAGGCCACGACTAGGCCCACCCAAACCGAGAGCCGCCGACTTGCTAAGGGGCGTTGTTTTGTCCGCTGCACATGGGGGTCAATATCCCGATCCCACACATCATTAATCACACAGCCCGCTGCACTGGTGGCAAAGGTGCCGACAACAATAATGATCAAGAGGCCAATTGGTGGCAATCCCTGACTAGCTAGGACTACGGCCCACAGAGCCGGAATCATTAAAATCAATCGCCCCGCCGGTTTATCCCAGCGCAATAGTTTAAAAATCGCTTGCGGCGTTGAGAGAGAACGGTTGGGGAGGGGGGGAGTTTCCAGCACAGCAGCACCATCAGAATTTGCAGCGTGGTCGGATTGAGATCATCCCAAGGCTGTCTGAGATGACTTGTAAACAAATTTTAAGCTGATTTCTGGCTGGCTGAACCCCAGGCCCTAAAGCTCCCGTTGCCAATTTTGGAGAAGTTCCAAGAGCCTGGCCTGGCCTGTAGTTGGAATTAATTGACTTAAGGGCAGTTCTGTTTGCCCCCCCCCAACGGGAACCGAAATTTTCTCGAGAACCGCTTTTACCGCCGGGGCCTGGATGCTGGAGCCGAGCAAAAGGTCATAAAACTGGGTTGCCAGGGCCGTGTGCAGCTTCGCCTCAGCTAGATATAAATGCCAACGCGCCACATCAATATAAATGTTTTCGCCGATGTCTGCCGCTAGTTTTTCAATGGTTTCCGTGGCTGGACTCATCCCAGGTTTACCTCATTTATGCTTGATCGATTTGACCGTAGTTGGCAATTTTAAAGATATAAACCCCGTGGGCTAATAATCCCAGGCCCCAGGCCCCGGTTAAATACACTGGCCAACTCCAGGCTTGCTCAAGAAATAGCTTAAAGAACCAGACCCCAGAATTAGTTGCCGCAAACGCAGCCGCATGAACTGCAAAATTAATCCGATCTTCCAAACGCCGATAGGCTGGGTCACTGGGATCGGGTTTGCGGGGCCAACGCGGGGGCATAGGCAACTACTCCAAAAAGATCATGGGGGCGGGCATTTGTATCCTAACCTGTGGTGGGCAGGGCCTGGGGCCCAGTAAATCTCTCTAAAACCAACTCCAGCCAGGCCCTAACGCGCAATCTTGACGCTGCCATCGGGTTCAATAATCACCTTTACGCCCAACCGTCTCAGGTTTTCAATTGCCAACTGCTGTCCACGGCCACTGACGGCATAGGCTAACACCATCAACCAGGAATTAATCTGGGCTTGCTTGCTATCCGGGTTATCTCGCAAAAACTGGGCGGTTTGGCGATAGGAGTCAGCATAGCCTGCGGTTTCTGGAGTCGGATTGAGACTAACCCAGTCGGCAGCTAGATCATAGGACTGAGCCGCAGCGTTTGCATTGCCCAAAAAAAGTAATTCATCAATTGCTTTATAAACTGGGACTAAGTAGGCTTCTTTATAGGTTTTTGGGGATAGTTCCTTGATGCCTTCATCCATCAACCCGACGGTGATTTCCGGTTTACCTGCATAAAGCGTGACGGAGGTAGAGAGAAACACATAGGCCTGGGCAAATTTTGGATCTCGGGGAATCATCACCTGAAAGAACTCTGGCGCAAGGTCATAGTTCGTTGCTTCCCGGGCCCGCCAATCCCCAAAATATTGGAGAAATTGTAAAAATGCCCAATCACTCATTAAGTTCTCAAACCCAAAGGATGGCAGTTGTGAGAGCAAACTTAACTGAGCCGCAGTTTGGGCATCTTGGCGAGTATATTCGGCTGGGCTGAGAGTTTGGCTAGCCTGGGCCTGGAGAGTTTTCAAAGAGTTCCGCTGCATCCAGGCCACCAGTGCCAATGCTCCCAAAGTAAACAGCGCGCCCCAAAGATCCTGTTTTGTGAGCTTGAGCTTCATAGATAATTAACGGTTTAATCCAGATCCCAGATATCAATTCAATGAGCATCGATTAGCGTGAACATTGCCTCAAACAATAAATGTGGATCATGTCTCTTGCCTATGGACATTCTACTGGAGTGGTAATTGCCCCTGTGGAAGGTTCCCGAATGATTTCAGTTGTGGTTTGGGCCAGCAAACCCGTTGTATCTGCCCTCGCGCAACCCGTAAAAGCGGCTAGATCTGCTTGTCTTGGCGTTGCTTTGTATTCACCCAGAGTGGAAGTATTTTCTGTAATTGCATAGTCGTAATATTGAGAACTGGCTGGAACATTCAGTTGTAATGCTGCCAAGTTATCGGAAAATGTAGGGTTTTGGAGACGATAGACCTGTTGTGCTCGGTTCACTGCACCGATGTAGGTTCTAGCTTCCCCTTCTTTGGCGCGGCTGGCATTATTTAACATGGAAGGGAGGGCGAGGGCCGCGAGAATTCCAATAATAATGACAACTGTGAGTAATTCAATTAAGGTAAAACCTGAGGCTGAGTGGAGAGAATAACGGAGCCACAGATGTTGCATTGGCCAAGGTGAATGTCGCATGACGCTAGCTCCCGACAGATGTTCCTATGTTGCCCACTTTTGACTAAGAAAAATCAGGTTTGTCAAGGTGATTCAGCGAAATCTTCATTCTTCATTAATATTTTTATGAAACCCGTGGAGTTACGCCATCAGGCCAGCCAGGGAAATCTTGGTGCGGTTGCTGCCTTGCTCACCCAGGCCCTGAGTCATAAAGGTGTTTCTGTCGCGGCGAGGGCGGAGGATTGCACGCTAGTTGTGACCTTAAGGGCTAACCCCTTACCGGATGCTGCCACCTGTTTGATTTTGTTAGGTCGCGAACTCTTGACTTGGCCCCCAATAGTTTGGCAACTGTTACGAGTTGAGGCAAAAAGTCCAAGTTCGGATATTCTTTGGGGACAACAGTTTGATCTCACAAATCCGGCAACCCTACCTGGCCTGGCCCAGGTTCGCTTAATCACACCCCCAACTGCCAAATATTCACCCGTGATTGTGGCACCACCTCCAGTAGAGTTAATAATTCCAGTGCAGGAAATGGATACCCAGGCCTGGCAGTCTGTCGGGATTGGTGCGGGTCTAGCCTTGGCCTTAGTGTTGTTTGCGCCACTGACCTTTTTATTCAGCCCCCTGATTACCCTTATCCACGAATTGGGCCATGCCGTCACTGCCTGGTTGTTTGGTTATCCAGCTATTCCGGCCTTTGACTTTCTCTATGGGGGTGGTGTGACGCTGCATGGCGACCGTTGGCCGATTTTGTTGTGGTTGATCTATGGGGGTTTGGCCGGCGGGGCCTGGTGGTATCGGCGGAATCGCTTAACCTTAATGGTGCTTGGGGGTTTTACGGTGATCTACTCCTGGTTTGCCTTGAGTGGGATGCACCAGGCCCTGTTTGTGGCTATGGGACATGGCTTTGAGCTAATCTTTGCCGGGATTTTTCTCTATCGGGCATTGAGTGGCTTTGGCTGTCGCTATTCGTTTGAGCGGCCGCTCTATGGAATGCTTGGCTTTTTCATTGTTTTTTATGATTTACGCTTTGCCTGGCGGTTGATTTTTGATCCGGTCGAACAGGCAATTTATCGAGAAGGGAAGGGAGGGATATTGGATCATGATTTTGTCCGCCTTAGCCAAGAGTATGTTCATCTCGATTTAGCCATCACCGTGGGTCTATTTTGGTGGTTAGTCCTGTTGTTACCCGTGGCGATCTACTTTATCTATCGCTATCGTCAGTTAATGCGGTTTGGCTTTGCCCGGCTATTCTTGTGGCGATCTGATCAAAACCTAGAGAGTGATGCGCCATTGCTGTGAATCAGGGATTGCCAAAATGCTTCTAACTCTGGCAAATTCAGCAATTGCGGTACAGGTCGCCAGGCCCCGACTCCAATCCCAAGGGCGTAATTCGTTAAGCTGAGTTGTCGTGCCAAGGTGTGAATTCCCCAACGCCCAATCGCTCCCTCGAAGACAGAGGATAAAATGATGCGCTGACGGTATTGCGGCAAGAGCGTAACTAACTCATCCCAGGCCCCGCTGATCAGAGGTTTAACCACCAGTAAGCCCGGCCAACCTTGGGAAATCACTGCCATGAATGAGGCCAGAGAGCTAACAGATTCATCTAGGGCAATCGGGGTTTGGAATTGTTGACTCAGGGCCTGGAGTTGCAGCCAGTTGGCAGGAGGTAAGGGTTGTTCCAAAAACTCAATTTTGACCATCGTTTGCCCCTGTGCGTATTCGGCATTCACCTGATCACAAAACGCTAACCAGGCCTGGGCTTCAGCAAAGGTCAACCCCCCATTGGCATCCAAACGCAGGGTTAATAACTGCCCCAGAGGTTGAGCATTAAGCCAGGTTCTGAGAATTTCTAACTCGCTTTCAAGGGGTAAGGTGGCAATTTTCCATTTCCAGGCCTGGTATTTTTCCCCATCAGATTGCCAGGAATATTTCAGAAGTCCACCCCCCGCGGGTAAAAGGCCAGACTCAGGCAGAGGCTGATCCTCAAACCGAGGAAAGTTGAGCAGACTAGCCCAGGCCTGGGAAAAGCCAAACTGAGAAGCAGGCAGCGTTTCAGGGATTGTTTTGATCCATTCTGAAGTCAGCAGGGGGGGGATGTCGTGGCAAAAGTGGCAAGCCGTTGCAATCGTTTCTGAGCCAAATTCGGGTAGGGGGGCAATTTCGCCAAAGCCGATTTCTCCAGTTTCTGATTCCAAGCGTAGATAAATGCCTTGCCGCACTGTCCAAATGCCATGGGCCGTCTTCAGGGGCCGCAGAAAGGGGTCTTGATACTGAATCCACTTAGCTTTAGCCAACACAATCCCATCTCCCTACTATCGCCACCAGCCAGATTCAGACGTTTCAAGTCTTAACGGACATCTTCATAAAATTGCTTTAACCGCTGGGCGGATACCCCTACACTCCAGAGCAGGCCAATGCCCAAATAAATACCCGTTGCTTTCCAGGCCCCCCAGGCTGCCACCCGCCGATCCGAGGAGATGACAATTCGATTGATTTGCTGAATCCTGCCAAATTCGGTCAATTTCAAACAGAGATCCGCTTCTTCCATAATCGCTAAGGTGACATCATAACCGCCACAGGCCTGGAATTGCGCCCGCCGACAACACATCACCTGATCCCCAAACAACAACCGTAGGCCCCGCCGCCAAAACAAATAGGGTCGAAACAACAAGGGCCCATAGTAGGTTTTCAGGTAGTTGTGGAGGGAAATCCCCCAGCGTGTCGTCTCTGACCCTGCCATCAGGGAAATAAACCCGATTGCCGCGATTGCAGGATCGTCCAAGGTTCGAGTCACCACAGCAACCAAGTCATCTGGGACAAGGGTATCGGCGTGCAAAAAACAGAGGAACTCACCCCTAGCTAAATCTGCTCCGAGATTCATTTGACTGGAGCGGCCGGGTCGTGGGGCAGTCATAATTTTTAAGTTTTTGAGGTTGACCGATTCGGCCACAGCGAGAGTGCCGTCTTGACTTCCACCATCAACAATAATTATTTCCGCAGCGGGTGGCTCTAAAAGCGTCAGATTCTTTAAGGTGCGACCCAGACTTTCGACCTCATTTAAGGTGGGAATAATAATTGAAACCTCAGTCATGACCTAGGCCGTAATGGCCCCACCACAGGAACTCCCGGCCCCAGCCGTGCAGCCAAAACAATGACGATTTGTCGTGATCCCGTGCTGTTGCCAATACTCTGGAGCAAACTCGTGAATTAGCAGTGGTTCACCATTAATTTTCCGAATGGGTAAATCCAGCATTTGATTAAAGTCACAATCATAGAGTTTGCCATCCCAGGCCACGGATAAGGTATTGCGACACATCAGACCGGGAATGGTTTGGGGATTGAAGGCGGTGATCAGCAGGTGTAAATAGTCTGTCAATTGAGCGGTGGTTTGCAGATGGGTGAGATAGCGGGCAATTGGCATATTATTCAGGGTAATTAACCGATCAAACGTCACGCCATATTGGTTCTTTAAGGTTTCTCGCCATGACTTTTCAATACAGGGATTGTATTTGGCAAGCTGGGGTGTGGTGGGATTAGAAACCAAAACCAGTTGTTGATCTGGTTCCCCTTGCCCATAGCCGACTGCATTTAACCGTTGCAAGGCCTGGATCGATTTGGCAAACGTCCCCGCTCCCCGCTGTTGATCCGTGCCCAGTTCCAAGAAATCTGGCAATGAGCAAACAATTTCAACCCCCCGTTCCGCCAACCAGGCCGGTAAATCTTGCATGCCAGGGAGTAACAACACGGTTAAATTACAGCGATCAATCACCTTTTTGCCCCGCTGCACACAGGCCTCCACGAGATAGCGAAAATGGGGGTTCATTTCCGGCGCGCCACCCGTAATATCCACTGTGGTTGCTGGGGTTAAATCCAGGGCCCGTAAACAAGCCTCTACCATCCCCCGATCCATATTTTCTTTTGTCCGAGTTGGCCCCGCATCCACATGGCAGTGCTCACAGGTGAGGTTGCAGAGTTTGCCGAGGTTAATTTGAAAAATTTCCAGGTGGGTGCGTCCCAATGGCTGCCATTGATGAGCGGTTAAGGCGGTGTGAAAGTTGCCACCATAGCAAAGATTGGTCAAGTCCACCTGATTCAATACATCAAGCTGGGTTTGGGGGGGCGGGCTGAGGGGAGGGCGGGCCATGGTGGGTGAGTTTGAATGCGTTCACCTCTTACGGTAACCAATTTCCATAGCCGGATTCGGTCAGAGCGGTTAAATCTTCTGGGCGATCAATATCTCGCAGCATCAGTAATTGGGCCACAGTCAAGTTAAGGGCCTGGGCGATCTCTATGGTTTCGCGGAGAACTTGATCACTACCCCAGGAGATGCCAGTGAATAGTTCCGTAAAAAGCTTTTTCAGGCCAATTAGGTAATAGCCCCCATCCCAGGCCGGGCCCAGGACTAAATCATGGTTCACTAAAAGCCTAAATGCTTCTTGGAGGAGCGGGGCGGTTAAATCTGGGCAATCGGTTCCAATGACTAAAGCGGGTTGCTCCTGGTGGGCAAAATGTTGGGTTAAGGCCTGAATAATCCGGGCCCCTAAATCCGGCCCGATTTGTGACCTATAGCTGAAATCCTCACCGAGCCAGGCCTGGATTAGGGATAAATCTCCGCCCGCATAGCAAATACTCAGGTGAATATCATGATCTAGAGTCTGTAAAATCCGGGCCTGGTTGATCGTATGCTCGGTCATTCGGGTCTGAAGTTGGGCGGCCCCCACGGCTCCAAGGGCGGGAATTAAGCGGGTTTTGCTCTCCCCCGGTTGCGGATAACGGGTAAAAATCAGCAGGCCTGGACTCAAAATAATCCTTGAAAATCAATCAATAGAACGTCCCTATCCATGTCGCTTTTGATGCCATTGCCAGGCGTGTTCAATAATTTGGCGGAGCTCGGGGTATTGGGGTTGCCAGCCGAGGATGTTTTTCGCCTTTTCAGCACTGCCGACTAAAACAGGGGGATCCCCCGCCCGGCGCTCACATGCAATGGCAGGGATTGGTTTTCCCGTCACGTTGCGCGCCGTTTCAATCACTGCTTGGACTGAGAAACCGTTACCATTGCCCAAGTTGAAGACCTCACTCGCTTCGGTTGCCATTAGATGCTGTAAACCCAAAATATGGGCCTGGGCCAAATCCACCACATGAATATAATCCCGAATACAGGTGCCATCAGGAGTCGGATAATCACTGCCAAAAATTGAAACTGCATCCCGTTTGCCTAAGGCCGTTTGCAGAACCAGGGGAATTAAGTGGGTTTCGGGGTTGTGGTCTTCCCCCAGTTGCCCTTCTGGATCAGCCCCCGCTGCGTTGAAGTATCGAAAAATGATGGATTTCAAGCCATAGGCCTGGTCAAAGTCGGCCAGCATCTGCTCGACCATGAGCTTACTTTTTCCATAGGGATTAATCGGGGCCTGGGAGTGGGATTCTGGGATGGGAATTATTTCAGGGAAACCATAAATGGCGCAGGTAGAGGAGAATACTAAGTGCTTCACACCAGAATCAATCATTGCCCACAGTAGTGTTAAGGTTCCAAGGACATTATTTTGATAATATTTGGCCGGGTTTGTCACAGATTCGCCAACATTGATGTAAGCAGCAAAGTGAATCACAGCAGCAATGTTGTGATCTTTGAACACCTGATCTAAACAGGAGCGACTTGTGCAATCGCCGACAACAAGTTGGGTATTCGGAAAAGCCTGAACTAATTCCGGATGTCCATAACTCAAGTTGTCTAAAATAATGATTTCAAAACCTTGCTTCGATAGGAGCTTGACAGTCTGAGAACCAATATATCCGGCTCCACCTGTCACCAGGATTTTTAGGGAATTACTCATGATTAGATAGGGATTCTTGCTGATGCATTTCGATGATTTTTGCATCTACTAGAAATCTAAACCAAAAGGCTTGTAGAACACAGTAAATCAGGCCAACTCTACCATCCAGAAACCCTAGCTTAAGAATATAACTATAGATAAAAAAGAGAAAGGGCCGAATCAAGAGGGGTAAACGATACCAAATATGATTTTTTAGCCATCGTTTTTGCATTCGGGAATCTCCCCAAAGGCTGGCCTGGAGTTGCGATGCCGCTGGCTGATGAAAAAGCTGATGATAGATCTCTTGAGCTTCTAAGGTTGACCAACGGTTGTGGGTGGCTGTCCAGCCTTCTAGGGTTGTCAACTGGAGGTCTAATAACCATCCTCTTAAATGTTTAGTCGAGCCTGTAACAATAAAATGTTGATCATAGAGGCGTTGTTCGCATTTTCCTTTGCTATTTTTAAACAGCCTGAGATGCCAATTGGGATGTAAATGGCCGTGTTTTATTGGTTTACCTAGAAAGTGGGGGAGTCTTTTAAAGAGATAACCCTCTGCTTGCGGAGTCTTATTTTGAAACTCTTGTTGAATACTTGTTACTAATTGAGGTGATAATACTTCATCGCTGTCTAAATGCAAAACCCAATCATTTTCCCCGAGATTTGCATACTCTTGGGCCCAATTGCGCTGTTGTGAGTAGTTTTCAAATTTATGTTGAATAAAATCACACTGATAGGATTTGGCAATTTCTAAGGTGTGATCACTGCTAAAAGAATCAACAATCAAAAACCGCTCGGTGAGGGGCAAACAGGATTCAATAACTTTTGATAATGATTTTTCCGAGTTAAATGTCAGGATAATGACGTTGATTGGTAAATGACTCATTGTTATTAATTTGTGAGATTTAAAACTATCATTGAGCGATGATCCTTTGCTTGAGGGGTTTACAGGGATTCCCCGCACATACCATCCAGGCCGGGATATCTTTAGTCACGACGGATCTAGCCCCAATAACCGCGCCTTCTCCAATCGTCACCCCAGGGCAAATAAAACTTTCGGCACAGATCCAGGCCTGGTTTCCAATGTAAATTGGCTTGGCGTAAAGCTGAAAGTTTGGACTTTCGTAGTCATGGGAACCTGTGCACAAGTAACTTCCTTGGGAAACAATAGATTTTCTGCCGAGATGAACGGTGGCCATCGAGTAGCAATTGACCCCATCCGCCAGACAAGCATAATCATCTAGAATTAACTGCCAAGGGGCCCAAATTTTAACGCTGGGATAAACATGGCAATGCCGACCCATTTTGGCCCCAAATAGACGTAATAAGAACGATCGCCAGGCATGAACCGGCCGGGGAGAAAACCGAAATAGTAGTTGATAAGTAACGTTCCAGGCCAGTCTTGCTAAGCGATTTTTGAGTGAAAAACTGGGTTGCGTGTGGGGATCATTACTTTGAAGAATGGCTGACATAACTAATGAAGAATAAGTGAAGGAGTTTAGGTATAAATTCTTAAGCGTTTTAGTCGATTAAAAACAAGTTTGATTTGATCGTGAAGCTTTAAATTGCAGTGTAAAACTCTTAAAAAGAAATACCCCAGGCCCCTCATCTTAACTGCCATCACTTTACCACGGGATAGACAATTTAATTTGGGATAGGGCCTGGGATAGATGAATACTTGATGAATTAGTCGCGACCGTTGAAGGCAATCAATAAACGAAGAATAAAGATAAATAGGTTGATGTAGGTTAAGTACATCGAGAGGGCAGCGGGCAGGTATTGATCATCCCGGTAGCTGCGGGGCAAAACGTAAAAATCAACCACGGCGGCACCGACAAAGAGAATCACACCAATACCCGAAATAGCAATTTCAAGGAACGTTGGGGTAAAGATGCCAAACACGGCAAACAGGAATTGGGCAATTAACACGACAAACAGGGCAATAATCCCAAGCTGGACGGTTTTGGCTAAGGCCAGACCATCTTGATCTGAGAGGTTAGAACCAATCGGTCGCGCTGCCATGAAGGTGATCCCACAGCCAAGGGCCGCGATGCCAATTCCGCCAATACCAACCCCTTTGGTTTGCAGCGCAACAAATAACAACCCGGCCAAGGTATAGCCAGATAACAAACTGTAGGCAGCTAAGAGAGGCAGAGCAACGGCTTGTTGACCCTTTTCAGCAACGTTACGGGCGACAAAAAATAGGGCAATTTCAGCAATGATCGCCACGATAAACGTCGGCATAAAGAGTTGTGGTGCAGTTGCTAGTACCCCCAGGCCACCCCAGGCCCCGGCCGCAGTTAAAACCAAGCCACCCCCGACAAAGGGTAAGGCGTTGCGAATAACGTTGGGGCCAACGAGGGCACTAGTTTGGGCTTGGCGAATGGCTTCCCGAAAATTACTGGTACTACTCACGACGTCTCTCCTTATCTCCAGAGTGATTTGAGTCCATGATGGTTTTTATTTTAACTTTCTTCCCTTTGGAGAGCAGTCCGGAGAGCCGTACCCTGTTAGATGTCTTGCTTCTCATCTCAAAGTCCTGAGCGAGTCCTCTAAGGCGGGGAATCGGGGTAGAATTGCGAGGGGTTTAGCGCGGGGCCTGGTTTTTTCTGAGGGGGAGGTTATTGGCTTGGCAACCAAAATTGTAATTGTCCGGCATGGTGAGAGTACATTTAATGTCCAGGGACGAGTGCAGGGCCATGGCGATGTATCCACTTTGACGGAACGGGGAATTGCTGCTGCAAAACAGGTGGGCCAGGCCCTGATTGGGATTAACTTTGACCAGTTCTATAGCAGTCCCTTACGCCGGGCCTATGAAACCGCCACCGAAATCGCCGATCAACTCCAGGCCAGCCAACCCAATCTCAAGACCCCAGAAAAGACTGATTTACTCAAAGAGATTTTCTTACCGGCCTGGGAAACCCTGAAATTCGAGGAAGTGAAGGAAAAATATCCCGAAGCCTATCAGCATTGGCACAGCAGCCCCCAAGATTTGCGGATGGACTACGAAACCCCCGAAGGCACTAAAACGGTCTATCCATTGCGGGATTTGTTTGTGCAAGCCCAAGAATTCTGGCAGTTTTTACTTGATAAGCATCAGGGGCAAACGATTTTACTCGTCGGTCACAGTGGCATTAACCGGGCTTTGATTTGTACCGCCTTGGGCATGGGCTTAGAAGGTTATATCCGGCTGCAACAGGCCAACTGTGCGATTAATGTCTTGAATTTTCCGGGGGACTGGGGAGAACCGGCACAGTTAGAAGGCTTTAATCTCACTAGTCATCTCGGCGACCCGTTCCCAACTCCCCGGTTTAAGGAGCAGACATTACGGTTATTGCTGGTGCGCCATGGGGAAACAAATTGGAATCGGGAAGGGCGGTTTCAGGGTCAAATTGATGTGCCCTTGAATGAGACAGGGCTAGAGCAGGGGCAAAAGGTTGCGAAATTCCTGGAAAATGTGCCGTTGCAGTTTGCGATTACTAGCCCACTTTTGCGTCCGAAAGCCACGGCGGAGGCGATTTTGCAGTTTCATCCCGGCCTGGAGTTAGGTCTTGAGCCAGAGTTGGCGGAAATTAGTCACGGGGCCTGGGAAGGCAAGCTAGAGCCGGAAGTGGAAGCGGAATATCCCGGTGAAATTGAACGCTGGCGGACAGTGCCCCATGCGGTGCAAATGCCTGAGGGGGAAAATCTCCAGCAAGTCTGGGATCGGGCGATCCAGGCCTGGGATCAAATCGTTGAAACCGCTAAGGCTAATACCAGTTACACAAAACCAATCGTTGGCCTGGTGGTGGCCCATGATGCGATTAATAAGGTGATTCTTTGCCATGTGGCGGGCCTGGGGCCGGAGCAGTTTTGGCAGTTCAAGCAGGGAAATGGTGCTGTCAGTGTGATTGATTATCCCTTGGCAGGTGGCACTCCCCGGCTCCAGGCGATGAACATTACCACTCATTTGGGCGGGGTCTTGGATCGGACGGCGGCTGGGGCATTGTAGATGAGTGACTTACCGGAATCCTGGGTGCTGCAACGGGTGCGGATTCTTGATCCAACTCAGCAGTGGGATTTTTGCGGCGATGTTTGGATTGAGCAGGGTCAAATTCGGGCCATAGAACGGGATTTAAGTGCGGTTGACTCAGGGATTCCCAGAGTTGCGGGTGATGGGTTAATTATTGCCCCAGGCCTGGTGGATTTATATAGTCAGGCTGGCGAACCCGGATATGAAGCCCGCGAAACCCTAGAGTCCCTGATTGCAGCCGCCCAGGCCGGGGGATTTTGTCGCGTTGCTTTGTTGCCCTTAACGAATCCAGTTTTAGATCATGCTGCGGTTTTGTCCCAACTCCAGGCCAAGATTCCCGCAAATTCACCCGTCCAACTGCATTTCTGGGGCGCGATTACTCAAGAGGCTAAGGGCGAAAAACTGACCGAACTCTATGAACTGGCCCAGGCCGGGGTGATTGGTTTCAGTGATAGCCGCCCCCTAGGGAATTTGGCTGTATTACGGCGTAGTTTCGAGTATTTGCAAGCGATAAATTTACCAATTGCTGTGTGGCCCCAGAATCCAGAATTGGCCGGTAATGGCGTAGTCCGAGAAAGTGAAATTGCTCTAGCTCTGGGCCTGGTTGAGCAACCCGTAAGTGCCGAAACGACCGCCTTAACTAGCCTTTTAGAACTGAGTCGGGAACTCTCTCGCCCAATCCATTTAATGCGAATTTCCACCGGCCGCAGTGTTGAACTCTTAGAAACTGCAACACATCAACAAGTCCCGATCACCGCCAGTGTGTCCTGGTTACATTTACTCAAAAATACCAACGATCTAACGAGTTACGACCCGAATTTAAGACTGGAACCACCCCTTGGCACACCGGAGGATCAAACTGCGCTGATTACCGGGATTAAGTCAGGAATAATTACCGCGATTGCTGTGGATCACCGCCCCAGAACCTATGAAGAAAAAATGATCTCCTTTGCTGAAGCCTTACCGGGAGCCATTGGCCTGGAGTTGGCGTTACCCCTGTTATGGCAAGAATTGGTCGTCACCGAAAAACTCACCGCTTTGGAACTGTGGCAAGCCTTGAGTCAAAAACCAGCGGAAATCTTGCAGCAGTCACCGCCAACCTTGGGGCCTGGGAGTAGGGAGTGGATTGTGTTTGACCCAAACTTGGCCTGGACAATTAATTCAGAAACCTTAGCCTCCTACTCCCATAACACATCCTACTTTGACCAATCAATTCAGGGAAAAGTAATCAGGGGATTTATCACAAATTGTTGTGCTGACTAAGTTGCCAGTTGAAAAATAGCTTGAAGTTAATTTGTCAGTTGTAAATGCCAAGTACATCAAAATCTGGACTTTAGGTTAAACTGGATAGATACTAATAGAATAAAATTTTGTTAAAAGCTTCGCTAGGTGTAGCTTTTCATTCCAGGCAACCAGCAGAGTTTTAGATTGATTAAGTCAGTACGATGAGGTCTTACAACCAATGATTTTTAGTGATGTAGTCGAGGTGATCAAAAGTCTTCCCGCAGATCAAAAGCGTGCAATTCAACTGTTATTGCAGCAATACCTCCGTGAAGAACGCCGTGACGAGATATACGATAACTTCCAATCAGCACAAGTCGAACAGAAAAAAGGTGAATTGAAGTTTTCCTCTAATATTAATGAACTAAAAAAACTCATGGAGGAGTGATCGTGGAAGTCAGTTTCAGTTTGACTTTCAAGCGGGCATTCAAAAAGCGTATTAAAGGCAATACAACACTAGAGGCAAGATTTTGGCAAAGATTGAATCAATTCACCATAGACCCATTTGATCCGAGCTTGAAAACGCACAAATTATCGGGTAAGCTCAAGGAATTTTGGAGTTTTAGCGTAGATTATGATGAGAGGGTCCTGTTCTACTTTACGGAAGATGGAAAGGCTGTGTTTGTAGATATCGGTAGCCATGATGAAGTGTATTGAATCACAGTGATTTTGATCGGACAAAATGTTGTTGACGGTATTGCATCGGGCTGAATTAACTTACTACTATAAATGCAAAGATTATTGACAGCTACTAAACAGAAAAACAGGATGATCGTTAAATCGCCGTTACGCTATCCCGGTGGGAAGTCCAGGGCTGTTAAATCGATTACTGAACTGATACCCGAGGATGTCAAGCTCTTAGTTTCGCCTTTTTTTGGGGGCGGTTCAGTGGAGTTGGCCTGTGCCGAAAAAGGGATAACTGTAAAAGGTTTTGATATTTTTCACCCCCTAGTCTCATTTTGGCAATATCTCATTACCAATCCTGAAGAATTAGCCGATGCTGTCCAGGCCCACTATCCCCTCACAAAAGAGCGATTCTATCAACTCCAGGCCCAGCATCAAGATTTAGAGACCCCCGAACAAGCGATCCTCTTTTTTGTTTTAAATCGCGCTTCATTTTCCGGGACAACCTTAAGCGGCGGCTGCTCAGAACAATCCGTAACTCAACGCTTTACCCAGTCCTCTATTGATCGGTTGCGTGATTTTAAAGTTAAAAATTTAAGCGTGGCCTGGGGAGATTTTTCAAAAGTTTTAGAGCAATACAAAAATGAGTTTATGTATCTCGATCCCCCCTATTTAATTAAATCCACCTTATACGGCAATCGCGGTAGTACCCATAAAGGATTTGATCATGTGGGATTAGCCGAAAAGTTAAAAACCTGTCAGCGTTGGATTTTATCCTATAACAACTGCCCGGAAATTCTGGAACTCTATCGCGATTATGAAATTATTTTTCCAACCTGGCAATATGGCATGAGTCGCGATAAATCTAGCAAAGAGATATTAGTTGTCAATTACTGAAAACCTATGACCCGCCAAACTCAGGGTGTTGATCTCCAGGCCTGTCTAGCTAAACAATCATTGGCTCGCCTTGGCTTAGCACCGGCATAGAATCTTGACTCTCGTTCCCAAAATCTGCAAAATTCTGCCATGCTGAAAACTATCAGGGCCTGGTAGCTGTGGCGATGATGCAAATCAAGACTGAAGTAACTCTCCCTTTCCCCCGCTCCTTGGTGTACCAGGCCTACCGGGATAAACTCCTGGAACTCGTTCCCTACCTCAGCAATGTCCGCCAGATTGAAGCCAAAACCCGACAAGAAACGGAAGCAGGGCTACACTTAGTCTTAATCTGGCATGGCGGCGGTGAAATTCCCTTAGCGGCCCGAGCCTTACTCAGTGATGCCATGCTTTCCTGGACAGATATTACCGACTGGGATGATCCCCAATACATCACCCACTGGCAAATTCAAACCCATGCCTTCACCGAAGCCGTATCCTGTCGGGGCAAAAATATTTTCCTCGAAGCTGGACAACAGACCATCATTAAAAGTGAAGGTCAACTCACGATCAATCCGCAGCAAATTAAGGGGGTACCAGGATTTCTTGCCGGGATGATTGCCCAGGCCGTGGAGGATTATTTAGGCCAGAAAGTCGAACCCAACTTTTTAGAATTAGCCGCCGCCGTTCAAAAATACCTCCACACCAAGACCAAATTCAGCTAAATCTCTTTTTGCCGTAGCCTCCCAAGCCTGTCATGCCCTTAACCGTATTGGTCACCGATGATGATCCTGGGATTCGCCTGGCCCTCCATGATTATTTAGAGCAACAGGGGTATTTTGTCCTCCAGGCCCGCCACGGTCTAGAAGCCCTAGAGCTGATCAAACAATACCAGCCCCATCTCCTGATCACCGATATTGCCATGCCCGAAATGGATGGGTATCAATTGGTGCAACGCATCCGTCAACAACCCAACCTGCGCTTACTCCCAGTGATTTATTTAACCGGCCGCACCCAAACCCAAGAACGGATCAAAGCCTATCAATCCGGAGCCGACAGTTATTTAGCTAAACCCTTTGAACTGGCTGAACTGGGGGCGATTATCCGGAATCTATTAGAGCGCAACCAACTGATCCAGGCCGAGTGGCAACAACGCCTCACCAATTCAGCCCCACCAGCCCCGGAACTGAGCGCATTGCCCCCTTTAACCCCCCGCGAAGAAGATGTTTTGGAATTTCTCGCCCAAGGCCTCTCCAATGCCCAAATTGGGGGCGAATTACACCTGAGTTCTCGCACGGTGGAAAAATATGTCAGTAGCCTCCTGCAAAAATTTGCCGCCCACAACCGGGCCGAATTAGTCCGACTCTGGCTTGATCAGCGCAAAACCTAAGCTGCGAGGCCCCCTGATTATTGCCAAAACCCGTTATGCTAAGTTTTATTAATTTTTCTGATCTTGCCGCACCTTTAGGGATCGAACACTATGGACACTTCTCCCATCATCAAAACAATCATCACCTTTGCCCATCCGGTTCTGATGTGGGTGTTGTTAGGTTTAACCCTCTATGCCATGTACCTGGGCGTTCAAATTCGCCGGACTCGGGGAGCCAGTGGTGACACCAAAAAAGAATTAATCCAGGCCAAGTATAATCTCCGCCATCATCAAATTAGTTCAATTCTTCTCGCCTTTATGGTTTTAGGGACAATTGGCGGCATGGCTGTGACCTACGCGAACAATGGCAAACTCTTTGTCGGCCCCCATTTAATTGTTGGCCTGGGAATGACCGGCATAATTGCGCTCTCCGCCAGTTTGACTCCATTCCTCCAAAAAGGAAATCAAATTGCCCGCTATTCCCACATTTTCTTGAACATTGCCTTAACGGGGTTATTTGGTTGGCAAGCTGTGACCGGTATGCAAATTGTCCAAAAGTTGCTGACAGCGGCTTAGGTCAGTCCCCCTCGGGGCAAAACGCATCCCCAAATCCGGTAAGGTTGATCCAGCAATGTTTGAGGCTGTTGCGTTAAATGACTTTGCCTAAGACCCCAACTGCTAAACGTCCTGTTCCTTTGGCGGCACAATTTCTCAAGTTGGTGGGGATCCTCCTGATTCTCAGCTTCTTTGGCGATTGGATTGTCCTGTTGATTGCACCGCAGTTTCAGAATGTTCAGTGGCAGTTAAACCTTTTGACCCAGTTTGTGGATCGCGGTGTGACCCCCTTGATTGCCTTTGTCCTGATCTATGTCGGCTTTTGGATTCAGGGGGTATCGGGCAGTAATCCAGACTCAGAATCTGGCGCACCGGCCTGGAAAGATTGGCGGTTTTGGGTCTTCGTCGTTTCCAGTTTGTTGGGGTTGCTGTTTCTCCTGACAATTCCTCTGATTGTGGCGACGACCGGACAACTCACGGATCAGGCCTTGACCCAACTCAAGCAACAGGCCGCTCAGAATGAAATCAGTGTGGATCGGGAAGAAAAGCAACTCAAAGCCTTAGCCAGCAGTGGGCAAATCCCGCAACTACTCCAAAATGATCAACTCCCAGCGGAACAACGGGCCTTACTCCAACAGCTACAACAGGATCCCCAGGCCATTGAAAAGCAATATGGGCAAGTTCGGGAACAAATTCGCACCCGTCAAAAAGAGGCCACGGATCAACTCCAATCCGAAGCTTTAATCAACCGAGTTCGCTATGGGCTGCGGGCATTTCTCTTGGCGATTGGGTTTATTACCATTGGTTGGAGTGGCTTGCGGGAGTCCCGTTAAAATCTCGGCTGTCATAGTCATTTCTGCCAAAAGTGAGATATTCAAGGGTAATACTCATCACGGTTTCAAGCGTATTTGTGTCCCATTCCTAAGCGAAATGACTATAAATCCTGAATCCAGCGCGTTTCGCCCCCTTTTTGATCAATCAGGCGGATCCCCAAACCTGCTAAATGATCCCGAATCCGGTCTGATTCCGCAAAATCCTTGGCCTGGCGAGCGGCTTGGCGTTGGTTAATTAAAGCTTGAATTTCGGCCTCTGAAATGCCAGTTGTGATTGGATTTCCTGAGCTAGTTGCCTCTGGCTGAACTTCCAGGCCCAGGACTCCGGCTAATTCCACCAGGGTTTGCCACTGCTGCTTGAGTCGTTCCAAGGGTTGATCCGCCTGGCCCGTGTGGCGAATTTGATTGTGTTGCCGTTGTAGGTTTTTAGCCAAGTCAAAAAGAACTGCCAAGGCTCCTGGAGTATTCAAGTCATCGTCCATACTGGCCTGGAACTCAGCCTTTGTCCGCGCGGAGATTTCTTCAATATCAGAGGGAATTCCCTGGAGTAACGCCTGATGAACTATCCCAAAGGCCAGGCCTTCCTTGAGGGTTTCCCAGCCATGGCCGGCCGCCGCCAGAGCTTCGGGAGTAAAATCCAGGGGTTTGCGATACTGGGCCTGGAGAATAAACAGCCGCACCGCCATTGGGTCAATTCCTGCAGCCAACAGGCCCCGAATGGTCGTGAAGTTGCCCAAGGATTTCGACATTTTCTCGGCATTGATCGTGACAAACCCGTTGTGGAGCCAAAATTTTGCCAAGGGGGCCTGGGTGACAGCCTCAGACTGGGCAATTTCATTCTCATGATGGGGAAAAATTAAATCCATCCCCCCGGTATGTATATCAACGGTGCTGCCAAACGCTTGACGAACCATGGCGGAACATTCAATATGCCAACCCGGCCGGCCGGGCCCCCACGGCGAATCCCAAGGCTCATAGACAGTGGTTTCTTCCGGCTTCGCTGCTTTCCAAAGGGCAAAATCGAGAGGATGTCGCTTCTTGACTTCGGTTTCATCGACCCGCCCACTGGCTCCAGCGGTCATTTGCTCGAGGTGTCGCCCGGAGAGCTGGCCATAATTGGGAAATTTTTCTACAGCATAGTAAACATCCCCCTGCACCGGGTAGGCCTGGCCCTGCTCAATCAGTTTGCCAATGAGTTCAATAATTTCTGGCATTACTTGCGTGGCCTGGGGATAGTTATCAGCCGGAAGAATGTTGAGTCGGGCCATGTCCTCGTGGTAGGCCTGGATATATTTCCCCACAATGGCGTTGACTGTGGTTCCTTCCTGTTTAGCTCGATTAATAATTTTGTCGTCAATATCGGTAAAATTCTGCACATAGATCACGTGATAGCCATTCCAGGCCAAGTACCGCCGTAAAATGTCCCAGGCCATGTAGGATCGGGCGTGTCCAAGATGGCAATAGTCATAAACTGTAACCCCACAGGCATAGATATTGACGGGGCCTGGGGCGGATATTGCCAGCAGTTTAAGTTGCTTATCCAGAGAGTTATGTAAATATAAGTTCATCAAGCAAAAACTCAAGCATTGGCATAGTCTAACCACATCACTCTACAATTAAAAGCAGTGCCAAGAAAGTAATGGTCTCTAACAATCATCATGGCTTCCTTAAGAATCAAGGAATACGAAAATCTCCGTTCTACCCTTTCCATGATTCATCGGCCCATATCTAATCATGCCCGCATTTAGGACGACCCAAAATTACTTACGTCAAATTAATAGAGATCAACTAAAACATCAGTCGTCGATTTGTTGCCTCCAATTTGCTCCAGATCCGCCTAGACAAAATCCAATGATAGCGGTTTGGTTGCCGAGCAAGAATTGCTTCGGATAAATTTGGAGTTGAGCAAAAACATCTCAGATGGCCAAATGACTCTTGGAACGGGTTTCAACCCATTTTGCTTTTCTCAGTTTGATATCCGTCGGACATTCTCATAAACAATTTATGTTTGCCATCGCCAGATTCTGAATTGGGACGATCGGATCAATCCTTCGTGTCACCGCTGAATGACTTGTTATGTACAACCTCACCTTTAGGCATTTCTGCCAAAACTAAGGCACTCAAAACTAGCACCCGTAATAGTTTCAGGCATTTTTTTGTTTTTTCCTCAGCGAGATGACCATACCATTGATTTTTGGTTCCTCAAACAACCTGGCTTTATCCTTGATTGTCCTTGCGCTAAGATTGACCTAACCTCTACTGTGTTGAACAACAATGTTTAATTTGGGTTGGCCTGAGGTGGCCATTGCAGTTGTCGTCGCCATCATCATCTTTGGTCCCCAAAAACTGCCGGAACTCGGGCGAGCCTTGGCTAAGTCCCTTTTGGGCTTTAAATCTGAAATTCAACCCGGCCCCACTAGCAAACCGGATGATCCCGCCTAAATTCTGTTGAGCGTGGCATGGGTGATCCTGAAACTTTACGAAATCTTTTGACTGCGGTAGCCCAAGGTTGGGTATCTCCTGACCAGGCCCTGGATAAGCTCAAGTATTTGTCCTACGAACCCGTGGGAAATTTTGCCAAACTCGATCATCACCGCGCCCTCCGTACCGGCTTTCCGGAAGTCATTTGGGGGCCGGGTAAGACGACCCAACAGTTGATCGAAATTTTCCAGGCCATGCGTGCCCATCATCCCCGCGTCATGGCAACCCGGATCACGCCGGAAGTCTTTGCTGAACTCAATGCCGCCCTCCCCAACCTCTACTACTTTCCTGCCGCCCGCATTTGTAGCACCACTGATCTCCCCAGCCCCTACTTTCCCGGAACCATCGGCCTATTAGCAGCGGGTACGGCGGATCTGGCGGTGGCGGAGGAAGCGGCGATTACGGCTGGCTTACATGGGTTTACGATTCAGCGCTTTTGGGATGTTGGTGTTGCTGGAATCCATCGCCTCCTGAGTGTGCGAGAACAACTCAACCAGGCCCAAGCCTTGATCGTTGTTGCCGGTATGGAGGGGGCGTTGGCCAGTGTTGTGGCGGGGCTAGTTGATGTGCCTGTGATTGCCGTGCCCACGAGTATTGGCTATGGAGCGAGTTTTGGTGGCTTAGCCCCACTGTTGACGATGTTAAACTCCTGCGCGCCGGGAATTGGGGTTGTGAATATTGACAATGGCTTTGGCGCGGCTGTGTTAGCGGGGCAAATTCTGCGCTCGGCTCAAAAACTTGCTAACGCCGATGACAGATGAGATCTGACATTTTCTACAGGCTTAAAATATTAATGATTGCTAGGCCCACGTGGGAACCGCAAGAGCTTCAAAGGCCGGTTTGGCAAAATAGTAGCCCTGGACTAATTCAATCCCCATTGTCTGAAGTGATGCCAGTTCCGCTGCGGTTTCAACTCCCTCGGCAATCGGCCTAATCCCCAAATCCTGGCAAACGTGGAGAATGCCTTTAACAATGGCCTGACGAATCGGATCCGCTTCGATATTCCGAATTAAGGCCATATCTAGCTTGAGTAAATCCGTTTGAAACTCTGCTAGTAAATTTAGGCCAGAATAGCCCGCGCCAAAATCATCAATGGCGGTCTTAAACCCCCGCTCCCCATAGTAGGAAATGATCTCCCGCAGATGGGCCTGATCGTCAACCCGTTCGCCTTCAGTAATCTCAAAAATGATTCGATCAACGGGAAACCCGTACTGATCCGCGGCTTCAAGAGTGGTGCGAATACACAGTTCCGGACGATAAACCGCATTGGGTAAGAAATTAATGCTCAAATAGCAAGACATTTTTAGTTGCGCCGCCAACTTAATTGCTTTCACGCGACAGGCCTGGTCAAACCGATAGCGATTGCTCTGATTCACTTTCTCTAAAATCAGCCCCGCCGGTTCTTGATTTAAGCCGCGCACTAGGGCTTCATAGGCAAAAATGCTGCGAGTATTAATGTTAACGATGGGCTGAAACGCCATGGTAAAGTCAAAGCCGAGATCTACCCCCTGTAAACATTCACCACATCCAAGTGTCCGAAAATCCTCTTGCACAATCATCAGAAGCTACAATCCTGAAACAGTCTAAGTATTGGGTCGCGCTTATCTCATCCTATTGATCCTGACCGCGCCTCTTCCCATATCTTGATGCGCCCAGATAACCCCACTCTTTCTATAGATTATCCCCTGGATAGAACCCTTAAAACGTTGTCTTGTTGAATCTTTAAGTCGGGCCTTCCCACAGATTTTGCGGTAAAAAGGCGCGATCTAGGGCAATGGGGGCGACGGGTTCAGTCAATAAAAATTTACCAGCGAGAATCCAGGCCTGGAGTTCTTCCGCCACTTGCCGGCCTAAATAAATGCTGCTTAAGGGAGCCGTGCGCACGGTTTTCCCTTCAATCTTGATTTTCCCCGACTTCAGTTGGGCGTAACTGACCAGACCAAATGTGGGGCGAACTCGTCGCGGAATTGAAAAATCGACAACGGGGGCGACTACCTCCCCATCTTGCACCGCACAGTGGTGAATGACCCGCTCATCCAGCACGGGCAAAGGAATTCCAACCCCCAGCATTAAGGAAGAACCATACTGCTTGAAATAGCATCCACGGACCCATTGCGATCTCATAGTTTTGGCATCCCCAATCAGGGCTAAGGTGGCAGCAGGGCCGATGGGGGTTTCATTCTCTAGGCGCTTTTGTAAGGGAAAATGCTGCGTGCCTTCCCAGGCCACATAGCCAATCCCGCCTCCGAGGAAAATGCGGGTGCCAATGCCAATCAACCGTAACTTGGGGTCATTCAACAACGGGGCTGGGGCCCCAGGGTGGGCATAAACCGCATTCCCCAATTGGGGTTGGAGCGGCCCCAGATAGGTGTGGAGTAACCGTTCACCCCCATTCACGCCAACAATAAAATTTTGGTAAAGGTTGCGTGGGTTATAGAGATAAAACTGATTAATTGTGTCCTTGGTGATCGTGGTTTCAACGCTTGGGCGAGGATAGCAATCTGTTACCTGGCCCGTCGCCCGCAATTGCACCGATTTACCCGCAATTAAGTTAGCAATCACCTGCCCCCCCCCGCGCTCTTCCATGTCTGTTTCTAAAGGGGATTCCACGGCTTTAGCCGCCCCAATATATAAATCCACCGCGCCAAAGCCGGTGTAGGCCGGGACGCCATCTAACCAGCATTGACGGAGTTTAATCGGTGGATCTGTGGGCCCGAGGTTGATCATCGCCCCTGATGCTTCCATGGCTTCAAACGTCCCGGTGGTGACGACATCCACGCGCTGGGCAATTTCGGCGATTCCCACCTCGCGGGCCTGGGCTTTTACCTGATCCACCGTCCACACGGTCACGGTGCCAGCCTGGATTTTTGCGTTAATCTCAGCAATAGTACGCATGGAGTCGGGCCTCAGTGGGCAATGGTAACTGGGGTGGGCGAGAGACCCGATTGGGGTGAGCGCAGGGCACTGGCTAGACTTTCGGCATTCCAGGCCTGGCTGAGGTGGACAGAGAGGGGGGCTTGACTCAGGGCCTGGGCGGCGGCGGCGGTTAAATAGGAACGCATAGTTTGATCATCCCTTAAAAACGCTTCGACAAAGGCTAAACTAAAGGCGCGCAGATAATACCGAGCCTGGCGGGGGGTTGGGCCAATCAATGCAAGGGGAATCGGTAAAGTGCTTATCTGACTGCGGGACTGGCCAATCGTCGAAAAGTGGGTGGCATTGTCCATCAAGACTAAGTATCGCTCTGGAGTTTGGAGCCAGGTAAAGGGGGCAATTTGTTCTGCCACCGCTGGGGCAATCGTATCGGCACTGCCAGCCACCATCATCACGGGCACTTGCACCGAGGCCAGGCCAGTTGGGCCAAAAATGTGGCTACTGATTGGGTTAATTACTAAAACCGCCTGTACCCGCGGGTCTGCCAGCTTAACTTGGGCTTTGGTGATGCTTGTTGCCTGGCACTGTAATAACAAAGAGACATTTAACGAGGCCGCTAAGGTGGGGGGACAGGCCTGGTGGAGTTGGGGTTTGTTCAGGGTGGCTCCGGCTAGCATCAGGGCTGTATAACCGCCAAAGGATTGGCCAATCACAATCACCCGTTGCGGCTTAACCTGGCCTGGCCAAGGTTGCAGATACTCAGGATATTGGGCCAGTTGATCCAAAATAAACGAAATATCTAAGGGGCGATCAATAAATTCCTGAGCCGCCTCCGACACTCGGTAATAGCCTCCTGGAAACGAGAGTAAACGGGCCGTAGAACTACCGGGATGCTCAATGGCCGCCACCGCCAGGCCATGGGAGGCAAGATGTTCGCCTAAATAGGCATAACTGTAGCGATCCGCACCCAGGCCATGGGAAATCACGACCAGGGGAATTGGGGTGGGTGGGGCGGGTATCGGCAAATACAATTCAACATTCAGGGAACGGGGATTCCCGGTGCGTTCTAAACGCTGGGGCGAATTATCGGTGATATTCCACGACAAGACCTGCACTTGCCACGGGCCGGGTTCGGTCAAGGCCGCCATCGCTGCTGGGGCAACCGGAGTTTCTTGGCTGGCTTCACTATCGGCCTGGCGGCGCACTGCCTCCAGAACCACTTGCGTTTGTTGAACTACGGTTTGAAAGTTTTTGAGAATTTCCAGGCCCTTGGCTAAATCAACCCGTAACGTCCGGGCCGGATAATGGCGAATTAAGCTCAAGGCCGATAGGCCTTCGGGAGAAGCTGTGGCTAAAATCAGGGCTGAGCGTAAGGCCTGGGCATTCGCCTGACGAGATTCTGTTTGAATCACAGTGCTGATCTGCTGCAACATCGCTTCCCCGAGGGGAGAGTAGAGCAACTGGGCCACGGTGATGGGTTCTAAGGTGAGCCGTTCTTGGAGGGAGGCCCGTAACTGTCCGCGTTGATCCGCTGGGAGTAACTGCAGGTAGGCCTGGAGACGCTGTGAGGCTTTGCCCGTTGCTGTATATTCTTGTAGCTCAGCTAACGATACCGAACGCTCCAAAATCAGATAGCGGACGACCACCTGCTCAGCGGCATGAATTGGCCAAGCTGCTCCAATTGCCCAAATGGTCGAAGTTCCCAGCAGCAGTTGAGTCACTGCCCAAGCACGGCGAATTGCGCGTTTGGAAAACCGTAGCTGTTGCCAACGTTCTGCCGGATGCCCACTGCCCACGGAAATACCCTGTCTGCTCCTGATGCTTACCCTAACGAATCTCGGTGGTTTGCGGATATCTTGCCCCTGATTCTATCTGGTCATTTCTGTCAAAACTGGGATATTCAACCCGACTACCCGCCACGACTTCCCGGATTTTTGTGTTTCATTCCTCAGCGAAATGACCATATCTCTAGTTTATCGAGTTGCAATTGCCTCTCCCCACGGTTGTCCAGAGCGCATCACTTTAGGCGCAACTGGCCTGGAAAAATTGCTCCAACAAGAATTCCCTATAATCAAAGAGATAGATGACCCAGCCTCACGGCCCTTTTATTTGGTAATTCCAATGGAAATTTATCGCCCCCAGCCCGCCGCCAGCCCCCCAGAAACCCTGGCCGAGTTGACCCGCCTTAAAACTGTGATTGAGCGCGCCATAGCCGATGGGCGGATTTCGGCCGATGAGACAGCTCAAATCAAACGCCAAATTGCTGCGGATGGCCTGGTCACTTTTCAAGAACTAGAGCTCTATCGGCAACTGGTGCTCGATAAAATTGCCTCTGGTGAACTGGAGCGAGATTTTGATGACATCACCTCAGGTCACCACCTCCATTAAATTGCTCGCAATGCTAAATTGCTCGCAATGCGCTTAATTCTCTAGGCCTGGGCTGGATGTAGGCGTTGTTGTAACTCCCGCTTCAAGCGGTTGAGAATGGCTGCTTGATCAACATTGGCCAGAATTTCCTTGACCACGGTTTTGGGGCCCATCGTCCCCCAGGAAGCCCCATTGGCAAGATACTGCTTACTGACTTGACCAATGGTATAGGAGGAAAATCCGGCAATCCCGGCCTGGGTGATGGCTACAGAGACGTAGGGAACTAAGGATGCCCCTCCCGTTGCCGGAGCTGCCAACCCGAGAATGCCTTTCAGGGAGCTTAAGCCGACATTGGCCACCATTTCGCTGGCACTAATGCCCCCCATCGTTAAGGCAATTTTTTGGAGGAGTTGCGTTGCTCCTGCCCGTGTCATTTCCAGGCCATACAACTTGGCTAGGGCTTGGATCATTGCTAAATCAATCACCAAACTACTAATAATATCCACCATCGTCACCGGATTGAGGGCAATGGCGAGGGCTTTAGCGGTGGCACCTTTCCAGATTAGTTGATTGGCCTGGTGTTCGCGAATGGCCATTTTGTATTCAGTAATCTGCTCATTCACGTCATCGGCAAATAAAAGGGTATTCAGGGCGACTAGGGCTTTCCCTTCTTTCTGGAGAACCTGTAGGATTTTCAGTTTTAGGTCTTGAATCTGGGGTGGGCCTGGAGTCAGTTCAGCCCTGATGTGCCCATCGGGATGATTAATCAACTTTGGCACAAGGGGGGCCGCGGCAACCATGACAATTTCATCAGGGGTCAAAATTTCCTTAACCCGCTCATCCCGGATTTTGCAGTAAATGGCTTCTCGATCCGCGTCTGGATATTGATCAACTTTGTTAAAGACTAGGACAATCGGTTTGCTGGCTTGGCGGAGTTCACACAGGGCCTGGTGCTCCAGCTTCGTCATATCCCCAGAAATGACAAATAAGATTAAGTCAGCTTGTTGAGCGACGGTTTCTGCAAGGGCTTGGCGGGCTTCACCCCCCACTTCATCCAGGCCAGGTGTATCAATTAATTCCACCCGCGATTGCCCCAGGCCTGGTAAGACGACTTTGACATTTCCCGAGTCATCATCAAGCCAAACCGCCCGTTCACTGCTGCGAGTTACCCCATGAATTGGCCCCGTCGCAAACCAATCTTGGCCCAAGAGCGCATTCAGGAGAGACGATTTACCCCGCCCGACCAGGCCAAACACCGCAATATGCACCACTCCCTCTTGGAGCTTGACCAACATTGATTCCAAATCCCCCAGCGTTGCACCCAGGGCTGCTGCTTCGTCTGGAGTTAAATCCAACTGCTGTAAAAGTTTCTGGAGTGAGGCCTGAGCCTGATGGTAGTTAATATCGGCCTGATACTGCTCAAGTTCCAGCAGGGCCTGGTCTAAGTCCAACTGCGACTCTTGAGTATCAAAATTTCCACCCGCCATTTTGGCACCCTAACCCGCAACATCTTTCCTAACAGCATAGGATTTGGGATAAAACTTCGGCATTGCTAAAACACTAAGACACCATTGGCCGGGCGCGCCCGTAGCCTGGACAACAGGGGCAGAGGTTGACGAATTTTGAAACATGGTCTATCTTAAACACAAGAATGAATAAATCAGGCCTATAGATATATCTATGCCTGAGGTACGATTTCTGAATCGGGATGACACAGCAAGAGTATTTACCTTCTGTAACTCCCAATAACCGAGTGAGTGAGGAGTAAGTTTATCGTGAAAAGAAATTACCTATTGGCAGGTAGCTTGAGCCTACTAGGTGTCATTGCTGGTTTGAATCCTGCTCAGGCTGCGACCGAGTCTTTAAATAATCAAAACCTGGAATCTGCTCCAGTTGCTAGCTCTAATTTTGATGCCCTACTTGCGGCTCAGCCCAGCGATGTAACTGCTGCCCCCATTTCTTTGCCTGAAGCTGCCCCAACTTTAGCTGATAACACCAACGTTAATTCTGTAAGTCAACTGATGTCCGTGGAAGATTCCATGGGCCAAGTTACCTCTGTTTCTCAGTTATCAGATGTCCGACCGACTGACTGGGCTTACCAAGCCTTAGCCTCCTTGGTTGAGAAGTATGGCTGTATCGCCGGTTATCCTGATGGCACCTTCCGGGGGAACCGGGCAGCTACTCGTTATGAAATGGCTGCTGCTCTGAACGCCTGTTTAGATGTGATCAGCGACCGCTTTGCGACTAAGGAAGACTTGGCTACTCTCCGGAAATTGATGGATGAGTTTGCCGCTGAATTGGCTACTCTCCGGGGCCGGGTGGATAACCTGGAAGCTCGGACTGCTGCCCTAGAAGCAACTCAATTCTCCACCACCACCAAACTGCAAGGGTTAGCCGTTATTTCTGGGGTTTACGGTGGTGCCACCTCCGGCCCGGTTGCCCCTGTGGTTGGTGCTCCTGGTGCTGTGGGTTCTCTTAATCCAACCGTTGTCGCTGGTGTCCTCTTAAGCCTGAATACCAGTTTTACTGGTTCTGACTTGTTGCAAACCACTCTTTCTACAGGTAACGGTGGTCTGGATGCGATCAGTCAATACAACATTGGTAGCAATGCCAACCTATCTGGCTTAGGTTATGGTGGTGCCAACAGTGCTTACTTCAACCCCAGCCAATACTATTGGGCGGGTTTTGGGCCTGGTGTTGCTCTCTACCGTTTAGCCTATACCTTTAAGCCAATCGAAGATGTCAGCATCACTGCTGCAGCTCAGTTTTACCCCAGTGACATCATTGATACCAACAGTTGGGCGAACTCTCCTGCCTACGACTTCGGTACCTACTTCTTCATCAATAACCCCTTCATCGTTCCCTATGCGATGAACTTCTTGGGTGGGGCGGGTGCCGCCATTCAGTGGAATCCTGGTGAGGGTCCCTTCACGGTTCGGGCCTTGTATGCCGCTGCTAATGCTGGTATTGCTAACCCAGCTCTTGCTTCCTTCAATACCAATGGTGGTTTTGCTGGCGATCCTTACCAAGCTTCGATTGAGTTTGAGTACGCTGGCAACATCAACAGTGATGGGTCTAACAACTATGTCTTAAAAGCCCAGTACACCAACTCTCGTACCTTTGGTGTTTCCTCCAACGCTGGTGGTATCAACTTTGAAGTGAACTTAGGTCGCTTCGGTATCTTCGGTCGGGGTGGTGTTGCAGGTATTGGTAACGACGCTGTCAGTCCCTTACCGACTGGTGTTCTTAACCCAGCTGGCTCAAATATTGGTAGCTTCACGACTGGTACCTTCATGGCAGGTCTTGGTTATAAAGACTTACTTGTTCCTGGTTCCGTCTTGGCTGCTGCTGCTGGTGTCCCCATGGTTGGCCCCAACACTAACCAAGTCAACGCCGAATTGTTCTACCGCTTCCCGGTTAGTGATAATATCAGCATCACTCCAATGATTACGGCTATCTTTAACCCCAATCGTGTGGGTAGCTTTGGTGGTTTCACCACTAATCCCACGATCCTTCAGGGTGTTGTCCGGACAACCTTCAGTTTCTAAGTTTGGTTTAATAACCTAACTTGTTAATCTAAAAGAGTGTCTCATTAATTTTGGGGCACTCTTTTTTCATGGAATCCTATGCGTGTTAAATCTATTCAGAATGCCTTTCTCCAGGCCCTCTTCTTAGGTGTTTTGGGCGGGCTACTGTTTGGATTTTGGTATAACTTCAGTCTGAGTTTGCAACGGTTAAACTTGACACCGGGGTTTAGTTTTTTGAACTTCCAGGCCGGCTTTTCCATTGCCGATACCTTGATCCCCTATCGCCCGACCCAAAGCTATTGGCGTGCCTTACTGGTTGGCTTTTTGAATTCTTTACGAATGATTGGTGCAGGCTTAATCTTAGCGACAACTCTCGGTGTATTTGTGGGAGTAGCCCGTTTAGCTCAAAACTGGTTGATTCGTCATCTTGCCCTTGTCTATGTGGAAATTCTGCGTAATACCCCACTGCTATTACAGTTGTTCTTTTGGTACTTTGCGGTTTTTGTGGGTCAAACTGGAGATATTTCTGGATTTGGAATTAGCTTAACCCAGCAGGGGATTGTGATTTGGGGATTGCGAGTTTCACCGGAATTCGCCGCGCTCTGGTTTGGCTTATCAATCTATACCAGCACCTTTATTGCTGAAATCATTCGGGGTGGCATTCAAAGTGTTCCGAAAGGGCAGTGGGAAGCAGCTCGCTCTTTAGGATTATCTAGTTTGATTACACTATGGTTCGTGATTTTGCCCCAGGCCTTGCGCTCGATTATTCCTCCCCTAGGCAATCAATATTTAAATCTCGCGAAAAATTCCAGCTTAGCGATTGCAGTGGGCTATCCAGATTTGTATGCGGTGGCTTCCACAACCTATAACCAAACGGGGCGGGCCATTGAGGTGATGCTGTTAATCATGGCTAGTTATTTGAGCCTGAGTTTACTGATTGCGGGTAGTGTCAATTGGCTGAATCAGCGGTTTCGGTTGGTTGAACGCTAATGGCACAAGTTAATCCGCAGTCTTTACCTGGGGTCTGGGCTTGGTGTCGGAAAAATCTTTTTGCCAGCTCCTTGGATACCGCTTTAACAGTCGGTGTTCTGGTTGTATTGGCCTGGGGGCTATGGCGGCTGGGAGAGTGGGTATTTATCCAGGCCCAGTGGCAGGTGATTCAGCAAAATTGGTTGCGGTTTTTCGTGGGCCGGTATCCTCAGGAGCAGTTGTGGCGGCTTGGGCTGTTGCTTGCATTGGTAATTCTTTTTACTCTGTTGCGGCAACGTTGGGCAAAATTCTGGTTTTGGGGTTTTCCGCTGCTGGCTCTGGTTGCGCTCTGGTTGATTGGTGGGGGCCTGGGGTTACCTCCTGTGCCAACGAATCTTTGGAATGGGTTACTGCTCACGGTTTTGGTGGCCATTGCCAGCATTGTCCTGGCTTTTCCGTTGGGGACTCTCTTAGCAGTCGGGCGGCAAAGTCGTTTACCCGTGTGGCGATATGGGGCGACAGTCTATATTGAGTTAGTCCGCGGGTTGCCCTTGATTGGCATTTTATTTATGGCTCAGGTGATGTTGCCCTTAATTTTGCCCGAGGCCTGGCGGTTAGATCGGTTAGTGCGGGCGGTGGCGGGCCTGGTGCTATTCAACGGGGCGTATTTGGCGGAAAATATTCGCGGCGGCTGGCAGGCCATTCCCAGAGGACAGTTTGAGGCGGCGGCGGCTCTCGGACTTAACCCAATGTTGATGATCAGCCTTGTGATTTTGCCCCAGGCCTTGCGGATTAGTATTCCTGCCATTGCCGGTCAGTTTATTGCCTTGCTGAAAGATACGGCCTTGCTCTCCCTCTTTGCACTGTTAGAACTGACAGGGGTGGGGCGTTCAGTCTTGGCCCAACCGGAGTTTTTGGGCCGCTATGGTGAGGTGTATCTGTTTATTGGTGCGATTTATTGGCTCTTTTGCTTTGGCCTATCTTGGTGGAGCCGAAAACTAGAACGGTCTCAAACTTAAGCCCTGATGAGGGAAGCTTGTTCCGCCTGAGCGAGGAGAGGAAATCCGAGGGATTCTCGCTGCTCCAGATAGAGTTGGGCCACTTGCCGGGCCAGATGACGAATTTTGGCAATGTACCGCGTCCGTTCTGCAACTGAAATCACCCCCCTTGCATCGAGTAAATTAAAGGCATGGGAACATTTCAACACATAGTCCAGGCCGGGTAAGACCAATTTCCGCCCAATCAGTTGTTCCGCTTCCTGTTGATACAAATTAAACAAGGTAAAGAGCATTTCCGGGTTCGACGCTTCAAAGTTATAGGTGGATTGTTCAATTTCCCCCTGTAGATGGACATCCCCATAGGTCAACGTTTCGTTCCATTGGATTTTGGCAATGGCATCCACTTCTTGTAAATACATGGTTAGGCGTTCTAGGCCATAGGTAATCTCAATGGAAACCGGGCGACAGTCCAGGCCCCCACACTGTTGAAAATAGGTGAATTGGGTCACTTCCATGCCATCCAGCCAAACTTCCCAACCCGTGCCCCAGGCCCCGACGGCGGCATCTTCCCAGTTATCTTCAACAAAGCGAATGTCATGGTCTTCCGGTTTAATCCCCAAGGCCCGCAGCGAATCCAGATAAACCTCTTGAATGTCATCCGGTGAGGGTTTAATTAACACTTGATATTGATAGTAATACTGATAGCGATTTGGGTTTTCGCCATAGCGTCCATCCCCCGGCCGCCGACAGGGTTCAACATAGGCCACAGACCAAGGCTCCGGCCCCAAGGCTCTTAAAAACGTATGGGGACTTTTGGTACCCGCCCCTTTCTCAATGTCGTAGGCCTGGACAATTAAACACCCTCGGTCAGCCCAAAACTGATGTAAGGTGGCAATGACGGTCTGGAAGTTCACAACAGTCGCCTCAACGCTAAGTGCTAAATGAGCTGGGGACGTGGCCTGGGGCGCAACAATCACATTTTTCAGAATATCGAATAACCGCTCTTACAAACTCTAGGAACCGGCCCGAAGCCTCCGCCAGCGTTTCCAAGCCAAGGGTAGTAAAGACAAAGTAACCAATGCCAAACTCACTAAAATAATTGGTACCGGATTCCCACTCACGGCCAACTGATCCCCCGCCACACCAAACCACGTGTAGAGAACAATACTGGGGATCAAGCCCACAAAGGTGCCCAGGCCATAACTCCAGGTATCAATCGAAGTTAAGCCAAAGAGGAAATTGACAAAACTAAAGGGGGAAAAGGGGGCTAGTCGAACGGCCAGGACAAAGGACATGGGATTCGCTTGCACGGCCTGGTTAAACTTCGCCACATATTTATGGTTGCCAAATTTCCGCTCTGCCCAACTATGAAGTAGATAGCGCGCTAACCAAAACGCCCCCATGGCCCCCAGCGTCGCCCCGGTCAAGGCCCAAATGCTACCCCAGACCAGGCCAAAAATTGCCCCACCCGCAATGGGAAAAAACGTCGCCGGTAAACCCAAGACCGTTGCCGCGGCAAATAACCCGACAAAAAAGACAACGGCCCAGGCCCCCCAACTCCGAATCACCGTTACTAAGATTTCATAGTCAAATAACCAGCGGAGTGGCCCGGCCAAGGCAATGCTGATGACAATACCAATGACCACCAAAAGCCAAAACTTCGGATTCCGGAGTAGTCGGGCCCAGCGGGAAGAATTATTCATAGATCGTCTTTTGAAATGGGCCTAAAAAAGTAAAGCTCCCAGGCTGACTAATTGGGTAATTGCTGGGCATAGAAGCGAGCATAACGGGAACTGCCCCCGTCTTGATTCATTAACTCGTAGTGAGAACCCGATTCCACAACCCGGCCCTGCTCAATCACTAATATCCGGTCAGCTTTGCGAACGGTGGCCAGGCGATGGGCAATGATGAAAACTGTGCGGCCTTCCATCGCTTTTTCCAGGGCGGCTTGGACTAACTTTTCGGAGGCCGAATCTAGGGCTGAGGTAGCTTCATCTAAAATTAGAATTCGGGGATTGAGCAAAACCGCCCGCGCGATGGCCAGCCGTTGACGTTGTCCACCGGATAGATTGACTCCACGCTCCCCTAACCAGGTTTCATAGCCATCGGGTAGGGCTTCAATAAATTGATCGGCATTGGCAATTTTGGCGGCCTCGCGGATCGCGTCATCGTCCAACTGCTGCTGACCAAAGGCAATATTCTGGGCCACAGAGCCAGAAAATAAAACTGTTTCTTGGGGAACAATCCCAATCTGCTGCCGTAAGCTTTGGAGCCTCACACTGCGAATATCAATGCCATCAATCAAAATCTCCCCGGCCTGGGGGTCATAAAATCGGGGCAGTAAGTTGATGATCGTGGTTTTGCCCGCCCCTGAATGGCCAACGAAGGCAATTACTTCCCCCGGCAAGGCAAGGAGATTAAACTGTTGGAGCACAGGCTGATCGGGGCGGTAGGCAAAGGAAACATTGCGGTATTCCACTTTCCCCGTTAAGGGCGGTAATGCCGGGGCCTGGGGCTTTTCCTTGACATTAGGCTGAATCGCAAACAATTCAAAAACCCGATCCAAGGAAGCCTCGGCCTGTTTGTATTCGTTAAAGTTAGCTGTGACTGCGTTGATCGGATCAATCAGCAATGCCACACCCGCCACAAAACTGAGAAACTCAGCCCCGGTTAGGTGTTTAGCCCCAATTTGCCAGGCCCCGAGTAGAAACAAAACCATAACACTAATGGATTCGAGAAAGCCGACCACGGGGTGCTGAATCGCTTTAATCCGTTCCGCGGCATAGCGGGCTTGGCGATTTTTTTCCGCAGACTTGTAGAACCGGGCAATTTCGTATTCCTCTGCCGCAAACGCCTTGACTAAGCGGATGCCACTAAAGACTTCGGTTAAGAGGGCAGAGAGATTGGAAATGCGATTTTGACTCAAGCGAGAAAAGTCGAGAATCCGTCCCCCAAACCAGGCTACGAGGGTTGCCATTAAGGGAGCTACAATTGCGGTGGCCAGGGTTAAACGCCAGTTCAGATAAAACAGGTAGGCCAAAATCGTCAACATCGTCAGGGCGGCGGGCAAAAACTGATGAAACCCCTTATGGACGACTTCCCCGACCCGATCCACATCTTCCGTCAGGCGATAGCTTAAGTCTCCAGTAGCGGCAGTTTCAAAATAGTCCAGGCCCAAAAACTGTAAATGCCGATATAAACTTTGACGAATATCTAGGGTCATTTGGAGCGCAGCCTGGGCCATCAGCGTATCTTGCCCGAACTGCAAAACGCCGCGAATCACAAACAGCAATGCCCCTCCCCCGACCCATTGCAACAAGCCCGGAATATCCCCGGCCCCAATCAACGCCGAGGCCTGGCCCACCAGATAGGCAATTAAGGGGACACTACCAACAAATCCCGCCATCAAGACTAGGGCAAAGGTAATGGTGCGCCAGTGAGGTTTGAGGTAGGGAATCAGGGCCTGGTAATTGGATTTCAAGGCAAATCTTTGGCGTTTTTAGATATCTTTCCAGCCTACCCTGTGGCTCGTCTGAAATGGTGAGAAACTTTCCGATGTGGCTGCACAATAAAGTGAGCGCGGGTTCTTCTAATTTTGTTAAGGTAGAAGGAAGTTTGAACCCGAGGAGCCTCCTATGCCAATTGGTGTACCGAAAGTCCCTTACCGGATGCCGGGCGAACCTTACACCCAATGGATCGACATCTATAACCGTCTCTATCGGGAACGGATTATTTTCTTGGGACGGGAAGTGGATGACGAAATTGCCAACCAGATCGTGGCGGTCATGCTCTACCTCGACTCTGAAGATCCGGGCAAAGACATCATGCTCTACATCAACTCTCCCGGAGGTTCGGTCACGGCGGGGATGGCCATCTACGACACGATGCAGCATATCAAGTCCGATGTGGTGACGATCTGTGTTGGCCTGGCGGCTTCGATGGGCTCCTTTCTCTTAGCTGCGGGCACAAAGGGCAAACGTCTAGCCTTACCTCACTCCCGGATTATGATTCACCAGCCCTCTGGGGGAACGCGGGGCCAGGCCACGGATATTGAAATTGAGGCGCGGGAAATTCTCCGGATTCGGCGGCAACTGAATAATCTCTATGTTCACCATACAGGCCAGCCATTGGAGAAAATTGAGCGGGATATGGATCGAGATTACTTCATGTCTGCCCAGGAAGCCAAGGATTATGGCCTGGTTGATCGGGTGATTGAAGAACGGACTCCCTAGGTTGATCCGAGAGGGTATGTCATCATTGCAGTGCTAGCTGGGCCAATTGGCTGGGTATCTAGATTAAATGCTTGTCCGGGGGTGAATCCGTGCAGTTCATTCTTGCACATACATTCATTGGGATTGAAACTTGAACCATCCCCCGACCCCAGCCTCTAGTTGCTGGAATTTATAGTCATCTCTGCCAAAATTGGGATACTAAAGCTTTTACCTAATTATGAACCCCATTCTTTTGGTGTTTTGTTCTTATTTCAGTCTATCTCAGATTCGTTTTTTATGGGCGAGATCTCCATCCAATTAAGCTCTGAGAGTATTGATATATAAGGATTATTTTTGAGACTGATTAATGAGCTACCCCTAAAGTTACCCCCAAGTGATCTTGGCTTGAATAAGAGAGAGTTGGATATTTAGAGACACCGCCAGGCTTAAATTCCTTGTCTTAGGCGTTTCGTCTGCCAGCCCCAGAACTGGTATGGACAGTAAGGTGTCAGCTTTTATTTAGTTGTCAGTGTTTGAAAACTTCATTCAGACATGGGAGCATCACCTTATTAGAAAATTATTTGAACTTCCCCAGGCCTGCCAGCTTGGGTCTTTTTTTAGGCACGGTCAAACCAGAGAACCTTTACAACACTGCCACCGACCAACGTCACTAGGCCCACAATGAAGCCCCATAGCCTTGCATCAGTGGTTTTTTGCTGGCTACGCAGTTCAGTAATATCATCTCGAAGCTCAGAGCGTAGAGCATCAACTTTGGCATCTAAGGCTTTTATTTCGCCCTTGACCTCATTAAATTGCCCCTTGGTCTCAGCAATGTGGACATCGAGCTTCTTATCAATAGACTGAAGCAGATCCATGATTTGCTTGGCTTCACTCGCAGTCATCACCTCAGACATTTAGCTTCCTCCCTTGGGTTTACGCACCCGCTTAGGTTTCACCATTTGGGGAATATCATTACCAGGCCCCACAGTGGCATCTACCAGTTCCACATTTGTGGAATTTTCCAGGCCCTCGGTCGGTTCATCTGGGGTGTCTCCAAAGTCACGCCTAAAGGCATCAAGAATTACACCACGAAGCCATATCACACGGTCTTTATCCGGTAGCTGTCGCAATCTGGTATCAACATCCACAGGCAATTTAATCCCCGTCACCTTGCGGGATAACTCACCCGGAACATTCCCATAACGCTTTCGCATTGCCTCTATGAACTTGGGAGGCATTACAGGATTGGGATTAGCCACAAAACACCTCTTAGCTTGTTAACTTGCATCATACATAGGTTAACAAGGATAAGCAAATTTTATATTTTTTGCTTGTTAACTAGCAAAAAATTGATCTAAAAATACTTGTATTTGCTTGTTAACTAGCTTATATTAGAAATTGTAGAGGGAAGGCACTACCGCCAAGTAACCACCTTCCCACACTCACCAGGAGCTTTCCTATTATGACCACCAAATCTGCTACTGACCTCATCTACACCGCCGCCAATGCCGCCTGTATCCTCGGCAAACGGTTCTCTAAGCTGGTCATCGAAGTTTGGTTTAACGTTGTCTATCTCCACGGTTCTAACCTTTCCCGGTTCATGAGCAAAAAAGCATTCCGCCAGGCCTTTGTAGATTTCCGCAAAGCTGGGGCCAAAGCCTTAACCGTGACCGCTAACCTGTTCGTTCCCAATACTTTCAAAGTGCGGAATGAAACCAAAAACACCGCCTATGACGTTCTCATCATTGACCGTCACATCACCTGTGGGTGTGAAGATTACAACACCCAATTTGAAGCAATGGGGAAAGGGGTTTGCAAGCATGGCTACGCCGTTCTAAACCATCTCGGTTATGACTTCCTCCAGGCATACATCAATGGCTAAGAGAAGTCTCAAGGGGGAGCAATCCCCCGCCTATACCCAAGAGGCTGTTAGCCAACTCCTAGGGCTTTACTACTCCATGCATCGCATCCAAATCCAAGAGTTTCAATACGTCATTTTGGTTGTTATTCCCGGTGCAATGAGTCGCTTTGTCAGTAAGTCTAAATTCCGCTAAAGCCTATCCCTGATAACGCTACAGCATCAAGAAACTAACAGTAAAATAGAGTAAGAATGGTAACAGAAAATGAATCCTGAATATAACTTTCTACTCGACCAACAATCTAAAACCTGGGAAATTGCCGATGAAGAACAAGGTCAAGAGTATGAGTTTCTCCGTTCCCAATATGACCAAGGTCATTGGGATTGTTTAGAGTGCAGCCCACCGCCTGAGTTTTTAGAAGATTGCCCGCAATAGTTTAGATGCCTCTGGGGATGGGCTTATATCCCCGCCTAAATGCCCCGTCAACCAATGGAGAAACCACAATGAATGAACTGTAGCCACCGCCCCAATTAAAGCCCGTGTTGCCTACATTTCAGAGCCGAAACCATCCAAACATGGGAATGGGTTCTACAACTCAATTCTGTTTAAGGATTTGAGCCTACCAGAGAACGCTAAAGACGCTGAGATTTGGAAAAACTTGCCCAGTGATGATGCAACCTGTTACCTCGTGGGGGATATTTGCCAACTAACACCCCGACTGGATCAGAAAGGAAAAATTCACCATGACATTGTGGTTATTCAACCCGTAGATGCCACTAACTCACCCGCCGCGGTTCCTGTTCAAAATGCGGTTGTCTCCACTGCCCCGGCTGAGAAACTAGACCCGCCTAATGGGCCTGGAGAATGGACACTCAAACAAATCCAGATTGCACTATCCCGGCCACTGCCCCAATCGTTGCTATCAACCCGTCGCCAGGGAGGAAAGGACTTAACCTATATCTCTTGGCATACGGCAAACAAGATTCTGGATAAGTATGCCCCCGGCTGGGCCTGGGAGATTACCAAACTGGAGTTAACTGATAAAGCATTATTCATGGTCGGTAGCCTCTCGATTCCCACCCATGATGGGCTAATTGTGCGGTGTGCGAGTGGTACTGAGAGCCTTGATTGCTCATCCTATGGGGATCCAAGTTCAAATGCTGAGAGCATGGCATTTCGGCGGGCCTGTGCCAGGTTTGGGTTAGGACTCTATCTCTACGACAAATAACGTGCTACTCCGGCTCATCGACCTTCATCAGCAGATCAAACTCACGCTCCAAGGCTTCCACAATCACTTTCCTTAACCAGGCCCCCCGCTTTGGCATGGCCCGCACTAACCGATAAGCACGAACAGGAAGCCGGACACCCACGACCTTATCGGCTAATGGTTCAGTCGAGTCATCCTGTCTTTTGAATTGTTTCGCCTTGAGAGCTGGTGTCTGAACAGGATGGGGATTAGGCATAGCAGTTTCTCAATGATTACCCTCAGACTATCACGGTTAACAATGATTGATTTAGTTCTATTGCTCAGTGTCCTTTTCAAGCAAAATTCTAATAGTTCTCAAGAATTGAATCGCTGTTAACAGTGCTATCTTTGAGTCAAGAGGAACAGAACACCACCTCTAATGCTCCGAAAGCTGGTAGCCAGGCCACTTGAAAAAAGCAGTACAAGATTTCGATGGGGTTCATCCGCCCCCTTTTCAGGAAATGGATGCCGCTACAGCAGAAACACTTAAAGAATTTTTAATCATGAACTCTACAGCCACCGAGTTAGCTATTGCCTCAATTGATGTCTTTTTTGACGCTGTTCAGTTAGTTGTTTCCTTAGCCCGCTTTACCGTTGCTTTGAGCCTTTTAACCCGTGATGCGGGGTTGGCCACCATCCAGGACGGTCGGGAGGCCCGAGTTAAAGTCCAGGCCTGGGTAGATGAAATTGAATTTGGCTCCCGGTTTATTCCCGCTGGGTTACTGCCCGCCGCCGTTGATTTTGTTGTCACTCCCGATCCTGAGCCAGTTGTTGAGGCTGATGGGATGAACACCGCGCCCCAAACGGATCACATCCAGGCCCCAGAACCTGATGTATCGCAGTTAGGCATCCGGGAATTGCGAGTCATGGCCAAGGCCCAAGGGATTGCCAAGTATTCCCGCAAGCCTAAAGCAACCTTGCTGCGTGAATTAGCCATTGTTTAACCACCGATGGTCTGGGAGGTGACTAACCAGGCCCATCTATTCACCCAAGAGGAAAATCTATGAATGGTTACGTTCAATATCAACTTGAAACCATTGCCGCTCAAGTGCAATTAGCGATTTACGGGTTATCAGGCTATCGTCGTAGTCAGAATCTGACTGGTGATAGCGATGTTTTACTAGCTACGATTTTGCACTTGGACAACGTTATCAGCCAGTTAAATACCTTGGAAAAAGAGGCTCAACTCCAAGTAAAATTGGCAATGCTTACTATCAATGGGAAGCTAATCTCTGTTTACATAAAGTAGCTGAATATGGCCTGGAATTAACACCAAGGCGATTGAGGAAAGTTGTTAATCGAGTACCAGCTGGGACAGGGATATTGCAGCAGCACACGGCGAAATATCAAGTTCCCACCCATTTGATTTCCAGGCCTGATGATGGACTAGAAGCCCGATACCAGAAAGAAATGGGGCTAGATGCCCATATTGCTCAAACCAAGAATTTAATTGAGCGCAAACACCGTGTAATTGTGCCAGGTCATGATGAAACACCGGCCTGGTTAACGAAGCGGGGTCATGCGGAAACCTTGCACCATATCCATGAAATGTTAGACCGGGCAACTGAATTAGGGGTGAATGGGTTTCATGCCCATCACCAACGGAATCATGATCCTGACTCCCCGCACTATGGCAAAGTAACTCGCCTCTCCAGCCCTAAGCCGCTAACGATTACCTTTGCTCGAGTCACCGATGAGGATGGCGGCAAGTTACTGGGAGCCTATCACTATGAAGACCATGCCATTCATTTGATGGATCCACGGGAACACGAAACACACCCGCCTCTCAACAACTTTGCTGATTATGAACGGCGAATGCTAGTCATTAACTCTAACCAGAAGAATTGGTACAAGCGCAACCCTCGGAGTCGGGGAAAGTTTGCGGTTCCAGAAGGCACGTTTGCCCATGAATTGGGTCATGCCATGTACTCTATCTATGCCAATGCCACTAATAAACAACTGGGGCGTGATGTGGGCTATTGGGGGTCTTTCAATCCCCATGAACAAGTAAAAATCCGTAATGCCGTGAGTCGGTATGGGGCAACGGAACCGGCCGAGTTTGCCGCTGAGGTCTTTTCTCGGCATCTACACGGCTATCCTGTCCCACCCCAGATGAACACGTTATACGAAGTGGTTAACGGCCACCCCTTACGCACTGAACGCATCCCTACACCTGTTTGGAATTTTTAATTATGCCTAACCCTGCCCCCAGTCCAGCCTTCCTCAATCCCAAACCACCCAAACCAATCCCGACCCTTCCGCCTGAGTTACGGGTGAGTGATGACCGCTCCCAGGCCTGGTTAGAGAAACAATCACTGACCAGTTTGCGGAAACTATGTCGTTACCTTGGACTCTACTGGGAGAAAGAACATACCAAGCCCGAATTGATTGAGGTCATCTTGACGCACCGGCCTGGGGAAGCCCGCCCCTATGAATGTTGCAGTGTTTGGCGTTAATTCACCCAGGCCTGGGCGAATCATGCAAAACGCCTTTGTAATCTGGTAACTGGATTTTTTTAACCTCGTTTACAGGTTGCACAGCCTCAGCCGTGGGGTAATCCTTCTCCATTTACTGCTCCCGATGCCGGATTTTGCCATAGGCTTTCTCTACGGAAATGATTCCATCTTGGCCTAATATGTCGAAAAAAACCTAAAATATCGACATATTCTAACCATGTGTCGAAGTCATCAACATATCCCTATGGGCAACTTTTCTGCCGATATTCCTTACAATGATTTGCCCTTGCTGCCGCCTGCTAGCCCAATTGAGACCCATGATATTTTGAAACGATGCATTGAAGCCCGTGTTGCCTTAGCCGAATTAAAACAATCTGGCGAACTCATTCCCAACCAGGCCATGCTGATTAACACCCTGCCGGTCTTAGAAGCCCAGGCCAGCTCTGCCATTGAAAATATCGTCACCACAGCGGATCGCCTGTTTCAATTTGCTCAAGTTTCCCCTGAGCGAGCTGATTCTGCCACCAAAGAGGCATTACGGTATGGCAAAGCATTGAAGTCAGGTTATTTAGCTGTTCAAAAACGGCCTCTCACCACCCAAACTGCTATTCAAGTGTGCTCAGCAATTAAAGGGGTAGAGATGGACATCCGAGCTACGCCTGGTGTTGCCCTAATCAATGACCGTACTCAAGAGATTATTTATACTCCTCCAGAAGGGAAGGTTATTCTTCATGAAAAACTGGATAACTGGCAGCAATTTATCCATAACTCAACAGAGATTGACCCACTGATTCGGATGGCGATCATGCACTATCAGTTTGAAGCGATTCACCCCTTTAGTGATGGTAACGGTCGCACTGGACGAATTCTTAATCTTTTATATTTGGTAGATCAAGAATTACTCAAGATTCCCATTCTTTATCTCAGTCGTTATATTATTCACCACAAAACTGAATACTACACATTGCTCCTGCGAGTCACAACCGATCAAGATTGGCAGGCTTGGATTATGTTCATGCTGACTGCGGTGCAAGAAACAGCAGCTTGGACTACTGCTAAAATCCAAGCCATTCGCAACTTAATGCAATTAACAACCACTTATATGCAGAGTCAGGAACCGAGAATTTATAGCAGGGAATTAATTGAGATGATATTTACACAACCCTATTGCCGTATTTCCAATCTTGTCGAGGCAAATTTGATTCACCGACAGACAGCTGCAGCCTACTTAAAGAAGTTAGTTAATATTGGAGTGCTAGAAGAGATTAAATTAGGACGAGAAAAGTTATTTATTCATCCTCGGTTTCTGAGACTACTCACGGATGATGACAATGAAATCAAACCTTATTGAAAACTTCTAGAATAACATCCCTCTCCTTAACCAACTGCCTCAGGACTTAGCGGAACGGATGCAGGCCCGTGAACAGTTGGCTAATAGCTATCACGACATCGCTGAAAATGCTTTGTGGCAGGCCGGGAAAGTGTTGGCTGAGGGACAAGATGATTTAGCCAAAGATGGTTACGGCTGTTTTCAGGAATGGGCTGAGTCAAGAACTAAGTTTGGTTTGCGTACTGTCTATCGCTTAATTAGTGTTTACCGTTCAATTCCCGAAACCGTCTGTGCCAATTTATCACAGTCAAAATCGTTTCTCTATGCCCTTGCCGCTGCCCCCGAACCTGTCCGAGATGAGGCCCTGCAAAAAATTGAAGATGGGGATTTGATCGCAGTCAAGAAGCGGTTGGGACATGGCCAGTTCTTGGATTGGTTAAATGCTGAGTTTGAGATGACGGAGCGAACAGCCAGACGTTTTATGGATACGGCTCGGTCTTTTGGTGACAAATCGGACATTATGTCCAATTTCAATCCGACAATTCTTTACGCTCTCGCCTCCCCCTCAATGCCCGATGAAGTCCGAGATGAAGTGATTGAGAAAGCGGAACAGGGGGAATCGGTCACGCTGAAAGACCTAAATACCAGGCCTGGAAGTGGAAAATTACCCAGATGCAGCGAACTATCCCAGGCCTGTTACTCCTGCCATTTCATGGCCTGTTAACAATCCTTTTCCTTACCCTATCAGCGAGTGATTTGGCAATATGAGTGTCGGGGCCTAGTCAAGCGTTGACTGGCTCCAGGACTGGAAACACCTTTTTGGTTTATCTTCCAGGCTCTTGTTTACAGGGATTGACGATTGATAACGGTCATCATTTTTTGTTGCCAGCTTTCGCCCCGAATTTGTACTAACTTTGTAGTCATTTTGTATGATATTTCTCCTGAAATCCTTGCCTGGATTGGCTTTTACCCAAAAACAGATTTGAACACAGTTCCGATAGTTTTCCGGGTTTTGTAGCCATTCCGTAGCTATTTTTTAGATCAAAATTCCGATTTGTCATCAAAAGTGTCATCACTGTGACCACAGACAGAATACTTAAATAAGTGAATCAGTACTCAGTTGTCTATCATAAAGTATCTCAAAACTGCATGGAGAGAGGGCAATCCACATAAACGTAATCACTTACTTACTGAAGAACGTGATTATTGCATTCTCTACACGGAAAGGGGGAGCGAGGGAAACAACCCTATCCCTTCACCTAGCTGATGTCATTGCCCGACAGAAGCGGGGTGTTTTGTTGGTTGATACCGATCCCAAAAATAGTGCAGCCAGTAGAGAGATCAAGGCGTTGAGCAAAGCCATTTTGCAATTGATGGAGATGAAGTCATGGTAAGAAAACCACGAATTACAGCCAAGCCTAAAGCTCCGCTGTCGCATCAGTGAGGCCTGTTCATTGCTGACGGAGGATGTTTGCCACGGGCCTGGGGAGCTGCTGCCAGCGTTGACGATTCGTAAGCACAGCACAAAGGGGAAGGTAGCGACTCGACAAATCCCGATCCATCCTCAGTTATGTGATTACTTGCTTCAGTACGCACCCGGCCCCGTTTACCTATTCCCAGGCCGTCATCGCCACCATGGCCATCTCAATCCGAGAAGTGCCGATGCCATTTTGAGAGAAGCGATCCAACGGGCCGGCCTGATGGGGGTCTCAACCCATAGCTTCAGACGAACGGCTTTGACTCAGTTATCAGCGGCGGGTGTGCCATTGCGGGTAATTCAGGAAATATCTGGGCATCGTTCTCTGTCCGTGTTACAGAAATATCTGGAGGTGGGGCCTGGGCAGGTGGAGAATGCGATTAGTCAGCTAGCCTGCTGATGGAGTAAGGCTCGCAATGGGAACATCAAATTTCACCATGGGTACCTGATACTCAAGTCAAACAAAATGAAAAGTAAAGTTATCTAGTGCTCAACGCCTTACGGCATCTAAGGTAGGGGCAATTGTAATACTTACAGACATCTTTAAGGATGATTGAGTGCTCAACGCCTTACGGCATCTAAGGTAGAGGTAAAACCATTGAAATGACCTCACTGAACCCTTCCTTTACAACGTCTGAAACCATGTGCCGTGACCTCATCTCCCGTCAAGCCGAGCGATCTCAATGCGGCTGTGATTCCTGCATTACTCATAGGTCGCATAGGCGTTCTGCTACTGGGAAACACATATTGCCCCATGCCTGTTACCGGTTGAATTTCTCTCAAGATGGCTATAGCCTGCCAGGATAGTGGCACGATATGAGGCTGTTTGGTTTTGCTGAGAGTGAATCGCCATTCTTTCTTATCCCAGTCAATATCTGCCCATTGCATTGTCCTAAGTTCACCAGGCCGGACAAAGAGCAATGGAGTCAACTGCAAAGCGCAGCGCACCACCAGGCCACCGGGGTAAGTGTCAAACATCCTCAACACTTGCCCTAAGCGTTTTGGCTCCAAAATCGCCGCTAAGTGATTTTCTGGGGATGGCGGCAAGGCTCCCACCAGGCCCGCCGTCACATCATGGGTAACTCGATTGGTTGCAATGCCGTAGCGCAGAACCTGGGAAATCAGGCCTTTAACTCTGTAAGCAGTCTCGATTGACCCACGATCCACAATTCGATTCAGCGTCTCTAAAACTTCTGGGGCAGTAATTTCCGCAATCGGACGATCACCCAGCCAAGGAAACACATCCCGCTCCAGGCGTTGCATATTCACCTTGGCGTGACTCTCGGCCCATTGGGATTGAAACTTGGCAAACCATTCCCTGGCTACCACCTCAAATCGTCCTGACTCACTGGCAAATTTAGCTGCCTGTGTAGCTTTTCGTTCTTGGGATGGGTCAATGTTGTTGGCTAATAGTTTCTTCGCCTCATCCCGCCTTACCCGTGCCTCTGCCAAAGTAATCGTGGGATAGAGCCCCAGGCTCAGGAGCTTCTCTTTGCCCTGATACCGATACTTCAGCCGCCAGCGTTTATTTCCCGTGGGTGGCACTTCTAAATAAAGCCCACCACCATCAAATAGCTTTTGGGGTTTCTCAGTCGCCTTTGCCTTACGAATTGCCAGTTCTGTCAGCATTGGGGGTAACACCTTTCGCCTTTGGGGTATACCCTGAAAAGTACCCCCACTTACCCCTAGGTTACCCTAGATAAATTGAGACTGTCTTAGACAACCAATAAGACTTAAACCCTTGACTAGTAATACTTTATAGATATTCTCAGTCTGTCTCAGATTGTTCTTTTATGGGCGAGGTCGGACTCGAACCGACACTCCTCGCGGAACAAGATTTTGAGTCTAGCGCGTCTACCAATTTCGCCACTCGCCCGTGGATTTGAATCTTAACCTAGATGGATGATCCAACGCAAATGTTGGTTTCTTTCGAGACAAGATTTTCAGAATCAAAACACTCCTTAAGCGGGATTTTACAGATTCTGCCCATAATCAGGGAAGTGATTCCAGAGTCCAGGCCCCGATGCACCGCATTGTTAACCTCACGAATTCCCAGAGCTTAGAGTCCAGTGGCCAGATTAATTTCATTCGCCAAACCCCGGCCCCGATTTTTATTCTGACCACTGCCGATACGGATATTCATGTCCTCGCCCAGGCCAGGCCCCGTTTACCTGAGAACTTCCCGGCCGTGAGGGTGATGAATTATCTAAATCTTCAGCAGCAAATTGTCATTGATGATTATGCCGAAGCGGTACTGGCCCAGGCCCAGGTGATTGTTTTGAGATTATTAGGTGGGCGGGCCTATTGGTCTTATGGATTAGAAGTCTTGCAAACCACAGTGGCGGATTCAGGGGCGAAATTAATTGTGTTACCCGGAGATGATCGCCCAGATTTGGAATTGATGAGTTTATCGAGCTTGCCCCTAGAGCAGGTGGATCAACTGTGGCGGTATTTTTTAGAAGGCGGCGTAGAGAATATCACCCAGGCCCTGTTGCTTTTAGGCGTTACGTGTCTCGATACCGCGAAAATTCCAGCTTTACCTGAACCCGTTGCCAAAGTCGGGATGTTTGAGTGGGAGAGTCAATGCCAGTTACCCACAACAGCCCCGAACGTTGGGATTTTATTTTACCGGGCCCATTATTTAGCCGGAAACATCGCCCCAATTACTGCCCTCTGCCAGGCCCTGAGCGAAAAAGGATTACAGCCCATTCCCGTTTATGCCCAGTCTCTCCAAGATGAAACGATCCAGGCCGAAATCACCAAACTTTTTGCCCCTGATTCTGATCACCAAATTGATCTCATTCTCAATACCACCAGCTTTTCCATTGCCCGCCTGGATTTAGCGCAAACTAATACGGAACGGGGCCTGGAGTTTTGGCAAGCTTTGGATGTGCCCGTGATTCAGGTGATTCTCAGTGGCAGTGGCCAGGGCATGTGGCAGCAGGATGTTTTGGGGTTAAGTCCCAGGGATTTGGCCATGAATGTGGTCTTGCCGGAAGTGGATGGGCGGATCATTAGTCGAGCGATTTCGTTTAAGTCTGGTGATCTTTACGACAACGAGTTAGAAACCGCCATTATTGGCTATCAACCAGAACCAAGCCGGGTTGAGTTTGTCACGGATTTAGCCTCCTATTGGGTGACGTTAAGACGAATTAGTAATGCTGATAAAAAAGTAGCTTTAATTTTGGCTAATTATCCGGCAAAAGATGGTCGGATTGCCAATGGTGTTGGACTAGATACGCCGGCCAGTTGCATCAAAATTATTCATGAGTTAAAAGCAGCCGGATATAACTTAGGAGAACAGACATTACCCAACACAGGCGATGAGTTAATTCAACAGTTACTCAAAGGCATGACCCACGATCCTGAAAACCACTATCGACCGGTCAAGCAGTGTTTTTCTATTGACGATTATCAAAAATGGCTGGAGTCTCAACCTGAGTTAACTCAACAAAAATTAGCATCTTCTTATCCGAGTCCCAATACAGATATTCCTATCCCAGGCCTGCAATTTGGCAATATTTTTATCGGGATTCAACCGCCCCGTGGCAATGACCTAGACCCGAATACTACCTATCACAATCCCGATCTCCCACCCACACCCAATTACTTAAGTTTTTATCTTTGGATTCGCCACACTTTCCAGGCCAATGCGGTAATTCATATCGGTAAACATGGGAATTTAGAATGGCTTCCTGGTAAAAGTGTCGCGCTTTCGGATCAATGTTTTCCAGAACTTGCCCTCGGGCCGTTACCGAATTTTTACCCCTTTATTGTCAATGACCCCGGAGAAGGTTGCCAGGCCAAGCGTCGGGCCCAGGCCGTGATTATTGACCACCTCACCCCCCCGATGACCCAGGCCGGACTCTATGGGCCGTTGGATGAATTGAGCCAAGTTTTGGATGAATATTACGAAGCTGAACAACTGGATCCGCCCCGATTGCCGCTGCTAAAAGACCGAATTGATGAACTGATTAAAGTCTTGCATTTGGATCAGGATTTAGCCCATTTAGCCCCGGCTGATAGTGGTGATTGGGGGGCCTGGTTGAATCAAACCGATGGCTATCTTTGTGAACTGCGGGACTCCCAAATTCGCGATGGCTTGCATATTTTAGGGGAATGTCCGAGTCAGACCCAACTCCGAGATTTAATCCTGGCGATTGCCCGCTCTCCCAATCGCATTCATATCGGTTTAACCCGTGCTTTAGCATTAGATTCCGGTTTTGATTGCGATCCTTTAACCACACCTGTAATTGAGTCGAGTCCTGATCCCAAATTCCGCACGGTGGGCGATTGGACAGCCGATTTAGAGCACCAGGCCAGTTCACTGATTGATCACCTTTTGATCCAAAACTTACCGACTAATTTAGGCATAGGAACTACCAAAGTTTTAGAGTGGATTGCTGATAGTTTACTGCCCAATCTCCGCCGCACCGATGAAGAACTCACTCAACTCTTACGGGGACTTAACGGTAACTATATTCCCAGTGGCCCCAGTGGCGCGCCAACTCGTGGACGGCCGGATGTATTACCCACAGGGCGGAATTTCTATGCGGTTGATTTAAGAGCAATTCCCACCGAAGTGGCCTGGGATTTGGGCCGGAAAGCCGCCGAAGCGGTGATTGAACGCTACACCCAGGAACAGGGCGAATATCCAAAAACTCTAGGCCTCTCAGTTTGGGGAACAGCGACGATGCGCACCGGGGGAGATGACATTGCTGAAGCCCTAGCCTTGTTAGGAGTTCAACCTGTTTGGGATGGGCCGAGTCGCCGGGTCGTGGATATTGAAGCGATTCCCCTGAGTTTATTGGGCCGCCCGCGGGTGGATGTGACGCTGCGAATTTCTGGCTTTTTCCGAGATGCTTTTCCGAATCTCATTCAACTCTTTGATGATGCCGTGAACTTAGTCGCCAGTCTCAATGAACCAACCGAGCAAAATCCCTTAGCCGCCACTGTTAATCACGAGATCACGATTGCCATCGCCCAAGGACAGGATCAACGCACAGCCCAGGCCCAGGCCAAGTTACGGATTTTTGGTTCTCCCCCTGGAGCCTATGGAGCCGGACTGCAAGGATTAATTGATAACCCCCAGGCCTGGAACACCACCGCCGACCTCGCCAACGCTTATATCAACTGGAGCAGCACTGCCTATACCGGAACCGGCCAATCCCAACCCGCCCCGCAAGCCTTCCAAAATCGCCTAGCCCAAATGCAAATCGTTCTCCAAAACCAAGACAACCGGGAGCATGATCTTCTTGATTCCGATGACTATTACCAATTTCAAGGGGGATTAACAGCCGCAGTAAAACTTCTCAATGACCAGGCCCCCAGCGTTTATTTTGGTGATCATGGACAAACTGAAAATCCCAAAATCCGTGCCCTATCGGAAGAACTGGCCCGTGTCTATCGCGCCCGTGTAATTAACCCCAAGTGGATTGCTGGAGTCATGCGTCATGGCTATAAGGGAGCAGCGGAAATGGCGGCCACGGTGGATTTTCTCTTTGGTTATGCTGCCACTACCCAGGCCGTGCCCAATCATATGTTTGCCGGAGTGGCCCAGGCCTATGTCTTTGATCAAACCGTGCAGAACTTTCTCCAGGCCAAGAACCCCCATGTCTTACGGGATATGGCCGAGCGGTTATTAGAAGCAGAAAAACGGGGCCTGTGGACAGATGTCGAACCGACTTGCAAAGATCAGTTACGGGCAATATTGCACCAGGCCGAAGCAGAAATTGAAACCTACTACTCGCAAGCATGATCATGACAGATTTAAACCACCAACCTTGGACAGAAAAGGTCAATCAGCTGCGGAGCTGGGTGCAGCAGTCCATTCAAAGTCAATGGCAAATTAGTTTAGATAATTGGGATATAGCGGAAGCTTTAAATTCAGCCAATTGGTCAACGCAACCCTTAATTACGCTAAATGAAAAACAACATGGGGCCTGGGAAAAAGGACAAAAATCCTGTTGGTTTGGGCAATGGATTAGGGTTGAGAATTTTGGAACCTATGATTGCACTGGCCTGGTGTTGCGCCTATCTTTAACTTGGTGGGCAGAACTTGCAGAAATTTATGTGAATGGTGAACTCGTTCAAGTTGGGGACTTATTTGATCACTCCGCCCGAGTATTATTAACGAATCAGGCCAAGTTAGGGGATCAATTTTGGGTTGTAATTCATTTAGTTAGCCCAGGCCATGATCCCGGTGCTTTAGTTAAATCCGGCTTAGTCTATGAAGCAGCTCAGGGCATTGATCCGGGATTTTTTGCCGATGAACTCGAAATTACTCAAATTTTTAGTGCCGAATTAGAGCCAGAACAATTACAAGCAACCAATGAACTCCTAGCTGGATTATTAGAGTTAACTGAAACAGCAAGAATCAATCAGCAATTGGTTTTAATTCATCAGCATTTACAAACAATTGGTCAGCCGATTTCCGAATTAAAACTTTATCTTACAGGTCATGCACACTTAGATTTGGCCTGGTTGTGGCCGATTGTAGAAACCTGGGATGTGGCGATTAAAACCTTTGAATCCGTGTTGACGTTACAATCCGAATTTCCCGAACTGATTTTTAGTCACTCCAGCCCAGCGTTATACGAGTGGATTGAGCAGCACCGTCCTGATTTATTTCAACAAATTCAAGCCAAGGCTAAAACCGGCCGATGGGAAATTGCAGCGGGGGTGTGGGTTGAGCCGGAACTGAACTTAATTAGTGGCGAGTCTATCTGTCGGCAGATTCTCTATGGGCAGGAGTATGTTCAAAATAAGTTTGGTGCGATTAGTCGGGTGGCCTGGTTGCCCGATACCTTTGGTTTTTGTCAACAATTACCACAACTGTTGAAACTAGGCGGAATTGAGTATTTTGTCACCCAAAAACTGCGCTGGAACGATACAACCCCGTTTCCCCACGACTGGTTCTGGTGGCAAGCCTTGGATGGGAGTCAAATTCTTAGCTATATGTCAGCCCCAATAGGTGAACGCATCGAACCCGTAAAAATGGCTGAATATGCCCAGGCCTGGTCAGAAAAAACAAACCTGACTCAATCGTTATGGCTGCCCGGTGTGGGTGATCATGGCGGCGGCCCAACGAAAGATATGTTAGAGATTTACCGCCGTTGGCAACGATTAGAAGGCATCTGTCCACAGTTAAAATTTAGCTCAGTTATTGACTATCTTGATCAACTTAAACAGAATTCCGATTTAGAGAGATTACCCATTTGGTCGGATGAACTGTATTTAGAATTTCATCGGGGTTGCTACACCAGTCATGGGGATCAAAAACAAGCCAATCGTCATTGCGAAATCCTCCTTTACCAGGCCGAGTTATGGTCAGCCCTAGCCACCCTAATTTTAAAAGTACCTTACCCGCAAGCAGAACTCGAACAACTCTGGAAAAAGGTTTTATTCAATCAGTTTCACGACATTTTACCAGGTTCAGCAATTCCAGATGTTTATCTTGATGCCAACCAGGCCTGGGCTGAGGTAATCACTCAAGGACAACAAATTTTAGAGATGGCCCACGCGGCAATTTTAACTGCCATTGCATTGCCTGAACCACCTGTGCCAGGGGCCTATCCGATTGTGGTTATGAATAGTTCCAATTGGGTGCGCTCTGAGGTGATCAAAGTTGATTTAGGTGAACTAGGAACCCAGGCCTGGAACGTGCAAGATTCTGAGGGCTATCCCTTACGCTGCCATCAAGAAGAGGATGTGATCTCTTTTTGGCTCTGGGATGTACCGGGGGTTGGATACAAGCTAGTGTGGCTTTGTCCGCAGGCCCGTTTTTCTACCCCTGCCACCCCTCCCTTAGGATTTGTCCTAGAAAATGGCTTTTTGCAGGCCGAGATTCATCCCCAAACAGGCGAAATTACCAACTTGTACGACAAACTCAATCAGCGGGCTGTCTTTAATGCGCCGGGAAATCAACTGCACCTGTGGCGAGATCAAGGGCAATATTGGGATGCCTGGAATATTGACCCTAACTATGCCGACCACCCACTTGTCAAACCGGAACTCATCGAGATTAAATGGCAGGCCTGGAATGATCTAGAGCAACGGATTCGAGTGCGGTGGCAATGGCGCAATTCCGCGATTCAACAGGATTATTGTTTGGCGGTAAATACCCCTGTCTTGCGCATCGAAACCCAATTGAATTGGCAGGATCCCCATGTGCTTCTTAAGGCAGTCTTTCCCCTCAGTTTTGAGGCCGCCAAAGCCAGTTATGAAACCCCCTGTGGTGTCACCGAGCGATTTACTCTCCCCAATCCTGAGAATCCCGACCTCACCGATCATGACCAGGCCAAGTGGGAAGTTCCAGCATTGCAATGGGCTGATGTCACTGAATCCAGCCATCAATACGGTGTGAGTATCTTCAATAACTGCAAACAGGGACACGATGCCCAACCCAAGCAACTGCGACTGACTCTTCTGCGCTGCCCCACCTGGCCAGATCCCCAAGCAGATATCGGTCAGCATCATTTTAGCTATGGCATTTATCCCCACTATGGCCATTGGACAGATGGGAAAACCCCCCAAAAAGCCCAGGAGTTTAATCAGCCGCTTGTTGCCAAAATTATCAAGCCCAATCAAAATTCTCTTGCTCAACCCCAGCAACTACCGCCCCAGGCCCAGCTTTTGGGATGGCAAGCCGAGAATGTCCTCCTGATGACTCTGAAACAAACCCAAGATCACCAGGGCTGGCTGTTCCGCTGCTATGAAACCCACGGCAAAAAGACCGACCTAGAAATTACCTCGGATTTGGATTGGTTACCCCAGCGGCTAAGTCTGGTCAATCTTTTAGAAACTCAAGAGTCTGAGGCGGATATTTCGATCTCTGCATTGAATATCGGGGCCTGGAATGTTGCTTCTTGGCGGTGGGATACTTAAACCTGAAGGCTGAAGAACTAACTAGCCGGGAAACCCCCATGACTGCGCGGATCATCAGCTTTCGGGCCAGTGCTGGCTTTGAGGTTAGAGGTTTGCCCTAGGGCTTGATTAAAGTTCAGGGTTTCCCCGTTCACCAGTGCATCCAAATTTTTTTGCATCACCCGTAATGGTTGCTCACCAATCGCCATTCCCACCGCCTCGGCCTGGGCATCAAGAAAGACAAAATGGGGAATCCCATCCACGCCATACTCCATCAGCTCCGGCAGCCATTTATCGTTATCGACATTGAGCATGACAAAATTCACCCGATCCCGAAAATCCTCCTTTAGTTCGCCCAAATCTGCGGCCATGGCCCGACAACTACTGCACCAATTGGCATAGAACTCCAGCAAGGTTGGTTTCCCGTTGGCTTGGGCCTGCTCCCAAGGGATGGAATTCTCAGCTTGATAGGCCAGCGTCCCCGGATTATTCTGCACCCCTATTCCCACATAGATCGCCAGGCCCAGGATAACTGCTACTAAGACCACTAAAAAGTTCCGCAGACGTTGCCCACTGGGAAGAGATGCTTGAGACATAGGGAAAATAACGTGAAGGATTGTGAACAGACTCTAGCTCTTACTTTATCGTCAATTTCCCAGGCTGTAACTCTTGCCCTTCCCCAGCGTTAACCAAGGGGGCCGTAATAGTTCCTCGCTGATGCGCCGCTGAATATTCCTGAGTGTTAAGGCTTGCATACCTTTGCCAATATTTTTGGAGTGGTTCTATACACTTAAGAAAATTAGCCTTTTCGCAATTTATGCCCAGTGCAGATCGCGACCATTTTGTTGCTGCCTTTACCCAGTGGTTAAGTCAAGTCTGGCCGGGCGCAACGGTGGCCTGGGAACGAAGCAAGCGCGGCCTCTACGGTTGGATTACAGCTAACGAATTTCCCCAACCCGAACCCTTAAACCAGGCCCTCTCAGAATTTTGGATCTCCTTGCGTTCCCTCAGTGGTTCCCTGCCCCCGCCCCCGATTACCCTGTTTGCCGCAGCACCCAATGAAGCCCTGCCCCGCTGGCAAGTCCGTCACCCCCCCTTACCCCCCCAGCGCGTCCATCGCCCCCTCGACCCCGGCGGGGATACCGAAATTCCCTCGGAAATGCGCCTGGCAAATCACTTTATTATTTGTGGCCTGGGCAGTTTAGGACAGTATTGTTTTGACTGTTTACAACAATTTGCGACTCCCGCGTTTCCGGTGGCGTTAACAGCAATTGAAATGACCCAACCCGAGGCCTGGGAAGTGCAGGGCGTGGCGGATGCTCTCGGGGCAAATTTAATTATTGGAGATTGTCGGCAAACCTCAGTCCTGGAGCAAGCGGGAATTCATGACTGTCGGGCGATACTCCTCGTCACCAGTGATGAAGCCACCAATGTTGCCGCTGCCATTGCCGCCCGCCGCTTAAACCCCAAGGTACATCTCGTCGTCCGCTCAGCCCGGCAGAACCTGAACCATTTACTTCAGGAAAAGTTGGGGAGTTTTGTCGCCCTCAACCCAAGTGAATTACCGGCTCCGAGTTTTGCCTTGGCGGGCCTGGGGGCAGAAACCTTGGGCTTGTTTTCGATTAATGATCAGCAACTCCGGATTTTAGAGCACCAGATTACGACGGATGAGTCACAGTGGCTGGGCTTAAGGGCTAATCGCTGGTCACGCCGCAATCAACGGCTGTTTAGTATTTTTGCGCCTCCAGGCCAGATGGATCCCCCTAGCCCCCATGTCTCTTTTCTCCCGGCATCTGAGTCTCGTATTTTTCATCAGTGGCGACCTGACCATTCCTTGCAAGTGGGGGATCGTCTAGTTTGGGTGGAATTAGTTGCACCCCAGCGGCCCGATTTAACGGCGGCTACGTCTCTCCAGGCCTGGCTGAGGCCAATGCTGCGGGTGTTTAATCCACGCTTTTGGCAACGGAAACTGCAACAGGCCTGGGCCTGGCTCAGAGCCGAACAACGTCGCTGGTTAATTATCCGGGGCCTGGGCCTGGGGCTACTCCTCTGGGGGATTTCCACCCTCTTGCTGAAATTTAACGTTGCTGGGATGACCTGGCAGAAAGCCTTTTTCTCTGGGTTTATTTTGCTCTTGGGTGGCTTTGGCGATGTCTTTGGGGGGTTGCAGCCGGAAAATATCCCGTTTTGGGTGATGGCCTTTTGCTTACTCGTGACGCTGATGGCCTTGTTGTTTATTTTGGGGGTCTTGGGCTTAGTCGCCGAACAACTGTTGCAATCCCGTTTTAGCTTTTTTCAACGCCGCCCCCCAGTGCCCAATGCCAGTCATGTGATTTTGGTTGGGTTTGGCCGTTTGGGGCAGCAGGTAGCTGAAATTTTAACGACGCTCCGCCAGCCCTTTGTCGTGATTGCCCCAGGTTCAGAATCCCCGCCGCCGCCGACCATGCCCTATCTTCGGGGGGACATTATCTCCAATATGCCCGCGGCCAATCTGTCCACTGCCAAAAGTATGATCCTGACCACCGATGATCAGATGTTGAACCTGGAAGCCGCCTTGATTGCGCGGGATACGTTTCAGCCGGATCTGGGCCTGGTGATTCGCACCTATGATCAACTCCTCAGTAATAACTTAAGCGACTTACTGCCGCGCGCGCGCTCCCTTTGTGCCTATGGCTTGGCCGCAGAAGCCTTTGCCGCGGCAGCGTTGGGGGAAAACATCCTCGGGCTGTTTCGGATGCAGGAGCGGACAATTCTGGTTACGGATTACCGGGTGGAAATGGGAGATACACTTCTTGGCCTTGGCCTGGCAGAGGTAGCCTATGGCTATGGGGTAGTGCCAATTTATTACGAAAAGCAAAGTCATGCCATTGCTGGGGAGCGCAAAGAACAGTTTTTACCCACCGACGACATGATCTTAGCTGTGGGGGATCGCTTGGTGGTGCTGGCTTCGATTCAGGGTTTACAACGGATTGAGCAGGGTAAACTGATTCCCCCCCGTCTGTGGCGGCTCTGGGCCCAACCCCCGATTTCCCCGGAACTTGGCCTGGATGCGGGCAACATTCTAACCAATATCTCTGGCTGTTCTTTAACCCAGGCCCGGGAGTTTATCCAATCCTTGCCTGGCACTCTGGAACTTAAACTCTACGACCACCAGGCCTATCGCTTGGGGCAACAGTTGAGCCATCTTTTACCGATTCGCCTTTATCCTGCCTAAGCCGCGATGGGAACAGTGACTATCTAAGACTTTCAGTTAATAACTTGACCCACGATAGCGCCGCCGGGAGGGATTATCAGGAATAGCTGAGGCCTCTGGAACGGGGTCTTTCACCTCAGTTCCGCGATATTTGCTGCCGCTATCCGTAGCAGGTGCGGGTGGTGCTGGGGTGGGGGCCGGTGGGGCGATCGCAACTTGTTGGGCGACACTTAACTTGCTCAATGCCCCTAAGAGCGTATCCTGTTGCAGCGGTAATTCGATGAGTTCCATCACGCGGGTGAGATGGGTAACCACACTGGTAATTAAAGAGTTTTGTTGCAGGCCGGGAAGTAAGTCCAATGCCCCTTGATGGATTGCCCATCGCCGCTCCGCCGGACTAATTGCTTTTTCTTCCCCTACAGTCAGCACAATTTTGAGACTGGGGTAATCCTGTTGGCAGGCCTGGCAAAAGCGATAGGGATTCGTCACCTCCATACCCATATCAATCAGCAATAAGTCTGGTAACTTCAAGCCCACTGCCCGCATTTGGGCCAAGACCTGGATTAAATCTGCTGAATTAGACTCCCAAATCACCGTCAGCCCTTGGGACGTTAACGCGCCATGCCACAGTTCGCCTTGCTTGGGAATGGCCTGGGTCATGAGGATGGTTTTAGTCATGGGTCTAATGGTAGCCGCAAAAAATCAGAATGCTTGGGAGGCTTGAGAACTCGGTTATGTACTAAACTCCCACTTTTTATCCAGGCCAAATGTTCATTTAGAACACTCTGCGTAATATCCCATCATATCTTTGTTGTCAAAAAATCTCAGAACCCAGCTTCACCTGCCCCAGACTAAACGCCCCCAGGCCCCAGCAACAAGCTAGGATCGTAGAAAACTACCCCCAACATGCCCTCTCATTTCAGTGATGACCTCGCCCATGTCTGATTGCCCAACCCGATTTGCTCTAACCACACCCCTCTATTACGTTAACGATTTGCCCCACATTGGCAGTGCCTACACCACCATTGCTGCTGACGTTTTGGCCCGGTTTTATCGTTTACAGGGAGCCGAGGTTTTACTAATTACCGGAACCGATGAACATGGACAGAAAATTCAACGCACCGCCGAAAAACTTGGCCGCTCACCCCAGTCCCACTGTGATTTAATTGCCGCGGGGTTTCAGGATTTATGGCAGCAACTCAACATTCACTACGACCGCTTCAGTCGGACGACCGATCCGCGTCATGCCGCCATTGTCAAGGAGTTTTTTCAGCGGGTCTGGGACAACGGCGATATTTATCTGGGGCAACAACAGGGCTGGTATTGCGTTGATTGTGAAGAATTCAAAGAAGAACGGGATTTACTGGCCAATCAACATTGCCCAATCCACATCAATCGGCCGGTGGAATGGCGAGATGAGAAAAACTATTTCTTTAAGCTCTCTAAGTACCAAGATGCCCTCTTGGCCCATTACCAGGCCCATCCTGATTTCATCCAACCCCCAAGCCGCCGCAATGAAGTCCTCAGTTTTGTCGAGCGGGGCCTGCAAGACTTTTCCATCTCTCGCGTCAACCTCGACTGGGGCTTTCCCATCCCCGTGGATCCCAGCCATACGATTTATGTTTGGTTTGATGCCCTCCTGGGCTATGTCACCGCGTTACTGGAACCCGACCAGGCCCCGACCTTAGAGAATGCCTTAAAGAAATGGTGGCCGATTAATTTACACCTGATTGGCAAAGATATTCTCCGGTTTCATGCCGTCTATTGGCCAGCGATGTTAATGTCCGCGGGATTACCCTTACCAGAGCGGGTGTTTGGCCATGGCTTTTTAACCAAAGATGGGCAAAAAATGGGCAAAAGTCTGGGCAATACCTTAAATCCCTATGAACTAGTCGCCAATTTTGGGGCTGATGCTGTGCGTTACTACTTCATGAAAGAGATTGAATTTGGCCGGGATGGGGACTACGCCGAAACTCGGTTTATTAATATCGTCAATGCTGACTTAGCTAACGATCTCGGCAATCTCCTCAATCGCACCCTGAAAATGGCCGGGAAATATTGCCAGGGCCTGGTGCCAGCAGTGGATTTGCAGCAACTTGCCTCCGAACATCCCCTCATGAGTTTAGGACAAACCGCCGGAGCCACCGCCAGCCAGGCCTACGGGGAGTTAAACTTCAGCTTGGTCTGCCAAACGGCCCTGACCCTGGCGCGCACGGGGAATAAATACTTGGATGACCAGGCCCCCTGGAGTTTGTATAAAAAAGGCGAACTCGATCAAGTTGCCGAAATTTTGTACACGGTTTTAGAATCAGTCCGCCTAGCCGCATTTTTATTGGCCCCGATTATTCCCCACACCGCCACAAAAATCTATCAACAACTGGGCTACTCCAGCGACTTTCAGCAATCACAAGCCTTAAAAGCGTTAGCTGCCCATGATCAATGGGGGATTTTGCCACCCGGCCAACCCTTAGCCTCCCCCGAACCCGTTTTTCAAAAATTAGTTGCCCCAGAACCAGTAGTGGTCTAAAGTTGCCCCAAGGAATAAGACTTTAAGCTAGGCTGGGAATGAGTATTTATACTAAAAATTCTTTTTTGAAATCGAGGATATTATCGCTTTAATGATTACAACAGACCAGGGAGTTGTTTATACACCTGCGCAGGTTCTAGAAAATCGGGGCCGTGTGGCCATTTTCATAGACGGTTCAAATTTATTTTATGCTGCCCTACAACTAGGGATTGAAATTGATTACTCCAAACTCCTCTGTCGGTTAACAGCCGGGTCGCGTCTCTTTCGAGCTTTTTTCTACACTGGGGTTGACTCTACTAACGAAAAACAACAGGGCTTCTTGCTGTGGATGCGGCGCAATGGTTACCGGGTTGTTTCTAAGGAACTGGTGCAATTACCGGATGGATCAAAAAAAGCCAACCTGGATGTGGAAATTGCCGTGGATATGATGTCTTTGGTGGGCTGCTACGATACAGCAATTTTGGTGAGTGGGGATGGAGACCTAGCCTATGCCGTGGATGCGATTAGTTATCGTGGGGCCCGGGTTGAGGTGGTCAGTTTACGCTCCATGACCAGTGACACGCTGATTAATGTTTCGGATCGGTACATTGACTTGGACAGTATTCGGGATGATATTCAAAAAGCTCCCCGCCCCGCCTACACCTACCGCCCCCTCTCGGGGATTGCCACCCCGGACTTGGCCCCAGAACCCTGGTTACATCCAAAACGCCCTGAGGATTTGGAAACCCCGTAATCTCGGCCCGACACCGCGGTTAACTCTTGCTCAGACCTTGTTGCTGCTGGGCCTGGTGGGCCTGGTGGGGGGCTGTAATTGGGGCAAAACCCAACCGGAAGCGACAACACCCGTGGAAACTGAGGTTGCGGGGGGAGCTAATTTTCGGAACTTGGTGTTGCGCCAAAGTAGCCCCAAGGGTGAACTGCTCTGGAAAATTCAAGCGGAAACGGCCAGCTACAGTCCAGATCGTAAGGTGGCCTATCTGAAGAATGTCCGGGGTGAGTTGCTGGATGCAGGCAAACCTGTTTATACACTGACGACACCCCAGGCCCAGGTACAGCAACAAACCAGTCAAATTATTCTAAAAGGTAAAATAAGGGTTCAGGATCTGCGCCAAAAAATGGTTTTAACTGGGCAGGAATTCATTTGGCGGCCGAATCAAAATCAACTTCAGGCCCGTCAAAATCCGAGAGTCCGCTATCCCCAGATTGAACTAACAGCCAAGGAAATTCGCGCCAATAGTAAAACCCAGGAAGTGATTGCCCAGGCCAACGTCAAAGTCATTTCCCAACGCCCGAATTTCCAAGACCTACAACTTCAAGCCCAATTTTTACGCTGGGATGTCAAACAGGAACGCCTCACGGCCGGCTCGACGACAAAGCCCAATCTCAGTGGCGTACGGGTGGAACGGATTAAAGGGCCACGGGCTGGGGAATGGGCCACGGGGGGTGAACTGGCCTGGAACATGAAAACCCAGCAATTGACGCTGCAAAATCTGGCTCGGGTAAAACTCCTGAATCCAGATGTCCAGGTGGCCGGCAGCCTCTTGGTCTGGCAAATTCCCCAGCAGGTGATTCAAAGTGAGCGCCCCCTCCAGATTTTGAGTCCGAGCCAAACCCTCATTGCCCAGGCCGCCAGAGGGTCGATGGATTTAGCCCAAGAGCGGGTGGAATTAACCGGGCAAGTCCAGGTCAATCGCAGTCGGAATCCTGCTCTGTTGCGGGCCGATCAACTGATTTGGCAACTGCCGCAGCAGCAAATTAATGCCCGTGGCAATGTCTTCTATCAGCAACAGTCCCCCTTTGTCAGAGTTCAGGGAAGCCGGGCTGTGGGTTGGCTGGATCGGGAAGAAGTGATTGTCTCAGGCAGGGTGCGGACCCAGGTGATTCCCAGAGAGTGAGATGCGGCAAGATACCCACTGGCCCCATGCATCCGACATCTTGGCTTGGTATTCAGCCCAGTGCCTCGGTAGGATAGACAAGAACTCAGGGGAGAGGCATGTCTGCTATTTCTGAATTACCCATTGCCAGTCAGCTGTGGCTGAACACCTTGGCCTGGTGCCCGAATCCGGCCCAGCAGCAAAAGTTTGAACAGTTTTATTGGGCGATGCTGGCGGCAAACCTACAGGTCAACCTCACCCGAATTACCGATGCCAACGACTTTTGGGAAAAGCATCTCTGGGATGCCTTGAGTGGGATTCAACCTTGGCTAGGGGATTGTACGATTGTGCCTAACTTACGGGTGGTGGATATTGGCAGTGGGGCCGGAGTCCCAGGAGTCCCAGTGGCAGTCGCCCGTCCCGATTGGCAGGTCACACTTTTAGAAGCCCGCCGCAAAAAAGTTAACTTCCTCGACTCGCTGCCTGGGCTGTTGGAGCTGGATAATCTAATCCCAGTGTGGGGCCGGGCCGAAGACTATCACTCCAAAGCGAGCTTTGATCTGGCCCTGGTGCGGGCGGTGGGAAATGTCGCTCAATGTTTGGATTACGCCTTGCCCTTAGTCAAGCCGGGGGGCCTGGTAGTTCTGTACCGCGGGCAGTTTCAACCCCAGGAGGCCCAGGCCTTGGCGCAAGAACTCCCCAAAACTGGGGCCAAGTTGGCGCGTTTGTTAACCTTGAGCACCCCCCTCACTGCGAGCCAGCGCCATTGTCTGTATATTCGCCGGCCTGGGCCAGACCATACCCCCCTCCCGGATTGAATTTCTCAGCAACCAAAGTTTACTCTAGCAACAGCCCCATAGGGTTTCAGGTTAAGGTAACAGCGAGGCCAGGGATCATGCACTGTCTTGACAATGGGGGTCCCACCTGGCCCAGACAAGTTGTGGATGGGTAATCAATGATGCAGGGTTTAGCAGAGTTAGGGCTATTGCGGCTGGCCTTACATATTCCAGATGGCTATCTGAGTTGGCCAGTTAGCTTGCTCACCTGGGGGGTGGCCGTGGGATTGATCGCCATTTCTCTAAAAAAAGTGCAGCAAACCTATCAAGATCGGACTGTGCCCCTGATGGGTGTGGTGGCTGCCTTTATCTTTGCGGCCCAAATGATTAACTTTCCCATTCCGGGGGGTACCTCCGGTCACCTTTTAGGCGGAACCTTGGCTGGGGTTTTGGTGGGGCCTTGGGCTGGCTCCTTGGTGATGGCGGTGATTTTTATTGTCCAGGCCGTGTTTTTTCAGGATGGGGGCATTACGGTCTTAGGTGCCAACATTGTCAACATGGGCTTGATTGGTACCTTTGGCGGCTACTACCTCTATATTGGCTTGCGGCGGTTAATTGGCTTAAATCGTTGGCGGGGGATGGCAGTGGGTGCAGGGGTGGCGGCCTGGCTTAGTGTTGTTGTTGCCGCATTGATGACGGCCTTGCAAATTGCCTGGTCGGGGACAGTGGCCTTGAGTGTGGCTTTGGTGGCGATGTTGGGCTGGCACTTGATAATTGGCGTTGGCGAGGCCATGATTACGGTTTTTGCCCTCAGCTACATTTGGAAAACCCGGCCCGACCTATTTTTCGATCCGCCGCGGCAAGCCCAGAAGACCTGGCGGTATGAATAATTTCTGTAATTTCCATTGAGTTTTGGGTTTGTTGCCTAAGCTAATGGCTAGATCGGAGAATAGCAAGACCTATGACTAGCTCACATAAATCACGGCATCGCTCTGGAGTGTATCTGGTTGGTCTGGGAGTAGCTCTGGGCCTGGCGGTGTTGATTTCCCCTTTGGCTAGCTCTGACCCGGATGGCTTAGACCGAGTCGCTCAGGATTTGAAGTTTCACCACCAGGCCGAGCCTGAACCGATTGCAAAACACTTGCCCTTTGCCCAAGTTTTTAATGAATATGCCGTGCAGGGTGTTCCAGAACAGGTGGCGACTCCTCTGGCCGGTTTGGTCGGAACTTTAGTCACCTTTGGCTTGGCCTGGGGCCTGGGAAAACTACTTTTGGTCAATAGAACCAAGGCCACAGATCAAGCCGACAGTCCCCAATCCCCAAGCTCACCTGAATCCTGATTGCGCTCCTAGCTTAATGCTTCTCCACATTGCCCCACCTCTGGAACCGCCCAATTCACTGGCCCGCAGCATCTGGCAGCGATTGAGTCCGCCTTGCCGCCTTTTATGCAGCCTTGTCGGGGTTTTTGCAATTGCCTTAACACCGAATGGACAGTGGCAAACCTGGTTAATTTATGGACTAGCCTTGCTGGTGCTACTCATGATTAGCCAGGCCAACCCCAAGGTCTTACTAAAACGTTTAGGCGTGGAGCTAATTTTTGTGAGTTTGGTCGCGCTTGGCATACTCTTTCAGCGTCAGGGTGAAATCCTTTGGGAATGGGGCTGGTTGCAGGTGACTACGCCGGGCCTGGTGGTTATGGGCAGCGTGGTGACAAAAATGATCCTGTCCTTGCTGTTACTGAATATTCTCATTTTGACAACTTCCATAACCGATCTGCTCAACAGCTTACGGGTTTTAGGAATACCACCGCTTTTAGTCGCTGTGTTGGCTTCGATGTATCGCTACATTGGCCTGTTGATGGGGGAGTTTCAAGCGATGCAGCGCGCGGCCCAGGCCCGGAATTTAGTCAGTACAGCCACCACAATGCGATTAGTCTTAGGGCATACCATTGGCAGTTTATTTATTCGTACCTATGAGCGGGGCGAACGGATTCACCAGGCCATGGCAGCACGGGGCTATGATAGTGCCATCACAAACCCAACTCCACAAAATTTCCAAATCTATGACCCCAAAAACCCTTTGGATATTGTTGCCTTCATTCTCACAGCGATAATTGGCCTGGTCGGACAACTAATTTAGGGGGCTTTTGTGCAGTTTAATTAACTTAAATTAAACGTATTAGCTCGTCATTAAACCTGGAAAAGATTAATAGATAAAACGATTTCCATGATCCCCTTGCAGTTTCCAAATCAATTCGAGCGGAGCTTTTCAAACGCCCTATCTTAATACATTAATTTTTATCATATTCAGACGTTCTTCAAGGCTTTATGTTGATAACGTCAAATCAGAGTCAGCGGATTTGTATATTCCAATACATTAATTTTATTTAAGTAAAATCTTATTCAGACGCGGTTTAAAAATTTATTGTAGATTGAATGTACAACAGTGCTCCCTTGAACGTCCATGGGTTTGAACACCTTTTATTTAGATTATCTTCAAAAACTTATCGCACTATAAAAAAATAAATATAGTCATTTTTACCAAAAATTAGACATGTAACCCGACCACCTTGCAATGGTTTCAAGGATTTTCGTGTTTCATTCCTAAGCGAAATGACTACAAAAACTAACCCTAATCATAGAGTGGGAGTCTGTCATGCACCCTGAAAACGTGGTCATTTTAGTCATCGAAGATGAGGAAACCATCAGAGAGAATCTAGTAGAAATCCTCGAAAATGAAGGGTTTACCCTGTTAGCGGCTGAGAATGGCGTTATTGGCCTGAGCCTAGCCCAGCGTCATCATCCGGATCTGATTCTCTGTGATGTCATGATGCCCCAGTTAGACGGTTATGGTGTACTCAAAGCCTTACGAGAAAATTTGACCACGGCCCTGACTCCCTTTATTTTCTTGACAGCTAGAGCCGATCGCTCAGACCAGCGCCGAGGCATGAACCTGGGGGCAGACGACTACATCACCAAGCCCTTTAGTCGGGCGGAGCTACTGGAGGCCATTGCCGGCCGCCTCAACAAAGCAAACTCCCAACAACAACATGACCAATTAATTGCTGAAGCCACCCGCAGTCAACTGGAGCAAGCCTACCACTACGATCAGGTGACTGGACTTCCGAATCGGTTTCTGTTGCGGGAATCCTTTAACAAAATTGTCGCCACACGCTGTTCTCTGGATGAATTAGTCACCATCCTCTCTGTGCAAATTCAGCAAATCCGCCAAGTCGATATCATCCTTGAATCAAGTCAACGCCAAGACCTGCTGAAGCAGTTAACGCAACGCCTGACCCAAAACTTGGGCGAAGAAGATGCGGCTTTCTTAATTGACTACGACCAATATCTGATTGTCGCCGGAACCCCCAGAAGCCGCAGCGAGGTGGATACCTTTGTCCGCGCCGTTCACCAGGCCATGGCCCAGCCGATCGAAATTGGCCAGTTGCGCATCCGCTTATCCGTTGTGATTGGCATTAGTTGCTTTCCTGAAGATGATATTCAGTTAGATATGCTGGTTAGAAATGCCCATCTTGCCGCTAGTGTGGCCCCCCCTGATATAGCCATCCACTTTTATACTCCCATCTATCGCACTCGCACCCGGGAGCAATTAATCCTCGAAGCTGATCTTAGCCAGGCCCTTGAGCAATCCTGGTTTCGCGTCTTCTATCAGCCCAAAATTGATTGCCGCAGCGGCCAGATCACTGGAGCCGAAGCCCTCTTGCGCTGCGATCACCCCGAAAAAGGCCTCTTACCCCCCTGGCAATTTATCCCAGTTGCTGAAGCCACCGGCTTAATTCTCCCAATTGGTCAACAGGTGTTACAACAGGTCTGCCAGCATCAGCAGCAGTGGCATCAACACTTTGGGACCCAAATCCCTGTGGCTGTGAACCTTTCTCCCCTGCAATTCAGCCAGGCCAACCTTTACGACACCATTGCTGCCCAGATTCAGGACTATCAATTACCGCCCCATTGCCTGGAATTTGAAATTACCGAAACCTGCTTAATGACCTACCTAGAACAGGCCTGTGTCACCTTGAATGCCCTCAAACAACTCGGTATTACCCTGGCCATCGATGATTTTGGCACGGGCTACTCATCGCTGCAATATTTACAGAGCCTACCCGTAGATACCGTCAAAATTGACCAGTGCTTTATTCGCGATATTGATGGTCATCCCAAAAATGCCGGGATTGTCCAGGCCGTCATGCGTCTTTGTCAGGATTTAAATCTCAAAATTGTGGCTGAAGGGGTAGAAACTCCAGCAGAGGCCAACTTTGTCCGCGCCCACGGTGGGGATCAACTCCAAGGGTACTACTTTAGTCGCCCGATCCCTGAACCAGAGTTTTGCCAACTCCTCCAAACCTGGCAGGTTCCCCAATTGTTTTATGAGACTCCCCTTGGAGTTAGCGCAGGTGTACCATGAAAAACATTAGGCTCTGGACCCCAGAGGAACAGGAAAAAGAACGACTCCGAGTCCTACGCAGTTGCCAACTATTAGATACTCAACCGGAATATGTCTTTGATCACCTCGTCTCCCTCGCCAAGGATGTTTGCCAGGTTCCGATTGCCCTGATCAGCCTCGTGGATGAAGATCGGCAATGGTTCAAAGCCAGAATTGGTTGTGACTTTACAGAAGGGCCACGGGAGACCGCCTACTGCAACATTGCCATTCAACAGAGCAACGTGCTGATTGTTCCCGACACATTGCGGAATCCCACCTTTGCGGCCATGCCCGGCTACTTAAATGGCAAACTGATCCGCTTTTACGCTGGGGCCCCCCTAGTTACCCCCGATGGATTTGCCTTGGGAACCCTCTGTGTTTCGGACTATATGCCGCGAGAACTAACTCAGACGCAAATCCAAACCCTTAAAGATCTGGCCCGGCGAGTCGTGGTGGAAGTGCAACGCCGGCGGGTGGTTGTGGCCATGGCCGAGCAAGCCCAGCAGCGCACAACGGCAATGCATCGACAATTTTTTTATCGCAAACTGGGGATCGGCTTTGGGCTGATTGTTTGCCTGATTCTAACTTCGGCGGGTGTTGCTTTTTGGGCCTTCAATCAATCTCGGTACAATGATGAACGCCTGCGTCACACCCTCAACGTCCTCCTCGAAGTTGATAAGGTCAAATTCTCCTTCCGAACAATCCAGTTGGCAGTGCGCCATTATGCCCTATCCCCCAATGAAGGCCTTACCTTTAGTAACCTTCAAGACCAAAGACAACAAATGCTCGAGCATGTATCCCGCCTGAAAACCCTGACTCAAGATAGCACCATCCAGCGGGCCCATTTACAGCGGCTTGATGAAGTCCTCCCTGACAGGCTTAAAATTCTTGACCAGATGGAGATCGATATTCAGAAGAAGGATATTGAGGCGATTCAGAAAATATATCTCTCTCAGGAGCTACTCACTCTTTTTGACCAACCCATCTCCATCCTGCACCAAATTGATCAGCACGAAAATCAACTCTTACAGGCCCGTCAAGCCAAGGCTCGTCAAGGAGAGCAGATTAATTTCTTCATCCTAGGGGCGATATTAGTCATGAGTTTGCTCCTCGTATTCTTGATTCTTTTCCTGGTGCTCAAGGAAGTGAGGGCCAGACGCCGGGCCGAGTCCGCAGCAAACCGTCACGAAGAATATTTAGAAGTCACCCTTTCCAGTATTGGTGATGCAGTGATTACCACCGATGCAGTCGGTAAAATTACCTTGATTAACCCGGTGGCTGAGGTTTTAACGGGTTGGACAACCGAAGAAGCCCTGGGAGAAGACTTTGATCGCGTCATTCACCTCATTGAAGCGGAAACCCAGGCCGCTCATCCCTCGCCCGTCAAGTCGGTCCTGGAGTTCAAGACAAACCAGAACTTCCACAAATCTGTCAATTTATTACAGTTGGGTCAGATTCAAATTCCGATTGATGATAGTTGTGCCCCGATCATTGGCCTGGATGGGAGAGCAGAAGGGGCAGTGATGGTATTTCGTGATATTTCCGAGCAGCGCAATATGGAAGAAAAAATGCAGCAAATGCTGAGCCGGGCCCAGGAAATTAACGCCCTCAAGACTAGCTTTATTTCCATGGTCTCCCATGAATTTAGAACGCCCCTAACTACGATCTTTTCTTCGGCTGAACTCTTGGATTCCCCAGCCGTCAGGGCCAATCCAGAACGCCAAAGGAAACATTTCCAACGGATTTATGATGCCATTCATCGTCTAGAAAGTATGTTGGATGATATTTTGCTCATCGGCCGAGCAGAATCGGGAAAACTACAATTTCAACCGACTCCAATTAATTTAGTTGAGATTGTCCAAGGGGTGATTGATGTCATCCAAGCTGGGATTGGCCAGAAACATCAGATTATGGTTGATTTTGGCACGGTGCAAGACTCCTTGTTTCTAGATGCCAAGTTGGTTAAGCATATTCTCAGTAATTTATTGTCCAATGCGGTGAAATATTCTCCTGCGGGCAGTGTTGTGGAAGTGAACCTATCGTTAGCCGATGTTGGCGTTAATTTTGAAGTGCGAGATTACGGCCGTGGCATTCCCCCGGACGATATTCCCAACCTTTTTCATACTTTTCAGCGGGCCAGTAATGTTGGCAATGTCCAGGGGACGGGCCTGGGTTTGAATATCGTCAAAACCTGTGTGGACTTACATGGGGGGTCAATCCAGGTTGAAAGTCAACTAGACCAGGGTTCTTGCTTTCGAGTCTGGTTGCCGAGCCGCTTACCTACGGTCTGGGATGAAAATGACTCTCAGCCCCTGGCCTGATCTAAGTGGATTAATCCCGGCTACTGATAATTCTCATGTGAGACAGCAGCGACTAAGCAATTGCAGCGTATTCTATGACCATAGTAAGGCTCTACAGTCTTGATCATCTTTTGAACTGTTAGCTGTTTTACACCTGTCAACTGTTTAAATCTTTCTGTCGATAAATGATTAAACTTCTCGTCAGTGATCATCCTTTGTTTGGCAACAATACTACCTATCTTATTCACATAAGAAGTCAACTGCCTTAATATATTATTAAGCCATGCAATATGTGATATATTTCCAGGTTATTTCCAGACGGTATCAGGTTGGGCTTTAGGAATAACGCCTGCACAAAAGTCCCAAAAATCTGGATAGAAAATGGCCTTCTTTTGATAATCTATCAGAACTCCATTCCACAACCTTTGAGTACTCTAGACATCTACAAGATAGAAATAAAATCATATTTTAACTATAAGATTAAGAATATTCAAAAAGAA